>Ga0247727_10012047_pt1 | contig 14937 bp, 17 predicted proteins | sample WisWelCaveWW1625_FD_202498 | JGI IMG/M metagenome (GOLD analysis project Ga0247727, IMG submission 202498) | Biofilm microbial communities from Wishing Well Cave, Virginia, United States - WW16-25 | ecosystem: Environmental > Aquatic > Deep subsurface > Groundwater > Cave microbial mat | place... | reverse complement strand
CTTTTGATTTACCCCCCCGCACCCTTCGACGGTGTTACATGTGTAAGCGTCAACTTCAGATCGAGCAGTTCACACGCGACCGCCATAAGTCACTTGGGCGTTCCTATCGTTGTCAGGATTGTGATCGTGGTCGATGTCGGATGTACTACCAGGACGATCCTGAAAGGCGCGAAAAGAAACGGCAAACCAGCCTGACTTGGTCGCGCATTCATCTTGGAGTCCAAGATTCGAGGATTTGCTCTCGGTGTCAATTACGACCAACTCAAAGTCAGCGCCATCACTACTGCGAGGCGTGTCGTAGCGAGACGGACCAAGCCAGACGCGAACGTGAAAAGATTCGCAATCGAGCGCGCGGTCGGGGGACTTTGAAAGAGCAGGGATATGGGGCGGATCATTTCCGTCGGCGCAAGGCGCTCATACCACTAGTAGCAACAGGCCAGGTGCAGTGCGCGCGGTGTTTCGAGTTTATCGCACCCGGTGAACCCTGGGATCTCGGGCATGACGATGTTGATCGCACCCGGTACAGCGGGCCTGAGCACCGGCGTTGCAACCGGGCGACGGCGGGTAGGCAGAGCAAGACATCGCGCGTGTGGTGATCGGATCTCAAGAACCGCGCATCGCTGTTGTCCCTGCGGGCAAGGAACATCCGAAGTGGCGTGAGATCGTCGACTTCATCCAAGCTCTTGGAATCACTCTCGATCCCTGGCAGCTCATGGTTCTTCGTGTCGCGCTCCGTCGAACGGGATCTGTGTGGGCAGCGTTTGCCGTAGCAGTTTGCGCTCCGCGGCAAAACGGCAAGAACGGAATCCTCGAGGTGCGCGAGCTCATTGGACCCTGCATCCTCGGCGAAAAGCTTCTCATCCACACGGCTCATCTGGCCGACACTTCCATGGAAGGTTTTCGCCGCCTCGACGATCTGATTGATGCGAACGAGTGGCTGTCAAAGGAGGTCACGAACATTCGCCGGCAAAACGGCCACGAACAGATCACCTTCCGCGGTGGTCGTCGTATTCGCTTCCGCACGAGAACGCGCGGCGGCGGCCGCGGCTTCTCGGGGAGCCCGGTGTTCTTCGACGAGTCGATGTTCCTGCCCGAGGTGTCGATGGCCGCGATCCTGCCCGTGATCTCCGCGCAACCCGATCCGCAGGTCTGGTACATGGGTTCCGCTGTCGATCAGATGATCATGGACGAGGGCGTGGCCTTCGCGCGCGTGCGCGAGCGGGCGCTGAACGGAGATCACACGCGACTCGCCTACTTCGAGTGGTCACTTGAAGCGGATGCGCCGGATCAGGTTGAGATCGCAGAGACCTTGGATCCCGATACGTGGGCTGCGACGAATCCGGCGCTCGGGATCAGGATCTCTCCCGACTACATCAAGGCCGAACACCGCGAGCTCGACGCGCGCACGTTCGCCGTCGAACGACTAGGGGTAGGAGACTGGCCTCCTGTCGACGGATCGGGATCCCAGGTCATCGCGATCGAGAAGTGGGATGCGCTGGCCGACGACCCGAAGACAGCCGGCGCGCGGCTGCTCGATCCTGTGTGCCTGGCATTCGACGTCACACCCGACCGAGCAGCTTCGTCGATCGTGGCGGCAGGTCGCAGGCAGGACGGACTGACGCAGCTCGAGGTGGTCGAGCACCGACCTGGTACAGGCTGGGTTGCAGAGCGACTCTCGGAACTGGCGACTCGCCACCGCCCGATGGCGCTCATGTGCGATGCCGCAGGTCCGGCAGGTTCTGTTCTTCACCGCTGCGAGGACCTCGGGCTGTATGTGGAGGCGGTATCTGCACCCGACCATGCGAAAGCGTGCGGCCTGCTCTTCGACATGGTGGAGGATGCTGGCATACGACACCTCGGGGGCAAGGATCTCCGCGAGGCGATCAAGGGAGCTACCAAGCGACCGCTCGGCGATGCGTGGGCGTGGTCGCGGCGTAGCTCGAGCGTCGACATCTCGCCGCTCGTGGCCGGAACGCTCGCACTCTGGGGCTCGGCCAAGGCAACGAGTGCCGGTGTTCTCGTCGCCTAGGGTGCCGATAGGCGTGAGCGAGCATGTTCCTCCTGCGTAAGCGCCTCGTCCGCCTTCATCTCGTTGACCCCTTTCCCTCGATCGAGGGGATCCTGATCTCAGCGTTCGACGGTCACTACCGGCTGAAGAAGGTCGATCTGCTCGAAGGGACTGATCGCACGCAGCGGCTCGAGGGGGAAGCATGGATTCCCCGCGAGCGAGTGATCTTCGTGCAGAGGTTGGGGTGATGGAGGATCCAATACTCATCACCAAGCACGCTCCACGATTGCCACGCGTCCCCGCCGAGCTGTTCACCTGGTTGTATGACCGAGCTGTAGCGGTAGGCGAATGGCCTCTAAGCGTTCATCCCGAGGACGTCGTGTATCTGGGCGCTTTTATGCGCAGTGAGTTTCCTGAGTGGTTCAAGGCATGACACTGGTGATTCCAACGATCGACTGGAATGCCTGGCGGGCCTCGTACGACGAGATGACCTTCGCGGAGCAGCAGGCGTTCTACAACAAGGTCTACGACGAGTTTCCCGAGCAGGCGCGCTTCTCGACAAGAGTGCTCGAACGCTTCCTCGATCACATCGACGGCACGCATCTCGGCGTCATCGAGCTCGGAGGCTGGGATGGCGGGTTCGCGACGGAGATCCTGCCCTCGCACTTACGCCTGGGTAGCTGGACGAACTATGAAATCTCGGCGATGGCAGTCGATGCGAGCGTCTGCGACGACCCGCGCTACGTCGGACACCTGCTCACCGACTGGTACTGGCGCCGACATCACGTCTGCGACCTCTTCGTGGCCTCGCACGTCCTCGAGCATCTAAGGCTTCGCGATGTGCTCCGCGTCTTGGACGCGACCGACGCACGCTGGATGTACCTACAGTCCCCGCTTGGTGAGGAGGCGTCTGACTGGACGAACTACCGCGGGTCACACATCCTCGAAGTCGGCTGGCGTATTCTCGTCGAAGAGCTCGGCTCCCGCGGCTACGTCTTGCTCGCCGACATCTCAGAGCCGTGGGCTCGCTGCCTCGAGAGGCGCGCGTGATTCTTCGCACTCGCCACGGCAACGTCGAGTTGCGCTCCGAGTTCGGGCATTCCTCCGACATTCCCGCTCCCTGGGCGGGGGCGCTCTCGGCGGCGGGAGTGCCCGTCACACAAGCCACGGCTCTCGGCATCCCAGCGGTTGCGAACGTCATCCGCTCGCCGGCTGAGATCCTCGCCTCCCTTCCCTTCATCGTGTACGAGAAGGGGGAGATCAACGAGCGAGCCGAGAAGTCCTGGCAATGGGGGCTTCTCCACGAGCAGCCCTCTGCTGAGTGCGACACCTTTGAGTTCTTCTACGACATAGCGCTCTCACTCGAGGCGGCACAAAACGCCTTCATCCAGAAGGCGAAGTTCCGCGGTCGGGTGTTTGAGATGTACGTCCTCGATCCCCAGCGAGTGACCTGCCGACGAGACAGGGAGACGGGAGAGAAGCTTTTCGATGTCTACCTTGCTGACGGCAAGGTGCAACGCAATCTCACGACGGAGGAGATTCTGCACGTCCGCGGCTACACACCTTCTCCGGGCGGTGCGTGTGGGGTCTCGCTTCTCTGGCAGCACCGTGATCCCATCGGCGCGTCGATTGCGATGCAGAAGTTCGAGGGCGACTACTTTCGCAACTCGGGCAACGTCCCCTTTGTGTTTGAGATGCAGCAGGGCAACGAGACGCAGGCGCAGGCACTTCTCGATTCCTACGTCCGCCAGCATTCAGGTCCGGGCAAGCAATGGAACCCGGTGGTGGTATGGGGCGGAACATCGGTGAAACCGATGCCGCTGTCGATGAGGGATGCCGCCTACGCAGAGGTCAAGAAGCTCTCAGTGGAAGACGTGTGCCAGATTTGGGGCTGGCCACCCGAACTGCTTGGACTCTCGAACGATGACTCCCCCACCGACTACAACACCTGGACGACTTGGTTCCTGAAGTTCTACTTCCTCTGGCGGTTGCGGCGGATCGAGCGCGCCTTTGCGTCTGACCCAGACCTGTTCAGAGGCTCCAACCTCTTCGGTGAGTTCTTGACTGCGGGGCTCGAGCGGGCGGATATCAGAACCCGCTACGAGTCCTACCTCAAAGGCGTGCAGGCAGGTTGGCTCGCGCAGAACGAGGTGCGTGCGCTCGAGAACCTGCCGCCGAAGGAAGGCGGTGACGAGATCCAGCAGACGCCAGTCGGCGGGGCTCCGAACCCCGCGTCCAATGGCTCGGTAGACGAGGCGGCAGCACGGGAGGTGCTCCGAGCGTAACGCGGCCGATAGGCGCTCCGATGGCAAGTGCCACCGAAGTTCTCGATCCGAGGCTGGGTCATCCACGCTTCACCGCCGCGCTTCGCGATGTTGAGTGGCGCCAGGCTGGCAATGGCCAAGACTTCACGTTTACTGGCAACGTTGCGGTCTTCAATAGCTGGTCCGAGGAGTTGTGGACGCCGCGCGGGAGTTTTCGCGAGCGCATTCTCCCTGGGGCTTTCGCAGACGTGCTCGCGCGCAAGCCCGATGTTCGTCTCTTGTTCAATCACGACGGTCTTGTGCTTGCACGGACGAAGTCGGGGACGCTCGAGCTGACCGAGGAGAAGGACGTTCTTCGTGCCTGGGCGCGCGTGGCACCGACCAGTTACGGCAAAGACCTTCGCGCTGCGATGGAACGTGGCGACATCGATCAGATGTCGTTCGCCTTCGGCGAGGATGAGGACGAGGGCTATCGCGAGCGCTGGTTCAAGGATGCAGAAACCGGAGGTCTTCGTCACGAGATCATCAAGGTCTCCGACCTCTTCGACGTCTCGATCGTCACCTATCCGGCCTATGTCGACACAGCAGCGGCCATGCGGGGTCTAGAGCGTGCGGTGGTGACTGGTCAGGTCGCGCCAGACGTGACATTCAACCGCAAGACGAAGCGCGCTCAGTACCGGCATGTCAGTAGGGCGATCTCGGAGACGCCGTGGGCGATCTTGCCCGAGACACTCGGACTGATCCTGAGTATCGTCTCGGAGCGGGCTGCGGGCAATCGTTTGACCGACGACGAGATTCGTGAACGGATCGGTGCCAAGCGAGAGCAGAATGCCTCCGTCACGGGTCCGGTTGCGGTTCTGCCTCTTCAAGGACCGATCTTTCCTCGCGCCAACCTCTTTACCGAGATGAGCGGGGCGACCTCGGTGCAGGCGTTCCAGGTCTCGCTGCGCGAGGCACTGAGCGATGACCGCGTCCGCGCAATCCTGATCGACGTCGACTCTCCCGGCGGGACTGTCGATCTCGTGCCAGAGCTTGCGACGGAGATCCGCGAGGCTCGAGGCAGCAAGCCTATCGTCGCGATTGCGAACACGATTGCCGCATCTGCTGCTTACTGGATTGGAAGCGCAGCGGATGAGCTCGTGGTAACTCCCTCGGGTGAAGTTGGCTCGATCGGCGTCTACGCAGCTCACGACGACATCTCGGCTTGGCAGGAGAAGACTGGCGTTAAGACAACCCTCGTCTCGGCGGGGAAATTCAAGACTGAGGCCAATCCCTATGAGCCGCTCTCGGATGAGGCACGAGAGGCCATTCAGAGCTCGGTCAACGAGTTCTACGCGATGTTCGTGGCGGCTGTGGCCAAAAGTCGCGGAGTATCTCGAGACACGGTTCGAGGTGATTTCGGCGAAGGGCGAATGCTGAGCGCGAAGTTCGCGCTCGCCGCGGGGATGGTCGACCGCATCGAGACTTTTGAACAGGCACTTGCGCGGCTCTCACGCGCGCATGGCGCAGCAACTACTACCGATCTTCCAGATGAGGCGTTTGCGACTGAGGAAACACTGAAGGTCGCTCTCGGCTTCGCCGCGCAGGTTGAGTTAGACCCTGCGGGCAGCGCCGTATCGCGCGGACTGCGATCTGCGGATGGCGACACCTCCTCGGGCGCGCTGGCTGAGACAGATCCAGCGGACGCAGGAGTCGACGAACTTGCGACCTTGCGAGTGACCTCGGGCGAGGTTGCGCGGGAGGAACGCGAGAGATACCTCCGACTTCTGAAGGAGATCACGAAGTGAAACTCACCACTCAGGTCGAGGAGGCCCGGACGCTGCTCGAGGAGTCGATTGAACGCCTCGATGAGCAGGATGTCAAGATCCAGGCTCTCCCCGACGACACACCGGACGAAGAGCGCGAGTTTCACGGCGGGCTCTTCGCCAAGTACCAGGAGGACGTGAGCCGCCGACGCGAGACGCTCGAACGGCTCATTGCGATCCAGAAGGCGCGGGAGACGATTCCCCCGCTTGAAGACGACGGCGGTGAGGGGGATAGTGGAGACGGCGACGTCGCACGGCGTGTGCGAGTGGCCGTCGGGCAGGAGCCTGCTACCTACCGGGCCAACAACAACGACAAGGTCTCGTTCTTCGGGGATCTCGTCGCCGCTCGCAAGGGTGACCCTGTCGCGGCAGAACGGCTTGCTCGACACCAGCAGGAGACTCGTGACGTGACGACGGCGGATCCGGGTGCCGGCGTCTTCGTTCCGCCGGTATATCTGGCGGACATGTGGGCCGATCTTCCGCGCGAGGGGCGACCCTTCGCGGACGCCGTCCCGAAGATGCCACTGCCGGACACGGGCATGACGATCACCGTGCCGCGCGTCACCACCGGAACGACGACGGCGATTCAGGCGTCGGAGAACGCGGCGGCGTCTGAGACCGACATCGACGGCACGCTGCTCTCGGTGGGCGTCCGCACGATCGCAGGCCAGAACGACGTCTCGCTGCAGGCGCTCGAGCGGACGATGCCGGGCATGGACTTCCTGATCTTTCAGGATCTCCGCGCCGACTATGACGAGCAGATCGATACCCAGCTTCTGCAGGGTTCGGGCGCGTCGGGTCAGCACCTCGGCATCGACACCGTCGTGGGCATCAACACCGTGACGTACACGGACGCGTCTCCGACTGCGGCAGAGTTCGTGCCGAAGATCTACGACGCGATCCAGCAGATCGCCGCCGGTCGCTTCCGCAGGGCGGACGCGATCGTCATCCACCCGAGGCGCGCCGCCTGGCTCGCCTCCAACCTGTCCTCGACCTTCCCGCTGTTCCAGCTCGGCGTCCTGCAGCAGGCGGCCGGTTCGCAGCAGGCGGGCTTCGTGGACAACTTCGCGGGGCTTCGCGTCATCATCGATGCGAACATCTCGACGGAGATCGGTGCGTCCACGGACGAGGATCAGGTCTTCGTCGTTCGCCTCGCAGACCTCTTCCTGTTGGAAGGGCCGCTGCGGGTGCGGGTGTTCGAGGATGTGCTCTCGGGGACTCTGCAGGTTCGTCTGCAAGTCGTCGCGTACTCAGCGTTCATCTCCGGGCGCCAGCCCGAGGCGATCGCGCGGATCAGGGGAACGGGCCTCAAGGCTCCGACCTTCTGATCCGGTTGAGGGTAGGGGCGCGCAAGCGCCCCCTCCCTGAGCCGAACCCAAACTGACAAAGAGGTAGATCAATGGCAGTCCTCAAAATCACAGAAACGAACCTGCTGGGTAGCGGTCAAACAGGCAACGCAGATTCCACGAATACGCTCGACCGCGGCACGGCCAGCAGCCCCGGCGCAGTTGTCGTGACTTCCACGGTAGGAGCCACCCCCACCGTTACGGTGAACATTCAAGGATCGGCCGACGGGACGAACTTCCACAACATCCCCTACGCGCTCGTCGCAACGCCAGCCACGTTCGTCGTCGCTGCGATCACGATCACAACCGCCACTACAACGACATATCTGCTCCAAACTGACCAACCATGGCGGTATCTGAAGCTGGTCTACAGCGCCAACACAAACGTCACTCTGACCGCGAACGCATATTCAAAGTGAGCCGATGTTCACGAAACCAGACCCCAACTCGACGAGAGGAGGCAAGGTGACGAAGGAAGATCAGAAGGCGACGATCGCCGCCCTTCTCGAGGAGCGGCGAGGGTATATGCTGCGCGAGGAGACTGATCGCGTAGCGCAGGTGGACGCGCAGCTCAAGGTGCTCGGGCATGACGCCGAGAAAGCATCCAAGAGGGCGCAGCGTCGTCCTGCGCAGCGGCAAGCCGCGAAGCGGTGAGCGTCACAGGGCTCCTTGCCTGGTATGACGAGCCTGTTACCTGGCTCGCGGCCGCCGTCATCGCAGCCGCCAAGCTCTGCGATCACGTCGTCGCCGTGGATGGTGCGTACGCGCTCTATCCCGGCGGGCGGGCACAGTCGGATCCTGAGCAGGCCGAAGCCATTCTGCACGCGGCCTACGGCGCGGGTATCGGCTGCACCATCCATCGTCCTCCGAGCGTCTGGATGGGCAACCAGATCGAGAAGCGTTCGACGATGTTCGGGCTGGGACGAGAGACGGAGGCCGACTGGTTCTTCGTCTTCGACGGGGACGATCTTGTAACCCAGGTGCCCGCAGACGTGAGGTCTCGTCTCGTGGAGGCAACGGAGGATGTCGCTTGTTACACGCTCTGGTGGACGGAGGACATCGAGCGAGATCCAGGCAAGGCGGGTGCGGCCAGAGCGTTCTCGTATCCACACGAGGCGAGCAACCGCTACTTCCGTGGACTCTTTCGCGCACTCCCGAATCTGCGCGTCGAAGGCTCGCACTACCACTACTGCGCGGAGCGAGAAGGCGAGACAGTCCATCTCCGCGGGCACGAGGACTTTCACGAGCTCGAGCCCTTCCTGAACCTGACCGATCTGCGCGTCCAGCATCGTCATCCACAGCGCACACGAGCTCGGCTCGAAGTCTCGGCGGCCTACGACAAGCTCGTTCGTGCGCACGGCCTCGAGAAGGTGACGGCTGAGCAGTGGGCAGCAGCATAGGCCGATAGGCGCAAGCGATGAACCTCGGCGCGAAGGCAGGAGTCAAGAGCGCGACCATCGGCATCCAAGTGATCCGCGCCGACGGCACGGTGGAGGACTACGGCACCGTCTCGCGCTACCACTCCTCACCACTCATGCGTCTCCTCTTCGCGGTTCTTGATCGCTCGCGGGTGCTCTACCTCAAGCGACAGTACCGGAGGGCATAAGTGGCAACCTTCTGCGTTGACCAGGGGCTCGACATCTTCACAGCGAGGCTTCGTGGAGTGGGGACGGAGCCTCTACACATCGCCTGGGGGACGGGAGCCGGAACAGCCGCTGCCACCGATACTTCGCTCTTTACCGAGGCGCTCGTCTCACTTGCGGCCGGTACGACGGATCACACACTAGGAACGTCCTCGCAGCAGACGACTTCGACTACCGATGACACCTATCGCGTCACTGGAACGCGAACAGCAACAGGTGCGGGCACAGTGACGAACGCGGGGCTCTGGGACGCGGCCTCTGGCGGATTGCTTTTTATGAAGGGTGACTTCACAGGGATCGGTCTGGCCTCAGGGGACAGCATTGCGTTCACTTTCAACTGCCAGCTAACGAACTAGCCTCATGCAAGCCGGTAGCTACGGCTCCGCTACCTACGGCGCCAAGAAGCGCAAGTACGGTTACGTCAACTACCTCCTGACCTTGCTCGTGAGGCTCTAGATGGCGCGGCTTCCGACTGTCGGTGGGGATACGGGGACATGGGGGACGGTTCTCAACGCACATCTGACGGCCTCCATTACGAAGCATTCACTTGCTTCGAGCTCGGCCATCGGAGCTTCCTCCGTCACGCTCGACGTAGCGCCGACAACGCCTGAGAGCGCTCTAAAACTCGTTGCCATCGCGCCCTACACGACGAACTGCGAGATTCGCAAGATCAGTTCGATTGCAGGAGCTGTGGTTAATCTCGTAAGCGCGAGGTCACTGACCGATACGACGATCTCGTTCAACGGCACGAACGAGACGATCACATACCCCGGCGGGCTGGGGTCGTTCTTACCTGGTGCCAAGGTGAAGGTCACCGGAAGCGCATCCAATAACGGCACTTTCACGGTTGTCTCGCTTTCAGCCGACACCCTGACGATCACTGTCTCGGAGAACATCGTCACCGAGGCGTCGGGAGCGAGCGTCACGCTCAAGATCGACCTGAACATTGCTCATTCATCCGGTGACGCCGTGCTCTTTCTAGAGGCTGGACTTGTGCCTGCCGAAATCTACGGAGTCAAGGCGGATAACAACACCGGATCAGCAAGTGCGAATCTGGCGGGCCTTCAGCGTGCGGCAGATGAGTACCTGTGGGCATCACAGGCATCGTCTCCACTTGGATATCAGGCCGGAATACGACTTGCTCCCGGCACGACGTTCATCAATGGTGAATGGTTCCCCGAGCACGCGATGACGGTCGAAGGTGCGAATGTCGATCTCTCGATCTTGAAGGCGACGGGCATGACGTTTGCGTCGAATGAGGTGGCAGTCGTTCACCTTCGTCGAGTCGGGGATGTATGCGAATTCGGAGCTCCCGGGCCGAGCGCGCGTCTCTATCTACGCGACATCCTCATTGACGGTAACAACATCACAGGGGCCAACGGCATCCTCGCGAGCGTTCAGCAGCCGGCGTACTGGGAGAGCGTGCGGGTCATCAACTGTCCGGGCTACGGCATTGCCATCTGCGATACGCAGCAATTTGTGATGAGCAACATCGAACTTACTGGTTGTGGGATTGGGTTGCGCTACGAGTCGTGCGAGTTCATCTTCTGCGATGGCCTCAACATCGAACAGTCGATCACTTCTGATTTCCTAGCCGAGCAGCAGTCTGGTGGTGTTGGCTGCGATCACAACCACTTCATCGGCGTTCACCTCGAGACTCCGCTCGACGCTGGAGAAAAGTCGTTCGACATCAAAAGTGGCGATGGCTGGATGTTCAAGAATGTCTTTTACTCAAATCCGAGTACGACGTCGACTCTGTTCAACTTCGATGTCACGACTGGGCTTACGGGTCGGCCGATCTTCACGCTCGAGAATGTTCGGTGTAACAACCCGAGTGCTTCGTTTAAGGTGGTTAACGACGTCCAGCGGGGAATCTCGCGAACCGCCGAGGCTGTCAACCGTTACATGCAATTGCTCGTCTCGGGTGTTGGTTTCCTTGAGACAGGATGGGCCATCGAGGTCAGTGGTAAGCCTGGCGGTGGGCTTGCTGATCCTCCAACTTTTCAGCAGGGAATCCGACTAAGCGGGAACCTCTACGGCGGATCTGGTGTCCCCGCGGGGGGGCTTGGTGCCAACGGTGACTTCTACTTCCGCACCGACACTCCGGGGACTGCGAATCAGCGGCTTTATGTCAAGAGTGCGGGAGCCTGGACGAGCATTCTGTAGATGGCGCAGGCAACCGCCGATTTCGAGCTTGGCACCAACGGCAACGACATCCTGACGAGCGATCCAGGCTCGGCTACAGCCTGGGATATCCGACTAAATGCTGATGCTGGCAACACGATCAAGTACGACAACACCCATGTATACGGTGTGCTTGCTGCCAAGTTTGATCGCAGCGGAAACACAAGCGCTGCCTGTCAAATGGAGTGGACAACAGGGATAGGCACGCTGACCGACTGGCATGGGAGGAACTACCTGTACGCGACGGCCAATCCGCCTGGCAGCTTTCGGGTTGTGAAGGACATAACCGGCGGTGCGCTGATCGTCTACATTCAGGCAGACGGCACGATTCAATCCTACGACACAGTGGGCGGGCTGCTCTACACGACGACAAACTCGATCGCGCTTAACCAATGGGTGCGTATTGAGTGGCATTGGATTCATTCGACGACTGTCGGTCAAGGCGAGCTGAAGCTATTCAACAATCCCGACTCGTCAACACCGACCGAGACCGTGATCTCAGCGGCGAACAAGAACACTGGGGCCAATACCAGCGACGTGTCATTCGGTCTTGCGGACGGCGGTTCCTCCGCCGGGCCTATCTGGCTCGAACATTGCGTGGCCGGCGCGACGAGTTATCCCGGCTCTGCGATCGTTCCCACGGCTGTAGCCACCGGCCCCATCGCCTCCCCCATCCGCTGGTAGGCCGATAGGCGCGACATGCGCCGGCGACGTGGAATCCTCTACTCGCACTTCGAGGACTACAACCCCTTCGACCCTCAGGTACAGGCCGCCGGCAAGTCGCTACTCGACAAGCTGGGAGATCGTCTCCCGGAGCGGGTGAAGCGCTCGCTCGAGCTTGCGAGCGCCAGTGAGTGGGGATCTGCCCCCAAGGCATCGAGTGTGGCCTGGCGCGACGTTCTGACACCTCGCAGAGTTCTCGCGGCGGACGGAGCACAGGTCCTGAATACGACGACCGAGACCATCATGATTCCCGACTTCACCTTCGCGGCGGACTACATGGAGGTCGGAGACGCTTTCAAGTACACCCTCTTCTTCGACTGGTCGTCGGTCATCACGACACCGGGGACAGTTACCTTTCGCTTGCGCTGGGGCGGAGTCGCGGGGACGGCGCTGGCTGCCTCGGGTGCCTACGCCCCGGATCCGACGGCAGCAGGGACAGCGATCTCGGGATGGATCGAGTATTACCTGGTCGTGCGCTCCATCGGCTCCGCGGGCTCGATGTTCTGCATGGGGCGCATGTGCCTGCAGGACTTCGACGACGCCTCGGCGACGACCATCGTCGGCAATCTGAACATGAGCGTCATCCCCGTCTCGGCACCGGCCGTAACGAGCTCACTCGACACGACTACCGCCAAGGCGCTCTCGCCTACGGTGGCCTTCTCGGTTGCCACGGCGACCACGCAACTGACGAACCACTTGGCATTTTTGGAAAGTTTGAATTAATGAACTGTCCGGTAGTCGCTGTCTTGGAAAGTCTAAACTGATGTGGTCGTCTGTGAGCAACATCGCGACGGCGTACCGGACGAGTACGTAACGGTCATTCCTCCGCTCGAGGGGGAAACAGACCTCGAGACACTCGACCGGAAGTTGGCGGGGGCTCAGCAACATGGCTGGCAGGTGGAGCTGCTCCCAGCCATTGCGGGCTTTCACGCCTGGAAGCAGTATGCGGATGGTAGGGACACAATCGATCGCCCATACCGTAAAGACCGCTACTTCCGAATCGAGCTCTTATGACGCTCGTCTTCGACACCGAAGTCGAGTCGGTTCGCACCGGCACGACGGATCCGATGACGTGGACACATACGCCGGTCGGGACACCGAATGCAATCGTCGTTGCCTTCACGCACGGGACTTCTTCCACGGATCACGTCGTCTCTGTGACCTACGGCGGGCAAGCCATGACTCGTATCGTGCGCGCGACGGACACGGCAACCGAGCCGGGCGCGGCCGAGCTCTGGTTCCTCGGCCAGAACCTCCCAGCCGGCGCACAAACAGTCTCGGCAGACCTCGCGACTGCGACCACTGACGACATCCAGGGCGTCTCCTGGTCGCTTCGCGGTCAAGGAAATGCCGAGGTAATCGACTTCGATTCGATCTCAGAAAATGCTGCTGATCCGACGAGAACACTTCAGAAGAACAATCGCGAGGGCTGGTGCGTCTGTGCGATGTACGGCGGTGGCGCCGCACCTGGCGGCACTCTGGCTGCCGGGAACACCCTCGGGCCGACCGAAGATCTCACAGCTTTCTACGCGCAGACCTGCCGCGAGACGACGATTACAAACACCGACCATACGATCGGGTGGTCGACTCTTGCTTCTGACGATCTCGCCTTCGTAGCGCTTGCAGTCGTTGAGATAACGCCGACTGCAACTCGTCGTCAGGGGCAATCATTCCCCCCTGGCAGGCTTATGCCGCGCAAGCCTCTGGTTGAGGCGAAGGGCGAGATAGCAGCGCAGATTTTTCAGCAGGCACTCGACGCCACTGTGGGGACGACGGCCACCTTCGTGAAGAGCGTGAACAAGACCGTGAGCGCGACTGTTGCAACCACAGCGACGATCGTGAAGAACGTGGGGAAGATCGTGAGCGCCACCGTTGGCACTACAGCCACGATCGTCAAGTCGGTCGGGAAGATTCTCTCGGCGACGGTTGCGACCACGGCCTCGCTCACTGCGGCCAAGGTCATCAACCTGACTCTGAGTGCGACGGTCGCGACTACGGCGACCATGACGCGCCAGGTGGGGAAGATCCTCACCGCGACGGTCTCGACGAGCGTGACCATCGTCAAGCAGGTGAACAAGAGCCTGACCGCGACAGTCGCAACCGTGGCGAGCCTGACCGCGATCAAGGTCATCATCGTGACCCTCTCAGCGACGGTCGGAACGTCCGCGACGATGACGCGGCGGGTAAACAAGACGGTGAGCGCGACCGTCTCCACCACAGCCACGATCGTCAAGCAAGTAGGAAAGACGATCACCGCGAGCGTCGTGGGTACGTCGGCAACCATGAGACGTCAGGTTGGCAAGACGCTGAGCGCATCCGTTGCGACGACGGCAACCATGACGCGAAGCGTCGGCAAGGTGCTGAGCGCCACCGTCTCGACGACGAGCTCGATTGTCAAGCGAGTCGGCAAGACGTTGACTGCCGCCGTTGGAACCCTGGCATCCCTCGTTAGGGATGTGTTCACGGGCGGGGTTCCGGTGTTCGGGCACTTCGACGAGCCGACCCCGACTGGGAGCAGTTTCGACGAGCCCTCACCTAGCGCCGGCTCACTCGATGAGCCCTCGCCTTCGGCAGGGCACTTCGACGAGCCGACCCCCTCTTAAACCGATAGGCAAGCGATGCCCTCGATCCTGCAGTGGTATGCCGGGAACCGCTTGCCCGCACTCGACGAGACGCTGACAGTGGGGGGCGTCGCTCACGACCTGACGGGCAAGACGGTAAAGCTCAAGATGCGGCTTGTCGGCTCGCCAACTCTCAAGGTAGATGCCGCGGCCACGATCGTCACTCCCCCCGGCACCGACGGGCGAGTTGCGTACTCGTGGGCCGCTGTCGACGTCGACACTGCGGGCACCTACCTCGTTTGGTGGGAAGTCACCACGACTGCGGGCGGGCGTACTCAGGACATGGGCGAGGCGCTTATCCAGATCCTCGCCCACTCAGAGGCGCAGAACTATGTCGGGCTCG
>Ga0247727_10012046_pt1 | contig 14938 bp, 13 predicted proteins | sample WisWelCaveWW1625_FD_202498 | JGI IMG/M metagenome (GOLD analysis project Ga0247727, IMG submission 202498) | Biofilm microbial communities from Wishing Well Cave, Virginia, United States - WW16-25 | ecosystem: Environmental > Aquatic > Deep subsurface > Groundwater > Cave microbial mat | place... | reverse complement strand
CGGGCGGCTGGGACAAACGCGAGCGAGTGGTCGCGCCGTGGCTGGCCGGGACTCACCCGGCAGAGGCGAAGATTACCACAATGAGGATGAAGATCGGGATGGAGATCCAGGTCGCCAGCCAGCCCTGCCTTCGCAAGAAGAACGTGAGGGCGAGGCCGATCAGTCCGGCGAGCACGAAGTTGAGGATGTACCTTCCGATACCCGCGACGTCCTCGCTCGGCTGTTCGTAAGTAGTCGTACTCGCGCCGCCCGACGTGATGGGGGCCGGGACGTTGTGCTGCGGCCCGACCGAGATGCGCGCCCCACACTCGGGGCAGAGGCCCACGTCGCGCTTGACCACGGTGCTGCAGCGCAGGCAGATCGTCTCGTCGGCCTGACGCGCGGGGGTTTGCTGAACCATCACGAAGCCTCCGCGGGCGGACAACGGTACCGGGAAAGCCGCCCTAGGAGGTATCGGCTCGGCTCGATAGGCGCTGAACGGCGGAAGGCCACTCCCTATGGTGACACGTCTCCAAGGAAGACGCGCTGGTCGACGGTCACGTGGCCTGCGGCGTCGGGCCCGCGGGTGGCTGGGACAAACGCGGTCCGAGTAGCGGCGCAGCAACGCCCTGGTGGTTCAGATCGCCCTCATGCATGACGACGATCATTACGGCACTGAATTTCTGATAATCGACTACGAGCGTGTAAGGGCAGATGATGGCGCAGCGGACACCAAGCGAGACTCCCTTCGAGGACTACTACTACATCCTGAACGTGCCCCTGGACGGCAGCGGGGGCGAGATCGAGCGGGCCTATTGGCAACTGGTGGGAGGTAACGGGTCGGCTGCGGCCAGCCTGGACGAAGCAAACGAGGCTTACCGTGTGCTTACCTCGCCCCAACTCCGGCGGGAGTACGACCAGCTTCGGGATGCCGTCTTAGGCAAGAGCGCGCCGCCACAGCCACCACAGCGGGAACAGCGACGAACGAGGCCGCCCTTGGTAGTCATGGAGAAGCAGCGTCCCAGACCGCGCCCAGAGACGAACCCTGCGCGTCAGGGACGACGGCTGGTCAGGGTGGGGTGGTGGTGGCGAGCACTGGTTCTCGTCGCGGTGCTCACGGCACTTATGTTGATTACTGTGCGGGTGGCGTAGGAACGAACCTACGCGCTGCGCTGGTCGAGCTGGGCTTCGGATCGAGCTTCGTCAAATATTCGGACGGGTGGTGGCGCGGCGCTAGCTTGCTCCCGTTCGCCTCCTGGCTCTTGGTAGATGAGCGCGAAGATGTTCCTGGCCGTTTCAAGCCACTGCTCCCGCTCCCTCCTCGACCACTCGGAGCCAGGTTCGGGCAGCGTCTCCAACAGCCCACGGAAGAACGGGTGCAAGCCAGGTGGCGGCACCTGCTTCTCGGCTCGCTCGTCGGCTTCCGCCTTGGTCTCTTGTGGATCACTCAAGGGCATTCGTGCTCGCGGCGAGGCTTCGGGCCAATCCCGGGGCCAATCTCGACCACCTTCGGCTGCTCCCCCGGCCCTGGACGCCACCTCTTCAGCAGAACGTCGAAGGGACTCGCGCGACCTCTCTATTGAATCCCGCAGGTTGTCATCTGAAGGCATTAACTGATCCATCGCCGCGTCCCGTCTGGCAGCGACGCATGGCCTCTGAGAGTGATTATCGGCATAAACACCGAACGTCTTGAGACTCAGCAGCCCCCTCCCCTGAAGGCTAGGCGAGAGGCCGTGTGGAGAGAACATTCTGGAGTTTTCGCGGCCCGTGCCACCCGTGACGGCGGGCTACACACGCCGCTAGGAGTCGCCCCAGAAGGCGTACCAGGCTGCTTGTGGCGGCGCTCACGGCGAACCATAAGCCTGCTGCGACCCCTATACCTAAGGCGGCTCGTCGAAAATGCGAGGCTGGGGCGGTCGAGAAGGTGACGGCGCCTCGGTCGCCGCGAGCAGGTTCTCAGAGGAGGCGCTGCGCGGTCTGGAGTTCAGTCTACCTTCGAAGAGGGAGCATGGCATTTACGGCCGCCCGATGATCACCACGAAAAAGAATCTCGATACCCACGATACGGTCCTCCAGATCCAAGATGAGCATGGCCTTGCGTGGCTCCAGAACGACGGACTTAGCCGGGTGGCCGGCATCTGTATAAATGGTGGCGCAGAAACCATCGCCACAGTCACAGCGCGATGTCACGAAGCGTTGTGACTTGGGAAGCTAAGCTCTCTTTGTCCGCTTTCCTGGGCAATTTCTCTAGTTCCGCCGCCAAAGATGGCAGCGCCTCAGAAAGTAGCGGCCGTGTCCGTGGTCCAGCCACCATCAACTTACCCCGCCAGCGCCGCCACGCCCGCCTCGATAACGCTGCGCCAGAGGAGGAGGCCGTCGCTGCCGCCCACGAGGCGCTCGCCGGCGCGCTCCGGGTGGGGCATCATGCCCAGCACGTTGCCCCCGGCGTTGACGATGCCGGCGATGTGGCGCAGCGAGCCGTTCGGGTTCGCCTCCGGCGCCACCTCACCGTCCGGCGCGCAGTAGCGGAAAGCGACGCGGCCGCCGGCCTCGAGCTCGTCGAGCGTCGCCTCGTCGGCGTAGTACCGCCCCTCGCCGTGCGAGATCGGGACGCGCAGCACCTGGCCGGGCGCGCAGAGACGGGTGAACGGCGACTCGACGTTCTCGGCGCGAAGGTGGACGTCTTCGCAGCGGAACTGGAGGCTCTGGTTGCGCATGAGGACGCCGGGCAGCAGGCCGGCCTCGCAGAGCACCTGGAAGCCGTTGCAGATGCCGATGACCGGTCGGCCGGTCCGGGCGTGGCGGGCCACCGCCTCCATCACCGGCGAGAAGCGGGCGATGGCGCCGCAGCGCAGGTAGTCGCCGTAGGAGAAGCCCCCCGGCAGCACCACGCAGTCGTAGCCGGAGAGATCGGCCTCGCGATGCCAGACCAGGTCGGCCTCCTGGCCCAGGACGTCGCGCAGCACGTACTGGCAATCGTGGTCGCTCCAGGTGCCGGGGAAGACAACGACGGCGAAACGCATCAGGCCTCCTCGCTCACGGCGTGCGTTGGCCCTGCGGCGGCAACGGCGCCGGTGTCGCCGGCGGCCGGGCGGCGCGGCGGCCGGGCCGGAAGCGGCCGATGAGCGCCCGGCGCTCCGTCTCCGTCGGCTCCGGGTAGGCGATGCGCGGGTGGTAGACGCCGCGCAACGTCTGCTTGAACGACTCGGCGATGGTGCGGATGTCGCGCAACGTCAGATCGCAGTCGTCCAGCTCGCCCTCGGCCACCCGTTCGGCAATCACCTCCTCGACGATCACATCGATGCGCTCGGCAGAGCGGTCCTCTTGGGCGCGCACCATCGCCTCGGTGGAGTCGGCCAGCATGACGATGGCCGTCTCGCGGCTCTGGGGCTTCGGCCCCGGGTAGCGGAAGAGGGTCTGGTCCACGTCCGGGTCCTGCTGGGTCGCCACCCGATAGAAGTACGCGACGAGCCGCGTGCCGTGGTGCTCCGGGATGAACGCCCGCACTCGACCCGGGAGGCCGTGGCGGCGCGCCAGCTCCTGGCCGCCCTTCACGTGCTGGGCGATGACGCGCGCGCTGGCAGTCGGTGCCAGGCCGTCGTGGGGGTTGTCTCCGGCGAGTTGATTCTCGATGTAGAAGCCGGGCTGGAGCACTTTGCCGATGTCGTGGTAGTAGCAGCCGACGCGCGCGAGGAGAGAGTCGGCGCCCACGAGGTCGGCCGCGCGCTCGGCCAGGTTCGCGACGATGACGCTGTGGTGGAACGTGCCGGGGGCCTCGTCCTGGAGGCGGCGCAGGAGCGGTGCGTTGAGCTGTCCCAGCTCCATGAGCTGGACCCGCGTGGTCACGCCCAGGAGGGCGCCGACGGCGCTGATGGCGCCGGTAGTGAGCAGCCCGGCGCCCGCGCCGTTGATCGCTGCGGCGTTCAGCATCCAGACGGCGTCCAACGCGCGCCGCTCCGTGTCGATGAGCCAGAGCGCGAAGAGCGCGGCGAGGGCGACCAGCCCGACGAGGACGCCGGCCGCCGCGTACTGGTTCGCCCGTTCGGCCCGGTGCACCGCGAACACGCCCACGATGCCTCCCAGGCCGTACACCGCGAGCACCCGCCCGACGTCCAGCGGCTGGATCGACGCGACCAGCGACGTGTCGGGGAGGAAGATGATCGCCAGCGCCGCCAGCCCGGTCTGCAAGAAGCCGATGACGATCGCCAGCCGCGCTTCCAGTAGCGCCGCGATGAGCATGGGGGCGGCGGCCAGCGGCAGCAGGTAGGCCAGGAAGCGCTGTGGCTCTTCCGGCAGCACCAGGGAGAAGTAGACCTTGGCGATGAGCGCCGGCGCGGCGATGAGCAGCGCCAGCAGCAAGAGGTTGCGCTCCGAGGTGATGCCGCGCGTGGGGAAGAGCGCCACGTAGAGCGCCAGGCTGGCGGCCACCAGCGCCGCGATGATCACCACGGCCAGCAGCCGCTGCCACTCCACTCGCGGCGTCAGCAACCCCACCTCCTCCAGCACCTCCACGGTGGTGGCGTCGATCGGCTGGTTCGCGGCCACGATCTCCTGGTTCTCGGCGATCGTTACCTGCACGGGCTGAACGTTCTGCGTGGCTGTCTCGCGCGCCTGCTCCGTCGCCGCCTGGTCGACGACCAGCGTCGGCACGATCAGGGGACGCACGAGCTCGGCGACGAAGTTCGCCTCGTCGCCGGAAAGGTCCGGGCTGATCTGGTTGCGCAGGCCGTCTTGCGCGGCTTGGATGCCCTCCGGCGCGACCGATTGCCCGACGGCGCCGGCCAGCGCCTGCTCGGCCTCCGTCACGACCGCCGGCCAGCGGTCGGGCGGCAGCGCCAGCACGGCGTCGATGCTACCGCGCGAGACGCCGCTCAGGTTCTCGACGCTGAGCAGGCGGGCGCGCTTGGCGGCGTCGTCCAGCGACGCGTTGTCGCGCACCTCGGCGATGCTGACCGTGGCCGCCGCGAGCTTGGCCAGCTGCTCGTCGCGCACCGTGGGGTCGTAGACCTGGACGTCGGGCACGGCGCGGCCGGCGTCCTCCATTGCTCGCTGGGTGAGCACGTCGCTCTCGAAGGTAGCGGCGCGGGGCGAGCGAATGGTGCGGGCGGCGACGTTGCCTTCGGCAACGCGGAGCTGGCCTGGATAGAGGGGGAAGAGGGCGACGACGAGGGCCACCGCCAGCGCCAGGGCGAAGAGGAGCACCTGAGGCGTGGTTAGCGGCCGCATGACACGCTCCTGGAGATTCCGCGCTGCACCAGCCCCATGATACCAGAGTCGCGAGCGGGACTGCGGTTGGAGGAGGAAGACGCTCGTTCTCGCAGGCAACGCCGGGCGTCTGGAGGTGCAGGCGGAGTCAGCGGACTAGCAGGGTGCTGAAAAACTCTCAGGAACCAATGTCTCTCTTCCCACCCACCCGCCCTGAGAGGTTTGTTTGAATCTGGGGGACACCCCCAGACCCCCGGCAGAAGGGCTGCGCCCCTCTGCACTCCCCCCTTTTCAGCCTAGGATGGTGTGCGGGCTATCTCAAGCCCTAGGCTGCCCGGACAGGCGACGGCCGGCCAGCCAGAGCCCGGCGACGCGCATCGACCGCAGCTCCTCCGGCGAGGCGTCCAGCGCGTCGCCGGGCAGCAGCGCCAGGTCTGCGCGCAGGCCGGCCCGGAGGGCGCCGCGTTCGCCTTCCAGGAAGGCAGCGTGGGCGGCGCCCGCCGTCCACCAGCGCAGCGCTGTCTCGCGGTCGACCGCTTGTTCCGGCGCGACGGCCGCGCCCGCGGCGCTCCGGCGTTCGACGGCGGCGGCGACGGACGCCAGCGGCGCGGGCGCCGTCACCGGCGCGTCGGAGCCGGCGGCGAGCGCGACGCCCGCTTCCCCCAGCGTCCGGAAGGCGTAGAGGCGCGTCTGCTGCTCCTCCGGCACGAGGCGAAGGTAGCGGTCGCCTCGCTCCGCGACGAACGAAGGCTGGCTGACGACTACGATGCCCAGCTCCGCCAGCCGCTGCGCCAGGCCGGGCGGCAGCAGGCCGCAGTGCTCGATGCGGTGGCGGTGGGCCGGGCGCGGCCGCGCCCGCAGCGCCGCTTCGATGGCGGCAGCGGCGGCGGCCACGGCGCGCTCCTCCACCGCGTGCACGGCCACCTGGCGGCCGGCGCGGTGCGCTTCCGCTATCATTCGCGCCAGCTCGCCCTCGTCCGGCGAGAGGCCATCGCCCAGCTCGTGGAGCATGATCTTGATCGGCCCGCGTCGCAACCGGCCGCCGGCGGCGGACTCCGGCAGCTCGCTCAGGTGCTCGATGCCCTCCATGAGCACGACGTCGAGCGGCAGGGCGTCTTCCGAGATGAGCCGCTCGAACAGCGCCCACTCGGCGCGTCCGTTCGTGGGCGAGGCGTCCTGGACGCAGCCGGCGCCGGCGCGCAGAAAGCGGCGAGACGCCTCGGCGACGCTCGCGGCCAGCTCTTCGTAGCCGAGCGGCGGCGTCGCGCCGTCGATCGCGCGCTCCATCTCGAGCAGTAGGCCGCTCGGCTCGCCGGAGGGCAGCTCGCGGTCGATGGCGCCGCCCGGCGGCTCCTCGCTGGCGCTGTCGATGCCGGCGAGCCGCAGGGCGGGGCTGTTCAGGACGCTGGCGTGACCGCTGCGGTGGACCAGGCGCACCGGGTGGCCGGGGGCGGCGGCGTCGAGGTCGCGCCGGTTGGGGTGACGGCCGTCAGCGAGCGAGGTCTCCTCGTAGCCGAAGGCGCGCACCCACGCGCCGGGCGGCGTCTGCGAGGCGCGCTCGCCGACGGCCTGCTGGACATCGGCGATGCTACGCGCCGCCGTGCAGTCGACGGAGCGGAGACTGGCGGCGTACGAGAGGAGGTGGCAGTGGGCGTCGATGAAGGCGGGCAGGAGCGTGCCGCCGCCGCAGTCGATGCGCTCTACGCCGGTACCGAGCGCACTCGCGCACTCCGTTTCGTCCCCGGCGGCGACGATGCGCCCGTCGCGCGCCGCCACTGCCCCGGCGTACGGGCGGGCCGGTTCCATGGTGAGAACGCGGGCGTTGTGGAAGAGGAGGTTGGTCATCGCGGCGGCAGAAGCGAACGCCAGGCCATTCGAAGGGCCTGGCGAGAGGCGTCCGGAGGAGCCGAGCGCGCTAGTCGGCGGAGGGGAGGACCTTCGGCTGCATCAGCGTCATGGCGGCGCCGCAGCACTCGATCTCGCCGGCGCCGGGCTTGATGCAGAGCACCTCCGAGCCGCATTTCTCGCACTGGAACCGCTTGCCGAGCTGGTTCGCCATGATGCCATTCCCTCCGGGCTACTGCTTCTGCTCCATGGGCTGGCCGCAGCAGGAGAGCTGGCCGTCGCCGCCTTTAGTGACGATCATCTCCGTGTTGCACTTGCTACACAGGTACCGCTTGCCGACTTGGTTCGCCAACTCCGTTGCTCCTGCTGAGAGTGCGGGACGCGCCCCAGGAGGCCCGTCCCATTCCTGAGTCTAGCCAACGCCTTCGAGAGGCGTCAAGCGCGACCTACTCCACCACGTAATTGCCCGTCATGATCGTCGGATGGACGTCACATTGGAAGTAATAGGTCCCCGCCTCTTGCGCCGGCACGGGAGTATCGTTCTCGCACGGGCCGGTGCATATCTCGCCGACGGCGATCTGGTCGCCATCCTCCTCCGTGTAGACCGCGAAGTTGTGCTCCACCTGGTCGTCGATATTGTTCAGGTGCACGGTGACCGGGGTTCCAGCGTCTACCGTTATCTCCGCTAGATCGAACGCCGTGAACTCAGCCGTGATCGGGATTGCCCCCGCCACCGGGGTCGGTGTCGGGCCGGGTGTGGGCGTGGGGCCTTCGGGGGGCGCTGGCTGGCCACAGGCCTCCTCGGTCCTCGCCGGGCCGGTGGGCGCGGGCGGGTGGTCGAGGACGAGGGCGCCGTTCTGGTGCTCGGCGGCTTCGGTCTGGAGGACGCCGCGCTCGACGTTCAGGCTGTCGCCCAGGAAGATCTCCTCGCCCAGGGCGTGCTCGTCGCGCTCGGAGCTCTCGACGCCGCGCTGGACGGCGAGTTCGGTCATGAAGATAGCGTCTCCGGCGCTGTGGGACGAGGCGCCCGTGCTGCCGGCGCCGCGCTCTACGGCGAGGAGGTTCGCTTCGTAGATGGCGATGCGCCGGTCGTGGTCGGCGCGGTCCGTGTCCTCCACGGCGCGCTCGACCTTGAGCGTCGCAGGCTCGATGTCGATGATCGTCACGCCTTCGCCATCGATCTGGAACGTGGCGTCGACGACCAGGCCGGTCGTGCCGCTGACGGTGAACTCGGTGTCGCCGGCGCCGATCGCCTCCAGCGGCGACTGGCCGGTGTCCGGCTCCTCGCCCTCGGCTACGCCGGTGGCGAGGATGGGCGCGCCGGCGCTGTGCGACGCGGCCTGCGTCTCTTGCACCTGGTCGCCTGCGAGCGGGAGGGGAGCGGCGCGTTCGACGGTGACGCGCGCGGGCTTGAGCTCCTCGATGCGCATCAGCTCGTCGTCCATGCGGATGATCATGCTCTCGGTCAGGCCCTCGGTACCGCTGACGCTAAAGGACGTTTCGGCGCGGCCCAGGGCGTCGCCCAGCGTCTGCCGCGTGTCCACCGGGCCGATGATGCGCAGCTGCTCCTCGCCGATTCGCAACAAGTACTCCGGGCGGAAGAAGGCCGGGTCGCTGACGGCAATGCGCGTGGCGGAGGCGCTGAGGTCGTCGCTGAGCGCGATCTCCGGGTCGCCGTCGTCGCGAACGCCGGTGACCTCCATCAGCTCGCCGTCGATGCGAATGATGTCGCCCACCTCGATGTCGCCGGCGCCGCTGACGAGCAGCGCCTTCGGCTTGCGCTTCGTCTTCTCGACCAGCACCTGGCGGGTGGTCGGGATGCCGGAGAGGATGCTCGTCACCCGCATCTGCTCGTCGTCGATCAGGAGGAGGTCACCCACCTGGATACGCGTGATGCCGCTCACGACGAACGAGGTGTCGGCGGCGGCGACGTCGGCGCGGAGGGTGTTGCCGGTGTCGGGATCCTCGCCCGGCGCGACGTCGGTCTCGAGGAGCGGCGTGCCCGCGGCGTGGTCGGCGGCGGGGCCGCTGCCGAGGGCCGCGGCGCGCGTCACCTGAAGCTGGTAGAGGGGGATGTGCATGCGCTCTTCGTCGATGCGGACGAACTGGTCGCGGAGGAAGGGGGCGGCGTTGTTGATGGCGATCGCCGTCTCGTCCGCGTCGAGCCCGCCGTCCGGCATCTCCAGCTCGGCGTGCTGCGAGGCCTCCGCGTCCACCTCGTCGGCCTGCTCCTGGGCGATTTCCCACGGTGACCCGCGGTCCGGCAACCGGGCCTGGGTGATGAGGACGGTGAGCTGGCGGATCTGCTCCTGGTTGAGCGTGCCGCCCTGCTCCACGCCCCAGGTGGGCATGAACGTGCCGGCGCGTCCGCAGGTGATCGTGTTGCGCACCAGGCGCTCGGCCTGCTTGAGCGCGTCCGGGTCGAAGGCGCCGCTGTCGTCGATACCCTGCAATCCTTCCCGGTCAAGGGTGGGCGCTGCCCCCAGACGGCCACCCGGGCCGCCTCCTTCACCGCGGTCGCCGTGGCAGATGCGACAGTTGAGGGCGAAGGTGCGGGCGCCGCGCTCGACGGTCTGCTCGAGGCCCTCGTCCTCTGCGTCGTCGAAGCGGAAGGGCTCGAAGATGGAGTAGGCGCCGATGGAGATCAGCGCGAGGAAAAGGATGACCACCATGGCATTGATCTGCTTGCCGGTGTTCATCCGTTTCCTTACGCGCTCCCCGTTGCTCCTCGGACTACACTCGTATGGCCAGGTCGGCGTTGCTGGGGGTGCCGGAGGTGATGGCGCCGGGACTGGTATTGACGCTGATGCGCCCGTTCTCGACGGTGAGCGTCATCACGTCCATGGAACGCGGCGCCGGGCCGTAGACGCGAACGCCGGCGTCGGTGTAGGTGGAGCCGTGGCAGGGGCAGCGGAACCAGCCCTGCTTATCGGCGCCGGTGTCCGGGTCGGGCCAGACGAAGGTCGGGCGCCAGGGCACAGTACAGCCCAGGTGGGGGCAACGCCAGTAGAGGGCCAGCAGGCCCGGGCCGCCCTGGTCCTCCGTGAGGTGGACCAGCCAGAATCGGCCCTCCGGGATGGGCGTTTTACTGCCTGCCGGGAACTGGCTCACGTCGCCCGCTGAGACCCGGCCGCCGAAGCCGGTGACGCCTCGCGGGTAGAGCATGTCGACGCCGCAGCCGGCGAGCCCGGCTAGGACGGTGCCGAGGGCGGTCCAGAAGCCCAGCCGCAGGATGCCGCGCCGCGAGACCTTGGGCGTGCCGGGCTCCGCACGGGGCGCCAGCACGGCGGTGGGCGGCCCGGCGGGCGCAGCCGCGCGCTCGGCCAGGGTCGACTTGCGCTCCGGCGGCGCCTCGGCGGCTACGGCGCCGGCGGCCTGGGCCGGCGCCTGCTCTTCGGTCGTCTCCTGTCGCTCTTGTTCAGCCATAACAGTCGATCAGTCGATGTGCGGGACGTCCCAGGGCATGACCAGGTCCTGGCCGGCGCCCCGGAACCCCGCTCCGATGATCGTCAGGATGAAGTACACCACCAGCATGCCGGTGAAGACGGCCAGCGAGACATCTCGCACCGAGTTGAGCCAGCCGAGCTGGCGCAGCATGAGCAGCATCAGGGCAGGCAGCAGCACCATGATCACCACGGGGATCAGGATCTCCACCAGGAAGGCCGGGAAGTTCAGGTTCAGGTCGTGCCAGTAGAGCGCCTGCATCCAGCCGGGCAGCCAGGTCGGCTTGTCCCAGCGCATCCATTCGGGGCCGCTGGTGCCGTTGAACGGCATCGGCACGTGGTCGAAGTCCTCGGGCCAGTTGAGCTCGCCGTCGTGCTCGCCGCCACCGAGCTGGGCGTTCTTGGGGACAGGGATCTCCCATTGCCAGCGGGTCTGGATCGCCCGGACGTCCCGGAAGGGGGCCAGTGCCTCCGGCCACTGCCAGTCCTCATCGACGCGTTGGACGATGTTCTCGGTGACGTTCACGTGGCGGCCCTGGTCGTACAAGATCAGGCCGCAGGTGAAAATCGAGGCGAAGATCGTGGAGAAGACCGTGATCTTAACGGCGTTCGGCGTGGCGAACCAGGCGCCCTGCCCGGTCGTCGCCCGGTCGACGTAGGGCACGATGGCGATGAGCGTGAGGCCGATGGTGGGGGCGATGACGCCCCCCAGCGCCGGGTGCATGTGGAGCAGCAGCTCCTGCAGGGCGACCAGGTACCAGGCGGCCTTCGATGGGTTGGGCGTGATGTCGAGGTTCGCGCGGTTGAGGAGCGGCGCGTCGAAGATAGTCGAGAGCACGACGAAGGTGACGGTGAAGAGGACGGCGCAGATGAACTCGACGAAGACGAGGTCGGGCCAGACCAGCAACTCCTGCTCGCGCTCACGGCGTGGGCGGCTGGAGGGCGCGTCGCGGGCTACTGCCTGGGCCTGCACTACCATGGGTGGTTAGAGCGGCCGGGCCAGGCCGCCGTCGCGCCGGATGCGCCAGAAGTGCACGGCCATGAAGATCGCGGCGATCAGGGGCAGGCCGATCACGTGGAGGGCGTAGAACCGCACCAGCGTCGCATCGCCCACCTCGAAGCCGCCGATGAGGACGTAGCGGGAGTCATCGCCCAGGACGGGCACGGTGCCGGCCATGTTCATGCCCACGGTGACCGCCCAGATCGCGAGCTGGTCCCAGGGCAGCAGGTAGCCCGTGAAGCTGAGCGCGAGGGTGAGGGTGAGCAGGACGACGCCGACGATCCAGTTGAACTCGCGCGGGGGCTTGTACGCGCCGGTGTAGAAGACACGCATCATGTGAAGAAAGACCGAGATCACCATGCCGTGGGCCATCCAGCGGTGCAGGTTGCGCATGAGCATGCCGAAGCGCACGTTCGTCTCGAGCGCGGCGACGTCGGCGTAGGCGCGGTCGACGCCCGGGACGTAGTAGAACATGAGCATGACGCCGGTGACGGTGAGGCCCAGGAAGAAGAAGAACGTCAGGCCGCCCAGGCAGTAGGTATGGGTGATCCTGACGTGGGTCTTGTGAATGCGCGTCGGGTGCAGGTGGAGGAAGACGTTCGTCGCCACCACCAGCATCTGGTTGCGTGGGGTGTTCGGATAGCCGGAGCGGAAGATCGACCGCCAGACGTAGTTGTGGAAGAGCTTTTCGTAGAGCCAGGCGCCTATGCCGGGGCCGCGCGGTTGTTCGGTAACGGCCATCTGCTACCCCCGTCGCCTCGCTAGTTGGCCCACCAGCGGCCCAGCGCGATCAAGATGACGTACGAGATCACCATCGTGATGAAGACGCCGATGAACTCGAGAAAGTCCGGCGCGACGAAGGGCAGATCGCCTGGTTCTAGGGGCATCGCTACCTCGCTTCGATAGTTTGTGAAGTAAGGTTCAAAGTTACCCTAGCACCGGCCCCCCGTAGTGTCAAGCAGATTCGAGGCTAGCGCAGCTCGCTGCCGCCGGTGACGTTGAGCGCCTCGCCGGTGACGTTGTCGGCGCGACAGAGGTAGACCACGGCCTCGCCGATATCCTCCGCCGTTTGCGGCCGCCCCAGCGGCGCCCGTTCGCGGATGAAGCGCTCCCACGCCTCGTCCGGCGAGAGGCCCTGGGCGCCGCCGATCGCCGGCAGCAACACCTCGCGCCACATGGCGCTGTCCACCTCGCCTGGGCAGACGGCGTTCACGGTTACGTCGAAGGGGGCCAGCTCCAGCGCCAGCGCCTGGCTGAAGCCGATGATCGCGAACTTCGAAGCGCAGTAGTGGGCCAGCGCGGCCGCGCCCCGCCGCCCCGCCTGCGACGACATATTGACGATGCGTCCTGAGCGCTGCGACATCAGGCGCGGCGCGACGGCCTTGCAGCAGAGAAACGTCCCCTTCAGGTTCACGTCCAGCACCCGGTCCCATTGCTCCTCGGTCATCGCGGCCACCGGGGCGACGGAGATCACCCCGGCGTTGTTCACTAGCACGTCGATGCGGCCGAAGCGGTCGAGCGCGGCCTGCGCCATCGCCTCGACCTGTGGCCACTGCGTGACGTCGCAGTGGACTCGAAGCGCCTGCACGCCCTCGGCCTCGACTAGCGCGGTCGCCTCCTGCGCGTCGCCATCTGCCGGCGGCAGGTCGGCGACGACGATGTGGGCGCCTTCGCGGGCCAGCGCCAGCGCGACGCCTCGGCCGATGCCGCGCGCCGCGCCGGTGACGATGGCGACGGTGTCTCTCAGCTCCACGGTCATTTCCCCTTTCGCCCGCTGCCGGCCAGAGCGATTATAGCAGGGCGCTGAAAAAGATACGCCCCTCTTCCCACCCACCCGCCCAGAGAAGTTTATTGAATCTGGGGGACACCTCCAGACCCCTTCGGCCTCGCTCAGGGCAGGCCCCGGCAGAAGGGCTGCGCTCCCCACTCTTCAATACTCTGCTAGCCGCCCACCATGTGAGCAAGTCGTCAAGAAATTGCCCCCCCAAACCCCTTGACAGCACCAGCAACTATGTTCTATAGTACGCATGTTCCTAAGAACGCTTATTCGAGGCCACAGAGGCCCGAACGGGGAAGGAGCCGACCAATGACATTCGCCATCACCCTCGCTCTCGTGCTCGTGCTATCCACCGCGTACCTCGTGTACCAGTGGCACAATGACGAGCTCCGGGAGCCGCGCCTGTAGCCCGGCCTCCTACCGACCCGCCGCCCGCCGGACGCCCCGCCATCCGTGTCCGGCGGGCGGTCCGCTGGCCGGGTGACGGCGAGGCGACGGCGGGCGTCTGAGGCGCCACCCGCGGCCTGCTAGAATGAGATCGTCAACTCTTCCCAAGGGACGGTCTCGAGATGCGTATCCTCGCGGTCGACGTCGGCACCGGCACCCAGGACATCCTGCTCTTCGATTCGTTGGGGCCGGTCGAGAACAGCGTTAAGCTCGTGATGCCGAGCGCGACGAGCATCGCCGCCGGCCGCATCCGCCGTGCGACCGAGGCGAAGCGGTCTTTGGTCCTCACCGGCGTCATCCAGGGAGGCGGCCCCTGCCACTGGGCGCTCGAGGACCACCTGCGCGCCGGTTGCGCCGCCTACGCCACCCCCGATGCCGCTCGCACCTTCGACGACGACCTGACGCGCGTCGAGGCGATGGGCGTGCGTATCGTCAGCGAGGACGAAGCCGCCGGGCTGGCCGGCGTGGAGCGGATCGAGCTGCGGGACCTTGACCTCGGCGCCCTCCGCGCGGCCCTCGGCGCGTTCGACGTGGCGGGCGACTTCGACGGCCTGGCCCTGGGCTGCCTCGACCACGGCGATTCGCCGCCCGACTACTCGGACCGCCTCTTTCGCTTCGACCACCTCCGGCTCGTGGTCGAAGGACGGAACGACCTGCGGGCCTTCGCCTACCTGCCCGACGAGCTGCCGCCGTACCTCACCCGCGCCCGGACGCTCCTGCGCGGCGTCGAGGGAGAGGCGCCTGCCGTCTTCCTCGATACCGGACCGGCGGCGGCCCTGGGGGCGCTGCAGGACCCGAGCGTCGCGGCGGCTGGCGAGCAGCTCGTCATGAACCTGGGGAACATGCACGCGCTGGCGTTCCACCTGGAGGGCACGCGCATCATCAGCCTCTACGAGCACCACACGGGCGAGATGGCCACGGAGCAGATCGAGGACTTTACGGAACGCCTGGCGTCGGCCTCTCTCGCCCACGAGGAGGTCTTCGGCAGCAAGGGACACGGCGTCTTCTACGCCGAGGGTGATGGGCGCTCCCCGAAGCGGGACGGACAGCGTCCCTTCCTAGCGGTGACGGGCCCGCAGCGAGGCCGCCTGCGCGGGAGCCGCCTCGATCCGTACTTCGCCACGCCCCATGGCGACATGATGATCTCCGGCTGCTTCGGCCTGGTGATCGCCTTCGCCGAGCGCTACCCGGAGCGGCGGGAGGAGATCGAGCGGGCGCTGGGGGTCGGCCCAGCCGCGGCCT
>Ga0247727_10012045_pt1 | contig 14939 bp, 20 predicted proteins | sample WisWelCaveWW1625_FD_202498 | JGI IMG/M metagenome (GOLD analysis project Ga0247727, IMG submission 202498) | Biofilm microbial communities from Wishing Well Cave, Virginia, United States - WW16-25 | ecosystem: Environmental > Aquatic > Deep subsurface > Groundwater > Cave microbial mat | place... | reverse complement strand
AGGCTCATGGCGACTTTCATCGTCCTCCTTGGTCCTCCCGGTGTGGGCAAAGGCACGCAGGCAAAAGCATTATCAGAACGAACCAGGCTCGCGCATATTTCATCGGGCGACCTCTTTCGTGAGAACATTAAAAACCAAACTGAATTGGGAAAACTTGCCCAAACATTCATGACCAAAGGAGATTTGGTGCCAGACGATGTGACGATCGCCATGATGCGAGATCGCCTCGCTCGTCCGGACTGTGAAGCTGGCGCTGTTTTAGACGGTTTTCCCCGCACCCCCGCGCAGGCAGACGCGCTCGAAGTGATGCTCCGCGGCTTCAAAGGGCAAGTAGACTCCGTCCCATTCATTATCGCACCGCAGGAAATTCTGGTTGAGCGATTGAGCGGCCGCTGGACCTGCCGCGAGAATGGGCACATCTTTAATGAGAAATTCAATCCGTCGAAAGAGCATGGCAAATGCGACTTCGATGGATCGGAACTCTATCAACGTGACGACGATAAGGCTGAGACAATGAAACGCAGGATCGAGGTATATATGGAACAAACCTCCCCGCTGATTTCCTATTATCGCGAACACGGAAAGCTGCTTGAAGTTGATGGGATGCAATCCATAGAGCAGGTTACACAGGCGCTCATGGGTGCATTGAAAAAAAATAACGTATGAGTTGGGCTCGCCAGATCCACTTAAAAAGCCCGGCTGAACTGCAAACCATGCGTGAAGCCGGTCGAATCAATGCTGAAGTTTTGGCGACCGTTAAAGCGCTTTTAAAACCGGGTGTTTCCACTGCCGACCTCAACGCGGCTGCTGAGGAAGTATTGAGGAAACACAAATGTGTATCGCCGTTCAAGGGATATGGGCGTCCTCCATTCCCGACTTCGATCACAACCAGCATCAATCGGGAACTTGTCCATGGCATTCCGAGCAAGACCCGCAAGTTGAAAGCCGGAGACATCGTCTCGATTGATTGCGGAACTGTGCTTGATGGCTTGGTGGCGGACTCTGCGTTCACGGCTGGGGTGGGAGAAATCTCCTCCGAAGCGCGGAACCTGCTCCAGGTCACGGAAGAAGCGCTTCACGCGGCAATCGAAAAGATGCGCACGGGCAACCGTACCGGCGACGTTTCCGCGGCGATACAGAAGCACGTCGAAAGCCGCGGCTATTGTGTGACGCGTGAATACACAGGTCATGGCGTTGGAAGGCAAATGCATGAGGGTCCGCAATTGCCAAACTACGGCAAACCTGGTACTGGTATGCCTTTGAAACCAGGGATGACGATTGCCATTGAGCCAATGGTGCTTGTTGGGACGGCGGAAACCCGCGTCCTTTCAGACCAGTGGACGGTGGTGTCTGCGGATGGATCATTGACTGCGCATTTTGAACACACTGTTGCAGTCACCGAAGGAGAACCTCTCATCCTGACTGTCCCATGATCCGTTCGTGTCGGCTAGACGAAACAAAGATGAGCATGTATAATCCAAACCTTGGCTACTTGGAATGGAAATTGTAAGGAGAATTTTTTGATATGAAAGTTTCACCGTCAATACGGAAACGCTGCGCCAAATGCAGGGTCGTTCGGCGCAAAGGCAGAGTGTTTATCATCTGCGAAAATCCAAAACACAAACAACGACAGGGTTAGTGTGAACTATGGCAAGAATTGAAGGTGTTGATCTTCCCCGCAATAAGCGGGTGGAAATTGGGCTGACCTATTTATATGGTATCGGTCCGACGCGCGCGCAGGCGATTCTGACTCATACGAAGGTGAATCCTGATATCAGGATCAAAGACCTTTCTGAGGCAGATGTTGCCGCGATCCGCGAGTTCATCAGCAAAAACTATAAAGTGGAAGGCGACTTGCGCCGCGATGTTCAGATGAGCATCAAGCGTCTGATCGAGATTGGGTCGTACCGCGGTTTGCGTCATCGTCGTAATTTGCCTGTTCGCGGCCAGCGTACAAAAACGAATTCACGTACCCGCAAAGGTACGAAGAAAACAGTTGCCGGTCGCGGGCGTCGCCGTGGCGCGAAGAAATAAGAGGTTGGAGAGATATGGCTCAAAGTGTTCGATCCACGCGCCGAAGCGCTGGCGCAAAGAAAACCAAGCGCGCATTATCTGCGGGACAGGTGCATATTTTCGCCTCGTTCAATAATACGATTGTCACCGTGACCGATATGGAAGGCAATACGCTTTCATGGGGCAGCGCCGGCTCGGCTGGATTCAAAGGCTCTCGCAAGAGCACTCCTTTTGCGGCCCGCCTTGCGGCTGAACAGGCGATCAAAGCGGCACAGCAGTTGGGAGTTCAGGAAGTTGAATTGTACGTCAAAGGACCGGGTCCTGGTCGTGAAAATGCAATTCGCGCCGTGCAGGCAATGGGATTAAGAGTCCGTTTGATTTCTGATATCACGCCGGTTCCGCATAACGGCTGTCGTCCGCCGAAAAAGCGCCGCGTGTAATTCGTTGAAGAGGATAGTAATTTATGTCAAAAAATTTGAGTCCGGTTTGTAAACTCTGCCGGCGTGAAGGTGAAAAGCTTTATCTCAAAGGCGAACGCTGTTTCACGCCGAAGTGCTCGTTCGAACGGCGCAGTTTTGCGCCCGGTCAACATGGACGCACGGGCAGCCGAAGCGGCGGCGGTAATCGCATGGGACGTGAGTCCGATTATTTGCGCCAACTCCGCGCCAAGCAACGCGCTCGCCGCGTCTATGGTGTTCTTGAGCGCCAGTTCAGCCGTTATTACGAAATTGCGCTTCAACGCCGCGGCCTGACTGGTCTGAACCTGTTGCAAATCCTCGAATCACGGTTGGATAATGTTGTCTTCCGCCTCGGGTTTGCTTCCAGCCGCTCACAGGCTCGCTTGATGGTGACACACGGTCACTTCACCGTGAATGATCGCAAATCGGATGTCCCCTCCATGCTTCTCAAAGAAGGCGATGCGATTGCGGTTCGCACCGGCTCGCGCGATTTGACCTATTTCAAGGGCGTCGGCGATCTGGCGGATGCGCGTACGTCTCCGAGTTGGTTAAATCGGGATACAAAACAGTTGTCTGGTGTTGTTCAGCGCCTTCCTGAGCGCGCTGAAATTGACGGCACGTTGAACGAACAACTGATTGTCGAGTACTACTCACGGTAGTAGTTGTTATTACTGGAGCTGGCGCGAACTTCATCAGCCAGCGAAATTTCTACTGTATTCTACAGGGAGAGGTGAACCGTGACGGGTATCACAAGTATGGTTATGCCGAAAATCGAGCGCGAGGCTGAGGCTCGGAATTACGGTAAATTCTTCATCAGCCCTCTTGAGCGCGGATATGGCGTGACGCTGGGCAACGCCCTGCGGCGCGTCCTGCTTTCCTCGTTGGAAGGCGCCGCCGTTTCCTCCATCCGAATTGCTGATGTGTTGCATGAATTCAGCGAGATCCCCGGCGTTCGCGAAGATGTCATCCAGGTGACGTTGCAGGTCAAGCAACTCCGCTTGAAACTGGACGGCGTGGACAGCACACGCATGCACCTGGAAGTGCGCGGCGAAGGGACAGTCACTGCGGCAGATATCATCACGCCTGCCGAAGTGGAGATTGTCAACCCCGAACTTTTTCTGTTTACAGTGGATAGCCCCAAGACCAAACTTGACCTTGAATTCACCGTCGAGCGCGGACGCGGATATTCACCTGCCAATGAACGCAGTGGGCACATGCCCATCGGCGAACTGCCGATTGACGCGATCTACAGCCCGGTCAAACGGGTGAACTGGGAAGTGACCTCTGCCCGTGTGGGCCAGAGCACGGCGTACGACAAACTCATTCTTGAGATTTGGACCGACGGCACCGTCTCACCGGAACGCTCGCTGAGCACTGCCGCCAAACTGGTCATTGATCACTTGCGCTACATCGCCGGCGTCAGCGAAGAGACATTGACCGTTGCCATCGAAAAGGAAGTGGGCGCGAGCCGTCTCACCAGTGAACTGGCGGATACGCCTGTGGAATCCCTCGATCTTTCGGTGCGTGTGTTCAACTCGCTCAAGCGAACGGGCATCACCACTGTGGGTGACGTGCTGGACCTGCTCGAAAAAGGCGAGACGGCGGTCATGTCCATCCGAAATTTTGGCGAAAAGAGTCTCGATGAATTACGCCAGAAAATGCGCGAAAAAGGCTACATCAAAGATGAAATGAATTCTGCGGAGTAATTTGCAATGCGACATCAAATTTCAGGTTACAGATTAGGACGTTCGACAGGCGCGCGCGTGGCGCTTCGTCGCAACCTCATCAAACAATTTTTTACACATGAGCGCATCCAGACCACCCGCGCAAAAGCCGCGGCAATTCGCGGCGACGCGGAACGCCTCATCACGCTGGCGCGCAATAGCGCGCAGGCAACCGACGCGCAAAAAGTTCATGCGCGCCGCCAGGCGATCTCAAAACTTGGCGACAACCAGATCATCAAACGCCTGTTCGATGAGATCGCTCCCCGCTATGCAAACCGCAACGGCGGTTATACCCGCGTGGTGAAACTCGGTCCCCGCATGGGTGATTCGGCGGAGATGGTTATTTTGGAATTGGTTGAAGAATAATTAAGTAAGGCGATCATTCGGCAGTTCAACTGCCGAATGAGCAACAATGGCACGTTACCAATTGACTCTTGCCTACGACGGCTCGGATTTTTTCGGAAGCCAGCGGCAGTCGAAGCGCAGGACCGTGCAGGGAGAATTTGAAAAAGCTCTGCGCGAACTCGGATGGAAGGAACGCGTGGTGATTCTTTCCGGGAGGACGGATACGGGCGTTCACGCGACGGGTCAGGTTGTTTCGTTCGACCTGGAATGGTCCCACGCTGACAGCGACCTCGTCCGCGCGTTGAACTCGGGACTGCCGAAAGACATGGCTGTGCGCGACGCGAAGGTGACTCACGCAAAATTCCACCCGCGTTTTGATGCGACCTCACGTCGTTATCGGTACAGGTTGTTTTGCCAGCCCTTGCGCGATCCTTTTCGAGAACGATTTGCCTGGCGAGTGCCCCCCAAATTAAACAGGGACGCTCTCGCAGAGACCGCGAAACTTTTCTTCGGCACGCACGATTTTTCAGCCTTCGGTTCGGCGACCACTCCCAAAGGCACAACCGCGCGGACTGTGATGAAAGCCGAATGGACGCAAACTGGAAAAGACGAATGGCAGTTTGAAGTGCAAGCCGATGCTTTTTTATATCGAATGGCGCGGAGGCTGGTATTCGTCCAGGTGGCGGTGGCGCAGGGAAAAATTCCAGTTGAGGCAGTCGCCCATTCTTTAGTGAAGCAGGCCCGCCCTGAGTTTGATCGAAGGGAATCGGCTGGGAAGCGAAGCGTGCTTCCATCCGGTCTGGCTCCCGCGCACGGGCTGACGCTGGTCGAAGTTAAGTATGAAGAGTCAATAAGTTAAATATGTGTAGCTTGCGTCCTCTAACGCGACGCGAGTAAAAAAGAAACGGAGAAACAGAAAGTGTACAAGTCGTACTATCCGAAAGCAAGCGAGATCGAGCGCAATTGGGTGCTGGTGGATGCCGATGGACAAACCCTGGGCAGAATTGCCACGCGCATTGCTCATGTATTGCTCGGTAAACATAAACCGACCTTCACGCCCGGCGTGGAGATGGGTGATTTTGTTGTGGTGATCAACTGCGAGCGCGTGACCGTGACCGGCACCAAGACAAAATCAAAGATGATTACCAAGGTGTATTATAGCCACTCCAATTATCCGGGCGGTCTTAAATCCATCACGTTGCGCGATCAACTGCGATCACACCCTGATCGGGTTCTGCGTGCTGCCGTGTGGGGCATGTTGCCGCACAACCGCATGGGCCGCGCCCTGCTCAAACGTTTGAAAATTTATGCCGGCGCCGAACACCCGCACGGCACGAACAACCCTGTGCCGCTGGTATAAAGAAAAAGAGGAAGAATATGTCTGTTCAGTATTATGAAGCAATCGGTCGCCGCAAGGAAAGCACTGCCCGTGTCCGCCTGATGGATGGGGCTGGCAGGTTTGTGGTCAACGAAAAGGAAGCCACTGTGTATTTTTCCCGCCTGGGCGACCTGCACGACATCCTGCGCGCGTTCGCGGCTGTGGGGCAGGATGCGAAAAAATATGACATCACCGTGAAGGTCAACGGCGGCGGCGTCAACGGTCAGACCGAAGCGGTGCGTTTGGGTGTCTCACGCGCGCTCGTCCTGATCAACGGCGATTGGACGTCCGCGCTGCGCAAGAATGGTTTGCTCACCCGTGATGCCCGAGTCAAGGAGCGCAAGAAGCCGGGTCTCAAGAAAGCCCGCAAGGCTCCGACCTACACCAAACGCTAGTTCGCACCTTTGGACTGAAACTCAGTTCGTAATTGGTAATTCGTAATTTACGAATTACCAATTACGTTTTTAACGGAGAAATTTATGGACTTCAATGTAGTCTCTTCAGTATTTGATACGCTTCGCATCCCTCCGCCCCCGAGGCTGATCCTGCTCGAAGCGCGGACTCTTGCCTCCGCGCATGTCCCGCCTTACCCGCCCGATATGCCGGTTCTTTTGACGGGCGTTGATTCGCGCGAACTGGCATTGCATTTGAAAGATGTGTTGCTCACTGTGTATCCGAAAGATCATGTTGTGTCCGTAGTTGGCGAAGGAAAGCGCCGCCCTGAGGCTCTCGAAGGGAGGAAAGAAGAAAGATTGGGAGGATTGGAGAATTTTGAATACTCCCAATCGGTTTGTTTTTTCGTCCCTCCGCTGGGAGAGGGGACATCCTTTGAATCGTTTGCCGAGATTGTGGCACACCTGCGCGCGCCGAACGGATGTCCCTGGGATCGCGAGCAGACTCACGAATCACTGCGAAAACATCTGCTTGAAGAATCCTACGAAGCCATCTCTGCCATCGATTTGGGCGACTTCACTGATATGCGTGAAGAGTTTGGTGATTTACTATTGCAGATCGTTTTGCAGGCGCAGATCGCCAATGAAGAGAAACAATTCAATATCAGCCAGGTGATTCAGGGAATCCATTCGAAGATTGTGCGGAGGCATCCACATGTGTTTGGTGAATTGAAATTGGATGGTGTGGACGGTGTGCTGGCGAATTGGGAGAAGTTAAAAGAAGAGGAACGAAAAGGGAAAAAAGAAGAAAAAGGATTGCTGGACGGGGTGCCATTGGCTTTACCAGCCTTGTCTCAGGCACAGGAATATCAAGACCGCGCCGCGCGTGTCGGTTTTGACTGGCCCGAGATCGAAGGCGTTCTTGATAAGATAAAAGAAGAGATCGAAGAGATCAAGAATGCCGAAACAGACTTTGAACTGGCATCTGAAATTGGAGATCTGTTCTTCGCCATTGTCAATTTTGCGCGTTGGAAGAAGGTGGATGCTGAGTCTGTTTTGCGCGGCACAAATATGAAATTCAAAAAACGATTTGCTTATGTGGAGCAGGGTGCGAAGAAACAGGGGCGTGATTTATCTGCGCTGCTTTTGGAGGAGATGGAGTCCCTGTGGCAGGAGGCCAAACAACAGGATTGACCCATATTACAGGCTTGATATATAATAAATTCATCGGTCAGAAAATGTGATTTTTTCGACAGGAGGCGTATCGTGAAACGCATCTACACTATCGTTTTTGTACTGGTATTTGCCGCCCTCGCTTGTTCGTTCGGTGGGGGACAAACTGAGGAAACTACTTCCCCTGATGTAGTTGCGACTGCGACTGAATCATCGGGCGGCAATCAAACCTCATCAGACGCCAAGCCGACCCTTCCAGTTGTTGAGGCGGGTGATTGTTCCGCTGATCCGGGTCCAGGCGTTAACATGGCAAAGTGTGATCTCACAGAAAGAAACTTTTCGGGAAGTGATTTTTCAGGCGCAAACCTGGCTCAAGCCATCTTCAGCAATTCGAACTTTGGCGACGCGGATTTCACCGGCGCAAACCTGGCGGGAGTCTTTGCCAGCGACACAAACCTGTTGAACGCGAACTTCACTAACGCTGACCTGACCAATGCAGATATGCGCGAATCGAATCTGATCAATGCGGATTTCACCGGAGCAATCACAGTCGGCGTTGACTTTAGCGGAAGCAATATGACGGGCGCGATCATTACTGACGAACAGCTGGATCAGGCTTTTTCCATAAAGGGTACCGTCCTGCCAGACGGATCTATTGGTCAGTAGATAATAAGCATCCTCTCAAGCAATTGTGGGAGGGGATGTTGGCTAAAATTATCTCTTCCTGATTTTCCTGGCAGTAGTATTCTTTGATCTGGTTGATTTGCAAGCCTTCTTAACAGACTTCGTTCTTGTGAACTCTAACCTTTTCGCCCGAGTTTCTTTTTGGACTTACCCATCTTGCCAGGGGAATTCGCTGTCTTCGATTTTTTGCTTTGGAGGCATTTTTCAATGAGACTGCCCCGGAGTTGTTATGACCTACCGAAGTTGAAATATTTTCCCATGCCCAAAGCGATACCTATGTCACCGCTTACTTTGACTTTGCCTTTCATAAATGCCATGGAGGCGTCAAGTTCGCCTGTCGCAATTTTGACGTAATCCTCGGAAGAAACGGTCATGATCATTTTGGGGCTGGAGTGCGTGCCTTGCATGGTTTCAATTTTTTGATCCTTAATGGTCACGTACCATTCGGATGCCTGTGAACAGGTGAAGTTGAATTGCATGACTGTATCCACCCCGACTGCTTTTTCGGGGAGGAAAGCCTTTTTGATCGTTTTTGTCATCAACTCATTGATTGTGGGCGGCATGATTGCATCTCCTTGAACTTGTCAATTGTGTGTAAAGATGACTAAAAGTCTTCTGCTGGAGTATTCTAGGTGAACACTAGTGTATGTGTCAAGCAATTTAACTTGTGAGCTAGAGTCCCAATCTGGACTCCATGCCGTCCACCGCCTGTTTGGCTTCGGCAAGACCTGCATTGTGGATTTCGCGGTAGATTCTTATTGCTTCGATCTTGTTGCCATTCCTCAGCGCGTCAATCACTGTTTGATTTGCCGCGTTGGGGTTATCTGAATATTCAATTCTCAAATGCTTGTATACATACTCGAGACGGGCTTCGAGTTGAGCAACTCGCGATCTCAGCGCCAGGATATCAATTTCGTTAGACATGTTATTTCTCCTTTGCTGGATTTAGGTCAAGCGACATCAAATATTCGTCGTAATATTTACCTTCGTGGAAGATTGCGCGCGGCTCCGTTCCATACGTTGTAAACCCGCAACGTTCATAACAGTGAATGGCTGAGGTGTTGATCGTAACCACCGCAAGTTTTATGGTATTCACTCGCCGCTCTTTTGCCCACTTGACACAAGAATCAATGAGCGCTTCTGCAATGTGCAAGCCTCTCCACTCCGCGCGGATATAAACTCCCGATATGCCAGCGCTGTGTTTTGTTTTTGGTGATTCTCTTCTGCGGATTCCTGTCATGCCGATGAGCTGGTTGGTATGTTCCGCAAAGAGAATTATTAGACCTCTTGCGAAAGTCTCTTTGCCACAGAGACCACAGAGAAAATGAGTTTTTCTCAAAGGTCTCTGTGAACTCTGTGGCTAAGCAATGGATTACTTATGCAAGAGGTTTATTCCATTATCATCTTTTTCCAGCCTGCCTTCCCAATATGTCATCGGTTGGCTTGCATTTATTTGGTAATCCGCGCTGAAAGCGGTGGGGCTATCCCGCAGGGCATCGAGTCGTAACGCTTTGAATTGCGCCGCGTCTGCGGGAGTTGCCTCCCTGATGTTAATTGTTCCGCGAGCGTTTTCGAATGTGCGATTTATCGGTTGCATGTAAAACGATCAAACGCCATGTCGAATAAAGATTGGGTATTTTCAGCCTGTGGGCTATAGACTTTCCACGCGAAGGCGCGGTCGCCGCAGATCCATGCTCCTGCCGCGCCAAAGGGCAGGACGGGCGTGGCAGTGGTGGTGATCGGGGTGAAGATCACGTTCATGTCGCGGATCAGCTTCACGTCCAGAGTGCCGACGCGTGTATCCAGTCCTTCGTCCAAAATGAGATCGAGCATAAATTGCGGGTCTGCCGCGCCGGGTGAGGCTTGCCAGACTATTTGAATAAAAAGGTTCCCGTTGAACGCCGCGAGCAAGCCCTGCGAATAGGCGCTGGGTGAGGCGGCATTTTGTTGCGCGCTCACATCGTAAAACGCCATGTCAATTGGATGCCCGACGCAAAACTGGTATTCGCAGAATAACCCTTTGAGATCGAAGGGCGTTGGGGAGGGATAGGGTGTGGGGATGGGCGCTGAAGTGTTTGCGGGGATTGCCGCCAGGGTTGAAGCAACAGCCACCTGAATCTGGATGTTTGGATCCGGTTTGGGCGAACAGGCTGTTACAATTATTATGAATGCAATGAGGATAGGATGACGCATGTGCCGATTATACAGTTTTTCGGAACAAACATTACAGGTTGTGCGTCCCTCTTTGTAAAAGGAGTTTGGGCATGAAAAGAATGATTTTATTTTTTGCGTTGTTGATTCTTGCAGCGTGCGCACCTCAAGCAGCGACGGAGGAACCTGCAAGCGCGACCTCGGAACCAGCGATTGAGGAAACTCAGGATTTTGATTCATTGGAAGATGTTGTTGTTCAACTGCTGGCTGAAAACCTGGGGTTGGAGAAGAGCGGGATTTCTCTGAAAAGTAATAAAGAAGTTGAGTTTGGTGATGCCTGCATGGATATTGCTTTTCCAGATGTGATGTGTGCGCAAGTGGTGACCCCGGGCCGCATAATTATTTTGGAAGCCAATGGCATTGAATATGAATATCATACCAGCGTGGATGGCAACCTCATTCAGCCTGCCTCCCTTGCTCTGACTTGGACGCGCGCAGGCGGGATCGCAGGCTTTTGCGACCGATTGACAGTGTTTCTTTCAGGAGAAATTTATGGAACGAATTGCAGGTCGCAACCCACGGAAACAGTTGGTAGTTTTGCGTCCCTGCTTTCCGCAAGTGAGCAGCAGGAGTTCAATGCCTGGTTTTTGAAATTTGGAGAGGTCAATTTGGATTTCTCTGATCCGGCTGGGGTAGCGGATGGGATGACAAACACTTTGGTCTTTTATGGTGATGGCAGTGGCAAGCCGGGTAAGGCGGATGTACAGGCGTTGTTCGACTGGGCTCAAAGTTTGTATCAAAAACTTTATTCATAGGAAAAGCCTCCCAACAGGGGCTTTTTTGATAGACGGAGATTGCTTGACATTAATTCAGTGGCAGGTTATATTAGCCCTACCCCCTGGGGGGGGGTAAGAGAAAACGAGAAATTTTCATCAGGAAACCAGAGGAAAACATGGAAACCGAAGCAACTCTCCGCCGTTTGAAAACCATTGAAGGACACCTGCGCGGTGTCATCCGCATGGTGGAAGAGGACGTGTATTGTATTGACGTCATACGCCAAATCCAGGCGGTGGACGCGGCATTGAACAAGGTCAGCACACAGATTTTGGAGAATCACCTGAACTCGTGTGTAATCACAGCGATTCAGGGAAATGATAAAAAGGAACGCCAGCGCGTGTTGAAAGAGATTACTGAAGTATTTGAAATGTCTGCGAAAGTTTAATTCCAAACAAACGGAGATTCAGCCATGTTACGAAAGATATTCTTGATTCTTGTTCTTGCCGTCTTGTTGGTGGGGTGCGCAGGGACCTCACAGCCGTCAACGAAAATTACGCTGGAAGCAACCGATTTTGCCTATAGCTCTCCATCCATTACTGTTCCCACTGGCAACCCCATAACGCTGACACTTAAGAATACAGGACAGGTCGAGCATGATTTTGTAGTTGAAAAAATAAGTGTGACGGGTGTTGAAGCAAGCGATAGCGGACCCGCCGCGCACCATCAGATGAATCAGCCTGAATACGATCTGCATTTTTTCGCCAAAGCGGGAGAAACAGCCGTCTTGCAGTTTACCGCCCTGGAGCCAGGAACCTACGAAATCTTTTGTTCCATTGAGGGGCATCAGGAAGCTGGAATGATTGGCGAATTGGTCGTTATAGAAGTTGAAAACTAAAGGAGATACCTGTGCATGATTCCTCGAGCGCCCTCCCGAGATGGGTTCTATGACTTGTGAACTGCGCGTTTTGCCGCGCGAGACGATTGTTTGCCCTACAAACGGAAAGCCAGGCAAACAGGTTGATACGCAAACTGTCAAAGCAATGCTGACTCTGCCGCTGACGGAGATTCGACAGACGAAATATTATTTTTGCCGCGAGGCAGATTGCCCGACCATATATTACAGCGACGACGGCACTCAGACTTTTGTAGAGTCAGATTTGCGTGAGCGAGTCTATCAGAAACACATGAATGAAGACGATGTATTTGTCTGTTACTGTTTTCGATATACGCCTGCCGGAATCCGTGACGAATTGCGCGAAACCGGCAAATCATCCGTGATCGAGTCTATCAACGATGGAATTCGCTTCGGACAATGTGCCTGCGATATTCGCAACCCACAAGGCAGTTGTTGCCTGGGCAACGTAAACAAGCTTGTGAAAAGCATACAAGTTGTTCAATAGACATTATCGGAAATTAATTCGGGACGCTGATTCACGCAGAGAAACGCAGATTTTTCTTTTTTATCAGCGAGATCAGCGTTCATCAGCGTCCAAAACAATGACTTTGACTTATTACCGATAAAGTCTAATAATTTCAATACCATAAAGGAGTTTTCTCATGACCATAGTTACCTATTCCGTCCCCGCCATGCACTGCGATCATTGCACTCATACCATTGAGACTGAGGTGAGTGAATTGCAGGGTATCCAATCTGTGAAAGCGGATTTGGATACGAAGAAAGTCCAGATCGCGTTTGATGCACCTGCGAGCGAGCAGACGATCAAGGCTTTACTGGCAGAGATCAATTACCCTGCTGAGGGGTTGATCACACTCTAATTCTATTGAGGGACGCGAGCCCCCCCCAATATTTTTTGTACACTTATCGAAGTCGCAATGACAACTCCACAAACCGAACATCATCATGACCATGCTTCTATGAAGCACGATGAGATGACTGAGAATCAGCATGGCGCCCATGCAGGACATGACGCGCATGATATGGGCGCTGAACAGCACGGAGGAGATCATGCTGGTCATGTGGACCACAGCGGCCATGAGAATATATTCCGCAAGCGCTTCTGGGTTTCTTTGTTGTTGAGCATCCCAGTCCTGCTCTACACGCCCATGCTTCAGATGTGGTTTGGATTCATGATGCCGGAATTCGCAGGTAGTCAATGGATAACACCACTATTCGCCGTTATCGTCTTTGTGTATGGTGGCGTGCCATTTATCCAGATGGCGATTCCTGAAATTCGTAATCGCCAGCCTGGCATGATGCTGTTGATCTCGCTGGCAATTTCTGTTTCGTTCATGTACAGTCTTGCTGCATTGTTTGTCAACCTTGGCGAAGGTTTCTTTTGGGAACTGGTCACACTGATCGACATCATGTTGCTGGGTCACTGGATCGAGATGCGCAGTGTGCGACAAGCCTCGGGCGCGTTGAACGAATTGGCAAAATTGATCCCTGATACTGCCGAACATCTCATGCCTGATGGCAATGTCCATATCATGCCGGTTTCAACATTGAAAGCGGGCGATCTTGTGCTTGTCCGTCCCGGGGCGAGCGTTCCAGCGGATGGCGTGGTAGCCGAAGGTGAGTCCGACGTCAACGAATCAATGATTACGGGCGAGTCGCTTCCAGTTAAGAAAATTAAAGGAGCCAGGGTTATCGCGGGAAGTATCAACAGCGATGGCAGTTTACGTGTGCAGGTTTCAGCAGTTGGCGAGCAGACCGCACTGGCTGGCATTATGCGGCTGGTTCGCGAGGCGCAACAAAGCAAATCGCGCACACAAATCCTGGCGGATAAAGCCGCGGGCTGGTTGTTCTTTATCGCGATAGGCGTGGCGACCTTGACTGCCATCGGCTGGACGATTACGGTGGGATTAGAACTCGAAACTTTGGAACGAGTTGTGACTGTGCTGGTCATTGCCTGTCCACACGCGTTGGGGCTGGCTGTGCCTCTTGTCGTGGCGATCAGCACCACGTCTGCCGCGCAGAACGGGATTTTGGTCCGCAATCGTTTGGCTCTCGAAGCCGCGCGCGCGATTGACGTGGTCATCTTCGATAAAACAGGCACGTTGACGAAAGGTGAGCAGGGCGTGGTAGCGGTCAAGTCTCTCAAAGATGGAGATGAAGATCGCGCTCTCGCGTTGACGGCGGCTGTTGAGGCGGATTCAGAACATATTATCGCCCGCGCGCTTCGCCAAACCGCGCAAGAAAAGAATCTAAAACTGCCGGCGGTTTCTGGGTTTGAAGCCATCAAAGGACGCGGCATCCGTGCCAAATCGAATGGCAAAGAAGTTTGGGTGGGCGGCCCACGTCTGCTTGAACTGCTCAATGCTCAGCCTGATAAGGAAATCGCGGAGTTTGCTGAAGCTACAGGCTTGAAGGGCCAGACGGTTGTTTACCTGGTCGAACAGAAACGCGTCACAGCCGCCTTTGCTCTCGCAGATGTCATTCGTCCTGAAAGTTATATGGCTATCAAAAAACTAAATGAAATGAATGTGCAGGTTGCCATGCTGACGGGCGACAGCAAGGAAGTTGCCAAAGCCGTAGCGGAGGAACTTGGCATTGACCTGTATTTTGCCGAAGTGCTTCCTGAACATAAAGACCAAAAAGTCATCGAATTGCAAAAGCAGGGTAAAAAAGTAGCGATGGTAGGTGATGGAGTTAATGATGCGCCTGCCCTTGCCCGCGCGGACGTGGGTATTGCGATTGGCAGTGGTACAGATGTGGCTGTCGAATCGGCGGGTATTATATTAGTTAGAAGCAACCCCTTGGATGTGGTTAAAATTTTCAAATTGAGCCGCGCCAGCTATAACAAGATGATTCAAAACCTGATCTGGGCTTCTGGATACAACATCATCGCTTTGCCGCTGGCGGCGGGTGTGCTGGCATCAGCAG
>Ga0247727_10012044_pt1 | contig 14939 bp, 9 predicted proteins | sample WisWelCaveWW1625_FD_202498 | JGI IMG/M metagenome (GOLD analysis project Ga0247727, IMG submission 202498) | Biofilm microbial communities from Wishing Well Cave, Virginia, United States - WW16-25 | ecosystem: Environmental > Aquatic > Deep subsurface > Groundwater > Cave microbial mat | place... | reverse complement strand
GCGAAGAAAACTTCCTGCGAGCCTTTGAAACCGGCCTCGATCGGCGGCATGCCGTCTTCGATTTTTGCAAAAATATTTTCCAGCACCACGATGGCGTCGTCGACGACCATGCCGATGGCCAGCACCAATCCCAACAGCGTCAGCACGTTAATGGAAAAACCGGCGAGATACATAATGAAGAACGTGCCGATGAGCGAGGTTGGAATCGCGAAGACCGGAATGATCGTCGTGCGCCAATCGCGCAAAAAGAGAAAGATGATCAGCACCACGAGGCCGAACGCGGTGAGAATGGTTTCCTGCACCTCGCTGATGGAAGTGCGAATATACTTCGTCGTATCGAACGCCATCACCAGCTCGATGTCGTCCGGCAATTCCTTGTCGATTTGCTCGACGCGGCGATAAAACTCGTCGGCGATTTTGATGTGATTGGAACCCGGCTGCGGCACCACCGCGACGGACACGCGCGGCCCGGCGAGTCCTTTTGAAATCGAGCGCTCATTTTCCGGCCCTAATTCCGCGCGGCCAATATCGCTGAAGCGCACGATGCGGCCATCCTGTTCGCGGATGATGAGGTTGTTGAACTCTTCGGTTTTTTCCAAACGGCTCAACGTGCGCACGGTGAGCTCGACGTCGTTGCCTTCGATGCGTCCGGAAGGCAACTCGATGTTTTCAGCATTGAGCGCGCTGCGCACATCCAGCGGCGTGATTTGATACGCGGCCAGTTTAGCGGGATCCATCCACAACCGCATCGAGTAACGCTTCTCGCCGAAGATGCGCACTTCGCTCACGCCCGGAATGGTTTGCAGCCGTTCTTTGAAAATGTTGTTTGCGATCTCGGTGAGTTTGAGCAAGCTGCGCGAGCTGCTGCTGACGCTGATGATGACGATGGGGGAGGCGTCGGCGTCGGCTTTGGACACCACCGGCGGGTCCGCGTCCGGCGGCAGATTCCCCACCGCGCCAGCGACTTTATCGCGCACGTCATTGGCCGCGGTTTCCAAATCCACTTCCAATTCAAACTCGATGGTGATGTTGCTGCGCCCCTCGCGGCTGGTGGAGTTGATGGTGCGAATGCCCGGCACGCTGCTGATCGCCTCTTCCAGCCGCTCGGTGATTTGCGACTCGATGACGTCAGCATTCGCGCCGGTGTAAGACGTGCCGACGGTGATGATCGCCGGATCGACGTTCGGATACTCGCGCACGCCAAGATACGTGAAGCCGATGACGCCGAACAACACGACGATGATCGACATGACGATGGTCAAAACGGGACGACGGATACAGGTTGCGGAGAGGCTCATGGGGTTCTCTGGGATTATAGCAGTGAGTGATACAACAGTTTATGTTAAATTCGAGTTTAATTTACCTGACAACCGCGCAACCAACTCCTTCGCTTTCTCTCGTAACCACGGGGTTGGATCATTCTCTACCCGTTCGCGCAACAGCGGCAATGTGTCGGGGTGGGTGGGCCAATATTCAGCGAGGGCGTTGATAGCTTTCTCACGAACATAGAATTTGGTGTTTGGTGCATCGGCTGAAGGTGATTCATCGTTGATGGCACGTTCGCACAGTAGCGATAATGTTTGTGAATCCATTCGGAAATGCTCAGTCAAGGCGATGACTGCGGCTTTGCGAACATCTTCGTGGGAATCTTTGATAGCGCGGTCACGTACCAGTGGCAAGCTTTGAGAGGCGACACAGAAATATTCGGCCAGCGCGGATACTGCTTCAGCGCGAACATCGTAAAGTGACGAATTTATAGCCCAGTCGCAGAGAAGTGGCAAAGTCTCCGAATTGGTACGGAAATATTTAGCCATCGATGAAACAGCGGCGCGGCGAACTTTCATCTGTTGATCCTTGAGGGCATAATCGCGTAGTAGGGGAAAAGTTTGTGGATCATTTCGGAAATATTCAGCCAGCGCAAAAATAGCATCCCGACGAACGTCTTCGTGCACATCTTTACTTGCGCAATCGCGCACAATCGCTAAAGTTTTTAAATCGTTGCGAGAAATTTTTACCAATGCAAAGACAGCAGCACTGCGGACGTCCTCGTGAACTGAATTAATCACCCAATCCTGAAGGGATGGCAGAGTTTGTGAATCATCGCAAAAGTATTGAGCCATTACAGAAGTCGCTTTAGTGCGAACCCAGTTGTGAGAATCATTAATGGCACGATCTCGCACGAGTGGTAATGTTTGATGCTCGTTTCTATATTGTTCAGCCAAAGCAGAAAGAGCCGCGCGACGAACATCTGGGTGGGAAGAATTTATTGCCCAGTCATGTAGCATTGGAAAAATTTCCCGTTCGTCACGGAAGAAACTAGCAAGCGCGAGGATCGCGGAATAGCGAACGGTTTCTTTCCATGATTTTTCTGGAGAGGGAGTATAATCGTCATTTCTTGCTCGGTCAAGCAGTAACGACAAGCTCTGCGGATCGCTTCGATTATATTCCCCAATCGCAGAGACAGCGGCACTGCGGACATCAGGATGTGACGAATTAGTTGCCCAATCACGCAGCAGTGGAAAAATCTCTGGGTTTTTGCGAAAATGTTGAGCTATGCTCGTGACGGCTGCTGTGCGGACCTGTTCGTGAGCATCGTTGATAACCCTGTCTTGCATTATTTTTAGCGTTTCTGGATCACTGCGAAAGTGTTGGGCGAGTGTGTATATACAAGTTCGTCGAACCCATTGATGGTTATCATTAATGACACGATCATGCAGAATGGGCAAATGCTGTCGGGCGTCACCAAACTCCGGTTTTAGACTGGAAATGGCAGCAGAGCGAACCGTTTCATGCACATCATTAATGGCGCGATCATGAATCGCAGACAGTGACTTTGAGTTATCCCACAAATCCCGAGATAAAGCGCGGACGGCAGCAGCGCGAACATCTTCATGCAGATCATTGAGAGCACGGTTATGAACGAGCAGAAAAATCTCTGGGTCGTTACAGAAATGCTCGGCCAAAGCAGAAACGGTGGCCTCGCGAACATCATCATAAGGTGAATTGATTGTCAAATCTTTCGCCGTTTTCATAATATCTGCATTGGAGTATGAAAATTGAACCAGCCCCGTGAGTGCAGCAGCGCGAATATCGTGCGGCGCGTTAAATGCCCACTCACGTAGCAGTGAAATCGTTTTCGAGTTGTCACCGAAATGTTTGGCTATTGCGGTGACTGCATTAAGATGAACATATTCGTCTGTATCGTTGAAGAGGCAGTGGCATAACAGGTCAAAAGTTCGTGGCTCATTGTAAAAATACTCACCCAGAGCAAAAACAGCGACCCTACGAACGTTATTTTCGGAATGATTAATGGTGAGGTCGTGTAGCAACGACAAGGTTTGGAGATCGTCACGGAAATGCTCTGATAGCGCCGAAACAACCATCGAACGAACCACTGAGTCAGTATCATCAAAGAGACGGCTATGTGTTAATGGCAAAATCTGTGGATCATCACGAAAATGCTTTGCGAGCGCCGTGATAGCATCGATGCGAACCCAGCGATGCGTGTCGTTGACAGCCCGATCTGTCACGATTGATAAGCTTTGAGGATCGTCACGAAAATTTTGAGCCAATACAGAAACGGCACGGCGGCGAACCCAGTCGTGAATTTCATGCAGAGCGGAGTTACATACAACTGGAAACGTCTGCGGGTCATCACTGAAACGTCTGGCCAATGACGAAACAGCGTTGGCACGTACCCATTCATGAATATCATTCACAGCGCGATCATGTAGTAAAGGTAGAGTCTTGGGGTCGTCGTGAAAGTGATCGGCCAACTTGTCCACTGAAACGGAACGCACTTTTTCGTGTATATCGTTGACAATGCGGTCGTGCACGATTGTCAAAGTCTGCGGATCGTTTTGGAAGTGAATAACTAACGTGGAAAGAGCATCCACTCGAACGTATTCATTTGGATCATCAACTGCAAGCTTGCGCAGTAAAGTCAAAGTCTGTGGATCGTCATGCCAACCTATTGCAAGCGTACGTGGCGCCAGAACACGATAATTTTTGTCATCATGGTTGGCATAATCCAATATAGCCAGATGAACTTCTTCCAGGCCTTGACCAATTAAACCAACAAACTTTCCAAATCTAGCATCAAAACTCCATGCCCTATTGAACGATCCACGCTGTTTTAGCCATTCTGCTAATAAAGAACGACGAGGCCAATTTGAACCAATTGATTCGACGACTGGCGTATCTGGGCCTCGTAATTTTTCAGGTTCCGGTTTTGGTCTACCTGTCATAAAATAATCGATCAAATGGCATAAACGCAACAACAACTCCTTTGCTGGTTCTGCTACAATGCTAAGATTTCTTACTTCACACAGACATTGTGCTGCCAAGAAAATATTCAAAGGGAACCGAACGGAAAAGTTTCCAGGCCAGGGTTTATACGCTTCATTCGCCAGATACTCAATAATCTCCCCCGCAAACTTTTCGTCAAGCATTCCGCAGATGAGGCATAGTACTTCATGCCAACTCTGATCTTCCCAATGCTTTCCGTAAACTTCATGTTTCAATTGCTCCGATGATATTTCATGTGTTTTTTCAAACTTATAGACAAACACCGTCGCACAGAAATATTCTAAAAAAGCGCGATGCACAAAGCTATACATATTTGCGCCATAAAGAGAAAGAATAAAATTGCGCTCACGAAATTGTTGAATCATCTTCTCCGCAACGATCTTGGCGCGGTCGGGTGTTTGGCTGTAACGTTCTTTCAGGTAAGCCTCAAATTCAGCTTGCAGTTGTTCGCGATGGATATAATTCCCCGCCAGGCCGCCTGCACCCCCTTGCATTTTAAAAGCCAGCCGGCGCAGCAATTCTTTTTTGTCTTCTTCGCCAATAAACTCTGCCTTCACTCGCTGGTCTTTCAGGTGTTTATTCACATCCCAGTGCTGAATCAATACACTTGCAGCATGATCATAAAGCTTCCAGCGCTCGCGTGGCAACTCTTGATGCTTGCCGATAATCGCCATAATCGTCAACAGCATCGGATTTCCCGCCAATTGGCGAATGGAAGCTGATTCTTTGAAGGAGCGCATGATGCGCTCGCGACGTTCTTTCGCTTCTTCGGGTCGATCACTCAACGCCAGCCCATACCAACGATCCACAAACGTCGCTACCTGCGTCTCATCCAAATCTTGCAAAGTGAAGTGCGTAAAACCTGCGTCTTCTAAAATCTTCCGCCGATAACCAATAACACGGCTGGTGACGAGAATATGCGCTTTTGAATAATCCGAGGCAAAGCCAACAATCTGGCGGGTGATGCGCTCGCGTTCTTCAGGATCAAAAATTTCATCTAATCCGTCGAAAATGACAACAGCACGTCCGTCATTCTTCAGATGATTATGAAGGGCAGTTTGAGTGAGATGCCAGCCTTCGGTTTTGCCGAGATATTCAAAAAATTCCAGAAAGGTTTCGCATTTGTTATCCGCACACAGACCGGCATAACTGCGCAACTCAATCAAAAGCGGCAGATAACCATCAAAAACGCGTCGAACTTTCTCATCGCCAGTAGAATCAATTAACGAAAGCAAAACGTACCGCGCCAGAGTGGATTTACCCGAACCAGGATCACCCAGAATAATGACGTGTTGATAATGCGAATCGGCCAGTACCTCCAGCACTGGTCGTGAAGCCTTTTCGTAATAGGCCTCGCGGGTACGGCGAACATCTTCCAACGTGACACCTTCGGGAAAATCTTCCAGATCGACGTCTCTATCGCGTTGCAGTTTTTCCCACATTTCTTTGGGCAATTCAACCGGCGGAGGATTTTCGCGGACGCTTTGCTCAACAAAAACAGAGCGAAGCTGAAGTTGCAGATATTCTTCTTTTTGTGGCGGCGTCAGCGCATCAAGATCGAGGCGTCCGTAGCGTTTTTGTAAGATTGAATAATAAGCATCGAGTTCGGGAATCGGCAGGCCTATGACGCGGCCCTGATCTTTTTCCCATTTGTGGATGGACTCGGCAACCAGCCTTCCAAGCTCATCCACCGATTTAAAAGTCGGCCCCGAAGAGTGCCGCGCGCCGGCTTCATTGCGAAGTTTTTCAATCTGTGTGGTATCCTTGTCAGTAGACTTGCGCGGCCAAGGCGCTTCATCGTTCAGCAGAAAAATGAAACATGGTTTCCCAATTTTCTCTGCCTGACGATACTCCATCTCGGTAATAGAGAGTTGCGCAGGATTATTTTCGGACGGCACCCAGCCATATCGCCAAGCATAGATTCCTATGAACAAATCGCACGCCGTCACATCCGACAAGCATTTGCCAACGGGACGCTGATCTTCGGCGACATAATATTCCATCGCCACATCTTCGTGTCCCAAGCGACGCAGCACAAGTGACACTTGGCGTCGGTGCTCTTGCAAGTCGAGATAGGTTGAAGAGATGTAAATTTTAGCCATACGATTTTATTTTGTTCTGGCCCTATTGAATTGGCCTTTTAAGAAATCTAACCACCACGCCGTACTCTCTTGCGCCAAATCCGGACAAGGCTTCTAATGTTTCATGCTCAATATCTTCTAATTGACCGCCTTTGCTTGTCCACATTCCCGAAGAGAGTTATACAATGGCGTTCGCTCGCTGGTTATTCTGTAGGTGTTTGGCTGAAGATTACTGAAACAAGATTCGAGTTCAGCGGACATTTACAAGTAACCCTTTTCTCTTGCCCATTTCAACCACGCGTCGGACATTTTTCGCAAATCGCCGGCATCTTCGGGATTCGTCGGGTTTTCTTCAGTGATGGCGCTTAAAGCCCAAAACCAATGGTCGGGTTTTTTTTGCAGTTCGCGAAATAAAATCGGAAGAACCGCCGGCCCCATGCCGATGATATTTTGATACTTTGGGTGCATCACCAATTTGGTCATGGAAGAGAGGTGAGAGGTTTCCTCTCGCCATTCTTTTGCCAAAAGCTGAAACTTTCGTTCCATGCTTGCGCTCTCTTTTTTAGCCGCAATGGGTTTTTCAATCCATTCGTCGAGAGCAACATCATCGGTTTTTTCAAGTGTGATCTCGCCGGTCATAAGTCACCATAAAGCTAGGAATTAAAAGTTACATTGGCCGTTCTTGATCATGGCGCTCTATATGCCAAATATAGAAAAAGATTTATGCTCGTCAAGCATTATGTGGCGAAATAAATTCCAGTTCATGCCCCTCGTGATCGGCAAAGTAGATCGCAACCGAGGGCATCCAGCCGAAGCGCATCGGGCGGTGCCGTCATTCAGACAATTTCAGGCAATGGGGCCACTGCATTGCGTTTGCTAACAGAGAATTTTTTATTTTTACCTCTGCCGTTGACCGCCGCAGCCGCATCGACCAGTTCGATTTGAAGCCGTTTGCCTAATGCCATTGCCGCACGTTCCAAAGTTTGCAAGGTAACGGATTCATTCGTCGGATCGAGCAAACGTTCGATGGCGGAACGGCTTGTTTGCATCCGCTTGGCCATGACAGTTTTAGACATTTTGCCTGATTCCATCAATTGCGCAATTTGAAAAGCGAGAACGTGCTTGACGGCGACGGCTTCAGTTTCGGCAAGCAAACCTTCTTCCTTGAGAAAGTCATCAAAATGACTGCCCAGATATTTTTTGTTCATACATCAACTCCGTAAAGTCGCCATTCGTTTTTTAGCGAGATTCAAAAAATATGACTTGTAAGCGAAATTCGATGCTCATAACGTAATGTACCACTTTTGGTACTATTTGTCAAGTTCATTCTCAATTGCTCCTCGGAGTTAGCTTTTTAATAAACGGAACCAGCAGCGCCAGCAAAATGTCCGCGCCAATTGTGACCAGCGCGACGGTTGCAAAGAGACGCAGCAATGCACCTTGATCGCCAGCTTGGAAAGATCTACCACTCGTCCGTTGGCGCTCAGCAGATGACAACTTGGAAATCGAATCCCATTTTTCCTACGAAACCACGCCGGCGTTCGGCTTCGGCTGATCCGGCAGCGGCGCGCTAAATTCGAGTTCATGCCCATACTTACCATTGAAGTTACGTTGGCGACTCTTTATTATCCTACTTATCAGACTCTGCTGTTTTTCGTAAAATGAGTAAAACTTCTTTCAGTGGTTGGCTGACCGAACTATCCGGCTCTGCCAAAACAAGACTCTGATAGATGTCCAAAAATTTGGTACGGAAGCGGTGGAAGAAGTGAAGGAAATGCCTGACAAAACCGATGCAATCTATAGGTCAAATATAGAAAAAGATTTGCACTCGTCAAGCATTAATAAGATTCTTTATCTTCACGGAAATTTTTGATAATCGTTTCTCGGTTATTTCATGTTCCCACAATCGCAGGACTTTCCAACCTCGCCTTTTCAATGCTCTTGTCTGGCGGAGGTCTCGACGTTTATTGTCATCGATCTTTTCTTTCCACCAAGCGGAGTGAGTTTTCGGCACTTTGAAGTGAAGCGGGCAGCCGTGCCAGAAACAGCCGTCGACAAAAACACAGACCTGCGGTTTTGGAAAAACTATATCCGCCTTTATTTTCAATTTTGACTCAAGATTACAATCCTTGCGAAAACGCAAACCCAATTTGTGCAACGCACTTCTAAGCTTCATCTCCGGTTCGGTTTCGTGACCGACGTTTCGCTGCATCACAAAACGAACTCTTTCGGAAGAGGCTTTGGGCGCGCGCTTTCTAATCGAGCTCATATTTCTGAGTTTCCTTCACCATTAGAAATCACCGTCGCTCTTCCGAAGGAAACTCGTTCATTGCCAACAACCACTATAAAGTTGGTGTCATCCATCGTAAAGGAAATATTGGGCAACTTGTCCGTACACGATGATAAAACTTCTTGAATGGGCATTCTGACATAATTTTCAAGAAATATACTCATCGTCTCACCCGCGGCCTTTTCCAGATGTGACCATGCGCTTTCGCCAATATATGTTTCACCGTTTTGCCGTTCAAAAGCTGCGATCAATTCTTCAAGTTTGGGATTTGGCGTCGGATCCAAAACGATTAGAATCGGCTTATAACCGTTTTTGACACAATCGCGCGGAAAGTCCAGCTCTTCCTGCCATCTGCCCTGGCCGGACGCGGCGATCGTCACTCGGAGCTTGATCTCGTATGCTCTTTTGTTGCGGATGCAGTCGATTTGCCGGCCTTTACTCTTATCTTTGGCTCTCCGCACCGGACTTCGTCTGGCGCTTACAGGAAAACCTCCAATCGCGTGAGCAATGATGGGCTCAAAAAGATATCCGGTCTCTTGTCCGGCTCGATTGTCGATATCAAAAATCCATTTTCTCCACAACAGAAATCCCGCCAACGCTTTCGGCGTCATGAGTCCATATTGGAGCAAAGATCGAGGGCCGATTTGGTCCATGGTCGGCTTTGGTTGATGCTCTAAAATCTTCATATATTTCAAGCGGCTTTTGTGCAGAGTCGCCAAGCATGAAAAATAAGTGTCGGCGTCTGGCACCAACTCAATCAAACGTTCGATGAGAGGTTGGAAATCCAGATTCGCGATTCTTAGTTTTTCTGGATGAGCTTTTGAAAAGAAAGCGGGAAAATCAGAAGGAAGCTCGGGAAATTCTCTTTGCAGGCTGAGATCACGCACGATCGTCGCCAGAAGAAAAGCGCATGCCTCCTCATCCAATGAAACACCGAGGTCGCCGCCACCCGCCGCCTTGGCCTTTTCAAGCAACGATTTTTGCGATTGTGTCAATCCCATAACGCAAGCTGCTCTGTCTTGGTTGGATAGATCGAAAACGTTTTTTCAACGAGCGTGATCGCCTGGTCAAGAGCGGGGCTGTGCCCGTCCGAGAGTGTGGGTATGAAAGTCAGTAAATCTCCTTTCAGGTTGCACTCGTGCTTGGAAATAAGATCCTTGTAAAGCGTGTGTGCAATATGCTCGGCTAAAATGGGAGGGACGGCATTGCCGATCTGGAGAATTTGCTCGGAAACATTGCCGGTAAAAACGAAACTATCGGAAAATGTTTGAACGCGCGCACATTCACGCAAAGTCAGAAAACGGTCTTCACTCGGATGAACGAATTCGGATATCGCGCCGCTGGTGATGGCTTTGCACGGTTCATCACGGCGCAATCGACGCAACCCTGCCGGTGCGCCGCCGCGATGTTCTGTGGGAGTGCCATCCATGACTCTGCGATAAGCTCTTCGAATATAACTTTGGTGCCATAATTCCGGCGGCAAATCTCGCATGGTCTGGCCAGGTTTTAGTCGTTTGATCCTTTGCAAGTCGCCTTCAGATATGGGCTTCACATAATGTCCCTGCGGAATTCCAGGAGGTTCCATTGTGGGGATGCTCAATCCATTAAGGACGTCGTGAAGTGTGGGAGCTGGAGGCAAATGCCGTAATGATCTTGAGGCGCCAGGCGCTCCAAAGGCCATGTGCGTCGGCGCTGGAAAATTGGGATTCCACCCTAAACCGCCGATAGCGATAACTCGTTTTCGATGTTGCGGAACACCGTAGTTGGCGGCATTAATTTTTCTGAGGTGTATACGGTAACCCGCTGCGATGAGTGGACAGAGCAAATCGAGTATTCTTTCGCCGCCGTCAACCGACAGAAATCCCTCGACATTTTCAAATACAAAAGCGCGAGGTCGGTGTTCGGCAATCAATTCGGCAAAAACCCTGACCAGCGTATTGCGATGATCGTTGGAGCGCCGCAATCCAGCCGAGGAAAAACCCTGGCACGGCGGCCCGCCGATGATGACGTCGGCGCGCGGCAATTTTGTGCTCTCCGTTATTTCGCCGCATCGCGCACCGTGACAAAGGTTGCTCTGATAAGTATCGATAGCCGTCGCGTTGTGATCGATTGATAGCAGAAACTTAAAACCTGCCGTTTTAAAGCCCCATGAAAGTCCGCCTGCGCCACAAAAGAGGTCAGTAACTGTTGGAGGATTATTGTCCTGTTTTGTTCTTGTAATTGTCATGGCAGAAATTTTAGTTTATTTTGAATTGAACTTTTAAGAAAACACACCATTAGCGATAACTTCGGCAATTTGCTGATTTTGCTCCGACAGTTCCATTTTCATACTCTCCGATCATTTTTTTCTAAAATATAAAGGCAAATTTCGTTATTGTCAAGCACGGTTTGTTTCTCAATTGCTGCGCGGCGTCAACTTTTTAATAAACGGAACCAGCAACGCCAGCAAAATGCCCGCGCCAATCGTGACCAGCGCGACGGTGCCAAACAAGCTAAGGAGCGCGCTTTGATCGTTGGCTTGAAAAAATCCGCCGACACGGCCGGCGAGGTAATTGCCCACGGCGGTCGCGGTGAACCACACGCCCATCATCGAACCCACGAGTCGCGCCGGCGCGAGTTTGGTCACGGTGCTCAGTCCCACCGGACTGAGGCACAACTCGCCGAAGGAGTTGAACAAGTAAGCGACAGTGAGCCACATCGGACTGACCGGCCCGGTGTTGGCCAAAGTCGAAGCGTAAGCGACGACGGAGAAACCCAATCCCACGAAAACTAAACCCAGCACAAATTTGGTTGGACTTGACGGTTGGCGGTGGCCGAGCTTGATCCACAGCCACGCAAAGACCGGCGCAAAAAGAATCACGAAAATCGGATTCGCGGCTTGCAGCCAACTGGACGGAAAATTCAATCCCACGAACTCATGCCGCGTCAAGCGGTCGGCAAAAAGATTCAAGCTTGAACCGGCTTGTTCCAGCGCCATGAAAAACAGGATAGAGAAAAGCGCCAGGATGACGATGACGACCAAACGTTTTTTCTCATCGATTGTGAGTGGTTCGCGGTGATGCGCATATGTGGCATGCTGTGGTTGACTTTGCTTGAGACCGGCATGACCCAGTTTTTTGCCGCCGGCAACGTATTGAAAAAGCCCGACCACCATGCCGACGCCGGCGGCGGCGAAGCCATAATGCCACGCAATATTCTGGCCGAGATAACCGCACACAAACGGGGCAATGAACGCGCCGAGGTTGATGCCCATATAAAAAATGGAGAAGCCCGCATCACGCCGTCCATCGCCTTCGCCGTAAAGCGAGCCGACGATGGTGCTGACGTTCGGCTTCAGCAATCCCGTACCGCCCGCAACTAAACACAGTCCGGCATAAAAAGTTGCCAACGAGGCAAAAGCCAGAACAAAGTAGCCGCAGGCGATGATGATGCCACCAATCAGCACCGCGCGGCGCGCGCCGAAAAATTTATCGGCAAGCCAGCCGCCGAGCAAACAAGTCAGATAAACCGAGCCGGTGTAAAGGCCGTAAATGTGTCCGGCCTTTGGCGTATCAAAACCGAGGCCGCCTTGCGCCAGCGGCGCCGTCATATAAAGAATCAGCAGCGCGCGCATGCCGTAATAGCTGAAGCGTTCCCACATCTCCGTGAAAAAGAGCGTGGTCAGCCCCTGCGGATGTCCGGCAAAACCGCTGGTGTCAGATGCGATCATCGAATGTGTTGGCGAAATTATAGTCATTTTTTAGAAACCGGAGTGCAAGGCTTCAGCGTTGCCGCCCCGCCAAAAGCGGGGCACTCCGTTTCTTCACCACGATATCGTTCTCTCGCTTATTTGAGGAGAAGGACTCGTTCTGACAACTTCCAGGCCTTTCCGGTAATCCTCAACAGCTAGAGGCCGGAGGCCATGGTATTCGTGTTCAAAGTAAAATATCGTTGCTTGTATGTTGTCGGCACGACCGTCGTGTGCACCAATTGCCCCTGGATATTGTACAGTTGCACCCGCCGACGGTTTTGCCCAACAAGTAAGGCTCGGCGACATCGTCGTAGGCAGCCCAGGCGTCATACATGGCGATCGCAATGTGAAAGACGTTGCGCGCTTGCACGGTTGGCCGGGCGAAATCTTTTCTGATCGCCTGCAGCATGGCCTCGTTCCACTTGCGGGCGACGGAGTGCTGGGCTTCCGCCGTGTACGAACTGCAGAGAACCAATACCACGGGCAGCACGGATAAAAATTTCCTATTCATGTTGTTTCTCCTTGTAAAATTGTACATGATGAAACTTGTTCAAAAGTCAAATTTAAAAACAATTTTTCATGAATGCGAGAAATTTTTTTCAATGCTCACAAGTGAACTGGTTTCACCGTTACGGCCGATGCCCTTCCGGCAGAATCAACTCATTGGCTTTGCTCGCGGCGATCTCAGGCGAGGTGCCGGAGTCCCAACGCGGCGGCGGCACTTTGCCGTTTGAATACAAAGATTCCATCGGTTGCCAGACGCTATCGACACGATCCGTGAAGAGATCGCCGATCAATAAATCGGTGACCGTGCCCTGGAGATGAGGATAGTTGCGCACGAAATTGCCGAAGCTGAAGCCGTCGTAATATTCGCAGACGAGGCGGCGCATGCGGTCGACGCCCTCGTTGAAAAGTTTACTCCATTTGCCAAGTTGTGCGGCGAACAAATCGCCGCGTTGAAAACCTTCGACAATGGCATCCGCCGCCATCTTGCCGGATTTCAAAGCGAGCAGCACGCCCGAAGAATACAGCGGATCGAGAAAGCCGAACGCATCGCCGATGGTGACCCAACCATCGCCCGCGGCTTGCGTCGCGCGATAGGAATAATCTTTGGTCGCGAAGTAGCCGGTGATGCGCTTGCCAGAAGACACCCGTTCTTTTACCGCTGGGCAGCGCTCCACTTCTTCATTATAAGTTTGCTCGTGGCTTCCGCGTCCTTTGAACAAGTAATCGAACGGCGCCACCACGCCGACACTGACGCGATCATCGTGCAGCGGAATGTACCAAAACCAGCCCAGTCGATTCGCGGTTTGCAAAACCATCGTCGCGCCTTCGTCATGGCCTTTGTCGCGATAAGCGCCCTGCCAGTACGTCCAAATCGCGCCCTTGTTGAGCACCGGATCCCAAAGGCGCAGCTTGAATTTGTTTTGCAACAAACCGCTCTGGCCGCTGGCATCGACGACGACTCGCGCCCGCACTTCGCGCGTTGTGCCGTCCGCCAACTGAATTTTTACTCCTACCGCGCGCTGCTCTTCAAACAGTACGTCGCGCACGCGCACACCTTCGTGAGCTTCCACACCGTGTTCGCGGGCATTGTTCAACATCATCAAATCAAACTCGCTGCGCACGACCTGCCAGGTCTGCGAGCATTCGTGCGGCTTGTTATCCCAAAAATAAAACGGCGCCGAAAGTTTGCCGCCGGCGTTGACAAACTGTACGCTGTATTTTTTGACGAACTGGCTCTGCTGCATTTTCTCAAGCATGCCGAGCCGCTTGAGCACCCAATACGTTTCCGGAATCAGCGACTCGCCGATGTGAAAACGCGGGAAATGCTCGCGTTCAAAAAGCTGGACTTTGTAACCATGTTGTGCAATGAGAGCGGAGACGGTGGAGCCGGCGGGACCGCCGCCGATGACGACGACATCTGGATTATTGGTGAGGTTGGTGAGGGACATTCGTGGAGGATTCCTTTATTTAGTTTATTGCTTTCATTTAGCGAATAATAAAATTGCGACGAAATGTGAAAGCGTGGAAACCGCTCGTGTTCAAAAAGCCGAACTTTGTAACCATTCCTGAATTTTAGTTGGTCTCTCTGCTTTAGCCTTCGCGCTCCACTTTTTTTTGAATGATGGTCATTGCCAGCAACATTAAAAAAGATACGAGCAAGAGGATGATCGCATAAACGTGCGCCGTTTCGTAATTGAGCTTTTGGACTTCGTCATAAAGCGCGATGGAAGCGACTTTGGTTTTCCCGGGAATGCTGCCGCCCAACATCACGACAATTCCAAACTCGCCAAAGGTATGCGCAAAACCCAGGATGGCTGCCACGCCAATGCCTCGCCGGGAAAGCGGAAGCATGATATGCCAAAAGGCTTGTAGCCGCGTCGCTCCTGCAGTCAGCGCGGCGTCGATGAAATCCTTATGAATAGATCTAAAAGAACTGAGAATCGGTTGCACGGCATAGGGCAAACTATAAATAACCGAGCCGATCACCAGCCCTTCAAAACTAAACGTCAATGTTTGCCCGGAC
>Ga0247727_10012043_pt1 | contig 14942 bp, 10 predicted proteins | sample WisWelCaveWW1625_FD_202498 | JGI IMG/M metagenome (GOLD analysis project Ga0247727, IMG submission 202498) | Biofilm microbial communities from Wishing Well Cave, Virginia, United States - WW16-25 | ecosystem: Environmental > Aquatic > Deep subsurface > Groundwater > Cave microbial mat | place... | reverse complement strand
ACAACTGGGGCGAAGTCGAGAAGCTCACCGCCTGCGACGCCGAAGACGACGACTACTTCGGCGATTCCGCCGCAATCTCGGGCGACGTGGTCATCATCGGCGCCTCAGGGGAGGACGGCGCGGGCAGCAGTCGCGGCGCTGCCTATGTTTTCCAGCTTCTCGCGGAAAACGGCGATGCGTGTTTTGGCGGCGCGGAGTGCGTGAGCGGCTTCTGCGTCGATGACGTGTGCTGCGACACGGTCTGCGGGGGCGCCGAGGCGAGCGACTGTCAGGCGTGCAGCGTCGTGCAGGGCGCGAGCGCCGACGGCACGTGCGAGGCGCTCGACGGTACGGCATGTGACGACGGGTTGTATTGCAACGGGTCCGAGGCGTGTGACACCGGCGCCTGCGTTTCCACCGGAGACCCCTGTGCCGGGCCCGACGGCGACGACGACTGCGCGGAGTCGTGCGACGAGACCGCCGACGACTGCTCGGCCGACGACGTCGACGGCGCGGAGTGCGACGACGGGCTCGCCTGCAACGGCGCGGACACCTGCGCGGCCGGCGCGTGCGACGAGCACGCGAGCGAATGCCCGGACGCGGGCGACGCGGGCAAGGACTCTGGTTGCGGATGCCGCACGGTGGGACGCGCAGGGACCGGCCCACACGCCGCGTGGGCGCTCCTGCTGATCTCGGCGGCGGCGTGGCGCCGGCGCCGTGCGCGAAGGCGCGAGTTGCTCCCGGCGGTCCCTGAAGCCTAAACGCGGAGGCCCGATCGTCCTTCACTGCGAGCGGGCGGAGCGACAACAGGCACGCGACGCGAAGGTCTCGATCGAGCCTCAAGGCGTGGCAAGGACCTTGCGCACGACGGTGAACTGCTTCCAGTCGCCGTGTACCGTGAAGCCCTCGGACAGGTACAGCGCGCGCGGCCCGTGGAACTGCTCGCAGATCGGGCCGGCGGCCTCGTCGCGAAGCGGGCAGCCTTCAGCCTGCGCAGCGTGATCGAGCGCGCGGCCCCCTCGCCGTCCATCGCCACGACCAGCGCGTCGGCCTGGCCCGTCGTACCCGTGACCTCCGCCAGGCTCCAGTCCCCGGCGAAGATCAGATCGCCGGTGACGACACGTTCACGCACCGCTTCCGCTCGATCCTCGCGAGTTGCGCGAAGAGGTCGCGACCACGTTGCGCACTTGCACGCGTTAATCTCCGTCGCGGCGAGCCCGGCCGCCCCTTCCATCCTTCGCGTTACGGGTGCCGCTTCACGTGCAGGTCCGCTGGCCGCCGGGCTCGCCCGCTCGTCGTGCACGAGGGACCGGGAGCGCGGGATTGTCGTGCTGGTTGCGGCGTGCTAGGCATATGATATGCCTACCCGGACGACGATCCTGCTCGACCCCGCGTCCCGCCACGCCGCCAAAACGCTCGCCGCCCGGCTGGACGTTTCACCCTCGGAGGTCATCCGCCGCGCGCTCGTCCACTACCGTAACCACGTGGCGGGCACCCCGGCCGACGCCCGGCGGCGGCGCTTGGCCGCGCTGGATCGCCTGGTGGCCCTGTTCGAGGGTCACGATGCCAAGGCGGAAGTACGGCGGCTCAAGGAGGAGGACCGCCATTGGTAGACCGTCTTCACCTGGACACCGACTTCCTCGTCTTCGCGCTCGCGCAGGACGGGCCCGAGCGCGCGCGGCTTCGCGAGGCGGCGGCGTCCGAAGCCGTGCTCGAGATCAGCGCCATCGCATGGTATGAGTTCTGCTGCGGGCCGCGCACCCCCGACGAGGTATCCGCGGCGCGACAACTGTTCGGGGAGGACGGGGTCGTCCCATTCACTCGGGACTTGGCGGAACGGGCGGGCGAGCAGTTCCGGCGGCTGGGCAGCCCGCGGCGCCGCGCCGCCGACATCGCCGTCGGGACGACGGCTGTCGATCAGGGAGCGCTGCTGCTCAGCCGCAACACGCGAGACTTTTCGGACATCGACAGCCTGCGTTTGGAACCCGCAGCCCCCGGGCGGCGCTGATCGCGCGGGTCGACTCGCGTCCGGCTACCAGGATTCGACACGAAGGCTGACGACGCGCAACGGAGCGTCAGGGCGCGGCGAGGAGCTTGCGCACGACGGTGAACTGTTTCCAGTCGCGGTGGACGGAGAAGCCCTCGGACAGGTAGAGCGCGCGCGGCCCGTGGAACTGCTCGCAGGCCGGGCCGGCGGCCTCGTCGCGGAGCGGACAGGCCTCGACGACGGTGAGCCCCGCGCGCGCCATCGCGGCGCAGGCGCCGCGGCTCAGCGCGCGGGCGACCCCGCGGCGGCGGTGCGTGGCGGCGACGACGAAACAGACGATGGCGCCCAGACCCGGGACCGGGTCACCCAGGTAGGGTCCCTTGAACCGCTCGCGCGGCCCAAACTGGACCCACCCTACCGCGCGGCCACCGTCGTAGGCGAGGCAGCCCTGCACCGTCCCAGCGCGCACCGCTTCGATCATCGCACCGCGGTTCTCCCCGCTGGCGCATGCCGCGTCCCAGGCCTCCATGTCTCCGCGGAAGCGGTAGGCGCGGCACCAGCAGCCGCGCCAGTCCGGGTTGTCGGCGAAGGCCGGCCCGTCGAAGAAGGCGATCCAGTCGTCGAGGAGGTCCGGGCGGAAGGGCCGGATGTCCATGTCCGGGGAAGTCTATGCCCGACGGGGCGGAGGATGGATGGAATTGCGTGACGGATTTCCCCGCGACGCCCCAATCACCTGTGTGGCAGTGCTCATGAGGTGGGTCATGCGACATGCCGCTTTGCTGACCGTGTTGTGGCCGACGTTGTTGCGGGCGCAGCCCAAGCCGCGCGTCCTCTTCGATGTCGACACGTCGGGCAGCATGGCATGGGAGGCGTGCGACCCAGGGGGAACCGACGTGGACCACACGGCCGACTGCCCCGGCATGGACGTGACCTGCTCGCAGTGCAACGCCACGGGGTGCGGCAACGGTCTGCCCGACGACGGCCGCCTCTGGAAGGTCAAGACAGCCATCACCACCATCGTGGCGGCGTATGGCGAGGTGCAGTTCGCGCTGGCCCGCTTCCACTCCGACCCGGTGACCTTCGCCTGCAAGGGGGGTGGATGGAACGGGCCCAGCGCCCTGTGCCTCGGCGCGCCGCTGGGCGAGGGCGACAACGCCTCGGACATCTTGGTCGAGTTCGACGATGATAACCAGCGGGATCTCCTCGAGTGGGTGGACTTCGATGACAACTACGTGGGCACGCCGCCCGCGGCGGGCTGCAATCTCTGCGCCGACTGCGGCGGCGGTTGCGACAAGGAGATGCGCCCGACCGGCGCCACGCCCGTCGCGGGGAGCATCTTCTCGTGCGGCCAGTACCTGCGAGACATGCGTGCCATGGACTCGCCGTCTCCGTGCCGGCCGTACGCGCTGATCGTGCTTTCCGACGGCCAAAACAACTGCCTCGACCCGGACGACATCTCCGATCCCGACCCCTCGCCCGAGCAGGCCGCCGCGGTCTGCGCGGACGGCATTCCCGTGCACGTCATCGGCTTCGCCGCCCCGACCCTCGAGCAGACCCTCGACGAGATCGCGGATGCGGGCTGTGACCCTCCCTGTGAGGACCCCGACATGGACGGCGTCCCCAACTGCAGCAACGAAGCGATCCTGGTGGACGACGAGATCGATCTGGCGCTGGCCTGCTCCGATATCATCCAGGCCATGATTCCCTTCGAGACGTGCAACGGCCAGGACGACGACTGCGACGGCGCGACCGATGAGGACTTCGTGACGTTGGGGACTCCGTGCGACAACGGCAGCTGCGCCGGCACGATCTGCTGCGACAGCTCGGGAGCCGGGACAACCTGCTGCGCCCCCGCTCCCAGCTGCGAGATGTGCAACGGCCAGGACGACGACTGCGACGGCACGAGAGACAACAACATCGACGGGGACTGCGACGGAGTGGTCGACTTCCCGCCGGTGATCTGCGAATGCTTTTCCGAGGAGTGCAACGCGATCGATGACGATTGCGACTGCCCCGGCGACACCAACGGCGATGGAACGACCTGCGGCCCGGGGGACCTCGGTGTCGACGAGGAGCCGCTGGTCACCTCGGGCTTCGCGTGCGGCAGCGACATCGGCGTGTGCGAAGCCGGCCTGACCTGCTGCCTGGACGGCGCGCCGAACTGCTGCGGCGGCGTGGGGCAGGCGCCTGAGGTGTGCGACTGCCTGGACAACGACTGCAACGGGTCCACCGACAATGGTGGCGGCCTTCCCTGCTTCACGCTGGGCGACGGCTGCGACCCGGCCACGGGTGTCTGCAAGGGGGTCTGCCGGCTGGGCCAGCACGAGTGCGCCGATCTGGACCCGGGGCCAGGCTGCACGCCGGGCGCGGGCCCTTGCCTCGGCGAGCGCGGTCCCGAGAACGAGACCTGCAATTGCGCGGACGACGACTGCGACGGCGACACCGACGAGGGCGCTACCGTATGTCCCGGCGGCGGATGCTGCGAGAACTGCAGCTGTCCGAGCGAGTGCGACCCCGAGTTGGAGAACCCCTGCCCGGCCGGACTCATGTGCCGGTGCGGCGACCCGGCCTGCGGCGACGGATGCTACTGCCGGATCGATCCTTGCGTCGGCGTGGTCTGCGGCGCGTGCGAAACCTGCGACGCGGACGCCGGCGGCCTGTGCCTCCCGCGCTGTGGCTCCGGCACGATCGTCTGCGAAACCTGGCAGGAGTGCCGCTGCGACACGTGCGTGGATGTCAGTTGCACGAACCCCGCCGAGAGCGTCTGCTCCAAGGGCGAAGCCTGCGATCCCAGTCTGCACGAGTGCGTCCGGACGCCGCAGCCGGACGCGGGCTGTGTGGGTGAAGGCTGTAGCGCGGACGGTGCGCGCGAGAGCGTGGGCATCTCTGCGGGTGGGGCGGGCGGCTGTGGCTGTGGCATCGCTGCGGCGCCGACATCGACCATCCCGGCATGGGCGGTACTCCTGGTCTTGGCGGTCGTGCTTGCGCGAAGGCGGGGGAAGAAAGCCCACCTCGTTCCGTACTGAACTCCGGGAGGACTCACTGGGGGAGCAGACCTACACTACGTAGGGTGCGATCTGCGTTCCGAGCGCGCGGCCTTCAGCGGCTTGGCCGCCATGCGTTTGAGGGTCTTGCTGACCGGATCCACGGCGATCCCCGTGCTCTCCAGCGCGACCACTCCCAGGATCGGTTCGACGCCCTCTGGACCGAAAATGATGCGGCTGACCGTGCTCGAACCCAGGAACGACACACGGGCGTGGCCGTACGGATACTCGGCCGTCCGGCCGTCCGCCAGCTCGTAGACGTCCCGGCCTTCGACTTTGACCCCGGCTTTCTTGAGAGCGGAAGCAGGAGCCAGGCAGTCCAGGGACCCCGTGTCGACCAGGAACTCCCCTTGGAAGCCCCGCTTGGACGAGGTCAAGGGCGAAACGCGAACCGTGACGTGGGTGAGCCCCATGGCAGGTACCATAACACGCGCCAGCAGTCGCCGACCTGCGCGGAGTCGCCGCGCGCGCCACCCGGTCGCGCACGCTGAAGACTAGGACTACGGCGTGCGCGAGCTGCGCTCGGCGCCGGCGTCCGTCGCGAACCCCTCGGGCTCGTAGTCGGGAACCAGCTCGCGCAGCGCGGTTACCAGCGCGAAGCGGTTGCGTTTCTCCACAGCGGCGCGCAGCGGCGCCATGCGCCGGCGCAGTTCCTCCAGGGGCTCGGCCACGGTCTGCACGGCGAAGATCTTGGCGTGATCGGTGGGCCGGGCAAGCTCGTCGTCGGCGGTAAGCTGCTCGTGCAGCTTCTCGCCCGGGCGCAGGCCGATGAGGGTGATCGGCACTTCGATGTCCGGCCGGCGCCCGGAGAGCTCGATCAGCCTTCGCGCCAGGTCCAGGATGCGCACCGGCTCGCCCATGTTGAGCACGAAGGTCCGCCCCGTGGCCGGGAAGGCGGCGGCCTGGAGCACGAGCTGCACCGCCTCGCGCAGCGTCATGAAGTAGCGGGTGGCCTCGGGGTGCGTGACGGTGACCGGGCCGCCCTCGGCGATCTGGCGGCGGAACAGCGGGACGACGCTGCCGGAGGAGCCGAGCACGTTGCCGAAGCGCACGCTGACGAAGGCCCGGTCCTGGCCGTGCGCCGCGGCCACGATGCGCTCGCCCAACCGCTTGGTCGCGCCCATCAGGCCGCGCGGCCGCACCACCTTGTCGGTCGAGATGAACACGAAGCGCGAGACGTCCGCGGACAGCGCCGCGCGCACCATCGCCTCGGTGACAAAGACGTTGTTCACCACCGTCTCGAACGGGTTGGCTTCCGCGATGGGCACGTGCTTGTACGCCGCGGCATGGAACACGACTTCGACGCCGTGCTCCTGGAGCGTGGCGCGGACCGTGTCGTGCGCTCCCGCGTCGCCGACCAGCGGCACCAGCGGCGCGGCGGGGAGGCGGCGGCGCAGATCGGTCTCGATTTCCCAGAGGTGGTTCTCGCTGCGCTCGAGCAGCACTAGCCGCCGCGGCCCGAACGCGAGGATCTGCCGGCAGAGTTCCGAGCCGACCGACCCGCCGGCGCCGCTGACCAGCACGGCGCGGCCCTCGATCTGCCCGCGGATGCGCATGAGGTCGACCTGGACCGGCTCGCGGCCGAGCAGATCCTCGAGCTCGAGGCGGCGGATCTGGTCGATGCTGATGCGCCCGTCGAGCAGCTCGGCGAGCGCCGGCAGGATCTGCACGCGCGGCCGTGGATCGGCCTGGTTGCAGAGGTCGAGGATGCGCCGCACGTCGCGCCCCGTCGCCGAAGGGATGGCGATGAGCACGTCCTGGACGAGATTGCGCGCGAGCACGTCGGGGATCTCGTCGCAGCGTCCTAGCACCGCCACGCCGTGCAGCTCCATGCCGCGCTTGGCGGGATCGTCGTCGACCAGGGCCACCGGGCGCAAATGCATCGCCGCGTTCTTGCGGATCTCGCGGAGGATCAGCTCGGCCGCGTCGCCCGCCCCGACCACCAGCAGGCGCCGCGCGGAACCCTCGTCGCTGCGTTCCGTGACCTCACGCAGCAGGCGCACCGAAAGGCGCGCGCCGCCGACGAAGAGCAGCGACAGCGCCCACTCCAGGAGGAACACGGATCGCGGGAACCCGGCGCGCGGCAGGCCGAGCATGACCACCGCCATCGCGCACAGGGTCCCCAGGCTCAACGCCTGGAGGATGCGCGCCAGGTCGGAGATGCCCACGTAGCGCCACCAGCCGGCGGTGAGTCGGAACCAGATGAGGAAGGGGATGCGGCAGGCGAGGAAGACGGGCAGCCCGAACCACATGAAGGCCACGACGTCGGCCGGGATGACGAACTCGAAGCGCAGCAGGAACGCGCCCAGGTACGCGGCGGCCATGAGCGCGACGTGGATCAGCAGGACGAGCGCGCGGCGGCGCGGCGGCGGAGCGAAGAGCGTCGTGACGCGGCGCCAAGCTCGCCCCGCCAGATGGGTCTGCGCGGTCACGCCAGAAGCTTGGCCTCGTTCTCGGCCAGGCGCAGGTCGGCATCCACCATCATCTTGACCAGCTGCTTGAAGCCCACCGTGGGCGTCCAGCCGAGCTTGGCGCGCGCCCGCGAGGCGTCGCCGCAGAGCACGTCGACCTCGGTGGGTCGGAGGTAGCGGGCGTCGACCTCGACGTGTCGCCGCCAGTCGAGGTCGAGCAGTCCGAACGCCTCGTCGAGGAACTCGCGCACCGAGTGCGTCTCGCCGGTCGCCACCACGAAGTCGTCGGGTTCGGGCTGCTGCAGCATGCGCCACATGGCGTCGACGTAGTCGCCGGCGAACCCCCAGTCGCGGCGCGCCTCGAGGTTGCCGAGGTAGAGCTTGTGTTGCAGGTCGAGCTTGATGCGCGTGGCCGCGCGCGTGATCTTGCGGGTCACGAAGGTCTCGCCGCGGCGCGGGCCCTCGTGGTTGAAGAGGATGCCGTTGCAGGCGAACAGGCCGTAGGCCTCGCGGTAGTTGCGGGTGATCTGGAAAGCATAGACCTTGGCGCAGGCGTAGGGGCTGCGCGGATAAAAGGGCGTGCTCTCGCGCTGCGGCACCTCGTGGCAAAGGCCGAACATCTCGCTGGAGCCCGCCTGATAGAAGCGCGGGCGCAGGCCCGACTCGCGAATCGCCTCGAGCAGGCGCACCGTTCCCAGGGCGTCGACCTCGGCGGTGTATTCGGGGATGTCGAAGGACACGCGCACGTGGCTCTGCGCGCCCAGGTTGTAGATCTCGTGCGGCTGCACGGTGCGGAGTACGGTGTTGAGCGAGCTGGCATCGTTCAGATCGCCGTAGCAGAGCTTGAGGCGGACCTCGGGCTGGTGCGGGTCTTGATAGATGTGGTCGATGCGCGCGGTGTTGAAGCTGGACGAGCGGCGCACCAGGCCCCACACGTCGTAACCCTTGGCGAGCAGCAGTTCGCAGAGGTACGAGCCGTCCTGCCCGGTCACGCCGGTGATCAGCGCGCGGCGGCGGTCTTGTTCTGTCGGTACCATTCGATAGTGTCCCGAAGGCCCTCCTCGAAGGGGACGCGCGCGGAGAAACCGAACAGCCGCTGGGCGCGCGAGGTGTCCAGCCGGCGGCGCGGCTGGCCGTTGGGTTTGCTCTCGTCCCAGACCACCCGCCCGGAGAAAGGCACCAGGCGGCAGACGATGGCGCAAAGATCGCGGATCGAGATCTCGAAGCCGGCGCCCAGGTTCACCGGGTCGGCGCCGTCGTAGCGCTCGGCGGCGAGGACGATGCCCTCGGCCGCGTCGTCTACGTGCAGGAACTCGCGCGTGGGCGAGCCGTCGCCCCACAGCACGATCTCCGGCTCGCCGCGCTCGGCGGCCTCGAAGCACTTGCGGATGATGGCCGGGATGACATGTGAGCTGTCCAGGTCGAAGTTGTCGCCCGGGCCGTAGAGGTTCACCGGGAACAGGGTGATGGCGGAAAAACCGTACTGCGCGCGGTAGGCCTGGGCCATGACCAGGAGCATCTTCTTGGCCAGGCCGTAAGGCGCGTTGGTCTCCTCGGGATAGCCGTTCCAGAGATCGTCCTCGACGAACGGCACTGGCGCGTGCTTGGGGTAGGCGCAGACGGTGCCGGTGCCGACGAAGTTTTTGACACCGGTCCGCCGCGCCACTTCCATGAGCTGCACGCCCATCATCAGGTTGTCGTAGAAGAACTTCCCCGGATTCGCGCGGTTGGCGCCGATGCCGCCGACGCGCGCCGCCAGGTGGATGACCACGTCCGGCCGCGCGTCGGAAAGCAGGCGCTCGACCGCCGGCATCTGCACCAGATCGTACTCCTTGCTGCGCGGAACGAAGATCTCTCCACAGCCCGCGGCGCGTAGGCGCATCACCACTCGGGCGCCGAGAAAGCCCGCGCCTCCGCTGACCAGCACGCGCTTGTTCGCCCAGTACTCGGGCACGCCCGGGAGGATACCACGGTGCCACGAGGCACCCGATCGGGTGCCGGGTTTGGCGGGCTAGTGTCCTGTCCCTAAAGTTCGTTGCATTAGATCGTGCGGTTCCCGGCGGTCGGGGGGGGACGGGAAGGTCCCCCCCTGATGTGGCTAGTGTCCCGCCCGAAATTCGGAAACGAATCTCGGGGACGGGACACTAGCGGGGCGCTGCGCCGATGGAGCACCCGCACCCGCCGCCCACGCCGCTCTCCGGCACGCCACCCAGGTTCGGCACGCCACCGCCGTCGGACAGGGATGCGCCGCCGCCGTCGTCGTCCGTCTGCTTGCCCATGTCGGCGCCGCCCCCGTCGGGCGGGGGCGGAACGTCCGTTTCGTCGCCATCGATCGATGACTCGCACCCCGGATCGGCCGGGTAGTCGACCCAGGTATCGCCGTCGTTGTCGATTCCGTCCGCGCACTCCGGCGGGGGCGGGCAGTTTCCCGAGTCGCCCTCGTCCATGTCCACGAACGAGCAGCAGCTCGGGTCGTCCGGGTAGTCGGTCTGGCCGTCCATGTCGTTGTCGACGCCGTCGGCGCAGATCGGCGGATCCGTCTCGTCCGGGTCGGAGAGACCCGTACAGCCCGGGTCGGCGGGGTAGTCGGTCTGTCCGTCGCCATCGTTGTCGGCGCCGTCGGCGCAGGCCGGCGTCGTGTCCGTGCCGGTGACGACCACCGGCGTCGACGGCGCGCTCTCGATCTCGCCCGACGCCACCGCGGTCGCGGTCACGTGCTGGCCCGCGAAGAGCGGCGGCAGACCGCAGACCATCCAGCTCCCGCCCGAGGACGTCGTCGTGCCGCGCTGCACGCCGTTCACGTAGACGCGGATCTCCGTGCCGTCCAGCTCCGTCGTGCCGCCGCTGACGCACGCATCTCCTTCGAGGATCGGCGCATCGAGCGTGGGCGTTTCGCTGCGCACGACGTCCACGAGCACCGGCGCCACATCGAGCACGGCGTCCTCGATGACCTGGGCGGAGTCGAAGAACGTCTGGACGTCGCTGGTGTAGACGCCGGCCGGCGTCCCCGGCGCAATCGCCGCGTCGAACTCGATGCTCTCGCTCGCGCCCGCGGCGACCGCGAGCAGCGCGAACGTGTACGCGGGCGGGCCGCCGGTCGGGTCACCGACCGACACACCGTCGCGCAGCACGGTACCCGGCACCACCGTGAACCCCGCGGGCAGCGTGATCAGCGCCTCGCATTGGCCGCAGGTCGCGTCGCCCGTGCCGGAGTCCTCGATGGTCAGCGTGTAGTGCGTCGTCGAGCCCGCCGTCGTCTCGTCGGGGGCGGCGAGCATCGACAGGTCGATCACCGCCATGCTGTCCACGTTGGTCAGCGCCGCGACGGTAAACCCACCGGGAAGATCGTCCGACGTGAAGGTGGCGCGCGCGACGGTGGACAGGCCACCGCCGGCGACGTCGAGGGTGACGGTGAACGCGAACTCCTCGCCCGGGTCGAGGGTGTCCAGCGTCCAGGTCAGCAGGCCCGCCGTGACGTTGGGCGATCCGGTGGCGGCGACGAAATCGAGCACGCCGGCATCGTAGGTGAACGTGACGGTGGCGCCGGTGCGCGGCAGCAGCGAGAGGTTCTTGCCCTGGATGGTGTAGGTCAGCGTGTCGCCCGGAACCGCGAGGATCTTGTCGACCGTGAGATCGAAGAACAGGTTGAGCTGCACGCACGCGGGCGCCGGCGTGAAGTAACGCCAGGTGTTGTCCTTGCCGCTCTTGGGCTCGCTGGCGTCGCCGCCGAACACCTCGGCGCAGTTGACGTCGGCGTCCTGTACCGGATCGAGCGGCGTGTCCAGCACGCGCAGCGAGATCTCCGCGAAGTACTCGCGGCCGACGACCAGCTCGCCGACGGCGTAGCGCACCGCCGTCGTCCCGGGCGGCAGCGGGTTGTCGACCGAAAGGTCCCAGCCACCATTGAAGGGGACTCCCACGCGCATGCTCGCGCCGGTGGGGCCGTTCTCGCTGGTGGCGGCCGCGCCCGTGCAGGTCGTGGATCCGGGATAGGCGACGCGCTGCCAGGGTCCCGGATCGTCGGGGACCATGGTGGCGGGCTCGATCAGGTCGGGCGGCGTGAAGACCGCGTCGTAGCCGTACCAGGTGTCGGGGCCGGCGACGGCCGAGCCGTAGCGATGCGGCGTGTTGCCGCTGCCGAACGTGTTGATGTCGCCGCCGACCGGTGCCCCCTGACCGCCTCCGCCGCCCGTCCCGAACGCCATGGCCTGGATCCAGTCCCAGCGGTTGTGGGCGAAGGCGAGATCCATCGGGTCGACCTCGAGCAGAGTCTGCAGCGCGTTGGCGCCCGTCGGCTCGGGGTTCATCTGCACGCCGTTGTCGAGCCGCAGGAAGTCGTCGTTGGGCTCGCGCGCGGTGAGGGCATCCGTGCTGAAGAACATGCCGGTGTCGCAGTAGTACTGGACCAGCGATCCGTCCTCGAGTGCCCAGGTGGCGTAGTCGGCGGCGCGCGAGCCGCGCGACTCCCAGCCGTCGTGGGTGAAGCCGCCGGTGATCGGGGGGAGCGTGTTGCCGTCGCGGTCGATGATGCGCGCCCCGACCACCTCGGTGTTGGGCGGAATGTAATCGGTGATGTAGCCGCCCATGCCGCGTAGGGCGCCGTTGGGAACCGGCGTGAAGCGGAAGGAGAAGGTGACGATGTCGCCCGGCTCCACCGCCGTGTCGCTCGCCCCGGGTATCGCGGTCGGGTTGCCCTGCGGGTCGAGCAGCAGCACGGTCTCCCGGCTGATGAACTTGCCGGTCTGCACCTGCGCGACGCTGTCGGCGCGCGCGTCCGAAGCCAAGAGCCCGGCGGCCAGGAGGATGGAAAGTCGATGTCGCTTCATTTTCCGGCTCCTCATTCGACGATGATGATCGTGCGCGGCACGATGATGTATACATCGCGCGTGTCGAGCAGCGTCACCCCGTCGCCGAACACCAGGATGCGGCAGCGGAAGAGCTGGTCCTCGAAGGTCTGGGGTACGAAGGCGTTGAACGCCTCGATGCGGAAGGTGACGGTCGAGCCCGGCGTGACGTCGCGGAAGACATCGCCGTCGATCGAGGCACCCGCGGGCGGCGGCGGGACGGGTGTGACCGCGGTGATGAAGTCGTCCGTGAACACGCCGGGCGGGAGCACCTCGCCGTTGACGCCCTCCAGCTCCCCGTCCACGACCGTCGAGATGTCGATGGTGCCGTAGCTGGCCAGCTGCTCGATGGCCACGACGATCTGCGTGGCCAGGCCCGTGCCGTCCGGGTTCACGTCGAAGACCAACGGGCAGGTGTCCTGGCCGCCCACGTTCACCGGCGCGCGCGGCGCACCGGCCACGCCCGTCGAGCAGCTCCCGGACACCGGCGGGACCAGCGCGTTGGTGGCGATCGCCAGCGCCTCCATCTGCGCGCGCGGGTCGTCCGCCGTGCCCGTGTTCTGCAGGCTGTCGACACCGATGACGCGCGCGCCGATGCGGTTGAGCGCGGCGGTGGCCTCGGCTTCGCCGTGCGCGTCGGCCGAGAACTCGACGTACTCGCCGGGCAGGTGCGAGCGGGCGTCGGTGATCTGCACGATGATCGGCAGCGCGTCGGTGCGGAACCCCGCGCCGCCCACCGCCCCTGGGAAGAAGGGCGGGATGCCGAAAGCCGCGAAGCCCGTGCCCGCGGCCCACTGGTAGAGCGCTTCGTAGCCGCTCTCGGGGATGTCCAGACCCCCGGCCGCCGGTCCGAGCGCCGCCAGGCCCGCGGAGATCGCCGCGGTGTCGGTCGTCACCGCCTGGAGCAGCTCGAACGGCTTGTCGCCCGACAGGCCGTAGCCGGCCAGCGGAAAGTCCTCGAAACGTCCGACGCCGTAGGCCGCGTCGGGGATGACGGCCGTGACGCCGGGGATGATCGTCGTCTCGATGGCCGCCTGGATGGCGTCGATCTCCTCCTGGAAGCTGCCGGTGGTGTCGACCGAGAAGAACACGTCGGCGGTGCGCAGCGTCGTCGCGAAGTCGAGGTTGCCCTCCGCCCCCGGACCCTGGAACGGCAGGATGAAGAAAAAGTCGCCGGGTTGGAGCAGCTCCTCGGCGAGGTCGGGGATGCCGTCCCCGTCCGTGTCGCTGTCGAACGGGGAGCTCTCGCCCGGATCGACGACGCCGTTGCCGTTGGGATCCTCCTCGGCGTCGGGGATGTAGTCCCCATCGCTGTCGAGGTCGCGGAAGTCGGGTACGCCGTCGCTGTCGGAGTCGTTGGGCGGGGTGTCGAGGAACTCGTCGCCGGCTTCGATCACGTCGGGGATGCCGTCGCTGTCCGTGTCGTCGTCACGGAAGTCCGCCTCGCCGTCCGCGTCCTGGTCGCCCGTGCCCTCGTCGGCGTCGGCGATCGAGTCGTCGTCCGAGTCGTCGTCCAGGTAGTCGGGCACGCCGTCGTCGTCCGTATCCCGTGCGGGGGGCCACGAGCCGCCGCTCCGCGTCCCGGTGGTGCCACCCTCGGCCGCATCGGCGATGCCGTCGCCGTCCGAGTCGTCGTCCAGGTAGTCGGGCACGCCGTCCTCGTCGGTGTCGATCGGCGGAGTGGCCGGATCGGCGTCTCCCGCCTCGATGGCGTCGGCGATGCCGTCGGCATCCGAGTCATGGTCACGCCAGTCCGGGTACTCGTCCCCGTCGGTGTTACGCTCCCCGTCCCATCCTTCCTCGCCGTCGGTGATCCCGTCCCCGTCCACGTCGCCCAAAAGCGACGGCGGCGAGTTTTCGAAGCTGCAGGCGGAGAACAGCAGCACCGCGGTGGCCGCCCGTGAGCTGGATTTCCTTGGCATGCGTTCCTCCCGCGGTGGACTGGCGCCGCCAGCCCCCCGCTCGTGGCGGCAGTCTACCACCGGACGGCGGACGCTATGGTATCTTGCGCGCGTTGCGTGCGCAGTTGCACACTCTCCCGCAGCACGCGATGAAGCCGCTGGTAGCGCTCCTTCTTTGCAGCTTCGCGGCCGCCCAGTCGAGCGGCGGAAGTTCCGAGGAAACGGTCGCCGCCCAGTTCGGCACGCTGGAGATCCTGTCGGAGCAGCCCGACGTGGAGATCCGCGTCAACGGGCAGCCGCGAGGCACGGCTCCGCTTCGGCTCGAGGACATCGGCCTCGCCACTTACGACCTGGAGGCCGAAAAGGCGGGCTACCGGGTATGGCGTGGCCAAGCCACCGTCGAGGCCGGCAAGGTGACGACCGTGCGGGTGGTGCTGGAGCGGCTCCCCGGAGAGGCGACCGCCGCCGCCGAGGCCGGCGACGAGTTCGCCTCGTTCGTGGACCGGATCGAGCCGGGCGTGTTCCTGGGTACACACGTCTTCTCCTCCGACTCGGAGCTCGGCACGCTGGGCAAGCCGGATACCCAGCTCGACCTCGGCTTGGCGCTCGGCGTTCGCCTCGCCCTCGCGGTGACCGTGCTGCTGGACGCGGAGGGAGAAGTCGCCCTGATTCCGACGTCGTTCGACCCGGGTCCGGCCGCCATGGTGTTCGGCTTGCGCTTGCACGGGCTCTTGCACTTCACCGGTCGCAGCACACAACTGCGCCCGTTCCTGCTG
>Ga0247727_10012042_pt1 | contig 14943 bp, 20 predicted proteins | sample WisWelCaveWW1625_FD_202498 | JGI IMG/M metagenome (GOLD analysis project Ga0247727, IMG submission 202498) | Biofilm microbial communities from Wishing Well Cave, Virginia, United States - WW16-25 | ecosystem: Environmental > Aquatic > Deep subsurface > Groundwater > Cave microbial mat | place... | reverse complement strand
GCATTCAATGATCTTTAATCAAAGAATCTCTGTGAAATCTGCATTGTCCAACAACGAATGTATTGGCTCAGTCTCGGGTGGAAAAGCGTAGCGCAGTCATCCTGACTGCAGACAAGATGTCTGCGCTACCCACCTCTAACTGAGGCGATACCAACGAATCAAGAGAAGACAACCGGGGAGAGATTTGATTGTCTTGCGCAAATACGGACGCGGCGCTCATCAGCAAAACGAAAATTAGTAAGCTGCGATTCGTTGTCATAGAAAGTTCCTTACGAATTCGGATGGCGATAAAAAATCTTGCCCATGAGCTTCCAACCGTCTTCAAATTTATAGAGCGCGATGAAATCGGTGAAAACGTGCTTGCCGTCCTTGTACAATTCCACCTTCACGATCGCAGCCTTGCCGGTGACTTCTACCACTGGAAATTCGTGCTTCACGACCGGCTTGGGGCCGCCGCTGTTTTTGGCTTTGCCGGCTTCAACGCGAGCGATCCATTCATCCCGCGTGACCTTCGTAACTTTGTCGCCGTCCGGCACGAACATAATGAAATCTTGATGAAAGCCTTTGCGCATGGCCTCACCGCTGGGATCGGCATGCACGCCTTTGACATAAGCCTCTTCGACTACCTTCATCACTGCTTTCTTTTCATCGTCGTTGGCGGCGAGCGCGCCGGAAAAAGCGAACAATGCTAAAATCATCGCGCAGAAAAGAATCGAATTTTTCATATCGTGTTTCTCCTTGGGTTTGGTTTTATGAGAAATCTTATTGCTTCTTCCTCGGCGGTCGGGTCCACAGATCGATCTCGATCGCCGCTTCGTCGCCAATGAAATTGGGAATTGCCGAATGTACCCAATCCGTGCCAATGCCAAACTCTTTTCGATTCAATTTCAATCGCATCGAAAAGCCCCACACCGGCCGGCCATCTTCGGTCGGACTCATGCCCGTCACGGCCACCGGCAACTCGACGGTTTTGGTCTTGCCCCGCATGGTCAGATCGCCAATCATGAGATATTCGTCGCCCTTGAATCTCAATCTCCTTGCATTCCGCTTCCCGGCTCCAAAACGATATCGAAAATCGCCGACTCGTAAGTTTGCCCGTTGGCTTGCTGCTTTGCGGCCTTTGTCATCAGCGCCGCTTGGAAAAGCGGATCGATGTCGTGCTTGGGATCGCCTTCAAAGAAAAGCTCGGTGATCAGCGTTTTGTAGCCGGGATGCGTGATCTTGTAATGAATGTGCGCCGAACGCCAGAAGCCAGGATTGGGCTCGTACGCAATCGGATGAGTCGCTTCGAACTCGTAGTAACCGGTCTCCGAAGTGATAAGCCGCGCACGATTTTTGAAGCCGTTTTTATCGTTGCCCTCGCCGCTCGAATAATTGCCGTGGTGATCCACGTGCCAAACATCGAGCACCGCGCCGGAGAGCGGCTTCTTCGTATCAAAAGCCCAAACGCGGCCTGAAACGATGAGCACGGTTCCCGACTCAAACGGCGGCGTCACCTTCGCGCGAAACGGCGCACCGGCCCGATAAAACGGCCCGAGCGGGCTGCTCTTTGTCGACTTGAGATTGTCTTGCATCAAAGTGGGTAGCGGCGGCTCGCCCATTTGTTGCAACACACTCTCGCTGATTTCAACGTTCTTGCTCGCAGCAGTCGGTTTGGCCTCGGCACGCAGCACGAGTCCGGCAACGCCAGTTGCCGCCAAGCCCAAACTCGCATGCTTCAAAAAATCTCGACGAGTCAATTCGCTCATGGTGTTTTTTCTCCATTAGGTTTCATTTCTTGAATGACTGCAATTGGGTGGAGATTGTTCAATAATTTCGGGACACTGTTTGAGTTGTTTCTGCAATATACGAAACCTAGGAGACTTTGCCACAATGGAAGGCCGATGATTGCCCGATGATTTGCCGAGCATAGTATGCCATAGTTTTAAAGAAGGAGAATGAAAATTACCTTGATTCTCTAATCACGATTTCCTATAATTGAATAGCACGCGGTTGCGAGGAAGCCGATAAATTTATGCAACGCTCGGAAATCATTACATTATTGACCGATTTCGGATCGCAAGATGGTTACGTTGCCGCGATGAAAGGCGTGATCCTCGGCATATATCCAATCGCGAAGGTGATTGACCTCAGCCATGAGGTGGAACCCCAGAATATTGAGGCCGGGGTTTTTCTTTTGCAAGCGCATTGCCGTTATTTTCCCGCCGGCACGGTGCATCTCGCCGTCGTCGATCCGGGCGTCGGCGGTGAACGAGCGGCGCTGGCGGCTTCCGGCGGCGGATATTTTTTCATTGCGCCGGATAATGGCCTGTTGGATTTCTGCGTCGATTGGCCTGATTTACAGGTTGTAAAATTGACGCAAAAAAAATTCTGGCGCGACACGATTTCATTCACGTTTCATGGCCGTGATATTTTTGCCCCGGTGGCGGCCCATCTCGCGCGGGGCGAGGCGTTGTCGAACCTCGGCGAGCCGCACAAGTTGCAGCGAAAATTAGTTGCACTGGAATGTCGAGTCGAAGGGCGGACGCTGCACGGACAGGTTGTTTATATTGATCGCTTTGGCAATCTGGTTTCCAATATTTCCGCGCCACGCTTGCAGGAATTTTCCGCCGGCCGGCCGGTCACGATTTCACTGGATGGACATTTGATCGGCGGTCTGTGTAAAACTTATGCTGATGTCCCACCGCACTCACCTCTGGCTTTGATCGGCAGTTTTGGTTTTCTGGAAATCGGCATTAATCTGGGCAGCGCCCAGGCGCGCTTTGCCGCCCGAACCGGCGCGCCGATCACCGTGACGCGTGATCAACTGGTTTAATCAAAAAACTGTGACGGAAAATGTCAGATAGAAATTTTGAGCGATTGGAAAATTATGCGCAACACGGCATGGTCGAAGTCGAGCCGCCGCAACCATGGCTGGGGCGCCTCCTGCGTCCCGATCTTCCTGTGTTGAATTTGATTCTGTTTCTGTTAACCTGTGTTTCAACTTTTTTTCACGGTTATTCGACGTCGCCGACGGCGAGCGTCGCCGATGGTCTTTGGTACAGCGGCGGCATCATCACCATTTTGCTGTGCCATGAGATGGGCCATTATTTAATGTGTCTGCGCCACGGCGTCCGCGCCACGCTGCCGTTCTTTATTCCGTTTCCGATTCTGTCGCCGTTCGGAACGCTGGGCGCCGTCATTCGTATGGATTCGCGCATGCCGGATCGCCGCGCGCTGTTTGATATCGGCGTGGCCGGCCCGCTCGCCGGTTTGGCGGTGGCCATTCCAGCTATTTATTTCGGCGTGCAAATGTCGGAAGTCCACGCGATTATCAACACCGGAGAATCGATGACACTCGGCGAATCATTGCTGTTCAAGTGGCTCAGCTTTTTAGCCCTCGGGCCGGTGCCGGAGGGGCAGGATATTTTTCTGCATCCGCTCGCGTATGCCGGCTGGGCGGGCCTGTTTGTCACCGCGCTCAATCTTTTGCCGGTCGGCCAACTTGATGGCGGCCATATTCTCTACGCCCTGCTCGGTGAGCGCAGCGCGTTGATTGGCCGCATCGCCCTGGCGCTCTTCGCGCTCATGGGCATTGTGGTGTTTCCATTTTTTCCCGGCTGGTTTCCTTTCATTCTGCTCTTGATCTGGTTTGGTTATCGCCATCCGCCGACGGCGGACCATTTCACCCCGCTCGATTCCAAACGGCGGATGCTGGCGTATGTTGCGTTTGTCATTTTTATTATATCGTTTACGCCGATTCCATTTTATATCTAATGGAACAGTCAGAGAAAAAATTTACCATCGTCGGCATCGGCGAGGTGTTGTGGGACATTTATCGCGATCGCCGGCATCTCGGCGGCGCGCCCGCCAATTTTGCCATTCATGCGGCGCAGGCAGGCGATCAGGGAATTTTGGTCTCGCGCGTCGGCAATGACGGCATGGGCCGCGAGATGATTGCCGCGTTGCGGCAACGCCGGCTTCCCGTCGAGTTTTTGCAAAGCGACGAAAAAAAGGGCACCGGAACCGTGATGGTGACGCTCGACGTCAAAGGCGTGCCGAGTTTCCGCTGCTCGCGCGACGTCGCGTTTGATTATTTGCAGAACACGCCGGAGCTGGAAAATCTGGCGCCACGCGCCGACGCCGTGTTGTTTGGCACGCTGGCGCAGCGCACGCCGGTTACGCGCAAAACCATTTTAGCCTTTTTGCGCGCGGCAAAAAATGCCGTGCGTTTATTCGACGTGAATTCGCGTGCGAGCGTTGCGGAATTACAGGTCATCGTGCCGGAATCGCTGGAGCTGGCGAATGCATTGAAAATGAATCATGATGAAATGAAATTGCTGCAAACGATTTTGCGCCGCGAGCATGATTCCCCGCGCAAATTTATTGATTACCTCATCAAGAAATATGCTTTAAAAATTGTCGCGGTGACTTACGGCGAGCACGGGTGTGAAATTTTTGACGGTGCTGGCGCCGGCAAAGTCGACGGCCTGTCGGTTCGGGTCGTGGATACCACCGGCGCCGGTGATGCTTTTGCCGCCGGACTGATGCACCAGCTCCTACGGGGCGCGCCCTTGCGTGAAATCGCCGAGTATGCCAATCTGCTCGCCGCGTTTCTCTGCACGCAAAGCGGCGCGACGCCGGTTTTTAATCAACAGGATATCGAAGCTTTTCGCGAGTCGTTATAACGTAGCGCAGACTTCCAGTCTGCCAGGTTTTCGTCGTCGCAAATAAATCAGGTTTTGATTGGAAACGACGTTAGACGTTAACGAATTCAAACTCAAATTAAAGTTGAATCTCTTTAAAAAAACGTGAAATCTGGCTCACGGAAATGGAACGGCTCACGGAAAAAAATTCCGTGCGCTGTTCCACTTCCGTGAGCAATTCATCTGAGTTTGGAAGAAGAATGCTCATCTATCAAAACTAGAGGTTGCCATGTCTTTAAAATTGCCTGACCGTTACGCTTTAGCGCATGCGCCGACGCCGATTGAAAAGCTGGCGCGACTCTCGCAGCTTTTCGAGGGGCCGGAAATTTATATCAAACGTGATGATCTCACCGGCATCGGCAAAACCGGCAATAAAGTGCGCAAGCTCGAATTTCTGATTGCCGAAGCGCTGCGCGAAGGCGCGCAGCTTTTAATCACCTGCGGCGGCGTGCAATCGAATCACGCGCGCGCCACGGCTTTGACCGCCGCGAAAGTCGGCCTCAAAAGCCATCTGGTGCTGCGCGATTCCGCCGGCGGCGATATTGACGGCAATTTGTTTATCGACCGTCTGGTGGGCGCCGAAGTGGAGTTTATCACGCCGCAGCAATATGAGCAGGTGGATGACATGATGCACCACCTCGCCGAAGATTATGCCGCGAAGGATACGAAAGCATATGTCATTCCCGAAGGCGGCTCGACCGCGCTCGGCGCGCTCGGTTATGTTCATGCCATTGACGAAGTTTGCCGGCAAATGAAAACGCTGCGCCTAGAATTTGATCATGTGATTTCCGCGGTCGGCTCCGGCGGCACCATGGCCGGCATGTTGCTCGGCAAAAGCGCGCACGGCCTGAAAGCGCAAATTCACGGCATCAACGTTTGCGATGATGCGCCGTATTTTCAAGATCGCATCAGCAACATCATTCGCGAGGCCAAACGAAAATTCGGCTTCGATTTGAATTTGCCAAAAAAAGACATCAATATCATCGACGGTTATATTGGCAAAGGCTACGGCCTGAACCGGCAGGAAGAAATCGAGTTGATCAAGCTGGTGGCGCAAACCGAGGGGATCATTTTAGATCCGGTCTACACCGCCAAAGCGATGTTCGGCCTCAAAGACCAAATTCGCAAAGGCCGTTTCACCAAATCGGAAAAGGTGCTCTTTTGGCACACGGGCGGAATTTTTGGGTTATTTGCCAAGCGGGCGTTGTTTTTTTGAAATAATCTGTACTCACCGAATTTAAAAAGCCCTTTGGATTTTTTTAGTCCCTTTGTCCAAAAGGGCTTTTTATTTTTTAGCGAGCAATCGTGCAACGGAAAAGGACGGCTATTCTGCTGATGGCGGGACGTAATGTAGATAAGCGTTCATCATCTCAATCGCCGCGGACTTTTCTGTGATGTCGATCATCATCAAATCACGCAGCGAGATGATGCCGACGAGCCGCTCGCCGGAGGCGATGACGAGATGGCGGATGCTGTGCGATTGCATTTTCGCCAGGCACGCTTCATAACTCTCATTCGGATGCGCGGTCACGAGATTGCTCGTCATCACCTGCTCGATTTTCACCTGCTGCGGATCAAGCCCTTTGGCGACGATGCGCTTCATCAAATCGCGCTCGGAAAAAATGCCGGACGAGGAACCATGAAAGTGTGTTTTACGCCTTGAGACGTTTCAATCCAAATCAAAAATTCTTTTCAGCGCCTGATTGATTTTGCGCATCGTTTCCTCGTCCAGTTTGCCTCGCGTTTTAACGAGCCGGTAGCGGTGATCGATGGGACGCGTTTGCAAACAATCGGCTACAGACTTTTTCGACAATCCATTTGCCGGGGCCGGCTCAATGACGACGTTGGTAATGATCTGGCCCTTCTTTTCATTCCATTCCGTTATCGGAACAACTTGAATAACGGGAACTCGAACATTATACACGTCATTGGTTACGATGACGCAGGGGCGTATTTTGTCGGTTTCGGAACCACGGGTTGGATCGAGATTGACGTCAATGACCATTCCTCGCTTCAATTTGTTCATTCCGGCCACTCCACAATAGCAAATTCTGTCAATTCTCTAAGCCGCTTGTCTTCATGATAAAGCTCGGCGTACAATTCCGCGCTCCTCTTGAGTTTTTCTTTTTCGATATCTTTTTGCAGACGATTTAGAGCCGTACGGATAACGGTGCTCTTATCCTTAAAGCCATATTTTTTGTGCTGATTCAAAAAACGGCTATGCCCTTCTTCGATGGTGAATTTTGCCTGTATCATCGCAGTGCTCCAATTGGTGACTAATTTGCGACCCGATTTCATACCCTAATATATGAACCAAAACGCCAAATAGCAAACGGAAAATTTCCCACAAAAAAGCCCCTCGGATTCTATCTTCATCCAAAGGGCTTTTTATTTTTTTGCAAGAAATTTTGTACAATAGAAAACACGCGACTATTCCGCCGCCGGCGGCACGTAATGCAAATACGCATTCATCATCTCGATGGCCGCGGATTTTTCTTTGATATCGATCATCATCAAATCGCGCAGCGAGATGACGCCGACGAGCCGCTCGCCGGAGGCGATGACGAGATGGCGGATGCTGTGCGATTGCATTTTCGCGAGGCACGCTTCATAACTTTCATTCGGATGCGCGGTCACGAGATTGCTCGTCATCACCTGCTCGATTTTGACCTGCTGCGGATCAAGCCCTTTGGCGACGATGCGCTTCATCAAATCGCGCTCGGAGAAAATGCCGATGAGGCGATCTTCATTCAACACCGCCACCGCGCCGATGCCTTTCTCAACCATGAATTTGACCGCTTCGATAACGGTTTGACCGTGTTGCACGGTAAAAACGTCGCGATTTTTCACGATATTGCCGACAGTGTCCATGACGAACTCTCCCTTCGCGTTTGATAAGGTACGGAATGCAAACTTTAGTTTGCAAAGCCAAAAGTTTACACTCCGGCTCATTTGCCAAAGCACTGGCACGACGTGAAAACTTCAATTTGCAAAACTAAAGCTTTGCAAACTAAAGTTTGCACTCCGGCATAAATTTTATTCATTCTCTTCGCGCAGCCGCGCCAGCACCGAATAATCCTCGAGCGTCGAAGTGTCGCCGGCGGATTCGCGGCCGGCGGCGATATCGCGCAGCAAGCGCCGCATGATTTTGCCGCTGCGCGTTTTCGGCAACGCCTCGGAGAAACGAATATCGTCCGGCTTGGCTATAGCCCCGATTTCCTTCGCGACGTGCTCACGCAACTCCTTGCGCAATTCTTCGGAAGGTTTTTTCCCGACCTGCAATGTGACGAAAGCGGCGAGCGCCTGCCCCTTCAATTCATCGGGACGCCCAACCACCGCGGCTTCGGCGACCATCGGATGACTCACCAGCGCCGACTCGACTTCCATCGTGCCGAGGCGATGCCCGGCGACATTCACCACATCGTCAATGCGGCCCATGATCCAGTAATAACCGTCTTCATCGCGGCGCGCACCGTCGCCGGTAAAATACGCGCCCGGCACTTCACTCCAATATTGCTTCTGATATCTTTCGGGATCGCCATAAATCGTGCGCAGCATCGACGGCCACGGCTTTTTGATAACGAGAAAACCGCCGGTGTTATCCGCAACCGGTTTGCCGTCCTTCGAAACGATTTCCGGCAGCACACCGAAGAACGGCCGCGTTCCCGAACCCGGCTTCGTCGGAATCGCGCCGGGCAGCGGCGTAATCATAATCGCGCCGGTTTCGGTTTGCCACCACGTATCGACGATCGGGCAACGACTGCGCCCGATCACTTTGAAATACCACATCCACGCCTCCGGATTGATCGGCTCGCCGACCGTGCCGAGCAGACGAAGTGAAGAAAGATCGTGTTTGCGCGGCCATTGCTCGCCCCATTTCACAAACGCGCGAATCGCCGTCGGCGCCGTATAAAAAATATTGATGCGATATTTTTCGATGATCGCCCACAGCCGGTCCGGCTCCGGAAAATTCGGCGCGCCTTCATACATCACCGAGGTCGCGCCATTCGACAGCGGCCCGTATACAATATACGAATGCCCGGTCACCCAGCCGATATCCGCGGTACACCAATAGGTGTCCTCATCTTTCAAATCAAACACCAGCCGCGAGGTGAGAGTCGTCCCGACCATATAACCGCCGGTCGTGTGCAAAATGCCTTTCGGCTTGCCGGTGGTTCCCGAAGTATAAAGAATGTAAAGCGGATGTTCGGCGTCAAGTTGTTCCGCTTCGCAAATCGGCGAGGCCGTCGTCATCAGCTCATGATACCAGTGATCGCGCCCGGGTTCCATCCCCACTTTCTGGCCGGTGCGTTGCACCACGACGATGTTTTGTATTGTTGGCGTATTTTTCGTCGCCTCATCCACCGCCTTTTTCAACTCGACGACATTGCCGCGACGATAACCGCCGTCCGCAGTGATGATGAGCGCGGCCTGGCAGTCATTCACGCGGTCTTTTAAAGCTTCCGCGCTGAAGCCGCCGAACACCACCGAATGGGTGGCGCCGATGCGCGCGCATGCGAGCATCGCAATCGCCGCCTCCGGAATTTGCGGCATGTAAATGATCACGCGATCGCCTGCTTTAATATTGAGCGATTTGAGCACGTTCGCAAACTTGCAAACTTCGCGGTGCAAATCCTGATAGGTCAGCACGCGCGAATCACCCGGCTCGCCTTCCCAGATTAGCGCGGCTTTATTTTTCCGCCACGTGTTGAGATGGCGATCCAAACAGTTGTAAGCGAGATTGGTTTTCGCGCCGACGAACCATTTGACAAACGGCTCGTTCCAGTCGAGCACTTTCTCCCATTTTTTAAACCAGTGCAGTTTCTCCGCCTGCTCGCTCCAAAACCCGTCAGGGTCGTCAATCGAGCGTTGGTACATCGCCTCATATTCTTCGAGGCTGTTAATGTGCGCCTTTTTGCAAAAATCCGGGCTGGGGTTGAAGACGCGATCTTCTTTCAATACGGACGTAATGTCGTCAGGCATGTAAATTTCTCCACGTCGGATGAAGCGCCGAATGAGTTCGGCAAAATTTTGTTTTATTGAATTGTCGTGATGTATCTCATTGATTTAGTAGCAACGTTGGCGATGGGCGCGGAAACGTTTATGGATTTTATTGCCGGCAGCAGCTTCGCAAATCGTCAACCAGTTGTTTGAAAGCCGGACACTTGGCATAGACTTCTTGCCAGTCGATTTTTTGCAGCAAGTCGACGCCGTCATTGTATTTGTCATAGCTTCTTTTCAACGGGCTTCGGGCTCGGAACAATTTTTGTAAAACTTTAGCCGGATGATTGACATCATTAATCGTTTCAGGCTGCTCCCATTTCGCAAGATTTTTAATTTTTAGCTTTTGCGCCAATGCCTGCTCGTCGGCAAGGATCCAGGCTTCGATCTCGTGTACGACCACATGACATCGCACTTTGGGGCGGCGCGATTTATCTATTTGTTGAATGACATCCGATTTTATCGCGGCAAGACGTTGCTCAAGCCGCTGATTTTTCCGACTGTCTTGAAACGGATAATGATAGTAGTCAACCAAACAAAACACCACTTGCGCTCCACTGAGCAATTCGAAGGCGATTCTCCTGTCCAACCCCCGCAAGAGAGCGCCGATTCCCTTGTAAGTTTTTATTTGTATGCTGCAGCCCGATACGGCAACGGCTTTATTGAGAAGTACTCGCAATCCCTGTTCGGTCTTGCCCTCGCAAAAAAGCTTGATTCTCATGACCGTCCCCCGATCTCGCCGGATTCCCAAAGTTCACCAAGAGAATACTCTTTGAGCCAGTGTTCCAAATTTTTTTGAGAAAGCCGGTGGAGCGTGCTCCATCCCTCTTCGGCTTCCACGACGACCACGTCATCGGCATTTTCCAGAAACGAGATTAAATCCGGCGAATGTGTTGTAATGATGATCTGCATACGTTCCGAAGCTTCGTGCAACACACTGACCAAAAGACGTATCAACTGTGTGTGCAGACCTATTTCCGGCTCGTCAATACAGAGCAAAGGCGGCGGCTCAGGATCATAGAGCGCAGCCAGTAAGCACATCAATCGCAAAGTTCCATCCGTCAGTAAGTTGGCCGTCAATGCACGGCTGGAGAATTCGCGATCTTTCCACGCCAGAATTGTTTTGCCCTGCCCTCCCCCGGCAGGGAAGAGCAATTGTTCAAACGAAGGGAAGGCGCGTTGCAACGTGAATAGATATTCATCATAATAAGCTTGATACTTTGGCTCATTGTGCATGGCGTAAAGCACGTTCGTCAGATTATCGCCATTTCGGCTAAGGCGAGTGGACGGCAACTCGGCATCCCACACCCCAATCAATTGCGCATTGCGGATTGGCGTATCCTCATCGGTGTTAAAGGGACGGTGAACAGTGATGTTGGTTAAATAGCGCCGTAGCTTGTCGAATGTCGGGTAGGCAACGGCATCACGAATTTGTGCAATCGCCAGATCGGTATTTTTAAATTGGCTGTTGCGCCGCTCGAGTTTTTCCGTTGCATGATTGTAGAGCAAACCTTTGCCCGAAGTCATATTCAACAGGTTAGTTTTGGAACCTGCCCGTCTCGGTTTTTGGGCAAGGCGTTCGTGCGACACGGCATAAGACCATTGTTGTCTCGTGATCGCTGCTTCGTAAAATATTCCGGTTTCCTGCGCAAATGGCGCTTGCGCCGCAAAATTCAGCTCAAACGCAAGCGAGGGATTTTGATCCCAACTCATCACCGAATCGATACCCCCTCTTTTGTTTATGGCATTCGGGAGTTGTTGTTTGCCGGCCTGAGAAAGCAAATCCCAAAAATCAAGAAAATTGGTTTTGCCGCTGCGATTGGGGCCGATCAAAACATTGAGCGGCCGCAGGGAAAAATCGTTCAGGCTCTTGAAGCTCTTAAAGCCCTGGATGGATACGGACGAAATCATAACTATTTTCCATTAAGCCGCCACTAATGGCGCCAAATCTTTTTGTTCGGCGAGATTCAAATTCAATTTTGACAGGATTTCATTGATGACATGCAAGTTGATTTTAGCCGGGTCGATGATTTCGATCCCGATTGGACGGCCGGATTTGTCGTAATCAATCAAAATTCCAGCTCCGGCTTTTTTTGTGCCAACGCTTTTTTCACCGGGGTTTCTCGGCAAGTAAAAATAAGCGGCAAAAGGTTTGCCTTTACGAAAGGTTACTTCAAGATAGCGCTCTTTCATTCTATTCTCCAAAAACTTTGTAAGCGGTAACGAGCACCAGTAACTGCTGCTCAAAATCAGGTTCAACGATAACCTCCCATTTTTGACGACGATGTTTTGTTTCAATAACCCAACGCCCCTCAACCTCATCGGGATAATAGTTTGTTGCGCGTGCCAACATAGAGCGCAAATCGATTTCGCTAAAGTCGCGAATGACCATGCGCAATTCGATGTGCAAGCTGAATTTTAGTTCCCAATCCCACCAGCCGGGCCAATTGAGCGGTGATTTACGTTTCGCCATTAGCACTATCCTTGTCAATTGACCTCAGTGAAAACGCCTTCACTATTTTAAGTCTAACTGAAAAATCTTCAACTCATATTTTCCAGTCGATCAGTTTGGCATGTGGCACGCGACAAATTGGTTCACGTTCGACAACGCGATGAAAAAGAATTGGAACATCGCCGTGCTTCGCCCAAACCGAATCTTTCAACGCGGCGGAATCGTCTCCAACCCCAATCACCTCGCCGTTGCGAATCGCCACGAATTTGTTGCGGTATTTTTCAAAAAATTCAGCCTTATGGGCTTCGTAAAACCGCACCTCTTTCATGATGGCTTTCGCAAACATTTGCTGGCGTTTGGTAAGATATTTCATCTTTGGCATCTCCTTGTCGACGCCTTTATGCTACGACCTCATCAGTGACGATTTCCTTAATGCCAAGATACTCCTCGATCTCTTGTTGAATTTTCCGTATGCGTTGTACGTAGCTCTTGCAAAGAAGAGCGTAGGACTGTGGCGGCTCTTCACGTCGCATTTCATCAAGGATTTCCAATAACTCTTCGATTTGACGCTGGGCGCCACGAAGTTCTTCACGAGAGTTGATCATCGTTTGGTGAATTATGGCCGTCGTTTTCTCTTGTGGCCTTCGATAATTTCAAACTGCTTTTTCTTGCCGTCCAAGCAGACATGTAACGTATTCAGAATATCCAACCCAATCAGTATATGCGGAGTCAGCGCTGCAATCACTTTGAGATTCTTAAATGTCCCGAAACGGCATCTCAATGTGCAAGTAAAGAGCAGATGGCTTTTGCCCGAGTCGTCATAACCTGAAACAAAAGTATCTCCCACAGCGTCAAGATTTAGCTTCTCAAGCATCACAAACGGTATGACAGTAAGGTCTGCGCCTGAATCAATGCGCGCGAGACCATCCGCTTTCACATTCGTCTCCGGGTGAATAAGCTGCATCTTCACCGCCGGTGTCGGCACTTCAAAGCCCTTTATCAAGTATGGTAAGATCATATCTCCACCAGTTTTATGTTGGGTAGGCGGTAATGCGGTTCACGTTCGAGAACTTGCTTAAAGAGGATTGGAACGTGACCGTACTCAGCCCACACCTTGTCCATCAACTTGGCAGAATCATCTCCGACTCCAATCACCTCGCCATTGCGGATCGCCACATGTTTGTTGCGGTATTTTTTCAGAAACCCAGCTTTGTGGGTTTCATAAAACCGCAACTCTTTTCTGATCGACTTGGCAAACATTTGCTGGCGCTCGGTGAGATATTTCTTGATCGCCATAATTATTTCACTCCTTTCCCGATCAAATTCAACGCACTCCCCGCCTTGAACCACGCAATCGCCGTTTCATTGAAAGAATGATTCATTTCACACTCATGCGCAGCGCCGTCGGCGTGTTTGATGAGCAGCTTCAACGGCTTGCCCGGCGCAAAAGAAGTCAACCCGACAATCGACACGCGGTCGTCCTCGCGAATCAAATCGTAATCCGCCGGATTTTTGAACGTCAGCGGCAGCATGCCCTGTTTCTTCAAATTCGTCTCATGTATGCGCGCGAAGCTGCGGGTGATCACGGCGCGGCCGCCGAGCCAGCGCGGTTCCATCGCGGCGTGTTCGCGTGAAGAACCTTCGCCGTAATTCTCGTCGCCAACCGCAATCCAGCCGGCCAGTTTGCCGCTCGCCATCAGCGCTTTGTAATCGCGCGCAACTTCGGCAAAGGTTTTGACTTCACCGGTGAAAATATTTTTGCCTTTGCCGGCCTCGCCGCTAAACGCATTGATCGCGCCGCTGAACAGGTTATTCGAAATGTTGTCGAGATGGCCGCGATATTTCAGCCATTTGCCTGCCGGCGAAATATGATCCGTGGTGCATTTGCCCTTCGCTTTCACCAGCACCGGCATGTCCAGCAAATCATTGCTGTCCCATTTCATAAAAGGCGAGAGCAGTTGCAAACGATCACTTTTCGGATCGACAAGCACCTGTATTGTTGAACCATCTTCCGCCGGTTCGACATATCCCGAATCGCCCGGATCAAAACCGCGCGCCGGCAACTCGACGCCGACCGGCGGTTCCAGCTTGACTTTCTCTCCTTTATTATTCGTCAACGTGTCGGTCAACGGATTGAAGCTCAAACGTCCAGCCAACGCATACGCCGTGACGATCTCCGGACTGGCGACGAACGCGAGCGTGTTCGGATTGTCGTCATTGCGTTTGGCGAAATTGCGATTGTAAGAATTGATGATCGTATTGCGCTCGCCGTGTTGAATATCGTCGCGGCTCCACATACCGATGCACGGGCCGCAGGCGTTCGCCAGCACTTTGCCGCCCACGTCCGTCAACGTTTGCAATTGCCCGTCGCGCTCGATCGTCGCGCGAATTTGCTCCGAGCCCGGCGTGATGGTGAATTTTGATTTGACTTTTAATCCTTTCGCCAGCGCCTGTTTCGCGACACTCGCCGCGCGTTCGATATCTTCATAAGATGAATTGGTGCAACTGCCGATGAGCGCCACTTTGATCTCGTCGGGATAATCGTTTTTCTGCGCATCCGCCGCAAGCTGCGAAACCGGCCGCGCCAGATCCGGCGTCAATGGGCCGTTCACATACGGTTCGAGGGTCGAGAGATCGATTTCAATGACGCGGTCGTAAAATTTTTCCGGCGTTTTTAATACTTCGGAATCGGGCACGAGATGTTCGGCGACAGCGCGTGCAGCCCTTGCGATTTCCGCGCGCTCGGTCGCAATCAAATACGTTTCCATGCGATCATCAAACGGAAAGATCGACGTCGTCGCGCCG
>Ga0247727_10012041_pt1 | contig 14943 bp, 13 predicted proteins | sample WisWelCaveWW1625_FD_202498 | JGI IMG/M metagenome (GOLD analysis project Ga0247727, IMG submission 202498) | Biofilm microbial communities from Wishing Well Cave, Virginia, United States - WW16-25 | ecosystem: Environmental > Aquatic > Deep subsurface > Groundwater > Cave microbial mat | place... | reverse complement strand
CGAAGTGGTGGAACGAGTTGCGGCAGACGACGAGATCGAACAGACGATCGGCGAACGGCAGGCTCTCGGCGGCGGCGCAGGCGCGCAGCGCGATCGACGCCGGGAACTGGCGCAGCATCGCCGGCGTCAGGTCGACGCCGGCCATGACCACCCCCCCGGCGGCCAGCGCGCCGGCGACGATCCCCGGCCCGCAGGCGACGTCGAGGCCGCGCTCGCCCGGACGCGGCCGGGCGAAGGCGACGAGGCGCGCCAGCCGGGCGGGGTCGCGGTGCAGGGGGCTTGCGGCGAAGGCCGCCGCCTCGGCGGTGAAGCGTTTCACGATCGGGTGCCGGCGGTCGGGGTTCAGTGGGGCCTCCGGAAGAGCGCCATTCTACCGCATGGTATAGTGCCCGTCATGCGCTCGAACGGCTCTGTCCGCGGCATCCCGGCCCTCCTCCTCCTGGCGCTTGCCGCCGGCGCGTGCGCGCCGGCGCGCGCCGCCGAACCGGCGACCCCGCCCGCCCCGAAGACCGCCCCCGTCGCCAGGTCGGCGCCGATCGTCGTGCACGAGGGGGTTCCGGGCGTCGTCTTCCTCGGACAGCCGCTCGCCGCGTTCATCGCCGCCTTCCCGTCGGCCGCCACCTCGCCATTCGCCGGACAGGCCGACGTCGTGCGCTTGCAAGTCGCCGGGGAGGGGATCTCGGCCCTGGCGATGGGGCTCACGCCGGCCTCGATGACCATCGAGTCGATCGGATTCAACTTCGCGGGCCTCTACGAGGGGGTCGAGGCGACCGGGCGGCGGACCGCCGATGGGATCGGCGCCGGCTCGACGGTGAACGAGCTGCTCGGGGCGTACGGCCGGCCGGCCGAGACGGCGCCCGAGGGGCGGCGCGGCGCCCTGGCGCCGCAGCCGGCGGCGCCCGATCGCAACGCCCCGGTGCGCTACCTGTACCGCAGCGCCGACGCCACCATCGCCACCTACTTCGTCGTCGAAGGAAGCCGCGTCATGCGCATGGCGATGAGCCGGCCGGCCTCGGTCGAGCGCTGGATCCTCAAGCGGGCCGAACCGGCCCAGCCGGCCCCGGGGAGCGCCCCGGCTCCCGGTCCAGCCGCCCCATCGCCCCGCGGCCGGTCCTGAGCGCCAGCAGCCCGAGACCGGCCAGGAGCACGCCGGCCGACACGACGTAGGGCAGCCGGGCCTCGGCGGCGTAGACCGGGCCGGCGAGAAGCGGCCCGAGGATGCGCCCGAGCGAGTCGAACGAATCCATCACGCCGATCGCCGCCCCCTGCCCGCCGACCGTCCGCTTGGTGATGAGCGAGGCGTTGGTGGGCCGCATCACCTGGTTGCCGACGCCGCTGACGACGAGCGCCGCCGTCATCGACAGCGGGTCGCGCGCCGCCGGCACCATCAGGAAACCGAAGGCGTTCACGATCAGTCCGCCCCGCAGCACGCGCGCCTCGCCGAAGGCGTTGATCAGCCGCCCGAGGAAGAAACCCTGCACAAGGAAGACGGCCGTCCCCATGAACAGGAACATCGTCCCCATCTCGCGCGCCCCCATGCCGAGCCGATCGCGCAGCAGGAGCGGGAAGGTGGTCTCGAGCGCCGCCATCGCGAACGGCACGCAGAACGCCACGCCGTAGAACGGCACGAGCGGGCTGCCGGCCGCCTTCCAGGGGGCGGGCAGTCGAAGCCACGGACCGCCCCCCGCGGCGCGCCGCGCCTCGCGCCCGAGGCTCTCGCGCAGCAGCACCAGCGCGGCCAGCCCGGTCATCAGATTGAGCGCCCCGGCCACGAGAAACGGGGCGTCGTGCCCGAAGCGCGCCAGGAACCCGCCGATGCCGGGGCCGAAGATGAACCCCAGGCCCATCGCCGCCCCCATCGCCCCCATGCCGCGGCCGCGGTGGGTCTCGTCGGTGACGTCGGCGACGTAGGCCATCGCCGTCGGCAGCGCCGCCGACGACATCAGCCCCGACAGGGCGCGCGCCGCGTACAGCATCGGCAGGTCGCGCGCGAGGCCGAAGAGAATGAGACCGACGGCGCTGCCGAACAGCCCCGCGAGGAGCACCGGCTTGCGCCCGATCCGATCGGACCAGTGGCCCCAGATCGGCGCGAACAGGAACTGCATGAGCGAGTAGAGCGTGAACAGCAGGCTGATCTCGACCGGCGAGGCGTCGAGCTCGGCGGCGCGATAGGCGATGTTCGGGATGATGATGCCGACCCCGAGCATGACTAGAAACAGGGTGAAGAACAGGATCGCCAGCGCCTTCCGGTCGAGCATCGTCCTCCCCGCGCCGCGCTCCCCGCGAGGGGGCGATGATAGGGAGCCCCTCCGCGGGTGTCAACGCCGCGCGCATGTGGCGCGCGCCTGTGGCAGACTGCCGGGCGTGAGCCGCGCGGTGGACGTCCTGGTGGTCGGCGCGGGCGTGATCGGCCTCGCCATCGCGCGCGAGGCGGCGCGCGCCGGGATGTCGGTGCGTCTTTTCGATCGCGGCGAGCCGGGCGGCGAGGCGAGCGGCGCCTCGGCCGGCATCCTGGCGGCGCAGCTCGAGGCGCACGAACCGGGGCCGATGCTGCCGCCGGCCCTCGCCAGCCGCGCGCTCTACCCGGCCCTGGTCGCGGCGCTCAGGAACGAATCCGGCCTCGATGTCGATCTGCGGCGCGACGGCGCGCTCGTCGTGGCGCGCGGCGCCGCCATGGCCGACGAGCTGGAGCGCGCCTTCCATTTCCAGCGCGCCCAGGGGCTGGCGGTCGAGCGGCTCGACGCCGCGGCCCTCCGGCGCGCCGAGCCGGCGCTCACCGAGACGGCGCTCTTCGGGCTGCGCCTGCCGGACGAGGCGAGCCTCGACCCGGCGCTGCTGGTGCGCGCGCTGCGGCTGGCGGTGGAGCGCGCCGGGGTGGACATCGCGGCGCGGACCGAGGTCGCCGCGCTCCGCGTCGCGGGGGGCCGCGTGACCGGGGTCGTCTCGACCGACGGCGCGGCGCATCCCGCCGGCGCCGTCGTGGTCGCGGCGGGCGCCTGGTCGGGGGCGCTGGCGGGGCCGGGGATCGCCCCTCCGCCGTCGGAGCCGGTGCGCGGCCAGATCGTCGCCTTCGCGGCGCCCGGTCTCATCCGCCACGTCCTGCATGACGGTGCCCGCTACCTCGTGCCGCGCTCCGACGGCCGGGTGCTGGCCGGCAGCACCATGGAGCGCGCGGGCTTCGACCGGCGGGTCACGGCCGAAGGGCTGGCGCACCTCGCGGCGGCGGCGCTGGCGCTCGTGCCCGGGCTGGCGACGGCGGCCTTCCATAGCACCTGGGCCGGGTTGCGCCCAGCCGCCCCCGACGGCCTGCCGATCATCGGACCGGCGGCGGTCCCCGGCCTGCTCTACGCTACTGGACACTTGCGCAACGGCATCGTCCTGGCGCCGCTGACGGCGCGGGCGATCGTCGGCATGCTGCGCGAGGAGGGTGCGGTCGTGGACGGCGTCGATCTCGGACCGTTCAGCCCGCTGCGGTTCGGGGGTGCGCGGGCCGGCGCCTGACCCGCGCGCCGGGCGCCGGCGCGGCGATCACGGCTTCGCCTTCCTCCGGCGCTCGTACTCGGCGAGGTAGTCGACCTTCAACCTCTCGACCAGCGCCTCGCGCCGATCGTAAAGCCGCCGCGGCTTGCGCGGCTTGACCCGCGCCAGCGCGTAGGCGGTCAGGAGCGGCGCGGCGATCGTCGAGTCGGTGTAGACCACGACCGAGTCGCCGAGCGTGTCCGGGTCGACCTTGCCCCAGGAGACCGCCTCGGCCGGGGTCGCCCCCGACAGGCCGCCGGTGTCCGGACGCGCGTCGGTGATCTGCACGTAGTAGTCGTGGCCGCGATCGGCGAGGCCGAGGATCTCCTGGATCTGCGGCTCGGTCTGCAGGACGAAGTTCTTCGGCGACCCGCCGCCGAACATCAGGATGCCGCTTTTGCCGCCGTCGCCGGTCTTGGCGGCGTACACGATCGCCGCGGTCTCGTTGACGTCGCGCGACACGTCGATGCGCGGGCCGCAGCCGCGCATCGCCAGCTCGGCGACGTTCATGCCGATCGACGAGTCACCGGGCGACGAGACGTAGCACGGCACCCCGGCGCGCCAGGCGGCGGTGAGGACGCAGGTGTCCTGGACGCCGAGCTCCTTCTCGCGCGCCGCCAGGTACTTCCCGAGCAGGTAGTGCAGCTCGGCGGTGCTCATCTCCTTCGAGAACTCCTTCCCGGCCATGACGGTGCGCAGGTAGTTGTCGGTGTCGAGCAGGACGTTGTAGTCGAACAGCACGTCGTAGATGCGGATGACGCCCTCGCGGCGCAGCACCGCGTCGTCGATCTGGTGCGTGCCGCGGTGCAGCGACATGCCGAGGCCGAAATGCGAATCGTGGTAGAGGTTGGCGCCGGTGCTGGCGATCCAGTCGATGAAGCCGGCCTTGATGAGCGGGATGAGGCACGAGCGCCCGACGCCGGCCGGCGTGAGCGCGCCCGACAGGCTGACGCCCAGGGTGACGTCGTCCTGGAGCATCTTCTCGGAGAGGAGCCGGCAGGCTTTCTGGAGCCGGCCGCCGTTGTACGCCAGGAAGGTCTCGTCGATCAGCCTATCGACCGTCTCGTCGCCGCGGATCGGGGCGGGCCAGATGCGCTGCCCCGAGAGGAATTCGTTCTTGTGCGCCATCACACGCCCCCCTGAGAACGGTGTGGATGCGCGCCGCGCGCGCGAGTGGCGCATGATAACAAAGTCGTTCGCGCGCGCGCAACGCGAAGAAGATCTACTCCTTCCAGACTTCCTCGCGCGGCGGGGGCGGGGTCCAGCCGGCGGCGCGCGCCGCGACCAGCTTGTCACGCACGCGCACGAAGGCGTCGTGGAATTCGGCCTGGAGATCCGGCGGCATAGGCAGGCGCCGATCGCGCAGGTCGCGGCAGACGTTCCAGGCCTGCTGCAGGAGATCGGGCTCCGACTCGGCCGCCGCGGCGGCCACGTAGGCCTCGATCAGGGCGAGCCAGGGACGCGGGTCGGCGGGATCGGCGTCCTTCGCCCACGACAGTGACTGGATCGCTCCGACCCAGTCGCCCTCGCGGACGAGGCGACGGCCTTCCTCGAGAAAGGCGCTCTCCATGGAACGGGACGCGGCCGCGGCCGACGGGGATCCCGGCGGCGTGGCCTCCCTTTCAGCTCGAGAACGACGAGCCGCAGCCGCAGGACGACTTGGCGTTCGGGTTCTGGAACACGAAGCCCGCGCCCTGCAGCCCGTCGGTGTAGTCGAGCGTGGTGCCGTTGAGGGCGATGTAGCTCTTCTTGTCGACCAGGATGCGGACGCCCTGGTCCTCGTAGATCCTGTCCTCGGCGCCGGGGTCCTTGTCGAATGCCAGCTTGTACGACATCCCGGAGCACCCGCCGCCCACCGCCGCGATGCGCAGCGCGTGGTCCTCGAGCCCTTCCTTCTTCATCAGGGCCTTGATCTGCTCCGCCGCCTTCTCCGTCACGTGAATCATGCTTCGCGACCTCCTTGCCGTGCTACCGGTCCGTTCGTGGTGTGCTGTTCCCCGCCCGCCGACGCGCGGTACAGGGGCGAGATCTCCCTCAGGCGCGCGACCGCCTCGGCGACGCGCCCGATGACCTCGTCGATCTCCTCTGCGGTGTTGAACCGGCCCAGCCCGAAGCGCAGGGAGGTCTGCGCCATGGTGTCGCTCACGCCCATGGCCTTGAGGACGTGCGACGGCTCGCGCTTCTCGGACGTGCACGCCGAGCCGCTCGACACCGCCACGCCGTCGAGCGCCAGCAGCAGCGCCTCGCCCTCGACCCCCTCGAAGCTGATATTCAGGTTGTGCGGCAGGCGCTCCGTCGCGTGGCCGTTGACGACGATGTCGGGGACGCGCGTCCGGAGCCCCGCCTCGAGCCGGTCGCGCAGGGCGCGCAGCCGCGCCGCCTCGGCCGGCATCGCGGCGCGGGCGATCTCGAGCGCCGCGCCGAGCCCGACGATCGCCGGGACGTTGAGCGTCCCCGGTCGCAGGCCGCGCTCCTGTCCGCCGCCGCGCATGATCGGCTCGAGGATGACGCGCGGGTTCTTGCGGCGCACGTAGAGCGCCCCGACGCCCTTCGGTCCGTACACCTTGTGCCCGGAGATCGACAGGAGATCGATGTCCATCGCCTGCGTGTCGAGCGCCACCTTCCCGGCCGCCTGGGCGGCGTCGGTGTGGAAGGTCACGCCGCGCTCCCTGCAGATCGCCCCTACCGCCGCGATCGGCAGGAGCGTCCCAACCTCGTTGTTGGCCGCCATGAGCGTGACCAGCACCGTGCGCGGCGTGATCGCCTCACGCACGGCCCCGGGATCGACCCGCCCATACCGGTCGACGGGCAGGACGGTGGCGCGGATCCCCTGCTCTTCGACGTCGCGCACCACGTCGAGCACCGCCGGATGCTCGGTCGCGGAGGTCACCAGGTGATCGCCGCGACCGGCGGCGGCGCGCAGCAGGCCGCGGATGGCGATGTTGTTCGACTCGGTCGCCCCTGAGGTGAACAGGATCTCCTTCGGGTCGGCGTTCAGGAGACGCGCCACCTGGGTGCGCGCTCTGGTGACCGCCTCCTCGGCGCGCCAGCCGTAGGCGTGGGTGCGCGAGGCGGGGTTGCCGTAGTCCTCGCTCAGGTACGGCAGCATCGCCTCGACCACGCGCGGGTCGGGACGCGTCGTCGCATGGTTGTCCATGTAGATCGGCGCCGGGCGTCCGCCGCTCATCGTCCGTTCCCCGTGAGATCGCTGACCGTCGTCTTCCCCAGCATCTCGACGATGCGCCGCTGCACCTGATGGAGCGGCGTCTTCACGGTGCAGGTGGCGTCCTGCCCGCATTCCGGCTTGCACGGATCGAGGCACTCGACCATCGCCATCGGCCCCTCGATCGCCTCGATGATCTCGCGCAGCGTGATGGTCGACGGCGGCCGGGCGATCTCGTAGCCGCCCTTGGTCCCGTGGTGCGAGGCGACGAGCCCCCGCCGCGCCAGCCGCTGCAGGAGCTTCGCCATCAGCGCCTGCGGGATGCGGTGTTCGCGGGCGATCTCGCGGGCGCTTCGGCAGGTCCCCGCGGGCAGGAGCGCCAGGCGCCGGATCGCCATCAGGCCGTAGTCGGTTCGCTTGGAGAGACGGATCATCGCTGCGCTTGGTGTGCCCTGTCCACTGATATACGACAGAGACAGTCTTATATTACGGTCCGACCGCGGGACTGTCAAGGCGAGCCGGGGCCGCCTGAGCCGGGGCGGCCTCCCGGGTGTGGCGCCTGGCGTGGTAGGAGGAACGCACGAGCGGCCCGGCCTCGACGTGCCGAAAGTCCATCGCGCGCGCCTCCCCGGCGAGCGCCTCGAACTCGTCGGGGTGGTAGTAGCGCGCCACCGGCAGGTGCCCCAGCGTCGGCCGCAGGTACTGGCCGAGGGTCAGGATCTCGACCCCGGCCGCGCGCACCACCGCGAAAGTCTCGATCAACTCGGCGCGCGTCTCGCCGAGACCGACCATGAGGCCGGTCTTGATGAGCGGCCGGGCGGCGTCGCCCCTGAGAACGGCCGCCGCGCGCAGCAACGCCACCGATCGCTCGAAGCGCGAGCCGGGGCGCGCCTCGTGGTACAGGCGCGGCACCGTCTCGATGTTGTGACTGAAAACCGCGGGACCCGCCGCGAGCACAACGGCCGCCGCATCGGGCACGCCCCGGAAGTCGGGGGTCAGGACCTCGACGTCGCACGCCGGGCGCCGGGCGCGCACCGCCCGGATGACGGCGGCGAAGTGGCCCGCCCCGCCGTCGGGCAGATCGTCGCGATCGACCGAGGTGACGACGACGTGCTCGAGCCCGAGGCGCTCGACCGCCTCGGCGAGGCGCTGCGGCTCGCGCCCGTCGACGCCCGCCGCCGGCTTGCCGGTGGTGACGGCGCAGAAACCGCACGAGCGGGTGCAGACATCGCCCAGGATCATGAAGGTGGCGGTGCGATCGCCCCAACACTCGTAGATGTTCGGGCAGCGCGCCTCCTCGCAGACGGTGTTGAGCGCGAGGCCGCGCATCAGGCCGCGGACCTCCTGGTACTGCTCCCCGGTGCGGAGGCGGATGCGGATCCAGGGCGGCTTCGGGCCGGGTCGCTCGATGGTCATCGGCTTCATACCGGCGCCCCGCTCACTCCCGAGGCCGCACGCCCGGTCGTCGCGAGGTCCCCCGCCATGCCATGGCCGGTCGGCGCGAGGTCCCCCGTCATCACCCGTCCGAAGACGGCGGCGAACTCGGGGATGAGCCGGCGGGCGATCTCCTCGAGCGGCACGGCGCGGCCGAGGCAGCGCGCGATCGAGGTGACCCCGTGCGTCGTGATGCCGCACGGCACGATGAGGCCGAAGCGCGCGAGGTCGGTGTCGACGTTGAGCGCGAAGCCGTGCGTCGTCACCCAGCGCGACAGGTGCACGCCGATGGCGGCGATCTTCTCGTCGCCGACCCAGACGCCGGTCCAGCCCGGCTGGCGGCGCGCCACGATCCCGAGCCGCGCGAGGGTCCGGACGAGGACCTCCTCGAGGTCGCGCAGGTAGCGCCCCACGTCGCGGCGATCGGGGGTGAGATCGAGGATCGGGTACCCGACCAGCTGCCCCGGTCCGTGGTAGGTCACCTGCCCGCCGCGGTTGGTTCGCTCGACCGTCACGCCGAGGGCCGTGAGCCGCCGCGGGTCGGCGAGGACGTCGCCGTCGACGGCGTTGCGTCCGAGGGTGATCACCGGCTCGTGCTCGAGAAGGAAAAGACACTCGCCGGCGGGCGCCGTCCCGACCAACTGCGCGCGCTTGAGGGCGGCGGCGGCTTCTTCCTGAAGCCCGAGCGCCTCGCGGTAGCCTATGCGCCCGAGCCAGCGCGCGGCGCACCGCCGGCCCACCACCGGCGCCGCCGTCGGCGCCACTGTCGGCGAGCGCGTCTTCTGCGCCGTGAGGTCGATGCTCATCCCAGCTCCGGGAAGTCGGCCCCCTCGAGCGTCCGCCTGATGTGGGCCATGAACTGGTCGGCGACGGCGCCGTCGAGCAGCCGGTGATCGAACGACAGCGCCAGGTACACCATCGGGCGGATGGCGATGGCGTCGTCGACGACCACCGCGCGCTTGACGATGGCGCCGACACCCATGATCGCGACCTGGGGCTGCGCGATGATCGGCGTGCCGAAGAGGCTCCCGAAGACGCCCGGGTTGGTGATCGTGAACGTGCCGCCCTGGACATCGTCGGGTGCGAGCTTCTTGTTGCGCGCCCGGTCGGCCAGGTCGGTGACCGCCCTGGCGATCCCGGACAGGCTCAGGTCCTCGGCCCGCTTGACCACCGGGACGATGAGCCCCCAGTCGAGCGCCACCGCCACGCCGATGTTGATGTCCTTCTTGTAGACGATGTTGTCGCCGTCGAGCGAGGCGTTCACGACCGGGAACGCCTTGAGCGCCTCGACCGCGGCGCGCACCATGAGCGGCGTCACGGTCAGCCGCACCCCGTGGCGCCCCTCGAACTCCGCGCGCGCACGGTCGCGGAGCCTCATTGTCCGGTGCAGATCGACCTCGAACACCGTCGTGACGTGCGCCGAAGTGCGCCGCGACAGGATCATGTGCTCGGCGATCTTCCGGCGCATCGCCGTCATCGGCACGACGCTGAGGCGTTCGCCCGGCGCGTAGGCCGGCGCCGCGGCCGCCGACGGGAACGGCGCCGGCGCCAGGGCCACCGCCGCCGCGCCACCCGACGCCAGCGCCGCGAGGACGTCCTTCTTGCTGACCCGCCCGCCGACCCCCGTTCCGGGGATGCGGGCGATGTCGATCCGGTGCTCCAGGGCCATCTTCCGCACCACCGGCGAAGAACGCACCCGGCGGATCTCCTCGGCCGACGCCCCCGAGGCGGTCATCGCCGCGGCCCGCGGGAACTCGAGGCGGCCGGCTACGAGGTGTGCCGCGGCCGCCGGCGCCGGCCCCGCGGGTGCCGTGGCCGGAGCGGACGGGGCCGGAGCGGACGACGCAGGAGCGGGAGCCGGGGCGGCCGTCGCCGGGCGCGCCGCCGCCGGGGCGGCAGGCGCAGCGGCCGGCTTTGGCGCCGGCGCCGCGGCGGGGATCACCGTGCCCGCCGAGGCCACGGCACCGGCCTCGGTCTCGATGTACGCCACCACCGTGTTAATCGGCACCGTCTGCCCTTCCTGCACCTTGATGTCGACGAGGACGCCGGCCGCGGGCGACGGGATCTCGGCGTCCACCTTGTCGGTCGAGATCTCGAAGATCGGCTCGTCCCGGGCGACCTTCTCTCCCGGCTTCTTGAGCCACTTGGTCAGCGTCCCCTCGGCGATGCTCTCCCCCATCTGGGGCATGATCACGTCAACGCGCATCAGTCGCCCTTCCTCAAAAGTTTTCCTGCTGCTCTAACATCAACCTGATAGCGGAAATGCGTCATCAAGGCTCCTGCTAACTTGCCTCCTATGACTTTCTAATTTTCTCAAAGAGACTCCTACAGTAGTAGTTATCTGCTTCAAGTTGAAGTCCGCGCTCCGCCAGTGCACGAGCTTTGGGTTCGTCGCCTAGTTGCAGATAGAGCCACGCAAGCCGCGAGTAGTCTGTGGCGTCACACTGCTTGGAGCGTCGATCCATCGCCTCCGCAACCCGCCGAATAAGCACACGACGCTCCTGGGAGTCGAACGCTGATGCTCCGAGTCGCCGCAATGCTCTGTGGATTTCGTTGATACGATTGGCAGCGCTACTGACAACTGACAAGGGCACGTCCAGCGAGTCACTCATCTCAACAAGCGCTTGCACTTCGCCAGAGGCGTCTCCGTCCTGCCGACACAGATTAGCCAGGCGCCTCCACACCTCGTTGTTGGGTACGATCCTGTCTGGCGATTCCAAAAACCGGCGAAGCGCTACCTTGGCCCGTGCGATTCCCTCACGCCCACCAAACTCCACATAGAAATCAGCGAGATCTAGCCAAACCGGGGGCACCCGTTGCGCGAGAAACTCGAACATGCTGGAATACTGGTTCTCCATCTGTTTCATCGGCGAAGGTCCAGATGCGATTTGCCGAAGTCGCCACTGGATCCGCGGTAACACTCCGCCTCGAATGTCTCCTTTCACCGCCGGTCCAAATTCCTGGAGCAACTTCGTATCGACCTCTACGGCGGCCTTCATCGGGCTGACACTCAGCTTCCTCCTACCGAAGGCCATGGCTGCAAGCGGTACAGAGTAGAACGTCTGACCGTCCCTCGGCGATTCGATCCCCTCGATCAGAGACGACCTCGTTAGCTCCTCAAGAGCCGCCTCGACGTTGACACGCTCATTCTCTGGTCGCAGCAATACAGCGAGCAGCAAGGGCTCTGCAACTAGAGAGCGCCAGTTACACAGGATCAGGAATACTTTCTGAGCCGCAGGAGTCAGGTGCGCGAAAGTCCTTTCGAAAAGCGCTGCCAACATCTCTTCTTGGGTCGCTACAATCCGCTCAGGCTTCACGTGCCTACCTGCCTTCGCCATTTCGCCCAGGAGGATTTTCATCACATACGGATGTCCATGTGATTCGCGAAACACTTCCTCGATGTAGCTCGGCGTCAACAAGCCACCGATACCTAGGGCTCCAGCGACCTCCCTGATCAACTGACCTGACTCCTTTTCGGTCATTCCGGGCACGTCAAGAGAGTAGTCGCCTCTAAAATCCCTGACCCGCGTGGTAATCAAGACCTTGTTCGGCGGTCTGATGTAGGTATCTATCCAGGAGAACACCTCGACTGGGCTTGTGAGCGTTTCGAAGTTGTCAAAAACGAAGAGGGTTGGGCCAAGCGTGTTGCTCGAAAGGCCCGTAGCGAGCGCTTCATTCGGCTTGACGCCGGGGCTGGGGGCGCTTGATGGCGAAACTAGCCTCACGTAGAGCTTCGACACATCCTCCAACGACAGAACATCTGGTCGAACTCGCTTCGGGCCACCAGGCTGAAGATCTATATCCCGTGCACTCAGCCAGATGATCAAGTCGTACCTGCGACAATCTGAAGCCGCGAGTCTGTGCAGGACCTCGAGCGCCAACGATGTCTTCCCGATGCCTCCTGCGCCTGTCAGTGTGACGATCGGATGGCGTTCAAGCATGAGTTCACCAAGGACGCGTTCCTCCATCTCTGGCCTGGGAACATACCTTGGGGATTTCCCGGGGAGGTTAGCCAAGCACTCTCCGACCGCTTCGAGGCTGCCTCGACCTTCCGTTTCACTCGCGGGAAGACTCTCGACTGGCGAGAGGAATGGCTCTGCAGTCACCTTCCTCCGGTCGTTGGTGATATAGGACAGCAGTTCAAACTGTTTCCCATCGAACGCGCCATTCGCAACCAAGAAATCCGTAACGTCGATGTCGGACTCGAATAAGTCCACGCTCAAGATCTGATCGAACGCCACATAGGTCCCGTTCGGCAGGTGATATGCGGAACTGCGCCTCAGATCTGTGAACGGTTCATCGCTCTCGGTCAGGGGCGTGACACGGTACTTCCCCGACATGTTCCGCTGGATTACCGCCCAAGGACGCTCGAAAAGTCCCAGGTGATCAACAACCTCATCGATCGACTGCGAGAGCGCCGTGCACACCCGCGAACACTGTCCCCCCTTCGGTGCACCGTGACCTCGTGTCTTGTTCCTTAGTTCTGCGAATAGCCGGTACCACTGGCGACCGGCCAGCTTCTGTCCCAAACTCGGGGACTCGATACCCATCGCCTCGAAACAGGAATGAAGGGCAGTTACGCCTCGATGCTGCCAGCTCTCGGCACGAACCAGCTGCGTCAACTGCTTCTGCTCGTGGCGGGCACTGGGGTGCAGTCTCTGTGAAGCGGGGCCAGTCAGGATATCGTCAAGTGCATCGGTCCAAGCCCCTAGGCCATCAGAACGCACCACCCCATGGAGAAGCCTGTATCGATTGCGGTCTCTGTCTTCCTGTATGGCAGCCGTCATGCCGAGCACAGTGGCCTTGAGCGCAAACTCTCCATAAAACATTAGAGAATAGAAAGTTGCGACGTCGGAATCACGGCGGTCAAATTCGACCCTCTCGCGCATTCTCTCGAACGGCAGGAACCGTGACATGGGGATACCTTCGCTTAGTACCTGAGTAGGTTCACCGCGGCCTCGAGCACCTTGTCCTTGTTCGGCAGGAAGAAATCCTCGAGCGGCGCGGCGTACGGCACCGGGGTGTCGGGTGACGTCACCCGCAGCACGGGGCCGTCGAGATGGTCGAACGCCTCCTCGTTGACGATGGCGGCGATCTCGCCGGCGATGCCGCCGGTGCGCGTGTCTTCATGGACCACCATCACCTTGCCGGTCTTGCAGGCCGTCGTGACGATCGCCTCGCGGTCGAGCGGCAGGAGCGAGCGGAGGTCGATGACCTGCGCCTGCGCGCCATGGTCGCGGGCCAGCGTCTCGGCCGCCTCGAGGCAGGGATAGAGCATGGCGCCGTAGGTGATGATCGACAGGTCGCTGCCCTCCCGCCGCACCGCCGCCTTGCCGATGGGCACGACGTAGTCCTCCTCGGGCAGGTCTTCCTTGATCCGCCGGTAGAGGTACTTGTGCTCGAGGTAGATGACCGGATCGTCGTCGCGGATCGCCGCCTTGATCAGCCCCTTGGCGTCGTGGGCGGTGGCCGGCGCGACGACCTTGAGGCCGGGGGTGTGGACGAAGTACATCTCCGGGTTCTGCGAGTGGAACGGGCCGCCGCGCACGCCGCCGCCGCACGGGCCGCGCACCACCATCGGCACGCCGGCGCCCCAGCGGTAGCGGTTCTTGGCGGCGAAGTTGGTCAGCATGTCGAAGCCGCAGGAGATGAAGTCGATGAACTGCATCTCGGCGATCGGCCGCATCCCCATGAGCGCCGCGCCGATGGCGGCGCCGACGATGGCGCCCTCGGCGATCGGCGTGTCGATGACCCGCATGGCGCCGAAGCGATCGAGCATCCCCTCGGTCACCTTGAAGGCGCCGCCGTAGGCGCCGATGTCCTCGCCCAGGATGAAGACGCTGTCGTCGCGCTCCATCTCCTCCCAGATCCCGCGGCGGATCGCCTCGAGGTAGGTCGTCGTCATCGAGCCGGCTCCGCGCCCGCCGCGCGCTCCGCCGGCCACCAGGGACGCTCGTAGCCCGGCTCGCTGTAGACCCCCCTGAGCGTCTCCTCGGGTGGCGCGACCGGCCGGCGCCCGGCCTCGTCGGCGGCGGCGTCGAGCCCGGGGGCGATGGCCCGGGTCACGGCCTCGAGGTCGGCCCTGGTCGCGTGTCCCGCGGCGATCAGGAAGCGTTCGAGGCGGTCGAGCGGATCGCGCTTCGCCCAGGCGGCGAGGAGGGCCTTCGGGACGTAGCGCATGTCGTCGTGCTGCGCGTGTCCTTTCATCCGCAGGCAGCGGCATTCCAGAAGGGTCGGCCCGTCGCCGCGCCGGCCGCGTTCGAGGGCGCGCCGGGTCGCCGCATACACCGCCAAGACGTCGGTGCCGTCCACCGATTCGGCCGCGACGCCGTAGGCCGGGCCACGCTCGGCGATCGAGGCGACCGCGAACTGCCGGTCGTTCGTGGTCGAGTAGGCGTAGCCGTTGTTCTCGACCACCAGCACGAACGGCAGGCGCAGCACCGCCGCGAAGTTGAGCCCCTCGTGGAAGTACCCCGTCGAGGTGGCGCCGTCGCCGATGTAGGTCAGGGCGCAGCGACTCTCGCCGCGCATGCGCGCCGCCAGCACAGCACCGACCATGACGGGAACGAGCGTGCCGAGATGGCTGATCGGCCCGATGAGGGAGCGCTTCTCGATGTTGCCGAAGTGCAGCGTGCCGTCCTTGCCGTGGGTCGGCGAGTCGTACCGTCCCATGTACTGCGCGAGGAAGTCGAGCGGCGTGACACCGCGCACCAGCATCGAGCCGATGTTGCGGATCATCGGCCCCAGCAGGTCGTCGGGGGCGAGGGCGTACGCCGTGCCGACCGAGATCGCCTCCTGCCCGAGGCTCGAGTAGAGCCCCCCTGTGA
>Ga0247727_10012040_pt1 | contig 14943 bp, 14 predicted proteins | sample WisWelCaveWW1625_FD_202498 | JGI IMG/M metagenome (GOLD analysis project Ga0247727, IMG submission 202498) | Biofilm microbial communities from Wishing Well Cave, Virginia, United States - WW16-25 | ecosystem: Environmental > Aquatic > Deep subsurface > Groundwater > Cave microbial mat | place... | reverse complement strand
TTCGATCCATAAATTTTAGGGGGGACTCGGCGTCAACGGATGCCTAACGGATAAACGGATACGCCGCTAATCCTCATCTGTTCATCTGTTGCATATCCGTTGACGCCCAACTCGACCAGCAAACTTTTGCATTTCACTTCAATGACACTCACTCGTCGCCCATGCCCGCCGCGCCGCCGAGATCAGGCATCGAGCCTTCGATGGACTCCGGCGACTCGCCGGACTCGAGACGATCCACCACTTCGCCGAACTCCGGCCCCAGGTCTTCGCCCATTTCCGACCCCATCTTGCGCATGAAGCGGGCCACCGACTGGGGATCATTTTCGTCGAGGTCGCCGAAGCTGGAGGGGTCGGACATGGCTTCGAGGCGGGCGTCTTCAGATTTGGCGATGCGGACCCGGCTGATGGCGCGCTTGAGTTGGGCGCTGCCGCACAGCGGGCACTTCGGCGTCACCTTGCCATATTCGGCAAACGACAGGCGCACGCCGACCTTTTGTTGGCAATTCTGGCAACGGTATTCATAGACTGGCATTGCATTGCTCCTGATTTTGATCCACGAAGTCACGCGAAGGAACACCAAATTTTTTCCTTTGTGCAACTTCGTGTGCATTCGTGGATCATGTGTTGCACAAATTCTAGCACATCCGCCCGGCACCGCCGCGGCAACTCCCTTTGCTATAATACCGCCCATGAGCGAGCCTTTTTTCAAGCGAAATTCTCGGCCACTTCTCATCGTAATTTCCGGCCCTTCGGGCGTGGGCAAAGACACGGTGTTGCACCGGATGCAGGAACGGGGCGTGCCGTTTCATTTTGTGGTGACGGCCACTACCCGCGCCCCGCGCCCGGGCGAAGTGAACGGGGTGGACTATCACTTCCTCAGCAACGATGAATTCGCCGAGATGATCGAGCAAAACGAATTGCTCGAATACGCCATCGTCTACAATGACTACAAAGGCATTCCCAAGCAACAGGTGCGCGACGCCCTGGCCAGCGGCCAAGACGTGATCCTGCGCATAGATGTGCAGGGGGCGGCTACCATCCGCAAACTGGCCAAAGATGCGCTGTTGATCTTCCTGGCCACTGCCACCGAGGAGGAATTGGTGCAACGACTCACCGCCCGCAAGACTGAAACGCCCGAAGGCCTCAAGCTTCGCATCGCCACCGCCCGCCGTGAGATGAATCGCATCTACGATTTTGACTATTGTGTTATCAATCCCGAATTCCATCTCGATGCGGCCGTAGACACCCTGCTGGCCATCATTGAAGCCGAACACAATCGCGTTGTGCCGCGGGTGGTGATGTTGTGAACGACTCGCCCCCGCCGGAATCATTTCAGCCTGCGGCGACGCCGCCTCCGCCGCCGGCCCGCTACCTTTCTCTCCCCACCGTCATCCCGCGCCTCACCTATGTGTTGCTTGCCATCAACGTCAGCATTTTTCTGTTGGAGTTGGTCACCGGCGAACTGATCTGGTTTAGCTTTGGGGCGAAGATCAACGAACTCATTGCTGCCGGGCAATGGTGGCGATTAATCACGCCGATGTTTTTGCACGCTGGCATTGCCCACATTGCCTTCAACTCGTATGCTCTTTATGCATTCGGGCCGCAGGTGGAGCGGGTGTTCGGCTATGCCCGCTTCTTCTTCATCTATATATTGTCGGGCGCGGCCGGGTCGGTGCTCAGCTTTGCCCTCAGCCCCAGCCCCTCGGTTGGCGCGTCAGGCGCGATCTTTGGCCTGATTGGCGCGTTGTTGGTTTACCTCTACCGCCATCGCCCGCTGTTTGGCGATATGGGCCGCCGACGGTTGACGGAGATTCTCATGTTGGCCGGGATCAATTTGGTCATCGGCCTCTCGCCGGGCATTGATAACTGGGGTCATCTCGGCGGCCTCCTCGGCGGGGCGACCCTCACCGCTCTCATCGGCCCGCGCTTCGCCGTCGTGCCGGGCGCAGACGGCCAGCCCTATGTCAGAGACGGCAACCCCTTTGGCCCGATCGGGTGGCTGGCCGCCGCCGGGATGGGGTTGGCGTTGGCGGCCATCACCGCCGCCATCATTGGCCTCCGCACTTAACGTGCTACAATCTTGGCTGGAGGGTTTTATGCTCGACGTTCGTCCCTCGCCAATTGCCGGTCAATGGTATCCCGGCAATCCCAAACCGCTCACTAAAACCGTGGATGATTATCTTGCCGCCGCGCCTGCCCCGGACGTAGCGGGCGAGGTGATTGGCGTGGTGGCCCCGCACGCCGGTCACCGCTATTCTGGGGCGGTGGCCGCCTGTGCCTTCAAGGCGGCCCAACCCTTGAAAGTGGACACCATTGTCGTCACCTGCCCCAGCCATTTTCATGATACTGGCCCGCTGCTGACGACGGGACATGAAGCGTACACCACGCCCCTCGGCGAGGTGCCGGTGGATGGTGAGGCGCTGACGCAACTTTTGAAAACGTGTCCGGTTCCCATCGTCTCCATTCGCCATGATCGTGAACATGCGATTGAGATTGAACTGCCATTCCTGCAACGCCTCTTTGCCGATTTCAAATTGATCCCGCTTATGATTCGTGATCAAACGCTCTCGGTAGTTTCGGCGCTGGCAAAGGCGCTGGTCGAGACGCTTCGGGAACGCCACGTTTTGTATGTCGCCAGTTCCGACCTCTCGCATTTTTATCCGCAAGCCGAGGCCAAAAAATTCGACGCCTATCTGTTGAGCAAGATTGAGGCTTTCGATCCGGCAGGCGTGTTGCAGGCCGAAAAGGAGGGCCAAGGGTTTGCCTGCGGCCGGGGCGCAATTGCAACCACACTGCTGGTCGCCAGACAATTGGGGGCGACGAAGGCGCGGGTCCTCAAACACGCCACGTCGGGCGACGTGAGCGGCGATTACAATCAGGTGGTGGGCTACGGCGCGGCAGTGATCTGGAAAGAGTGATTTTAGAAACCTGGTTTCTGAATCGCGGCTTGCGAAATTTTGATGTCTGAGTCAACTTTAGATCTTCTCCGTTTGCTCGGGGTGGTGGTGTTGGTGCTGGCCAACGGCTTTTTCGTCGCCGCCGAGTTTTCGCTGGTCAGCGTCCGGCGCACGCGGATCGAGGAACTGATCCAGCAGGGTAATATGGGTGCGCGCTTCGTCAAACGGGCGCTGGACGATCCGGATCGATTCATTGCCGCCACTCAACTGGGTATCACTATTGCCAGCCTGGGGCTGGGTTGGCTGGGCGAACCGGCGCTGTCGCGCTTCATTGAGCCGGTGGTTCATCTATTGCCGGAAGCGTGGGTGGGCCTGGCCAGCCATTCAATTTCGGCGGCAATTGCCTTCATCATCATCACCTTTCTGCATGTCGTCGTCGGCGAGTTGATGCCCAAATCCATTGCCCTGCAAAACCCGGAGGGCGCGGCGCTGATCGTCGCCCAACCGACGCTGATCACCCAGTTTATTTTGAAACCGGCGATCTGGGCTCTCAACGGCACCGGCAATTTTCTTCTGCGGTTGCTTGGTATACAGGCCACCAGTGAGCACCGCCTTCACTATTCGGTGCAGGAATTGAAGATGCTGGTCGAGGCCTCGGAGAAGATCGGGATCATTGAAAATGCCGAGCGAGAGATGCTGCACGCCGTCTTTGACTTCGGTAACTCCACCGCCAGCGAGGTGATGGTGCCGCGCACCGAAATGGCGGCTGTGGATGCGGAGGCGCCTCTGCACGAGTTGATCCACATTGCCACCCAGCACACCTTCTCCAAGTTTCCGGTTTATGAAGGCAATCTCGATCACGTCATCGGTATTGTGTATGTAAAAGATTTGGTCCGAATCCAGCACAGCGACCGGCGGGCGGCGACCGTGCGCGGCATCATGCGTGAAGCGCTATTTGTGCCGGACACAATTAAACTCGATGTGCTCCTCCAGCAATTCCGCCTTAAGCGCCAGCATCTGGCCATCGTGCTTGATGAATATGGCGGTACGGCAGGATTGGTCACGCTCGACGATCTCATGTCGCAAATCGTGGGCGAGGTCAGCGACTCGTTCAATAAATCCACGCCGGAGATTCAGCATTTGCCCGACGGGGCGGCGCTGGTGGATGGGATGACGCTGATCGAGGATGTGAACGAGTATTTTGGCTTGACCCTGCGCGACGCAAACTACAACACCATCGCCGGGTTTGTGTTGGGGCGGCTGGGTCGTCTTGCGGCTGTCGGCGACACCGTGGAGGCTGATAGCATCCGGTTGAAGGTCGAGGCGCTGGATGGCCGCCGCATCGCCCGGTTGTCATTGATCCGCAAACCCCAGCTTCAATCCGAGTCTCAATCTCCTCAATGACGTCTCCCATCCTCACCGCCAATTACAACCTCGGCCAGTTCTATTCGGTCGCGATTACGCCGACGTGCCGCCCACGCGTGGCGTGTTCAAAGGCAGGGCCACCGAGAAGCTTGAGGTCACGGTGCGGGTGAAGGCCATGTAGTTTAGTCTTTTGACTCCAGCCAGGCTTGCATCGGCTCCAGCCAATACAGGTCCCACCCCTCGTCGTGGCTGTCACGCTCCTCTTCGTTTGGGAAGTTCGTGTGGGTGAGGTTTACCGAAGTCCCACCCTTTGAAGCCCTCAACTCCCAGCGCACGACAGAGTCTTTCCAATCCTTCTTCCAACTTGATTGCCGCCAGGTGTATTCCAGTACGCGTGGCGATTCGATTTTGGTGAACTTGCCGGTCGTTTCGCCGCCGAAGAATTTGTAGTGTCCGCCAACCTTCAGTTCAATCTGGAGTCCCACACTCCCCATCCAGCCACCGATGGCCCCGGGGTCGGTCAGGGCCGCCCATACTTTGACGATGGGTACAGCCAGATGCAGCCTCTTTTCGATGTCAGCCATAACCAACTCCTTTACAAAGTTTACGTTGAAGACAATACCTATCCAGACAATAGGGTTGCAGACCCGTAATCTTCAGCCGGCAGAGTCGTGTCAATTTGCAATGAATCTGCAAACCAACCCCAACGAACCCCAACCGAATTGTAAGCAGGTTTATTGTACACTTTTCATACCTGCCGTTGGGCCTGCCCTCGGCTATTTTTTCACATGAGAGAACTATGACCGGAGTCAAACACGAAACCCTCATAGATGTTCCTGCACTGCCTCTGCCACAGGCCAATGAACAAGAGGCGGCCCCGGATTGGCGTTGGCGGTTGCCCCCTTTGCCCAAGCTCGTCAGTTTGCAAATGCGGCTCACCGCGCCGTATGTGTTGTTGACGATCCTGCTGGCCATGATCGGCACTTATATTATCACCCGGCTGGTCACATCTACGGTGCGTGAACGATTCGACAATCAACTCTACGAAGCCAGCCGGGTGGCGGCGGATGGCGTGGTGCAACGTGAGCGCGTGCATCTCAACCAACTGCGGCTGATGGTGTTCACCAATGGGGTGGCCGCCGCCGTGGCTCAGGGGAACGCGGCCACGGTACAGGAACTGCTGTGGCCGCAGGTGCTCAACAACAAAGTCGAAGTGGTGACGGTGGTGGATGAGGCCGGGAAAGAATTGTTGACGATTGCCAAAGACCCCGACACCGGCCAATATGTCACAACACACGAGGCAGATTTTTCCCAATACGCTCTGGTGGCCAATGTGTTGCGCGACCGGTCAGATGAAGTTGGTGACAAGTTTATCGAACTATTGCAGACTACTTACGGGCCTTATCTCTTCACCAGCGCGCCCATTGCGGACGAGGGTGGCCGAATCGTTGGGGCGATGATGACCGGGACGAATCTGCAAACGTTGTTGGTTGAATTGAAGGCGCGGTCGCTGGCGGATGCGGCGGTGTTGACATCGAGCGGGAAGATGCTGGAGACGACGTTGGCCGAACCGGCCGAGGGCTTTGCTGTCATGGAATTATCGTCGGGAGATGTTGCCAGTGTGTCCCCGTCGTTTCTTCGCAATCTGGTGCTGTACGACCGCAACTTCAAAGCCTCCTATTCGCCATTGGTCGTGCGCCAGAAGACGGTGGGCATCCTGGCCGTCTTTCTGCCGAGCGATTACGTGTTCAACGCCGGAGCCACCAGCCGCAACTGGTTCATCGTCATCTTCGCTTTGGCGACGGCGGCCATGATCGGGCTGGGGTATTTGCTGGCCCGCACCATCTCCCATCCCATTCTGAAGTTGCGCACGGTGTCGCAGGCCGTAGCCGCCGGCGACCTGGAACAGCAGGTCGGCCTGCAACGCGCTGATGAGATCGGCGATCTGGCCGGGGCCTTCGACGTGATGACGTTCAAATTGCGCGAGCGCACGGTCCAGGCCGCCCGGCTGTATGCCGAAAGCCTGACGCGGAATCGTGAACTGGCCGACGCCAACGCCAAACTCCAGGCGGCTCAACAACAACTGATCCAATCTGAAAAGCTGGCCGCCATGGGCCAGCTCACCGCCGGCATCGTTCATGACGTGAAAAATCCACTGGCCGTCATCATCGGTATGGCCGACGAATTGCGCTCCGACAGCCAGGTGGAGCCGGAACTGTTACGGGAATGTTTGACCACCATGCGCGACAGCGCCTGGCGGGCCAACACCATCGTCTCCGATCTGCTCAAGTTTGCCCGCCAGTCTACGCCGGAGATGAAGCGGCAGGATTTGGGCGCCACCCTCTCGACCGCCGTCCGTCTCACCGAATACCTGGCGCGCAAATCACGCATCATCATGACGAAGGATATTCCGAATGGGCCGGTCATGGTGACGTATGACGCGACACAAATTGAGCAGGTGTTGATCAATCTCATTCAGAATGCGATTCAGGCCATGCCCAAAGGCGGCCAACTGCGCCTCAACCTGAGCCGGACGAAAGAGACTGCCGGCAGGGGCGCGGCGGCAGGCGCGGCAGCAGGCGCGGTCGCGATCGCGGTGCAAGACACCGGCATCGGCATCCCGGCCAAGAACCTGTTGAAGATTTTCGATCCCTTCTTCACCACCAAACCTCCGGGCGAAGGAACCGGACTGGGCCTGTCGGTGAGTTATGGTATTGTCGCCCGGCACGGCGGCCGCATTGACGTGTCCAGCGTGCAGGGCCAGGGCACAACGTTTACCATCCTTCTGCCCATTGAACCGCCGCCAACCCCGCCCGGCGACGGCGTTGCCGTTAAGGAGCCTAAACTGTGACTCAAGAACGAATTTTAGTTGTAGATGATGAAAAGGGCTTCCGCGATTTTATGGTCTCACACCTGCGGAAGCGTGACTATGAAGTCGAGAGCGCCATGGACGGGGCCGAAGCGCTGGAGAAGTTGAGTGAGAGTGGCACCTTTGCCGTCCTCGTCACCGATCTGGCCATGCCGAAAGTGGACGGGCTGGAATTGATGAACGAGGCCCGCAAGCTCTATCCCCAAATGGAGATCATCGTCATCACCGCTAATGACACCATCGAGACCGCCATTGCCGCCATGCGCGAGTATGGGGCCTTCAACTATTTGCTCAAGCCTCTGGCCAATAACAATGAACTTTCGTTTGCGGTGAACCGGGCGCTCGACTATCGCCGTTTGCGGCTGGAGCGCGAAACCCTGCAAGCGCAAATGCTGGCCGACGCCGAACGCCTGCAAGCCCTCATCACCGGCACCGGCGATGCCTTCCTTTCCGCCGACGAAAACGGCGTCATCGTCGTCGCCAACCCCGCCGTTGTCCGTCTCCTCGGCCAGAATAATCTGGTCGGGGCCAATGCCCTCGACGTTCTCCCCCGCTCCGTCGCCAACGTCGTCGCCAACTGGCAGGCAGTGGGCGGGCAGTCGGCAGTGGTCGAAGTGCCTTGGGGGGCCAGCGCCGTGCAAATGGTCAGCCTCACGCCTCTGCGCGGCAGTGGCTGGGTGATGGTCTTGCGCGACGTCACCCACCTCAAGCGGCTGGATCAGATCAAAACCCGCCTGCTGGCCGACGCCGCCAATAAGATTCAGATGCCGCTCTTCCAGGCCCTCAACGCCGTCTTCGAACTCAACCAGATGACGGCGGACATCAAATCGGATCGTTTCACCAAGAATGTCTACAGCCTGGCCAAACCGCTGGATCAAATCCGCAAATGGATCGAAGACGTGTTAGTCATGGCCCGCATTGAAGCCGGTATCGGCATCCAACCGATCCAGATCGATGTGAGAGAACTGGTGCTGAGCTGGTCGCAGGCCGCCATCAGAAAATTGCAACAGGACAAAGCCCTCCGGCTCAAAGTGGATGTCGAAGACGACCTGCCGCCGGTGTATGCCGACCACGATCTGCTATTGCGTCTTCTTCAACAACTGATCGATCAGACCGCCGGGCGCGAAAAAACCGGCTCTGGCCGTGAACTGCACATCTCCGTCCGCCACGATCAGGGACAGGTGTGGATTGACGTCACCTTTGAAGACTTCCCGATCTCCAAGTCGCAACAAATCCGCCGCATCACCGGGCCTTATGCCGGCACCGAACCGGCCCTGCCCGACCTGGCGCTGGTCATGGCCATCGCCAACGGCCTCGGCGGCCAGGTCTGGGTGCGTGATCAGGAAACTAGCGGCAACGCCATCGCCATTTGTTTGCCGGCCATGACCGCCGGGAGCGCCGCTTGAGACAGGCGCTAGAAAGACCTCGGTGCAGAATTTCCGGCAGTGGTTGTTGAACAGGCCCCAGCGGCCTCAGAATGAAGAGGCGCGGCGACGACGCCTGCGGCCCGTTGCCCGCTGGCTTCTCCTTCTGCTTTTTCTAATTCCCCTCCTCTTCTGTTGCGGGCAACTGGCCCTGCTCGATCCCGGAAGTTCCGTGTACGCCGACACTGCCTCCAAACAAAAAGCCGACTACGGCCCCTGGCCCTACCTCGTTCTCAATCCAATTGATCCCGGCATTATTGACGCCATCCGCGACGACGAGGCTCGATATGAAAGCGGGGAAAATAGGACCGTCACTTCGCCCATCATCATCGGCGAAGCCGACTTCTGGGCCATCTCCTCCAGGGGAGCCGCCACCGCAGTGGCCGCCGCCCCTGAGGCCCAGACCGCCACCGCCCTCGCCAAACTGGTCGTGACGACCACCCCGTCGCCAGCGCCTTTCGTCCTTTCATCGCTCACGCCCAGCTCAACTCCCAGCGCCACCCTCACCCCCCTCGGCTCCCCCAGTCGAACGCCAACGGCATATCTCACCCGTACGCCCTCGGCCACCCCGACGACGACGGCCACGCCCTCAGCCACCTTCACTCGGACGCGCGTCCCGACACTCCCGGCCTCGGCCACCTCGGCGGCAACAACCGCCACGAGCGCAACGCCCACCGCGACGCCGACGACCCCACCTCCGACCAATCCGGCTCCAACTGCCACCACCCTCGCCGCAACCTCAACACCTACCCCGACCGGAACAGCGACGAATACCCCAACACCAACCGAGACGCCAACTTCAACGACAACCCCAACTGAGACGGCGACACCAACGAGCACGCCGACTCCGACGGCCACTCCCAATAATAGTTTCGTCGTCAACGTGACAGGCGATGCAGTGGATGCGAACACGGCAGACGGTATCTGCGAGACGGCGACAGTGGGCGAGTGTTCTTTGCGCGCGGCCATCGAGCAGGCCAATGTCAGCGCCGGCGCGAACATCATCCTGTTCAACATCCCAGGCAGTGGGCTGTACTCTATTGCGGTAACAACGTGGCTCCCGAGCATCACCGACGCCGTTGTTATTGACGGAGCCACACAACCGGGCTTCTCCGGCACGCCGATCATTGAATTGAACGGCAATGCCACGACATACGATGGTTTCCAGGCAGGATTGGTGATTATCGGCGGGAATTCCACCGTAAGGGGGCTGGCCATCAACCGATTCGCTGTGGATGGGATTCGGTTGCAGGGTGGATCTAATAACATCATCCAGGGCAACTACATCGGCGCTGATGTCACAGGCCTCCTTGATCGGGGCAACGGCTTTGACGGCATTTTCATCACCGGGGGTTCGACGAACAACACGATCGGAGGACTCACTGTTGCTGATCGAAATGTGATTGCAGGCAACGACGACGAGGGGATTGACGTTCGACCAGGCTCCTCCAACCTAATCGTCGGCAACCTCATCGGTGTTGCCGCTGATGGAGCGACGCCATTGGGCAATGGCTCCGATGGTGTGTTGATGTCATCGTCAGGCGCCAGTAACCAGATGACGCAGAACCTCATCTCTTCGAACGCAGGCCTCGGGATCAACCTTGATGGTGGCAATCAGGATGCGTCGGGCGTGACGGCCAACGATGGCGCATTAACGGCCGGGCAACCTAACCTGTTGATGGACTACCCGCTGTTCACTTCAGCAGTGATCAGTGGCGCGACGCTCACCGTCTCCGGCTACATCGGCATTGCGCCGAATGACACCGACTTTGCCAACGCCCGAGTCGAAATTTTCAAGAGCGACGACGACGCCAGCGGCTACGGTGAAAGCCAAATTTACCTGGGTTTCCTGATGGCGGATGCCAATGGCAACTTCAGTGGTTCGCTCATAGTGAGTGGGGTGAGCACAGGCGATAAGGTTACGGGTACGGCGACGGACGCCAGCAACAACACCTCTGAGTTCGGGCCAAACTTCACTGTGACGAGCGGCTCACGGGCGACAGCTGATCTGCAAGTGTTATATGCCTTCGAGGAAGGCAGCGGAACAACAGTCAACGATGTGTCAGGCGTCGGCGCGCCGCTCAATCTCACCATTGCCAATCCAGCCAACACCACTTGGCTCGCGGGTGGATTGTCTGTGGACGCCTCGACCATCATTCAGTCAGCGGGCGCAGCCACTAAAATTATCACCGCTTGCCAGAGTACAAACGAGATTACGGTTGAAGTATGGGTGCAGCCTGTCAGTCTTAGTCAGGGCGGCGGTGGCAATGTGGCCCGCATCATCTCCATCTCGACCAATACCTCGAACAGGAATGTCGCTCTCGTGCAGGGCGATGGCACATTAACTGACCTCTACTCGGGCCGCCTGCGCACCACAGCGACCGACAACAATGGCTTCCCAACGTTGGATGGGCCCAGCGGCTCCCTCACCACAGCCTTGACTCACGTCGTTTACACCCACGATTCGGCGGGTAACACCCTGCTGTACGTTAACAACGCTTTAGTGGCTTCGGGAACGACAAGTGGAAACTTCTCTAATTGGGATAGCGGCTATGCTCTAGGATTGGCTAACGAATTCACTTTAGACAGAAGCTGGCTGGGTCGCTACTACCTCACCGCCATCTACAATCGCGCTCTCACCTCAGGCGAAGTGACTCAAAACTTCAACGCCGGGCCATAACCTGATAGCCGCCTCAACTCAATAGCGCAGATCGGTAGCACCAACGGATTCAATCCGCCCATTCCGCCGATCTATGTTGTCCTTTTTCCAACTCTAACGCCGATGACCCACCCTTCCGTCCTCTACGAACTCATCGTCCACCTCGACAGCGGCGATTAGGGCGTAGCCTGCCCCCTCGACCAGTCCCTCATCGGCCCCGTGCAGTAGGTTGGGATCGATTCCAAAAAGACCCCGACTCGCTGACATTTGGCGGCGGCCTGCTTTGCGGGTCGCCCCTACGCAAAAACGCCGACGCTTGACCGCCGGCATTATTTTTTCTTTTGGTCTTCGAGGAGGCTCTGGATCGTCTCTTCCTCCCGCTTCAAATTGCGGCGACGATAGAGCAGACTGGCGATGTAAACGATGGGCAGGCCAATGAAGATGATGTAGCCCGCCAGCATGTAGAGGAAGGTGTCGGGGGTGTCAGAAAGAATAGAAAGCAATATGATCATATAGGGGCAGGGCGTCTGTGTGTAACACCGCCTCGTCAAGCGTCAGATCGCTTGACGTTTGACGTTTGTCGTTTCTCAAGCAATGCTTTCAATTGCATCTTCAACTTCGCCCGCTTCGCCCTATATTCGGCTTCAGGCTGTTGGCCGGCTTCAAAGGCAAGGTCGAGATCGGCGAGTTCGTCCAATAGTTGATCGACGCGGCTTGTTGAAGCGGGCCGGGCCATCGGGCCTTTCGGGTCTGGGTGGCGGGGTTCGCCGTTTAGGCTCGCAGAGTCTTTCTTTGCTGGCGCTCGGCGCACCCACACGTAAGCCAGCCCGGCCACGACCAGGGCCAGAGCCAAGACTCCAACGATGGTATCCCGATTGTTGCCAAGATTGATCGCCGGCCCCGAGGCCGGGGATGGATTCCCCGATACTTCAAAGGAGACCGGTTGACCGGCTTGCAGATTGCTCACGGCATAAGTCTGGAATTGCCGTCCCTCAATGTCGCGCACCCCAAGATCAGCCAGGCCCGGCCCGCTGACAGTAACGCCATTGGCCGGCAACAAGACATTCACGGCGGCGGCAGGATACGACAGGGTTTGGGCAAATTGAAGCGCATTTCGGTAAGGCAGGGCAAAGGACAACAGAATGCGGTGAGAGCCAGCTCCGGGCCGGATGGGTTCAGTGTCGGCAAAACCGTCGGCGGTCTGTTGATAGCGCTCACCGAGTCTGCCATCTTGAAATCCAAGCGAGGTATACCCGGAGGGCAGGGCGGCGCTGAAGGTCGGGCCGCCGGAGGCGGCTACAAATGTTTTGTCGCTGGTGTTGCTAATGATAAAGTGCTCAGCCACCTGCCCCACCTCGGCTTGAAAATTCATGGCAATGCTCAAGCGCTCGATTCGGATTGCCGCCGGATCCGTAGTGGTCTCAAAAATTTGCAAGGGCAGATCGTAAGTGGTCTGGCCGGGGACGACCTGACTTACATCCGAGGTATACACCACATCGCCATAGCGCGCGCTGACGAGGAAGGCGCGGCCCGGCGGCAAGTCAACGTCGGCAAACGTAAACATGCCGTCACTCTTCGCCGTTGCCGTCAGTGTCGCCGCCTCTTGAAAATTGTCAAAGGTGCGCAGAGTCACAGGCAGGTCGGCGGGGACGGCAGCTCCGAGGGTGCCGTTGGTCAACCGGCCGGTGACGGCGCCACTTGCCGACAGTGCGGCGTATTCAAATGAAAAGGCCCGGACGGTATCCACCACCGCCCAGCGATCTGTTTCGGGCCACGACTCAAACTCGTGCGGCGCAGTGGTGAGGGCGGCGAAAAAATCTTCATTCGATGTCGCGGCCATGAATTGCTGATCGGCGAAGCTGGGTGCGCCCTCTTTCCCCTTGCCGTCGTCGCCGTGACAGCTGGCGCAGTTGGCGGTGAAAATTTTTTCGCCGGTTTCAAGTTGGGCTTTGGGCGCGCTCAAGGTGTAAAGGTACGCCACCAGACTCCAGCGTTCGGAGTCCGAGAGGCTGTCTTTCCACGGCGGCATGAGGCGATCCAGGTTGCCATTGGTGATAACGGAGAACCAGCGGGCCGGGGTCGTTTGCCGCGCCAGGTCGGGGATGTTGAAGGCCGGGATCGGAAACTGAATCTGACTCGCCATCTCGCCATCGCCGCCCCCGGCGACTCCATGACAGCGGGTGCAGTTCTCAGCGTACAGTCGCGCGCCTTCGACGGCGGAGGGCATGGCTGACGGGAAACCGACGTCGGACGGGAGCGCCGCGGCGCCTGTGGATGCCGCCGCTGCTTGCGCTTGTGTGGCGCTCACTTGTTCATAACCCGGCGGCGGGGTCACGTCACCGGCGAGGGAACAGGCGGTGAGCCATGCGGCGATTGAAATCGCAACACCCCAAAGCAAAGTCGGCCTGCGCCGACTCTGTGAAGTCGTCTGGGTCATGCCGCCTCGCGGGCCGCCCTCAGCTTCGTGCCGCATTTGGCGCAGAAGCGGTCGTCGGGGGTGATGCGGGCGGCGCAGTGAGGGCAGATTGTGGGCGCAGGTTTTTTGCGGCGGGTCGCACGACGGACGGTGATGAGTTGCTCAATTTCATCTTCCGGCTCAGTCGCCGGGGCATCTTTTCGTTCGGCCAGTTGCCGCAGCACCGTTGCGCCTTTGGCGACGAGCCGCGCCCGCTGTTCGGTATAATCGTCATCGCCCACTTTACCGGTGGCGTGATCAAAGTCCAAATCGCGCAACTCAGTCAGCGCCGCTTCGCGCTGGGCGATGAGAGCGTCTGTGGCCTCAACGGCTTCAGCTGTTTCGCCAAAACGTTCGAGCAGGGGTCGGGCCACAAAGGCGGCGACCAAGAGGGTGAGGGCCAGGGCGAGGAGGGAGCCGAGTTCCATTTGGATGCTCAGGTGACTGTCACTGGCTTCAAAACCTTGAAATTCAAGCCGTTTCGCGCCAGTGACAGTCACCTCAACAGCGGTTCAACAATCGCGGCCAAGTCCGCCTTCGTCGTCGGCAGTAAAATGGCTTTCACCAGTTGGCCGTCGCGGTCAATGATGTAGGTCTCTGGCACGCCGGTGATGCGGAAAGTTTGCGAGATGCGGGTGCCGAGGTCGGGGCCGTTGAGGTAAGTGATGTCGAACTTCCTGAGGTAGTCGCGGGCGGCGGACTCGGTGTCGGCCCAGTTCACCCCCAGCAGGACCACGCCGCGATCCTTGTAGTCGCGGTGGAAGGCTTCGAGGTCGGGCGCTTCTTTTTCGCACGGAATGCACCACGAGGCCCAAAAGTTGACGACGACGACTTGCCCCCGCAACGACGACAATTCAATTTGATCTCCCTCAAACGTGGTAAGGGTGAAGTCGGGAGCGCCCCCGCTGTCGGCCGGCCCCAGTCCAATTTGGTATAACCGCACGGCGGCCAGCGCCAGCAACCCAATCACAATGATCCACGAAATGATCCAGCCGAGGCGGGGCTTGGGCGTATGACGCATCGCGTATGGCGTATCGCTTATCGCCGATTGTTCATTGTTCATTGTTTCATTCTTCATGGCTCAGGGTCGCTTCGCTAATTCTTCCTCAAGCTGTCTTTCAAACTCGTTGCCGGGTGCGGGGGAGGCAACGGGAGTCGGTTTCGGGGCGGTGGAGGAGCGCAAAAAACGGAAGAGGAAAAAAGCCCCGGCCAGCAACGCCAGCGGCGGCAGAACCCAGACTAAAAGGTTGAGACCGCGCGCCGTGGGTTGGGCC
>Ga0247727_10012039_pt1 | contig 14943 bp, 12 predicted proteins | sample WisWelCaveWW1625_FD_202498 | JGI IMG/M metagenome (GOLD analysis project Ga0247727, IMG submission 202498) | Biofilm microbial communities from Wishing Well Cave, Virginia, United States - WW16-25 | ecosystem: Environmental > Aquatic > Deep subsurface > Groundwater > Cave microbial mat | place... | reverse complement strand
CCCGCAAGGAAAACCTGGCTCGGGACACGGTGGTCAAAGGTACGACGCTCACATCCAGCGCGTATTGGCTGAGCCAGTCCGCGGTTAGTACCACCGCAGGCCTGGGCTTTTCCTGGTCCGGAATCGAAACCAGGACGACGTCGCCGCGCCTAACGGTCAACTTTTTGCGTTTCCTGGCTCGCCCGCAGCCAGTCTTGCCGTTCCCGCAGTTCTTCTTCGGATTCCGGCTGGCAGAAAAACCCCTGGGCTTGACGGGCCAGCTCCTGCAAGCGCCGCCTCCGCTGCGATTCGCGAATCATACGTTCGATAACCTGACTGCGAGAAGACCCCCGTCCACACGCACGCAGCTTCACGTAATCCAAGACCTCTTCGCTCAGGCTCACTGTCACCCTTTGCTTCATACAATCCTCATACCACTATCATACCAGACCCTCCGCCTCGAAAATGTCCTCCAACTTCGGGCTGGTAACCGGCGCGCGCCAGCCGAGGCTGATCCAGTTGGGGATCAACAGGCATCGGCCTCCACCCAAAGATTTACTGATTCGGATCGGTTCCAAGAAGGGACAGCAGCGCCTCGTGAAAGCGGGCGCGCTCGGCATCGGAGACGTATCGATCCACGTTCACCGGCGTGCCGAACCGCGCATTGAAGCGGTTAATTTTTGCCACAGCCGACCCAAGCGCCTTCCCGTCCAGGTTCATCGCCCGAAACGTCAGGATCGCGATGGCATCGCACCGCAATTCCAGTTCGCGCAGTAGCCGCTTGTCAATTTTTGACGCCGCTTGCTCGTACTCCTGCCAAAAGTAATCGTGCCCGAGTTCATGTGCCACGAGGACCTGAACCTCCGAGGCTGAAAGCAGGTTCAGTGCCGGTCGGGAGATCAGAACGACGCTGCGCCCGTGCAGCTCGACGGAAGCCTGGAAGACCTCGACAAGTTTCACCTCCAGGGCGCCGGTGCGCTCATGGAATGCCAGGATGAGATCGGCGGCGCCGATCTTCGCACGCTCTTTGGCGGACGGCGCCAACTCGCCTTCGGTGGGTAGGCTTGCGATTACCCTGGCTCGAAGCTGCGGTGCAAGCCGGGGAGGTCTCAGGCGCCCAAGCAGCGTTTCCACCGAAGCAAGCTCGGATCGCGGGAAGAACCCGAGCGCAGCGGGTGCTTCTGGGCTCCGACGGGCGTCCTGGTGCTGAGGGACTTGGGCGCGGCCGACGGCTAGCGTGACAAGGGCTAGATGATGAAGTACGCTAATGGAATGTACGTGGGCACGGCCGAGTTTCGCCACGCCCGACCGTAGCCGGGCCTGCAGCGCCAAATCCTTTGGATCTGGTTAGGTTCGACTTAGATAACGACGGGATGGCGCAAAGAACTCTTAGAAGCGCAGATGTCCAATCCTGTCTATCGGTTCGGCGAGTTCGCGGTGGAGCACCTACAGCATTTCGATGCTGCGGAAGGCGCTCGGAGACGGCGACTTCATCGAAACCGTTCCCAAGCGCGGTTACCGGTTCGTCGGCCAGGTCACCGGCCCGCCGGCGTCCGACGGGGTGCCGCTGGCCGCGGTCCCCTCAGCTACAGCCTCCAGCCACATGGTCGCGAAACTTCCAAGCGAAGCCCGCCGCCCGCTGCCAGCCCCCGCCCCCATTCGCCATCCAGTCCCTGTAGAGGAGGCTGGGGTGGGCGGACGACTGTGACTCTGCTATCGCGACAGCGCCGCCAGCTCGCTGGCCCGGCGGATGATTTCGCCGCGGTCCATGTTCCGGTACTTCTCCGGCAGCAGGCTCTTGCTGGTGCACTCCAGCACCGCCGCCAGGTTCTGCATCTCGATCTCGGTGGGATAGCTGGGCGGGATAAAATCCTCGAGCGCGGCTTTCAGGTCCTCGACATCGACGGCGGCGTCGCCCTCGAGCGCGCTCTTCATCCGGGCGCGGACCAAGACCGCCTCGATGTCGGCCCCGGAGAGCGAGCCGGCGCGCTCCAGGAAAAACTTCTCGGCCTCCGGCGACTCGACCCGGGTTCCCGTCTTTTTCTGCATGGCGCGGAGCATGGCCACTCGCTCCTCGTCGGTGTCGGGGTAGAACAGGGCGATGTGCTCCTCGGCCCGTCCCTGGCGTTTCAAGTCGACCGGCAGCAGGTCGGGACGGCAGGTCAGCAGGAACCAGATCACTTTGCCGCGATACTCGGTGTTGCCCATGAACTGGGCGATCTGGGCGAAGACGCGGTTGGAGACGCCGCTGTCGCCGGAGCTGGAACGGTCGCCGAGCTGGGCGTCGGCCTCGTCCACGATGACCGCAATCGGGCTCATGGCCTTCAGCAGGTTCAGGACCCGCTCCAGGTTCCCCTCGGTGACTCCCTGCCACATGCTGCGAAAGTTCTTCAGGGTGACGGCGGGGATCCCCACTTCGCCGGCGAAGCAGGTGGTCAGGAAGGTCTTGCCGGTTCCTACCGGACCGCAGATCACGTAGCCCATGGGCAGCACGTCGGTCTTTCCGGAGCGCAGCGCGCTGGCCGCGTCCAGCAGCTTCTTCTTGGCCGGGGCATGGCCGGCCACCATGGAGAGATCGAAGCGGCTGTGGACGAACTCGAGCAGCCCGCCCGACTCGGCCTCGATCAGCTCCTTCTTCCGCTGGGTCAGGAACGGGATGGTGAGGGGCTGCCGGTTGCGGACCGCGTGGGAGATGAGGCTCTGCAACTGGACCCGCTTCAAGCCGGCGCCCAGCTTGGCCAGCACCGCGTCGTTCACGTCGGAGCCGGCCGGCAGCGGGGTAGCGGCGAGCTGAGTCCGGATGAAGTCCAGCCGCTCGGCCTCATCGGGCATGGGGATCCCGATGGGCGCCACGCCGGGGTGCTGGACGATGCCCGGATTCAGCTCCACATGGTTTTCGGCGATCAGGCAGATGGTGACGTCGGCGCGCAGGAAGGCCGGATTGTGCGCCCAGCGCTTCAGGATGACCAGCGCATTGCGGTCCTCGGCGGACATGGAGGAGACGTCGCCGGCCGGCGCGATGGTCTCGGCGTAGTCGATCAGGACCGCGATCTTCTTGCCGTCGAGCACGCGCAGGCGCAGGTAGTTGTCGAGCAGGTTCAGGACGCCGTCGGGGTTCCTAGGCAGCGCATCGGCGTAGCGGGTGCCGTGGAAGCTGTCGTAACCGGCCTGGGCGGCGCGGAAATCCGCCTGCATGTCGGGATGGGCGAAGCTGAGGCCGCCTCCGCGGTCATAGCTCAGGATCAGGTCGCGCTGGCCGAACAGCGCCCTGTTCAGGAAGCGGCCCAGGGGAAGATACTCGACCGAGTCCCCCCGCCGCAACGGCGCCAGGTCGCGCACGTTGCCGTAGAGCACAAACATGGCCAGGGTCCCGGAGTAATATTTCTCGGAGAGCTGCCGCGCCCAGGCGGGCAAGTTTTCGAGGCTGATGGGGGGACTGGAGGGCATGGACGCTCAGTTCCGGACCCTGGTGCGCTGCCCGGAGGGCGTTGGGGAGGGCGTCGGGCCGGCCGGCAGCGGCGCCAGCGCGGAGGCCTCCTCCGGAGTGCCGAGCTGGAAAATGGCCTCCACCTCGCGCACCGTCTCCTCGGTCTGCTCGACCTCGAGCAGCAGGCCCTCCAGCCGCTCGCTGATCTGTTGCGGATCGGACATGGTCACCGATTGGTCGCGGATCAGCTCGAGCACGTCCTCGATGGCCTCGCACTGGGCGTCGATGACTTGCCGGTGCTCGCGGATCTTCTCGAACTTCTCCAGGCGTTTGCTGAGGATCTCGATGCGCTTGCGGTTGATCTCCTGCACCTTGGGGCCCTGGGAGGCCAGGGTTTTCTCCAGTTGCCCGAGCTCGCGCCGCACCGCTTCCGGGTTGGTCATCTGCAGGTAGTCCCGGTGCTGGATCCCGGCGTGGCTCAGCCGCAAGAAAGAGTGCAGCAGTCCAAGCAGCCTGTCTTCCACCTGTTTGACGAAGATCTGCGAGGTGGAGGAGAGCCGGGCGTAGTTGGCCCGGACGACCTCGCACATCTTGTCCAGCTCGTTGTATCGCGCCCGCAGCTCCGGCGGAACCTCGCGATACATGGCTCGCAGCTTTTCCTCCCGCTTCCGCTTCTCCTCGGCGTATTTCCATGACCGGACCAGGCGGCGGAACCGGCTGCTCTGCGGCGCCAGGCTGATGTAGATCAGTTCCAGACCGGCGGCCAGGACCAGGGGCAGTCCCGAGCCGGAGACCAGGGCGAAAGCCGCCGCTCCCGCCAGTCCGATCCAGTTGTATTGCCATTTCAGGGCTTCTTTGACGAAGTTGATCTGACCCAGGCCGAGCTTGTCCACGCCGTCTTCGACCGCCGAGCGCAGAACGCCTTTCTCTTCCGCCATACGATCCTTAACTCATGGTAGCGGTTTCTGGGGCCCGACGCCATACCGCGCCAGAACCGCTCCGGGTGCGCAAGCAGAGAGGAAATCGCCGGGATCCTCCAGATCTCGATAGGGCGGTCATGTCCCGGTTGAGCCGCGGCGGCCGGGTGCGGCGCGAGAGCCTGGGACTGGTGGCCGAGTCCTACGGGATCGCGCGGGCTGCGCAACAAGTTCCAGGCGGCGAGCGGGGATACGAACTTCGGCCGCGACGTGGCCATCAAGAGCCAAGGCCGGCGACCGCGGTGGTCGGCGTTTTGGTCACCGGCAAAAGGTTGGAAGTAGACGTCATGTCCTTGGCGGTTGCACAGACGCAGAAATTTGCAGAAAACCGGAACTTTCTACTTTGCGTTGACACTGCCGGGCCTCCATTTGACACCAGCCCCGATTCCAATTAGATTCAAGTAGGACCGGGCGAAATCCGGTTCCAGGAGACGTCATGAGGCAGGCATCCCGGTGTGTTCTTACGCTGGCGGCGATGGCCGCGCTGGCCGTTGCGGCGGCGCTGGCGCAGTCCTCCAAGATCACCAGCCCCCAGGAACAGTTCGGCTTCCACCTGGGCGACGACTACCAGCTCGCCACCTACACCCAGTTGACCGAGTACTGGAAGAAGCTCGACCAGGAATCGGATCGCATGATCCTGGTGGATATCGGCAAGACAGCCGAAGGCCGCTCCCAGTGGATGGCCATCATCACCTCGCCGGAGAATCACAAGAAGCTGGCCCGTTACCAGGAGATCTCGCGGCGGCTGGCCCTGGCCGAGGGACTGGCCGAGGAGCAGGCCCGGGCCCTGGCCGCCGAGGGGCGGGCGGTCGTCTGGATCGACGGCGGTCTCCACGCCACCGAAGTCCTGGGGGCCCAGCAGTTGATGGAGACGGTCTACCAGATGGTCAGCCGCGACGATCCGGAGACCCAGCGCTTCCTCCGCGACGTGATCCTGTTGGCCGTTCACGCCAATCCCGACGGCCACGCGCTGGTCGCCGAGGGCTACATGAGGGAGAAGGAGCCCGCCAAGCGCCGCTTCCTGGTGCCCCGGCTGTATCAAAAGTACATTGGACACGACAACAACCGGGACTTCTATCTCTCCAGCCAGCCCGAGTCCACCAACATGAACCGGCAGCTCTACCACGAGTGGTTTCCCCAGATCATGTACAACCACCACCAGACCGGGCCGGCCGGCACCGTCCTGTTCGCCCCTCCGTTCCGGGATCCCTTCAACTACCAGTTCGACCCGCTGATCCCGCTGGGGATCAATCTGGTCGGCGCGGCCATGCACGGCCGCTTCGCCGCCGAGGGTAAGCCCGGCGCCACCATGCTGGAAGGAGCCAGCTACTCCACCTGGTTCAACGGCGGCCTGCGGACAACTACCTACTTCCACAACATGATCGGGCTGCTCAGCGAGACCATCGGGACGCCGGCCCCCATGGAGATCCCCTTCCTGCCCAACCGCCAGCTCCCCAGCAAGGACCTGCCCTACCCGATCGCCCCCCAGACCTGGCATTTCCGCCAGTCGGTCGAGTACTCGATCACCGCCAACCGCGCCGTCCTGGACGTCGCCTCCAAGCACCGCGAGGATTTCCTGCTCAACATCTACCGCATGGGCAGGAACTCGATCGAGCGGGGCAGCCGCGACCACTGGACCATGACCCCGGCGCGGATCGCCGACGTCCAGGCGGCCATCGCCAAGGAGCGGGCCCAGCCCTCCGAGGAGCGGACCTTCGATTCGCGCGGCATGATGCGCTTCGGCGGCGCTCCACGCAAGTTCTACGACCAGTTGCGGGAGCCCGCCCTGCGCGACCCGCGGGGCTACATTCTCCCCTCGGACCAGCCCGACTTCCTGACCGCCACCAAGTTCATCCACTCGCTGATCAAGACCGGGATCACCGTCCACCGCGCCACCGCGCCCTTCACGGCCGCCGGCAAGAACTATCCGGCCGGCTCCTACGTGGTGAAAGCGGCGCAGGCCTTCCGGCCCCACGTGATGGACATGTTCGAGCCCCAGGATCATCCCAACGACGTGCCCTATCCCGGCGGGCCGCCCAAGGCGCCTTACGACGTCACCGGCTACACCTTGGCGCTGCAGATGGGGATTCAGTTCGACCGCCTCCTGGAGGGCTTCGACGGGCCCTTCGAGAAGATCAGCGGACTGCCCAAGCCGCCGCCCGGCCGCATCACCGAGGCCAGCACCCCGGCCGGCTACCTATTGAGCCACCAGGTCAACGATGCCTTCGTCGCCGTCAACCGGCTGCTGCGGGAGAAACACGAGGTCTACTGGCTCAAGGAGCCCGTGCGGGCCGGCGGCGCCACGCTCGGACCGGGGACCATGTACATCCCCGCCCGCGCCGGCCTCCGGCCGTTGCTCGACAAGATGGCCGCCGACATCGGGCTGAACTTTTACGGTCTGGCCAGCCGTCCATCCGGCGAAGCCTATCAGTTGAAACCGGTGCGGATCGGGCTCTGGGATCGCTACGGCGGGTCCATGCCCTCGGGTTGGGTGCGCTGGCTCTTCGAGCAGTATGAGTTCCCCTTCGAATTGGTGTATCCCCAGAAGCTCGACGCCGGAGATTTGAAGAGCCAGTTCGACGTGCTGGTTTTCGTCGGAGGCGCGATTCCGCCGCGGGAAGGCGGTCCCGGCGGCCGCGGCGAAGGATTCTTTGGTCCGCCGCCGTCGCGCGATAACCTCCCCGCGGAGTTTCATCCCCTGCTGGGGAATGTGAGCGCCTCGAGCACGGTCCCGCAACTGAGGAAGTTCCTGGAGAACGGTGGAACCATTCTGACCATCGGCAGCTCGACCAGCCTGGCTTCCCACTTGGGACTCCCGGTGGCGAGCGCGCTGGTGGAACGGCCGGCCAGTGGCGGGGAGCAGGCGCTCGCCCGCGAGAAGTTCTACGTGCCGGGGTCGATTGTGGAGGTGCGCGTGGACCCCAGCCATCCGCTGGCCTACGGGATGGCGGACAAGGCCGACGTCTTTTTCCAGAACAGCCCCGTGTTTCGCCTGCGGCCGGAGGCGTCGGCCAAAGGGCTCAAGCCGTTGGCCTGGTTCGACCGCGCCGCGCCCTTGCGCAGCGGCTGGGCCAACGGACAGCACTATCTGGAGGGCGGCGTGGCGATCATCGAGGCCCCGGTCGGCGAGGGCAAGCTGTTCCTCTACGGCCCGGAGGTGACCTTCCGCGCCCAGCCGCACGGAACATTCAAGCTGTTTTTCAACGGGATCTACTACGGGACGGCCCGGGCCGTGCGGCTCTAGTACTCGTGTCATCCCGAGCGCCAGCGAGACATCTGAGCTGTTGATGACAGTCTCCCCAATCCGGGTGTATGATCGGTTGGGAGCACTCGCTATGCTGACCCTCGAACAGAAGCAGGACTTCCTCACCCGCGGCTTCTCCCGGCGCACCCTGGGCCGGATGGCCGCCTTGCTGACCGCCGGCGCCGGTCTTCCCTTCTATAACGAAGCGGCCCTGGCCCAGTTGTCCAAAATTGGCCGCCTGCTGCCGGGCGCCGTGAAGATCAACGCCAACGAGAATCCGCTGGGACCCTGCGCCGAGGCCGCCGTGGCCATCCACAACGCGGTGAAGGACGGCGGCCGGTACAACTACGAGGAAGCGGACACGCTGGTGAGCACCTTCGCCGAGCTCGAGGTGCTGCGCGAGGATCACGTGATGCCCTTCGCCGGCTCGAGCGACCCCCTGCACCGCGCGGTCCTGGCCTTCACCTCTCCCACCCGGGGCCTGGTTCTGGCCGACCCCAGTTACGAAGCCGGCGATCGCGCCGCCCGCTTCGTCGGGGCCAAGGTGACCTCGGTGCCCCTCCGCGCCGACTACTCGCACGACGTCCGCCGCATGGTCCAGGCCGATCCCAACGCCGGCGTGATCTATGTCTGCAACCCCAACAACCCCACCGGCAGCCTGACCTCCCGCGCCGATATCGAGTACCTCCTGGCCCACCAGCCCAAGGGCTGCCTCGTGCTGCTGGACGAAGCCTACATCCACCTCTGCGACGCCCCCGCCTGTCTGGACTTGGCCGCGGCCGGCAAAGACATCATCGTGCTGCGGACGTTCTCCAAGATCTACGGCATGGCCGGATTGCGCGCCGGACTGGCCATCGGCCGTCCCGACCTGCTGGAGAAGCTGCGAGGCTACGGCGCCGGCGCCCTCCCCCTGACCGCCATGGTGGCCGCCATCGCCAGCCTGAAAGCCCGACACGTGGTCCCGCAGCGGCGCAAGATCATCCGCGACAACCGCGAGAACGTCTTCGATTTCCTGTCCAAGCGCAACTTTTCGTTTGTCCCCTCGGTGAGCAACAAGTTCATGTTGGACGTCAAGCGGCCCGGCCAGGAGGTGATTCAGGCCCTGGCCGCCGAGAAGATCTACATCGGCCGCGTGTGGTCCTGCTGGCCGACCCACGTCCGCGTAACCGTCGGGACCCGCGAGGAGATGGACAAGTTCCAGGCGGCGTTGCTTAAGGTGATGGCCTAGAATCTCGGGCCAGGCAGGATATGCCCGTATCGACACGGTGGTCCGACACCGATCCGCGCGCCATGGAGGTGTTTGTCGAGCTGCACCGCAACACGCCGGCCGGGGAGAAGCTGGTTCAGGCGCTGGAGATGAGCGAGATGTTGCTGCGGCTGTCCCTGGCCGACGTTCGCCGTCTGCACCCGGAAGCCAGCGAGCAGGAGGTGTTCCTGCGCATGGCGGCGCGGCATCTGGAGCGCGACCTGATGATCCGCGCCTACGGCTGGCATCCCGACTGGGGGGTTGAACCCTGACCAGATGACCAGTCCGGTCGCCGGGTTTAAGCGCCTCCTGGAAGCGCTGGAGGGCCTGGGGATCGCCTACATGGTGGGCGGCTCGCTGGCCAGCTCGATCCACGGGATTGTTCGCGCCACAAGAGATATCGACCTGGTGGCTGATATCCGGGAGGAGCACATTGATCCGCTGGCCGCCGAGCTCCGCGGGGGATTTTATGCGGACCCGGCGTTCATGCGAGAATGCCTTCGCCGGGGCAGGATGTTCAACCTGATTCACCATGGGAGCAGCTACAAGTTCGATATTTACCCGCTGTCTCGGGAGCCTTTTCACCAGTCGGAGTTCGCGCGACGCGCCCTGGCGGAATTCAGGTTGGAAGGCGAAATCGTGGCGTTCTACGTGGCCTCGGCGGAAGACACAATTCTGATGAAGCTGGCCTGGTATCAGTCCGGAAACCGCGTGTCGGAAAGGCAGTGGGGTGATGTGCTGGATGTTGTGCGGGTGAAGCGTGATCTGCTGGATCTGGGCTACCTTCGGCGCTGGGCCGGACCGCTGGGGGTCGAGGACCTGCTCGAGGAAGCGCTGAAGGCGCCGGGAGGGAGTCATGCGTAACTCAACGATCCCGGTATGGCCTAGCAGAGAGAGAGCCCCGCCCCCCCCGCCGCCTTTGCTATTATTCCCACTGACGTGGCGCTCTCGCCTGGCACAAAACTCGGCCCCTACGAGATCCTGGCCCGCATCGGCGCCGGCGGCATGGGCGAGGTCTTCCGCGCCCGCGACACGCGCCTCAACCGCGACGTGGCCCTGAAGGTCCTGCTCGATATCTTCGCCAAAGACGCCGAGCGCATGGCGCGCTTCGAGCGGGAAGCCCAGGTGCTGGCCTCCCTGAACCACCCCAACATCGCCACGCTGCATGGCCTGGAAGAGTCGGGCCTGACCCGCGCCCTGGTGATGGAGCTGGTCGAGGGCCCCACCCTCGCCGAGCGCATCCGGGCAGGACCTATCCCGGCCGAGGAAGCCCTCCCCATCGCGCGTCAGATCGCCGAGGCCCTGGAATACGCTCACGAGAAGGCGGTCATCCACCGCGACCTCAAGCCGGCTAACGTAAAGATCACTCCGGAAGGCACGGTGAAGGTGCTCGACTTCGGCCTGGCCAAGGCGCTCGAGGACACCCCGGCGGCGGCCTCTCGCCCCGATTCCCCCACCCTGAGCCTGGCCGCCACCCGCGCCGGGGTCATCCTGGGCACTGCTGCCTACATGTCCCCGGAGCAGGCCAAGGGCAAGCCGGCCGACCGCCGGTCCGACGTCTGGGCCTTTGGCGCGGTGCTGTTCGAGATGCTAGCGGGGCGGCCGGCGTACTCGGGCGAGACCACCGCCGAGACGCTGGCCTCGGTGATGAAGGACCAGCCGCGGTGGGAGGCGTTGCCGGCCGAGGTCCCCGGGCCGATCCGGAAACTCTTGCGACGGTGCCTGGAAAGGGATGCGCGGCGCCGCTTGCAGGCCATCGGCGAGGCGCGCCTCCTGCTCGAGGACATGCTCGCGGGAAAGCCGGACGAGGAAGCGCACGCCGTCGTCGGGCCGCGTGGCCAAACACCCAGCCGCCGCCAGGCGCTCCTCCTCGGCGGAGCGGCGATGGTCCTGGTCGCCGCTCTTGCCGCTTTCGCCGCCTGGACCTGGAAGCCCTCCGCCCACGAAGCGCGTCTGCGCAAGCTCGAGCTGGCCCCAGGCAAGGTTCAGCCCGCCTTTGGATCTCCTATCAGCATTTCCCCGGACGGAAGGAAGATCGCCTACGTGAGCGGAAACCGCCTCTGGATCCGCGACTTCGACCAGTTCGAGCCGCGCCAGATCTCCAACAGCGAGGGCGCCATCCGCCCGTTCTGGTCTCCCGACAGCGCCTTCGTGGGCTACGGGGCAGGGGAAAGAATCTGGAAGGCGCCGGCGGGCGGCGGCCAGGGCCTGGCCGTTGGGGTCGCCCCGCGGGGAATCACCGATGCAGGCGGAGCGGCCTGGCAGCGCAACGGAAGAATCGTTTTCACCACCGGCAGCTCCGGGCTGCTGGAAGTCTCCGCACAAGGCGGCGACTCGCGGCCGTTGCTCGAACCCAGTCCTGAGGCCGAGCTCGATTTCCATCACCCCAGCTCCTTGCCGGAGGGGCGCGGCGTCCTTTTCGCCGTTCACCGCAAGGCAGGCATCGATACCCTGGCGGTGTTCTCGGAGCGGGGGCGCAAAGACGTTTTTCAGCTCCCGGGACAAAGACTCACCAACCCGGTGTACTCGCCGACCGGGCACATCCTTTTCTACCGTGCGCTCACCAATCTAGGTATCTGGGCCCTCCCCTTCTCGCTGTCGAAACTGGAAGCCGCCGGCGAGCCCTTTCTCGCGTTTCCGAACGGCAACGACCCCAGCGCGTCTTCCGACGGAACTCTGGCTTTCGTTCGCGGCGCCGAGACGGTGTTGACCCAACTGGCGCGGGCCAACCGCAGCGGCCAGGTGGAGGGCGCCATCGGCCAGCCGCAGGGGCACGGATCCTACTATGGGTTCTTCCCAGCGCTGTCTCCGGACGGACGCCGATTGGCGGTCGTCGCCGGGGACATAAGCGGCAACGAAGTGTGGATTCACGACTTCGCGCGGGACGCCCGGACCCGGCTGACCTCTACCTCCACCCCGAAACACATGCTGGCCTGGTCGCCGGCGGGAGATCAACTCGCGTTCGTCGCCGGGGGCAACACCCTGGAGTACACGGTATGGCTCCGCGCCGCCGACGGAACCGGCGAGCCGCAAAAGCTGGTGCAGGGCGGCACCCCCGAGTTTTCGCCCGACGGAAAATTCCTCGTTTACGCGGTATTCAAGCGTCCGGACGATTGGAACCTCTGGTATGTGCCCCTCCAAGGCGATAGAAAGCCGGTTGCCATTGTGCAAGGCTCCGGTTGGAGAATGTGGCCCCGGGTGTCGCCGGACGGCAGGTACCTCGCTTACCTGTCCGACGAGTCGGGGCGCCTGGAAGTTTTCCTCACCCGGTTTCCAAGCGGCGATGGCAAGTGGCAGGTGTCCGTGAACGGAGGTTACTGGCCCCGCTGGAACCGGAGCGGCAATCGATTGTTCTTCACCGACCAGGACCAGAGCATCCTGGAGGTGGAGGTGCGGACCAGCCCGACGCCGAGCCTGGGGAAACCCGTTAAGTTGTTTGCCCGCAAGCCGGCCGCCATGCCGTGGGCCTACGGATGGCCCGACGGATTCGATGTGTCCGCCGATGGAAAGCGCTTCTTCTTCCTGCAGCCGGTGGGAACCGAAACCAGCGCCACCGGAATCACCATCGTCGAAAACTGGTTCGCGGAATTCCGGAATCGGAAATGAACGCAACGAAGCGGAGCCTATCGCCGTTCTCTGTGTGTGCGCTTGGTGGCCCAGTCGCCGCGCGGCGTCATCACCGGCGCCATCTCCGACAGCCAGGGAGCGCGAGTCCCCACGCGGGCAGCACGGGATACAAGTCAAGGCCGCACGTTCGGCGGCATACGGGTCAGGATAGCCTCATCGACGTGACGGGCGGTCGCAAGCGCTTGTTCGGCCTCCTCACGCGTCGCTTCCTCGGATTCGCCCGGGTAGCGGAACTTCCAGGCGTACTCTGTCAACGGCTCAGCCTGATCGGCGAGTGTTTCCAGCGTGGAATCCACAGCCACGCACTGGCGGCCAACTTCTTCCAGGTTGTGCGTCTTCCGAAACGGAACATCATGCCAAGCGAGGAAGGCTTGCAGAGCCTTCACGGTCGCTTGTTGCGCATGGAACACTACATCGGACCAAAGGCCTGACTCGGCGGCAGATACCTCGTGTGCTGCCCGCTCGCAGATCGAGTTCGGCCTTGCGCAGCCAAGCCCGGACGTCTTCGGCGCGGGCGTCATCAGACCCCAGGCGGCAACTTCCCTTCGCGTAACACGGCGCCCGGGAGCGATGCCTTCAGAGAGCGGCGCCGCTCAAAGTAGGAATGGGTGCAAACGAGCACGTCCGCAGCGCTCCCCGTGCCGCGGAGTACCTCCTATGCCAGGCGGCTCCTCCGTCGTTCGGGCGGTGCGTCGTCAGGCACAATGACCATCAAGTCGTAGTCGCTGTCCAAACCGGCGTCACCGCGGGCCACCGACCCAAACAGATAGATCCTCTCGGGTTGATAGGCGCTGACTAGCCGCTGAATGATCTCTTTGAGAACCGGGCTGCCCGCCGCCAATGGCTCGTGGATAGGTTGGTTCATCGCGCTTCCATGCACTGGGTCTCAGGTATCCTGCCTCAATCCAGCCCGAAAGGTTCGCCAGGTTACCACATGGTCCTTCGACGCCTGGCGTGCCCTCCCCTTGTTATGATCCCACAGGATGTTGGACCGGCACCTGTTCACCCCTGAGTGCGCCCGTTTTGGCTCAGGAGTAGGGACCAGCACTGTCAACCTTCTGTACTGTGGAGCTGGCAAAGCTGACCCGATGATCGGACCGGCGCCCGGATTCAAGAGGCTCCTCGAAGCGCTGGATCGCCTCGCTTGCCTTGGCCCACCACCCTACTGGTCGCCGGCAGCAGTTTCTCGTACAGACCCTTCATCCGCTGTTGGGTCTGGGCGCTCTTGCTCCGGCTGGCCCGCGCGATCTCCACCGCGCGCAGCTTCACGCTCCGGCTCCGGTCCCGCAACTTGGTCCCCACGGCGCCGGCGATGGCGGTGACCTTCTTCATCAACCGCGTCAGCACCCGAACTCCATCCCCCAGCAGGCTGCTGTCGGTGGGATAGTGAATGTTGGTTTCCACCACCGTGGTGTCCACCCGCATCTTGCGCCCCACCACGATCTTGCTCTGTTGCGCGATGGCCACCTCAAAGTAATCCACTCCATATTGAAGCCTGGTTTTCTTGTCAAAGGTCGAGGGCTGGTTGACGTAATAGCCCCGCTCGATGATGCTGGTGATGCACAGCCTGGAGTCGTAGCCCAGTTCCCGCATTTTCGCTCGGTAATAGTTGAGCACCTTCCGATTGGGCTCGTTAGATATAGCGACGCTTGTCGGGATCGAAACGGATTTCGTCCGCTGAGTTGGCGACCAAAGGCGAGATCGAGCCCATTGTCAGGCTGGGAGTGTACGCGAACCGGTACTGCTTGATGGCCTTCCTGCCGGGGGCCATGTTTCTTCTGGTTTACGGACGCGAAGTGGTGGAAGTCTGGATTGGCAATCCTAACTTTGTGCAAGTCAGCGCGTTGATCTTGCCGGTGCTGCTGCTGGGATCGACTTTTTCGGACGCCAGCCAGTGGAATTCCAGCTATATTCTGTACGGGCTCGGCCAGCACCGCGGCTGTGCCCGTTCGCTGCTGGCCGAGGGGATACTGTTGGTCCTGGCTCTGGTGGTTGTTCTTCCGCGTTACGGCATGTCGGGGCGGCTTGGGCCATCGCCATCTTGGCGATGCTTAACCGAGGCTTCTTCACGCCCTGGCTGCTTTGTCGGCATTTGGGCGCCCCGCTGGGCAGCTACTTGCGAGCGATCTATGTCCGACCGGTGGTCACGGCACTGCCTGTTCTGGGCGCGGTGTACTGGCTGAAGCCGATGCTGCCCGGGCACAGCCTGATTACGCTAGCGCTAAGCTAGGGATCGCGGCGGCGTTGATGGCGGCTGCCTAGCTCAGCGTGGCCTGTTTCACGTGCCTCGAAGAGCGGCACAGGTCGGGCTTGCTAAGAACTCCACTTCATAAATACACTAACGTATTTCTGGCCACCCAGTGCGAACTCACTTCGGTGGACCGAGCTTGCTGAGCAACTCCTTCAAGTCTTGCCGGGTGAACTTCCATTCGAAGGGTTGCGC
>Ga0247727_10012038_pt1 | contig 14943 bp, 16 predicted proteins | sample WisWelCaveWW1625_FD_202498 | JGI IMG/M metagenome (GOLD analysis project Ga0247727, IMG submission 202498) | Biofilm microbial communities from Wishing Well Cave, Virginia, United States - WW16-25 | ecosystem: Environmental > Aquatic > Deep subsurface > Groundwater > Cave microbial mat | place... | reverse complement strand
CGGCACCGGCACCAACGCTACGCAAGACATCAGCTTCACGCCGGCGTCGGCGCGGTATGTGCGGGCGTTTCTGAAAATGCCGAACTCCGGCAGCTATCGCATGGTCGAGTTCAAGGCTTACGCCACCGGCTCGATCAGCAAGCAGGGCGAACAGGCGACGACGGATAATGTGATCATTCCAGACGACATCACGCTGGAACAGAACTACCCGAACCCGTTCAACCCGTCCACGACGATTGCTTTCTCGTTGCCGGCGGGCGCGCAGGTGAGCCTCAAAGTGATCAACGTCACCGGCCAGGAAGTCGCGACCCTCATCGACGGCTATCGTGACCGCGGCAACCATCGCGTGACCTTCAAAGGCGCTAAACTTCCGACCGGCGTTTACTATGCCGTGTTGAAAGCCGGCGACGTTACGCAGATCAAGCGCATGACGTTGGCGAAGTAGTTTGTCAGTGGTCACTGGTCACTGGTAACTGGTAACTGGTCACTGATCACTGATCACTGGTAACTGGTAACTGGTCCAGAGGGCATAACGTCTCCACAGTTATAAAAAAAGAAGGGCAGATCGTCAGTAATGCGATCTGCCCTTTTTGTTTTCTCGTCTTTGTAAAAATATTTTCCGTATGCTGCTGCTATTGCTTGTAATCATTTATCGAACAAAATGGCGAGGGCTTGCACAAATTGACTTTTTTATAATTTTTTTCAAAGGAAGAAAGTTATGCAAAATCTCCACCCGCCCATCCGGGCTAAACGAGGGGCAAGGGCATCAGCATTTATCGGTATCGTCATTTTCAGTTTGTGGTCTGGCCACTCCAATGCCGCCAATGCGACGACGAATCCTGATCCGCCGGCGGCGCCAGGCAATTTGGCCGCAACCGTTCTCAGCAAAAGCCGGATCAATCTCACGTGGACGGATAACTCGACCGATGAGATCGGCTTCAGGATCAAGCGCAAGATAGACGCCACCGGCGCCTACACCGACATTGCAACCGTCGGGCCGGGCGTGACGAGCTATAGCAACACGAGCTTGAATGCGAATACGACCTATTACTATGTCGTGTGCGCGTATAACGCCGCGGGCGATTCGGCCCATTCCAATGAAGTGAGTGCGATGACCTTCATGGACGGACCGAGTCGTTTGGCCGCCACGGCCACGAGCAACGGCCGGATCAATCTCATTTGGTCGGACAATACGGTCAACGAGGCCGGTTACAAGATCGAGCGCAAGGCCGGCGTGAGCGGCATCTATGCCGAAATTGCGCAGGCCGGAAGAGATGTGACGAGCTATTCGGATAACGGTCTGGCCGCGAGCACCCAATATTTTTATCGCCTGTACGCGTACAACTCGACCAACGTTTCCGGCTACTCGAACGAAGCCAATGCCACCACCGGCTCGGCGGACAGTCTCAACGCGCCGAACAACCTGACGGCGATGGCGATCAGCAAGTCCCAGATCAGTCTGGCGTGGACCGATAGTTCGTCCAACGAGACCGGCTTCACGATCGAGCGCAGGATCGGCGCGAGCGCGTATGCCGAAATTGCCGTGGTAGGCGCGGGTGTGGCCGCTTACTCAGACAGTGGCTTGAGCACGAACCGCAGGTATTTCTATCGCGTGCGCGCTGATAATGCGACCGGCCATTCGGCTTATTCGAGTGAAGCTTATGCGACAACCTGGTTTAACGAGCCGAGCCGTTTGACCGCTATCGCCGTGAGCTACAGCCAGATCAATCTCGCCTGGATGGATAATTCCGCCAATGAGGCCAGTTTCCGGATCGAGCGCAAGACCGGCGCGGACGGAATTTATGCGCTCATTGGGACGGCCACCCAAAATACGTCGAGCTTTTCGGATAGCGGCCTGAGCGCGAATACGATGTATTCCTATCGCGTGCGCGCGGTCAACGCCACCAACGTCTCCGTTTACTCCAACGAAGCCGAGGCCACCACCTTCCTGCGCAGCGCGGTCAACAACACGAATCGCGGCGTGCGGCCCGAGGAAATTGCCCTCGCGCAAAACTATCCGAACCCGTTTTCCGCCGGCGCCACCTTCGGCAATCCGGCGACGACGATTTCCTACACGTTGCCGCAAGGCATGAAGGTCTCGCTCAAGATCGTCAACGTTGCCGGCCAGGAAGTTGCAACCCTGGCGGAAGGCTACCAGCCTCGCGGCGCCTATCGCGCAAGCTTCGAAGCGAAGAGCAGTTTGCCGACCGGTGTGTATTTCGCGGTTTTGCAGGCGGGCGCAGTGACGCAGGTGCGGCGAATGGTCTACGCGAAGTAGTCTTGCCCGTGACCAGTGGTCAGTGATCAGTAATCAGTGATCAGTGATCAATTTTCACTGTTCACTTGGAAACAAATTGTTAGACCTCCGGATGGGTTAACCCTCGTCCGGAGGCATAACGCCTCCACAGTAAAAAGAGAAGGGCAGATCGCCGGCAACAGCGATCTGCCCTTTTTTGTTTTTGCGGCGGAGTGCGAAGCTTCAGCTTCGCATTGCTGAAGCACGCGTCCCTGGTGAAATGCTAAACCTGCTTTTATTTTTTTATTTTAGAGAGGCTTGACTTTCAGCACGAAACTGTTTAAATTTAAATTGACCAAAAACTCCGCATAATGTTTTGAATAAACATTTTAAACCAAACAACCGCCATGAGCCAGTTGGGGAATATCCGCGCCAGTGACATTGAAAAAGTGTTGCGCAAACTCGGTTACGGATTGCATCATCAACGCGGCAGTCATCGCTATTATGTTAACGCGGGAAAAATCGTAACCGTGCCGGTTCACAAAGGCAAGACGCTGGGAAAAGGATTGGCGAATAAGATTATTACGAGGGATATTGGTATTTCCGTGAACGAATTCTTTCAACTACTTTAATGAGAGGACGAAAAAATGGAATCTATTGCATATAAAGTCGTGATTCAGAAAAACGAAGAGGGCGACGGCTATTGGGCTTATAGTCCCGATCTGCCCGGCTGCAGTTCAATTGGGGAAACCCTCGCAGAAGTAAAAAGCAATATCCGGGAAGCGATCCTCGGTTATCTGGAAACATTGGCGGCGATGAATCAAGCGATCCCCGCGCCGCAGGATGATTCGGTTTATCTGGAAACGGTGGGGGTAAGTTTTTAAAAGCTTGCAAAGCGCAGAGAGAAGCCGTATATTTCAATGGAAACGATGGAATATATCGAGGCCTGAATGTGACGCATTATGTTAATCCGCCGATTAGAGCAATACATCGCGCTCATATCTTCTTTTGTGGCTGACAAAATAGATGCCGCTGATTTTGAGCGTGAATATCTGAAGATTTTTAAAGAAGACGCAACTGTATGGCCGGAGACTGAATTTGCGATTCTTGATGAATTATTTGGGGAGGTCGATGCCTTTTGCGCCGATCCACAACTGCGAGAGGAAAATGATCTGGATGAATTTGAACTAAAAGAAAAAGGTAAATTGGCGCTGGAGAGGTTGCAGTCGTTGGTTTTGGTCAATTCGTGATTAGCCCCTGCAAAGTCCCGCTTGAGGTGCAAACAAGAAAACAAGTTGCGAAGATTTTATTATTTTCTGTCCTGTTCATCCGGTAAATCCTGCCCCAAAAATATCCGGACGATTCGGCAAATCCGAATACCAAAAATTTAAGATCCGCACGGTTCACTTCGCTCCTGGCCTCTCGCCCTCTTTTAAAAAATGCGGGATTCCCTTAATGTCAAAATGCACGCGCTTTCCGAGAATGCGCCACGTCGTGTTGGAAATATAACCGAGCCAGCCCATGCCGACCGTGCCGGCAATAATCAGAATGCTGAGCGTTGTCATGAATTTGCGCCGTTTCGGATGGCGCTCCGGCGAGCGATCCAGCACAGGCAGCAACAGCAGCAGCGCCACGAACACGCCGTTGCCCAACACCCCGAGCCAGCCCGGAACATATTTCAAGCTTTGATAAATCGGCAGAAAATACCATTCCGGCTTGATGCCGTGCGGCGTCACCATCGGATTCGCCGGCTTGCCGAGCGGCATGTGTACCGTAATCGCCGTAATCACCAGCGCGATGAGAATGCCGTAAGCCACCAGCAATTCTTTTTTGAAATGATCGGGAAAATACGGCCGCGCCTGCTCGGCGAACTGGAGGTTTTGTGAGGGGTCGGCTTCATCCGTGCGATTGAGCGGTGAGATGTGATGGTAACGAATCAAAAACATATGCAGGCTGACGAGCGCGAATAAAAGCATCGGCAGCAGCGCGATGTGAATCGCAAAGAAGCGGCTCAAAGTAATATCGCTGACATTCTCGCCGCCGCGCAAAAAGACGAGCAGAAAATTTCCAATCAGCGGCACCTCTTTCGTGGAGTCGGTGCCGACCGTCGTGCCCCAGAATGCGAGTTGATCCCACGGCAACAGATAGCCCGTGAACGCGAAACCCAGCGTCACCAGAAACAGTCCCGCGCCCACCATCCACGTCAGCTCGCGCGGCTTTTTGTACGCGCCGTAAAAGAACACTCGCACGAGGTGTAGCGCCACGACGGTGACGATGAAATTCGCGCCCCAGATGTGTAACTGCCGAAAGAACCACCCGAACGTGACTTTTTCATTAATAAATTTGATGCTCTCATACGCCGTCGCCGCGCCGGGCTTGTAATAAAATAGAAGGAGGATGCCCGTAAAAATTTGCAGCGCCAAAAGAATCAGTGCCGCGAAACCGAGCGTGTGCAACCAGCTCACGTGCCTAGGCTGCGGCTCCGCAAGCTGCTCACGGCTGAATTTGGCGATGAACTCAATCGGCAGGCGTTCGGCCAGCCACGCGCGAAATGACATGGATAGGTGTCTCCTGCACATGTCATTCCGAAAGCCTGCCCTGCGGCAGGGCAGGCTTTCGGAATGACAGTACTGTTTATAGTATTACCCTGAAAAAACTATCATGACCGCGAAGATTTTTTCACCACAAAGGCCACAAAGAAAAATCTTTGTGTTCTTTGTGCCCTTTGTGGTGCAGTTTTGGTTGCGGCCAAAGCTGCGTTACGTGAATAGTTGCGCAAAGTCAAGCCAAAACGATTTTGTCATCATCAACTTTGACCGCGATCCGCTCCAACGATTTCGGCGGCGGGCCGGCAATGACCTTGCCGTCGCGGTCATATTCGCCGCCGTGGCAGGGGCATTGAAAAATATTCTCGCCCGCATTGAAAGCGACGATACAGCCTAGATGCGTACACACCGCGGAGAGCGCCACCAGCTCGCCATTGCTGCGCAACACGATCGCCGGTTTGCCGCCGAGCATGCCGAGGCGAGCGCCGGCGGCGGGGATGGAATTGGCCGAAATCAATTCCCCATTGGCCTCGGTAAATTCGCGGCCGGTCGCGCCAAAATTTTTATTGGGAAAAAGAAACGCCAGCGCCGGCGCGACAAAGGCCAGCGCCGTGCCCCCAAACAACGCGCCCACGAATTTCTCGAAAAAATTGCGTCGGTTCATAGGGAAGCTCTTTCGGTTTATGTTCTACGCCGATTACCCTGAAAAAACTATCCCTGGCCTGCGGCACCAGGGCAGGCATGACCGCGAAGATCTTTTGAAGGCAAAACCATTATGGGCAAAATAATTAAAAAACAAAATCAAATAGTTTTGCCCGAAATCCCTGGCCTGCGGCAGGCCAGGCGTTTTGCCTTTAGTCGACCCGTTGCGGCTGTTGCCGCATTACGCTTTAGTTAAAATTAACAAACTTTTTTTCTTTGTCAACAAACTTCTTTAAATGTCGTTCTTGACTTTCATCATTTTTTTCCATACTTTAAGCGCGGGCTCAAGGAGGAAGGGAATGAAACTTGTCAGCGAAGTTTATAGTGAAGTGGGCAAAGCGTTTGTCAATGCGGGACTGGGGTTTGCCTTTGCTATTTTAATTGCATGGTTCGTTACTAAGGATCCGGTTGCATGGTGGCAATTTCTTCTTGGAATTATTACCGGACTTGCCCAGGTCTTTATTGGAGCAGCGTTCATTCAAGTTGCTCACCGTGTCTCTGAAAAGGAGGACAAAACCAATGGATAAATTTACCGGCTTGCTTCTTGGCGGCGCCTTCATGGTGCTTGTTTCATTCATCGTCTTGCTTTTTTTTATGTACCAGGCTAAGAAGCAGATTAAATCGAAAGAATAAGCCACGGCGCCTATTCTGCTTTTATTGGCAAGCTGCATTTTACACCTTGCGAGGGATGATACTCCCTTTTGGAATTTTTGCGGTTGTTCAAGTTCTTGCCGGAGCGTGGCTCATTCAAGCAGCTAATCGTGTCAAAAAGTCGGAGGATAAAATGATGGTTAACTTCGACAACTTTCTCATTGGCGGCGCCTTTATGGTGCTTATTTCGTTTATCATCACCCTTTTTATGGTACGTCACGCCAAAAAGCAGTTGAAAGCGAAAGAGTAAATCCGCGTCGCGGATTTATCCTTTTTTCTCAATCGCCACAATGCCATTTCTCTGGCGAGCGGTTCACCGATCCTCGCCAGTCTGTATCGCGGGCCGTTCGCCGTGGGATGCCAATTCCTTTTGCTCAACTCTCCGCTTTTCCTTGCTATTGCCGGTATTATACTCGTTAAGGTTTGGTTTTGGAGCGCCATGTCCCTTAACTCAACATTTATATGTAGCTCAACATTTATGTTGAGAAGAAACGGTACGCGCAACATAAATGTTGCGCTACAGAAACTCCTCGGATGATGGCAGCAATAAAGAAAAGCCTGCCGCGCGCGATTCAGGCAGGCTTTTCTGTTTTAAAATGGAAAACCTCAGCTTATGGGCATCGTCATTCGCGCCGCCGATTTGCCGGCCGATCGTGATACTTTGCTCGACACGTTATTGCGCAACCGCGAGCCGGGTGACAATGCTTTGCGGCAGGCGAGATTCGAGTGGTCGCTTTCCTGCAATCCGTATGGCCGGCCGCGCGCGTGGCTGGCGATTGACGAAAGCTCCGGCAGAGTCATCGGCTCGGTGAGCGCCTTTCCGCGGCGGGTGTTGGTCAACGGCGAAGCGGTGCTTGGCTGGAACGGCGGCGACACCTCGATCGATCGGGAATTTCGCACGCTTGGCGCCGCCCTCAAATTGCGCCGCGCCGTGAAAGAATGCGTCGATCGCGGCGAAATGCGTTTTCTCTATTCGCATCCGGTTGATCGCATGCGCGTGGTGTTAGAGAAGGTCGGGCACGTGATCATCGGCAAACTCGCGCGCCATGGTTTGATTCTACGGTTCGATCGTTTTGTCAACAGGGCGATGGGCAAAAATTTTGTCGCCGCCATGCTGGCGCAAACGGCAAATCCGCTGCTGCAGGCATGGTCGTGGCAGGGAAATTCTTCGGCTCGCGGCGGCGCCCTTGTTCGCGTGCAGGAACGGAACCATTTCGGCGACGAATTTGATGCGCTGTTGGCGCGCGTCGCGAAAAATCATCCCGTCCTCGCGGCGCGCGACGCGAGATTTCTGTCGTGGCGGTTTTTGCAAAATCCGTTGCACGCCGAGTTTATAATTTTTCATCTTAAAGCCGAAGGCCGTTTGCGCGGCTATGCGATCGTGGATTTAAAAGGCGACGGCGCGCGCATTCTGGATTTTCTCGTTGAAGATCACCGCAGCGATTTGGCGATATTGCTCGCCGGCATCATTCGCTGGCTGCGGCCAAAAGGCATTTGCAGCGTGTCCGTGCGCGCCAATGATCACAATCCCATTCTGGCGTTGCTGCGCTCCTTCGGGCCGACTTCACTCGACACCGTCAATTCCGGTATTGCCCTGCATGTTTCCACCGGCGGACCGAATGACGTCCTGCTCGACGAACGCAACTGGTTTATGACGCAGGCCGACCGCGACGTTTAACGTAGCGCCAAATGCGCCCGCAGAACAGCTCGTTTCCGGTTAGCACCCAAAACGCAAAATTAAATTACTCGTCGCGCAACCCGGACAAGCCGGAACTCAAAAAATAGTCGCTCATCCCGCTGCTGCGGGAGAACTGCTCACGGAAATGAAATCATAAAATGCTTTTTTTCCGTGAGAGTTCTATTCCGTGAGCCAAAATTTCTTTGCTTTTAATGAAACCCTCTGCCGAAAAAATTCGCCTCGCCCATGTTTCCGCTTCGTTGCACTACGGCGGCAAAGAGAACGGTGTGGTCAATCTGGTCAACCGTCTCGACCCGGCGATCTTCGAAAATTATATTTTCACCTACGTGCGCGACGGCGCGCTGGCGCGGCGGGTCGATCCGGTGCGTTGTCGCGTCGTCGAGCTGGGCGACAAGCTCGGCGGCGATTATCGGCTGTATTTCAAGCTCGCGCGCGAATTTCGCCGCCATCGCATTCACATTGCCCACACCCATTCCTGGGCCACCGTGATGGAAGGCATCATCGGCGCGCGGCTGGCGAGAGTGCCGATCATCATTCACGGCGAGCACGGCACGATGAAAACCGCGACGAAACTGCACGTTCACCTGCAACGCTGGCTCTGGCGCGCCGCGGATCAGATGCTCTCGGTCTCCAATGTTTTGCGCGAAAATTTGCACCGCCAGTTTAATTTCCCCAAAGAAAAAATTCGCGTCGTTGCCAACGGCGTCGATCTGTCGCGTTTTGCGCTCACGCGTCACGACCTTGATTACAAAGCGCGACTCGGTTTGCCGGCCAACGCGCTGGTGTTTGGCGCCGTCGGCCGCGTTGTGCCGGTGAAAGCGTATCCGATTCTCCTGCAGGCCGCGAAACTGATTTTTAACGAAATTCCCCGCGCGCATCTGGTGATCGTCGGCGACGGCCCGCAGTTGGATGAGCTGGTGCAATTGGCGGAGGAATATCAGATTGCGAATCGTGTCCATTTTCTCGGCGCGCGCAAAGACGTGCCGGAGATTCTGCGCGGCCTCGAGGTGTTTGTGCTCTCTTCGGAAAGCGAAGGCATGTCGAATACGATTCTCGAAGCGATGGCCTCCGGCCGCCCGGTGATCGCCACTGCCGTGGGCGGAAATCCGGAGCTGGTGGTTGACGGCGAAACCGGCCTGCTGGTTCCGCCCAATGATTCGCCGGCAATGGCCGCGGCGATTATGAAATTGCTGCGCGATCCCGAATTACGCCGGCAGATGGGCTGGCTGGGCCGCCAACGCGTCGAAGAAAAATTCAGCCTCGAAGTGATGGTGCGCAATTATGCGAATGTTTATCTCGAAGCTTTTCGGCGACGGTTTAAATTAAAAGAAAATTTGCCCGGACAACTGCGCGCGAACGCGCTGGCGCATGAAACCAATTGAGTCATTGTCGCGTTTGCTTCATTAATGAAAAGAGGCTGAACCGCTCGAAGTTTTGCTTGACTTTGACGGCCTGTTTTCATAAAATGAAATCACCGCACTTCGAACTCTATTATAAGGAGATGATCTCATGCGGACACGGCTCTTTCTCGTGCTCGCCGCCAGTTTAATGTTCAACGTTGCAAACGGTTTGTCGCAAATCCGCCCCACCGGCGTTCGCCTCGGTTATCTCGATCCGAAAGGCTCGCAGGCCGGTTTGATTCTGGGCCTGGACTTGACCACGCAGGTTGATGAGACCGTCGAGCTCGGCGTGTCGATCAACGGCTTTCGCAGAAGTTATGAAAAGACCACGACCATCGCCCAGCAGGTGAGCGCCGGCGGTTTAATTGAAAAAGAGGTGAAACAGGAGCTCGCCTTCACCACGTTTTTCCTGCCGATCATGGCCGAGGCCATCGTGCACTTCGGGCAGGAAGATTTTCATTTTTTTGCCAATGGCGGACTGGGCTACGAACTGTTGTGGAACAACGAAAATAATCTGGCGCAAAAAAAACGCGAGCGGCGCTACTACAGCGGTTTTATGTGGCTGGCTGGCGGCGGTTTTCAGCAGCGCCTCGGCAGCCGTTCCGCCTTCATCGGCGAAATTTTTTATCACAACGCCACCGTCAAGCGCAACCAGACGAAAAATACGGAAGGCCTGCCGATCTGGAGTCAGGTTGATCTCTCCGGCCTCGGCTTTCGCGGCGGTTTGCGATTCGGATTGTGGTGAATTCAACAGCGTTAGCCAGTTTGCCCCGCCATTCCTTATTAAATAAAAGGAATGGCGGGGTTAACCGGCAAACGGGCAAACGGGCTAACTTTTCGTGCATTCGCGATGAGCTATTACGGACAACAATATACTTTCGGCTTCAGTGAAGGACTGCCGCCGGCCGTCAAATATTTGCTGTTGACGAACGGCGTCTGCTTTTTCCTGCAGCTCGCGTTTGATGACGCGATCATGAAATGGTTCGCGTTAACACCGTATGCGGTCGTGCAGACCTTCTCCATTTGGCAGCTCGTCTCGTATTTGTTTTTGCACGGCGGCATCGGCCACATTTTGATGAACATGCTCGTGCTCTTCATGATCGGCTGCGAGCTGGAGCGCTACTGGGGCACCAGAGAATTTTTGCGCTTCTATTTCATCTGCGGCATCGGCGCCGGCCTCGTCCATCTGATCGTGAGTTTTCTTTTGCCTGAAACGGCGCTGATTTATCCGCCGAAGGTTCCGGTCATCGGCGCCTCCGGCGCCATTTACGGCCTGTTGATGGCGTTCGGCGTGCTTTTTCCCAATCGGGTTATAACGTTGCTGCTGTTTTTTATCATCCCCGTCAATATCAAAGTCAAATACCTCGTCACCATCGCCGGCCTCGTCGTGTTGTATTCGAGTTTGGCCTCTGCCAAAGACCCCGGCGGCAACATCGCCCATTTTGCGCATCTGGGCGGCATGGTGATCGGATTTGTCTATTTAAAAAATATCAAGCCGAGCCTGCGCTGGGGCGACGTCATGTTCAGCAACCGTTCCGCGAAAGCGGACGCCGGTCGCGTCACCAAATGGTTTCGGCAACGGACGGAAAAACGCCGGCAAATGCAGGTGGTGCGCCGGCGACAACAGGAAGTTCAGCTTCGTGAGCGTGTGGATGTTATTCTGGATAAAATCAATGAAGTCGGTTATGAGAATCTTTCTGAAGACGAGAAGCAGGTTCTCAAAAAAGCCAGTCAGTATCTCAGCCAAAAAAATCTTCATTCCGAAGGTCTGTCGTAAATCCGGCCGCGTCGGGGCTAGCGCTTTTTTCTCCGCTGCAGTTTCGGCGCAAAGATTTTTGGGGCGCTGCGATGCGTTTGCCGCCTTACGTTTTACCTCTTACGTTTTACGCCTGACGTTGATTTTTTGCGCCGCCGCGTTTGCCCAATCGCAGGAAACGGTTCCCGGCGCCAATGGGGCCTCGCAAAAACTGGCGGTGGTGACGTTGCCGGAAATGGGCAACGTCCAGTTTGTTGCCCTCGGCGATCTTGCGGAGCGCCTCGACCTCCGCACGTTTTACAGCGAGAAGGCGCGCAAAGTCATTGTCTACAGCGGCAGCAACGAGATCAAGATCACCGCGATGAATCCGTTTGTGCAGATCAACGATCGCATGGTGCAGTTGCCGCTGGAAACGCGTTTTGCCAACGGCGACATTCTCGTGCCGTTGCGCTATTTTGCGGATTTGTTGCGCCCGCTTTATCCCGGGCGATGGCCCGAAGATTTGGAATTTCCGCCGCCCGCCGGCGCGAACAAAACGGCGTCGCCCTCCGACAACGCAACCGTTTCAACTGAGCCGCCGGGCGCGCTCACGCCCGTTGCGCCAAAACCCGCCGCGGCTCCGGCCAGTATTTCCAAAATTGTCATCGAAGAAAAAGCCAACGGCACCCTGATCCGCGTGCATGCCTCGCGGCCGATTGCGCGCAAACAGGTCAACACCCGCGTCAGCCAGCGCTGGTTGTACATCGACGTCGCCGGCGGCCGCCTCGATTCCACCTTCGTACGCAATATCCGTCCCGCCGGCATCGTCCAGCGCGTCACCTCGCAATACACCGGCTCAGTGGTGCAAATTTCCTGTCAATTAAAAGAAGACCTCGACCAGAAGCGCATCAGCATCAGTGGGCAGGGCAATGAGACGTTGATCTCGCTGCCGACGCTCGACCAGCTTTCCACCAACGTCCTGCGCACTCTGGAAACCGAGAAGCGCAAATGGCTGCTCGACACCATCGTGCTCGACGCCGGCCACGGCGGCCATGACCCCGGCGCCATCGGCCCGAGCGGCGCGTGCGAAAAAGACATTACCCTCGCCATCGCCAAACGCGTCAAGCGCCTGCTGGAGAAAAAGATCGAGGCGCGGATCGTGATGACGCGCGACAGCGACCGCTACATTTCGCCGCGCGAGCGTACGCAACTGGCCAACGCCGCGCAGGGGAAAATTTTTATCAGCATTCATTGCAACTCCAATCTCAGCCGTCGCGTCAACGGCACGACGACTTATATTCTCGGCCCGGCCCGCAGCGAAGAAGCGCTGGAAGTGGCGCGGCGCGAAAACGCCGTCATCAAATACGATCCCGACAGCAGCTCGTACGCCGGGCAGGGCGACGAGAGTTTTATTCTCGCCGCCATGGCCCAAAGCGCCTTCAATCGCGAAAGCGAAGATTTCGCCGCGATGATTCAGGAAGAAATCTGCGCCGGCATCAGGCTCCCTGACCGCGGCGTCAAGCAGGCCGGTTTCTACGTCATGGTCGGCGCCTCCATGCCGAATATTCTGGTTGAAACCGCGTTCATCTCCAACCCGCGCGAAGAAGGCCTGCTCGGCGACGCCGGCTTTCAGCAGGACATCGCCGAAGCGATTTTCAACGGCATCAAACGGTTTAAAGAAAAATACGAATCGGGGATTTGAGCCGAGAGAAAAGAGCAAAAAGCAAAAAGAAAACAGCAAAAAGCAATACTATCCAACTGTCTAATCGTCCAACTGCTAAAAATCACCAAAAAAGACTTGACTTTTTTAATGAAATTTTTACGTTGATAGTCATCTGTTGACAACACAAATTTCGTATTTCTATCAAGCAAAGGGTTTCCCTTCGTTTAGGCGGCCCGGACATGGCTTACCAATTACCGGATCTTCCTTACCAGCGTTTGCGTTTTAGCCTCACTGCCCGGCAAGAGGTATTTCTGCCTTCGTTTAAGGGTTCGCTGCTCCGCGGGGCATTTGGTCATGCCCTGCGCCGGACGGTTTGTGTCATGGGCCCGCAGCAACCCTGTCCCACCTGCATGCTGCGCAAGCAATGCGTTTATCCCCGTCTGTTTGAAACGCTCATCGAACCGGACGATAAGGTCCCGCGCTTCCTGCGTGGTTTGCCCACCGGCCCTCAGCCTTATGTCTTCGAGCCTTTCGACGAACAGCGGCTCTACCGCGCCGGCGAATCCCTGCGGTTTGATCTCATCTTGATCGGCCAGGCCATTGAATTGCATCCGTTTGCGATTTTTGCCGTTTCACAAATGAGCGAACAGGGATTGGGATTCAAACGAATTCCGTTTCAGTTGGAAAGTTGCAAGTGGCAAGTGGCAAAAAGCAAAGAGCAGGAAGAAGGCAAAAGGCAAACAGCAAAAAGCAAACAGCAGGAAGCTGGTGAAAACTTGTCACAGGTCAGTGATCGTCGGGAAGATGATCATGAATGGCGACTGCTTCACCTTCCGCATGCTCGTCTTCAAAATGATCCGCCGCGTTTTGGAGCTGGCGCATTTTCACGTACCCAACGCGAAGATTGATTGGGAGTTCCATCCGCTGCTCGTCGCCGCCGACGCCGTGAAAATCGTGCACCGCGACTTGCGCTGGGTCGATTGGGAGCGCCGGAGCAACCGCCAGAAAACCGAAATGCTGATGGGCGGCTTTGTCGGCGAGATGGTTCTGGAAGGCGACCTTGTGCCGTTTCTCGATTTGCTGCGAGCGTGCGAGGTGGTGCACGTGGGGAAGGGCTGCGTGTTTGGGAATGGGAAAATTGTTTGTTCCTTTCATTCGCCCCGTGATGAATCACGGGGCTGAGAGGTGGAAGGACGCTAAAGCGTCCTAGAATTCATAGCGCCATTTATGGCGCTTGCATATTTTAGCCCCGTGCCTCGGCGCGGGGCGATCACCAACCGGAAAGGAGAAATTTATGTCCTATTGGCGTTTGCATTATCATGCGATCTGGTCGTGCAAAAATCGCGCGCCATTGATCACCCCGGAATTGGAACCGGAACTCTACAAATACCTGCGCGGCAAGGGCCTCGAATTGGGCGCGATTATGCACGCGGTCGGAGGCATCGAAGATCACGTACACAACGTTTTTTCATTGCCGCCGAAATTTGCCATCGCGGATTTCATCGGCAAGCTCAAAGGCGCGAGCTCGCATTGGGTGACGCACGTGTTAAAACATCCCGGAGAATTCGATTGGCAACGCGGCTACGGCGTGCTCTCGTTTGGCGACAAAAATTTGCCAACGGTGATTGCCTACGCGAACAATCAAAAAGAGCATCATGGCCGCCAAACCACGCACGAGGCGATGGAAAAATGGTGCGAGGAGGAGGATGGGGTGGTGGCGTATTTGGATGATCCGCCCGCCGCGCGATGAATCACGCGGCAAAGAGATGGAAGGACGCTAAAGCGTCCTCAAATTTATAGCGCCATTTATGGCGCTTGCATCTTTTAGCCCCGCGCCTCGGCGCGGAGGCGCAGGTGGTATCGTTGTGTTGACAAAAATTGCAGACGCTCGGTTATCCTATTGACGAGATCGTCGTGGTACACACTGCCTCGGAGAATGAGCCGACACGCTCGGCGCTCGCGAAGCTGGTGAATTTTTTTAATCAAACCCATTCAACGCCGGTGCATCTTGGATTCGCCGTGATCGGCGGCGAGCATCCCGTTGCCGACACGTTGACCGAAGAAGCCCCGTGATGAATCACAGGGCTGAGAGGTGGAAGGACGCTGAAGCGCCCTAAAAATAATTTATAGCGCCATTCATGGCGCTTGCACCTCTTAGCCGGATGGTTTACCATCCGGCATCCTTTTAATTTTAATCTCTGGAGGCCTTATGCCCAAATACATTTTTTCCCTCGGTCTCATCCCGGTGCAGGATTTTATTGCCGAGTCCCGCCGCTCGAGAGATTTGCGGGCTGGGTCGGCGATCCTCTCC
>Ga0247727_10012037_pt1 | contig 14943 bp, 13 predicted proteins | sample WisWelCaveWW1625_FD_202498 | JGI IMG/M metagenome (GOLD analysis project Ga0247727, IMG submission 202498) | Biofilm microbial communities from Wishing Well Cave, Virginia, United States - WW16-25 | ecosystem: Environmental > Aquatic > Deep subsurface > Groundwater > Cave microbial mat | place... | reverse complement strand
TATCGGGCGCCGAGACGAAATTGAACGTGTGATTCAAATTCTGTGCCGCCGCACGAAAAACAACCCTGTTTTGATCGGGGAAGCAGGCGTCGGCAAGACAGCCATTGTCGAAGGATTGGCCCAGGAAATCGTGGAGGGCAATGTGCCTGAACTATTGCGCGACAAACGGGTGATCAACCTGGATCTGGCGCTCATGGTTGCCGGCACAAAGTACCGTGGACAATTCGAGGAACGCATCAAGGCCGTCATGGAGGAAATCCGTAAATCCGGCACTGTGATCATGTTCATTGATGAACTTCACACATTGGTGGGCGCCGGTTCCGCAGAGGGAACCATGGATGCCTCCAACATCATCAAGCCTGCGTTGGCCCGTGGTGAACTTCAGTGTGTGGGCGCCACCACCATGAGTGAATACCGCAAGTATATCGAAAAGGATTCAGCGCTGGAGCGCCGATTTCAAACAGTCCGTGTGGATGCTCCCACCGTTGAGGAAACGATCGAGATCTTAAAGGGCCTGCGCCCCAAATACGAACAGCATCACAAGGCCAAGCTCACCGATGAAGCGCTTGAAGCTGCCTCCAAACTTTCAGACCGGTATCTCACCGGCCGCTTCCTGCCTGACAAGGCAATCGATGTGATGGATGAAGCCGGCGCGCGCGCGCGGATCAATTCCATGACCCGTCCGCCGGATGTGAAGGCGCTTGAAAGGGAGATCGAGCAAATCAAGGGCGAAAAGGAAAAGGCCATCAAGGGCCAGGATTTTGAAAAGGCTGCCGCGCTTCGCGACCGCGAAAAGCAAACACGCGAGAAAATTGAAAAGATGATCGCCGAATGGAAAACCAGGCGCGAAGAAAAGGAGGTCGTGGTCACCGATGAGGATATCATGACCGTGGTTTCGAAGGTGACAGGCATCCCGCTTACCCGCATGGAGAAGACGGATACTGAAAAACTCCTCAACATGGAAAATGAATTGCGTGGCATTGTGGTTGGACAGGAGGAGGGAGTCTCCGCTATTGCCAAGGCGCTTCGCCGTTCTCGCGCTGACCTGCGCGATCCCAAGCGGCCCATTGGTTCCTTCATGTTCCTTGGACCGACCGGTGTCGGAAAAACGCTTCTGGCCAAGGCCATTGCCGAAATCATGTTCGGCGATCGCGAAGCCCTTCTCCAATTCGACATGTCCGAATACATGGAAAAATTCAATGTTTCGCGACTGGTTGGATCGCCCCCGGGCTATGTTGGTTACGAAGAGGGAGGTCAACTCACCGAACAGGTGCGGCGCCGTCCCTATTGTGTGGTGTTATTTGATGAAATCGAAAAGGCTCACCCGGATGTTGCGCACATCCTGTTGCAGATTCTCGAAGAGGGCAAGGTGACCGATTCACTCGCCCGCAAGGTTGATTTCCGAAACACCATTGTGGTTTTGACATCCAACATCGGCGCTGACCTGCTCCGCAAACAAACCTCCATGGGCTTCAGCGCTTCCTCCAATGACAGTTCCTACGACAAGATGAAGGAAAAGATCCTTGAGGAAACCAAGAAGCAGTTCAAACCCGAGTTCATCAACCGCCTTGATGATCTGATTGTCTTCCGCGCCCTCAACAAGGATGACGTGAAGAAGATTGTGGATATCGAGGTTGCGAAAGTTTGCGCGCGCCTGAAGGAACATCGGGAACTGGCCATTGAACTTTCACCCGAAGCCAAGGATCTGCTGGTTGAAAAAGGATTTGATCCAACCTCGGGCGCTCGTCCTCTGCGGCGCGCCATTGAACATCACCTCGAGGACCCGCTTGCCGAAGAGCTTCTCCGCGGCAACATTCACCCGCACGATGCCATCATCGTCTATGTGGCAAACGATAAACTCGTTTTCCGCCAGAAAGAGGGCAGCACCCCCCCGCCTGCCGTCGAAACCCAGCAGGCGTAAAGACAAATAGTTTTAGGCAACAGGAAACAGGCGCCAGGTGAACGGCACGATCTCCTTTTTTGCCACAACCTGCTACTTGTCACCTTTTACCTGTAACCTCACAGTTCCTTTACACACGCCTCAACAACCTCGCTTAAGGAACCGGTTGCAAGACAGATGCATGTGTCCGCGGCGCCATAATACAGCCGCAGCTCATCCTTTTCGTAGTCCCCAATTGCGCCACATGGGAACACAACATTGTCACATGTGCCTTTCCGTTCGTATTCCGCTTCCGCGCCCAGAAGAAAACTCCGGGTCTTTCCAAGAATTTTGGTGGGATCCTTCAGATCCAGAAGAATGGCTCCAATGTAATAATAGGTTCCACCCGACGGAATCTGAACACCATGCATGATGACCAACCATCCTTTTTTGGTTTTGATCGGAGGAGTCGGACCAATCTTGATCGGATTCCAAAAGCTGTATCCTGGACGAAGGATGGGACGGAAACATCCCCAATGAATCAGGTCTGGCGATGAACTGAGCCATATTGTGCAATATTGACCCTGACCTCCTCCAGGCCGGTCCAGTTTATAATATTTTCCGTTGATTTTCTCGGGAAAAAGCGACGCGCCGCGATTCTTCGGCTGCGTAACAACTTCCATGAGTTCGTATTTCTTGAAATCCTTCGTCTTGCCGAGGATCGTAGCGGGCGCATCAAAACGATCCGTCATGATCGGCGTCATAATGTAGTAAGTATCCCCGATTTGGGTGGTTCGGTTGTCGATTACATGACGGTCAATAATATTAAATGGATATTTTTTGGTGTTCAACTTGATGAACGGCTCATCAGCAATGGTGAAATGAATGCCATCCTTGCTTCGGGCAACCCGGGTCTCGCCGTTATCCGGTCCTCGATGAGAATGGAGAATGGACAACAAGAGAATCGTCTCCCCGTTGTACATTGCGGGGGACGGGTTATAGATCTTGCACATGCCGGGGTGATCCTTGGGGCTGATCACCGGATTGCTCGGATGCCGCTTCAAAATTTGAGTGACATGTTTCATATCTTTCCTTGTCTCATCCACGGGTCATCCGAGGATTTTGGGGTCAACGCAAATTACCAGCGCATCTTTCCGGAATAATCCAGACAATTTGATTGATCGTTTGAGATTGCCGACCGGGCCGGTCGGCCTGCAACCCCTGTGAATTCTGTGGCCTCTGGTCTTGATTAAACCAAAACACACACTTTCTCCGTTGTCCGAAAGTGAAGTTTTGCCACTTTTCCCAGCGGATCACGTCCATGTTTGGATACCAATTCCCTTCCGGCCTCGATCACCGCCTCAGATGCGCCTTTCGGGAGTTTAATCCGCCATTTTTTGGAAAGTTTTCCTAATCCGAGAACAAATTCCGCCCTCGCAACAATCGACGCCGCCGCAACAGCAAGATCCTCCTCAGCGCGATGACGCTGTTCGAGCTGAATGGTTTTGCCGCGCTCCATCAATGCCTGTTGAATGATTCGCTTGTTCCCGAACTGATCCGAGATGGCGCGCGAACAAATCTTCCCGGATTTCTGTGGATCGATGCGCGCCAGCAGATTCTCGATGGCACGCGCGTGTCCCCACCCCAGGATGTCATTTACATTCTTCATTTTCGTGTGAAGACGATTGTAAGCTTCAGGTCCGATGCTGATGACTTCCGCCACACATTCACGCATGGAGCGAATCTTTTTGGCCAGATCGATGGCTGCGTTGTCTGAAGTAATCTTCTTTGAATCGCGAATGTTCAGCTCCTTGAATTTTGGAAAAGCCTCCTTCGAGGCAAATACCGCGCTGATCACCATCGGCCCGAAATAATCTCCCTTCCCGCTTTCATCCACACCCATGTGAGGCTCAAAGGCGTGGGGATTGAGCACTTCGTCATAACCCAGCCTTGCTTCCTTGAAAACTTCGGGCTCGAGAAAGAACTGAACAAACTCTTCAGTCCCCTTTCCTTGCACGACAAGTTTTCCGCTCTCATAAAAAACGACTCCCACATCCTTTCGCTTGCCGGCAAATTGCGCATAGGGAACAGTATGCGTTTCAAAATCATGCGAGTCCAAATAGGCTTTTACCAGGGCAGCCTGGGATTCGGATAGCTTGATGGTGTAACTTGTAAGGGATTTCATGGGCAGTTCCGAGTTCTGAGTTTAAAGTTCAAGGTTAATTCCTTCCAAATTTTGTGCCACGAAGTCCAGAGCTGTTTAACGGTCGAATCTTTCGCGGAATGGAAAGGACTTTCGCGCAAAGCCGCAAAGGCGCAAAGCAAAATCTCCTTTGCGTTCTTGGCGTCTTTGCGTGAGACTTTTTGTCTAATTCTTTTCCAAACTTTGGATTTCGTCATGTATCCCATTTCCAACCCTGGACAAGACACTGCCTATCCTCAATCCGCTTTTTCCATCCCCCTTTTACAGTGGTACCAGCGAAGCCACCGCAAACTTCCCTGGCGCGAGACACATGATCCCTATGCCATCCTGGTTTCCGAAGTCATGCTGCAGCAGACACAGGTGAAAACCGTGGCACCCTACTACCTGCGGTGGATGAAAAAATATCCCACGGTTCAGGCGCTCGCAGCCGCTTCCGAAACTGAAGCGCTCAAATCCTGGGAGGGTCTTGGGTATTATCGGCGCGCGCGCCTTCTCCGCGCCGCCGCCAGACAAATCGTTTCCAGACACAAGGGTCGCTTTCCAGATTCGATCGAAACCATCGAGGCGCTTCCCGGTGTGGGACCTTATACCCTGGGCGCGGTTGCCAGCATCGCATTCAATCTGCCGATGCCCGTGCTGGATGGCAATGTGATCCGTGTTCTTTGCCGGTGGTTCGGCATCCGTGAAAACACACGCCAGGCCATAACTCGGAAGAAACTATGGGCGCTCGCCGAAACCCTCATTCCAAAATTTCGGATTTCAAAACCCGGAACTTTGAACTTTGAACTCGGAACCTCCGCCACTCCCGTGGCGGGCGATTTCAACCAGGCCGTGATGGAGCTCGGGGCCACCCTCTGCGTACCACACAACCCCTTTTGCTTGCTTTGTCCGATTCGCGAAGGTTGCCGGGCTTTCACTCATCGGATGCAACACGAAATCCCTTCGAAGATTCCTCATCCTCCCACGATTCGACAATTCGAGTATGCTGGTCTCGTCATCTGCAATCAACGTGTTCTTCTTTACCGGCGTCGCAGCAACCAGCGAATGGCGAACTTGTGGCAGTTTCCTTCAGTCACTCTCCCGGATCCATCCAGCCGGTGGCCCAACTTGTGGAAGAAAACTTTTGGATCACTTCATAAGATTGCCAGTTTATCCACTTCCAATTATTCCGTGACCAATCATCGGATCCGTCTTGAATTTTTCAGGATCCAGGGATTTCGCTCCCTCGCTTCGAGGGGCGAAAGCGTGAATGCCACGAGCGTCGCACCCGGCACACGATGGGTAAGCCTGAAGGCAGTCAGGAAGCTGACACTCACCGCTGCTCATCGCAAGCTGGCTGACCGTTTTCTGACAACGAAAAAGCACAAGATGCACAAAATCTTGATGACCTTGTGCCTTTTGTGCCTCTTTGTGGCTAATCTTTGAAAAAACTCTCTTTCGACATTTAGCTTTCAGCATTCAACCAGTTTGAGCTTCTGTTTCAGCAGGCGTGACGTTAAGAAAAGACAAATGAAGCAGGAACCGCACATAGCACGTCACGTGCGCGACATCCCCCGGTCGGGCATTCGTGATTTTTTCGACGTGGTTCAAAATGTGCCGGATGTCGTCTCGTTGGGTATTGGCGAACCGGACTTCGTCACGCCCTGGCACATACGGGAGGCTGCCATCTACGCGCTGGAAAAAGGCCGCACCGGTTACACCTCAAGCCTTGGCTTGCTCAAATTACGGCGCGCCATTTCCACCTACGTGGAAAAACAGTTTGGTCTCTCTTATCATCCGGAGAACGAAATTATCATTACCGTCGGCGTCTCCGAAGGCATGGATATCGCCCTGCGCGCCATATTGAACCCCGGTGAAGAAGTTCTCTACCACGAACCTTGCTATGTATCGTACCATCCGGGTGTGCAGTTGGCGCACGGAAAACCGGTATCGGTTTCCTGCAAGGCAAACCAGGGATTTGTTCCTCAAGCCCTGGATTTCTCGGCGAAGACAACCGGTAAAACCCGCGCGTTGATGCTCAATTTTCCAACCAACCCGACAGGCGCCACTGCCACCGGACCCCAGCTCAGGGCGCTCGCGCGTGTGGCGATTGAAAGAAATCTGCTGGCGCTTTCCGATGAAATCTATGCGGAGCTGACCTATGATGGAAAACATCGCTCCATCGCAACCTTTCCCGGAATGCAGGAGCGAACCATTTTTTTCCACGGATTTTCAAAGGCATGGGCCATGACGGGTTTCCGTCTCGGTTACGCCTGCGCCCCTGCTCCCATTATCGAGGCCATGATGCGGGTGCATCAGTACGCCATGTTGTGCGCGCCGATTCTCAGCCAGGAAGCCGCCATCGAGGCTCTGAAGAATGGCGCTTCTGACGTGGAACGGATGAGGGATGAATATCTTCTCCGCCGGAATTATCTCGTCGGTGAACTTCAGTCGATGGGTTTGGATTGTCGGCTGCCCCGGGGCGCCTTCTATGCTTTTCCGTCCATTCGGAAAACCGGATACACAAGTCGCGAGTTTTCACTGAGGCTGCTGAAAAAACAAAAGGTGGCTGTTGTGCCGGGTGACGCCTTTGGCCCCACGGGAGAGGGCCATGTTCGCTGTTCCTTCGCAGCCGCCATGTCGGAAATTGAAAAGGCTGTGGAGCGGATAAAACGGTTTGTGGGGTAGAAAAACAGGCATCTCTCGCAGATCGTTCGCAAGAATGTCTGAAATTCTTGTGACAAGTCTCCGCAGAAAATGGGGCTGGATCAGATTGGATGCCTTTGTTTTCACCAAATTCGTGCTTTCAGATTTTTTGTTTGTCGTTATTCTGTGTGTAATACGTCGGTTACGTGGGGAGATTGCATCCTTCCCTCGGCGGTCGTAGACCGCTGCTACAATACACCCCGAGTTTGTAGCGGCGCTCTGTGAGCGCCGATTTCCATGCAACTGACGTATTAGACTTCACAAAGTAGAATTTATGCCAAAAAAAGCGCTCATCACAGGCATTACCGGTCAGGATGGCTCCTATCTCGCCGAATTACTTCTGGAAAAAGGGTATGAGGTTCATGGTATCATCCGCAGAGCCAGCACATTCAACACAGGCCGCATCGATCACCTGTATCAAGACCCCCACATCATGGGCGTCAAACTTTTTCTGCACTACGGCGATCTGAGCGACAGCGTGAGCCTCGTCAAACTGCTTCTCGATCAGAAACCGGATGAAATTTTTCACCTTGCCGCTCAAAGCCATGTCCGTGTGAGTTTTGACATTCCGGAATATACCTCGGATATCACGGGGGTTGGAACGATCCGGATCCTTGAGGCTGTCCGCGAAGCGGGTGTGCGTCCCAAATTCTACCAGGCCTCCTCCAGCGAAATGTTCGGGAAGGTCTCCGAAGTCCCGCAGCGCGAAACCACACCTTTCCACCCACGAAGTCCCTACGCCTGCGCCAAGGTGTTCGCCTACTGGAGCACCGTGAATTACCGCGAAGCTTATGGATTGTATGCCTGCAACGGTATTCTCTTCAATCACGAATCGCCCCGGCGCGGAGAAACCTTTGTCACACGCAAGATCACACGCGCTGCGGCTGCAATCAAGCTGGGACAACAGGACAAACTGTACCTCGGAAACCTCGATGCGCGCCGGGACTGGGGTTATGCGAAGGAATACGTGGAAGCCATGTGGCTCATGTTGCAGCAGGATCAACCGGATGATTACGTCGTCGCAACCGGTGAAACCCATTCCGTGCGTGAGTTCCTCGAGGAAACCTTTGGTTATCTGGACATGAACTGGAAAAAGCACGTCATCCAGGATCCCCGTTACGAGCGCCCAAGCGAGGTTGATCTTCTGATGGGCGACGCATCCAAGGCAAAAAAAGTTCTTGGATGGGAACCCAAAACAAAGTTTCGCGATCTCGTCCGCCTCATGGTCGACGCTGATCTGGAATCCCTTAAGAAAACATGATTCATTCAATTTTCAAATTTAGAAAAAGCGATGGATGTCCTCGTCACAAAACCTTCTGAATTCTGTCTCCTGATTTCTGACTTCCCTCTTCAGTTTTAACACATGAGTTTCTGGTCCAAACAACGCGTGGTGTTGACGGGCGGGAGCGGGTTCCTGGGCCATTTCGTCCTGGAAAAACTGCGCCGGCGTGGATGCAAAAGCATCACGGTCCCTCGCAGCCGGGAGTTGGATTTGCGAAAGGCAAAAAATATTCGACAATTGCTTAAAACAGCGCGTCCCGATCTGCTGATCCATCTGGCCGCCGTGTGCGGTGGCATTGAGGCCAACCGGCAGCGACCAGGAACATTCTTTTACGATAACGCCATTATGGGAATCCAGTTGATTGAAGAGGCTCGTTTGCATGGTGTGGCTAAAACGGTGATAATTGGCACTGTTTGCGCCTATCCCAAGTTCACGCCCGCGCCCTTTCGCGAAGAGGACATCTGGAATGGATATCCGGAAGAAACCAATGCGCCCTACGGCCTGGCCAAAAAGATGCTCCTGGTGCAACTCCAGGCTTACCATCAGCAATACGACTTTCATGGCATCTATCTCATGCCGGTCAACCTTTATGGTCCGTATGACAACTTTGACCTGGTTACATCCCATGTCATTCCTGCGTTGATCCGGAAGATGGCGGAGGCAAAACAGAAGAAGGAACCCCAAATCACCTTGTGGGGGACAGGCCAGCCGTCCCGTGAATTTCTTTACGTTGAAGATTGTGCCGAGGGCATCCTGCGTGCCGCGGAGTATTTCGATCAATCGGAGCCTGTCAATCTGGGCAGCGGACGCGAAATCACCATTCGTAACCTGGCGGAATTGATCCGCAGGATCGTTGGTTTTAAGGGAACCATCCATTGGGATCCCACCCGTCCGGATGGCCAGCCGAGACGTTTTCTGGACACCACGCGGGCGGAAAAGGCTTTTCAGTTCAAAGCCACCATCTCACTTGAAGACGGAATTCGCAAAACCGTGACATGGTTTTTAAAACAAAAACATTGAGCGCTTCTGTTATACAGAACTGCCGTTCATCTTCGACATATTCACCCCACCATGCCTCCCCTTGGCAAGGGGAGGTTAAGGAGAGGTCCATTCTTACTGAAAATACTCAGAGGTGATATCGATCAATTTATCATGATTCTCGGCAAAAAAGTTGTGGTTGTCCTGCCGGCCTATCAGGCCGGCAAAACACTGGAACGTACGGTCGCTGAAATTCCAAGAGAGGTGGCGGATGAAATACTCCTCGTGGATGATGCCAGTGGGGATGACACGGTAAAAGTGGCACAGCGACTTGGACTTCGAACCTTTGTCCACGAACACAATCTGGGTTATGGAGGCAACCAAAAGACCTGCTACCGCGAAGCCTTGAAACTCGGCGCGGATATTGTGGTGATGTTGCATCCGGATTATCAATATTCCCCAAAATTGATTGGGGCCCTGGCTCACATGGTGGCAAGCGGACATTATGACATCGCGTTGGGTTCCCGTATTCTGGCTCAAAGCGCGCTGGCAGGCGGCATGCCGTTCTACAAATACGTTGCGAACCGTTTCCTGACGCTCACGCAAAATCTTCTCATGGGACAGAAGCTCTCCGAATATCACACCGGCTATCGGGCGTTCTCCCGCACGGTACTGGAAAGCCTTCCCCTGGAAAAAAACTCGAACGACTTTATTTTTGACAACGAGATTTTGTGTGAAGCAGTCGCTGCGGGATTCCAGATCGGTGAAATCTCCTGTCCCACACGTTATTTCCATGAAGCATCCTCGATCAACCTGCAACGAAGCATCATCTATGGCTTTGGTGTTTTGAAATGCGCTCTTCAGAACGCGCGCTGGTGGCGTAAAGCCTCCTCTCGTGCCAGATTGGATTCATGATCGTAAACACCGGCATACTTGTGCTGTTGCTCGCAGCAGCTTCGAAGGAAACGGAAACCAGAACCTTTCCTGTTGAGGGCGTTGAGCGACAAGCCATGATTTATGCGGGCTCGCAGTCCGCGCCTGAGTCCGGGGCGCCGCTGGTCTTTGTTTTCCACGGTCATGGTAGAACAGCCCGGCATTCGGCTGAAAAGTTTCAGATCCACAAACTTTGGCCGGAAGCTGTGGTGGCCTACATGCAGGGTTTACCGGGAATCGAGGGTAAAACCGACCCGGAAGGGAAAAAATCCGGTTGGCAGAAGGCGCGTGGCATGGTGGACGATCGGGATGTAAAATTTGTGGATGTGGTGCTGGAACAGCTTCAGAAGGAATACAAGATCGATCCGAACCGCGTATATGCAATGGGCCACTCCAATGGCGGACGTTTTACGAATGTTCTTTGGAACATGCGAGGCGACAAATTCGCGGCGTTTTGCTCGGGTTCAGGACAAGGGGGCGAACTGTTGCTGGACGCCATCCCGAAATCGATTTTTATAATTGCCGGTGAAAAGGATGCTCTCGTGCCGTTTCAGTCACAATTGCTCAGTGTAGAGTACGCCCGAAAACTGCTGCAAACCGACTCATCCCGGACTGTCACCCACGGCCATGCACAGATGGAGCCCGGAACCAACGACACCGAGCTTGTCACATATCTTCATCCAGGCGGACATGAATGGCCCCAAGAGGCAACCCCCATGGTCGTGAAGTTCTTTCAGAGACATGTGAGGAAGTGAGTCTCTCCAACCTCAATTAGAACCTGACTGTCTCGATCGCTTCAGGACACCTCGAATATCAGGCGGTTTGAAGTCCAGTGGCGCCAGCTGCTTGCCGTCGCTGCGCACTTTTCCCATTTGCTTCCGCATATTTGCCTGGTGAACACAATCATAGACGGCATTTCCATCATAACCCAGGCTGTGCGGAAAACTGTGGGTCACATACAAAATATCAGCGATATTCCGCGCAATCATGACCAGATCCTCATGGAGACAGGCATCGGAAAGTTCCAATACCTCCTCCAGAAGCAACGCCAGCCGCAACCTCAAAATCGGGTGCCTTACCCGCGCCACAACCTGACTCACTGCATTCTGGAGCCCCTGCAGTGTTCCAAGATCGCCGGGCGAGGGCTTGTAATTTGGTCCTTCCAGTGGAAAGAGAGGGTGATCCGGCCGTTCCTGGCCTGCCATTTCCATGAATTGACGTGTGCATTCAGAATAGGGATATGGAGTTGTCGATGAAGCATTCATGAGTCCAGATTAAAATTCCGTTTATACTTTTGGAACACCTAATTTTGGTCTTCACCTGCAGCTTGCAGCTCATCTCATGAAATACCGTCGCTTTGGCAGAACAAATCTGCAGATGCCCGTCTTTTCGTGTGGCGGCATGCGTTATCAGCATAAATGGGATGATTTGCCCCCGCACGCGATCCCGGCTGAGAGTCAGGCCAATGTGGAGGCGACCATTCATCGTGCATTGGAACTGGGCGTCCATCACATCGAAACTGCCCGCGATTATGGCACTTCCGAAGTACAGCTTGGGCTTCTTCTGCCAAATCTGCCGCGCGAGAAATTCATTCTTCAGACCAAGATTGCTCCATTCGCCGACCCAATGGAATTTTTGCTCACGTTCGACAAGTCCATGAAATATCTGCGCATGGACCATGTGGACCTGCTGGCCATCCACGGCATCAATAATGATGAACTGCTCCAGTTTACGCTGCGCAAAGGGGGTTGCCTGGAAACAGCGCGCCGCCTGCAAAAAGATGGTCGCGTTCGTTTCATCGGATTTTCAACACACGCATCTCCCCGCATCATTCTCAATGCAATCCGAAGCGGTGAATTTGATTACGTGAATTTGCATTGGTATTTCGTGAACCCACTGACGTGGCCGGCCGTCAAGGCGGCCACCGAACGTGATATGGGGTTTTTCATCATCAGCCCAAATGACAAAGGCGGCATGCTTTATACACCTCCACCAAAATTGACCGAGCTGTGCAAGCCTCTGACCCCCATCATTTTTAATGACCTCTTCTGTCTTGCAAGAAAGGAAGTGCACACCCTCAGCTGCGGAGCTGCCAAACCATCGGATTTCGACGAACACATTCGCGCTCTGGACCATTACGATCACATGGACGCAGCCATCGCGCCTGTCGAAAGAAAATTACGCGCGGAAATGGAACAGGTTTTGGGATCAGAATGGTGCGCGCGCTGGAGCGAAGCTTTACCCGAATACAACGATGTCCCCAACCAGGTGAATGTGTTGGAGATTCTCCGGTTGTGGATGTACGCAAAATCCCTGGATTTGGTGGACTGGGGCAGGATGCGCTACAACCTGTTGAGTGGAAATGGAGGACACTGGTTCCCCGGTGAAATGGCCAATAAAGTGGATGAAGCCGGACTGGCGTCCGTTGTGGCTCGAAACCCGTTTGCCTCCCAGATCCCAGCCATCCTGCGCGAAGCCCATCAACTCCTTCATGCCGATCCCAGGAAACGTCTGAGTCAAAGCTAACAGGTTGTTGAAAAACGCTGATTTTTGTCGTCAACATGAAAATTTCAAAAATTACCCGTTCATCATCAACACCCTGCGTAGGGGCGTTCAATTGAACGCCCCCACAAGATGGGTTTTTCAACAACCTGCTAACCCGGATATTTTATACCAACCAAAAATTGTCGACAGATTGTAGCTGCGGTGGCGAAGGAGTTCTTTCCATGAGTATTCTTACTTCAACGGCCAGCCGCCGTGCTTTTCGATGATGACGTCGATTTCAGACATGAGGCGGATGGTTTCTTTGAGGGCGACGACGATTTTGTGATAATGGGCGATGTCGGCAAGGGGAGGCATGGGGAATCAGGAGCGATTGAGGCGTTTGGTTTTCCGAGTGGACTGAGTGATGGCAAGATAGTTTTCGCGGGAAACCACCCGGCGACCGGTTTTTTGTTCCAGTTCGCGGCGGGCATTGCCTGAAATGGTTCCGCCTTCGCGGGCGGATTTCTTGTTTTCGGGAAACCCCCGGCTGTCGCGGGTGCGGGTAATCTCGGTGGTGGCGGCTTCGCCCAGCATGGAGAAAATCAGTTCCAAGTCGTTCATGTGATCGCGAAGGTTTTCTCGCTTGAGCCCCTTGATTTTGGCGTATTCGGACGGGGTCATGTCGAAGGCGGCCTTGGAGATTTCGGCGGTCAGGATGGAGTATTCGATCTGCTCCCTGACACCGCGTTTTTTCCATTCGTCCGTCAGCTCATCCCGGATAGCGATGCTGCGCATCCGTTTTTCAATCCAGTCATCAGAATAGCCCTTGGCCTTGTAAAGGGCACGGGTGCGCTTGGTTGCCAATTCGGGGTCCTCAATCTCCTGGACCCGTTCGTATCCGACTTTTGCCATCCAGCGTTTGAAGGGTTCGGCTTTGGGGCTGGGGATGGACTGGATCAGGCGGAAGATGCCCTCTGTGTTCCAGCAGTTCAACTTTTGGCGTCCGCCAAGGGTGTCAAACTCCAGGGCAAGGGGGGGGGCAAATTGCCCCCCCCCTTTGAAAGCTCCGGAAAGATCAGGATCACGCTTGCGCATATCCTTGAGGTAACCCTGTGGATCAACCGAATCAGTCAGGGCGGCAACCACATCCGTGATGACAAACCACCACTCGTTGTTGTGGAGGGTTTTGCGAATTTCCTTCTTTTGAAAGATGGCGATACGGGTATCCATAAAAGTGAAAAGATAAGGATTCAGCTCAGCTCCATCCAACATTTAAGCGCGGGTTTCACGCCGACGGGCGCGAGAGTAACAGATCGCCCAACGCCGGGCAAGAAGAGCTGTACATGATCAAGCCAAACACCAACAAAATCGGTATTTTTTTCTTGTCTTACCCCTTCAAATCCAAGTAGATACAGCCTTTACCTATGAATATCACCCAGGCTCTCCGAATCGCTCTTTGTGTCTTTTGCTCATTGACTTCGCTCCAGGCTCAGAACTCCGCCAAACGGCCCGGAGCGATGAAGCCCAGCCTTCGGTCGGCAACAAATGACAAGGATTGGGCTCTCGAGCTGGGCAGTGGGGTTCTTATTTCAGATGTGCGCACGGATCTGCCGGGTTACACCCTTGTGCCTGCCGCTTTCACGGCCGTCTTCAAAGTTGATGATGTCTCACTGGATAACGAGATCGGTGGCATACTCCGAGGTAACACCGAGTTCCTATTCCGGGGGCTTGGCCTCGCTGTGGTCGAAGGATTTGAATCGCGGTTCATTGGGTTTCAATTCGGTCCACGTTACAATTTTGTCCAGCCCGGCTGGAAATTTGTGCCGTTTGTGGAAGGACATGTTGGATTCTCTTTTACGGATTCTCAAGGTGTCACACTGGCTCGGGGAGAAGTGGGACAAGGTCAGGACTTCGACTTCAACTTTGGTATCGCCGCCGGGGTTCGATACGACATCAGCGATGTCTGGTATGTGAGCCTGGCCGGGATGTACACGCATTTTTCAAACGCCGGCCTTTCCGACCCGGAACGCAAAAACCGCGCGATGGATGCAGCCGGGCCTCTCCTGTCCGTTGGTTATCGCTTCTAAATCCTCGACGACTGTAGCGGCGGTCTACGACCGTCGCCTCCCCAACTTACGCATTGGCGTCAACCTGAGGAGATGTAAACAATACCCAATGAGAGCAGGAGAAACGTAGGGACGTGTGGACGGCCCTGCGGTCCGTCCCTACCAAAACAACCATCATTTTCAGAGGTAAACAGGTAGGGCACGCCGCTTAGCCCGACTTTCTCAACCCACGGTGAAAAGTCGATTTTTTTCTGAACTTTTCGGTTCAGAATGAAGTTTTTGGGCAAAAGGTCTCCCCTACATTCAATGCCGATAGGATAAGGAATTACTTTTTGTGACGGACAACGCGATAAGCGGTTGGGCCTTCGTGGGATTGGTTGCGCAATTTACGTTTCCAGGCATGGATGGGTTGGCGCACAGCACGCGGACAGTT
>Ga0247727_10012036_pt1 | contig 14944 bp, 9 predicted proteins | sample WisWelCaveWW1625_FD_202498 | JGI IMG/M metagenome (GOLD analysis project Ga0247727, IMG submission 202498) | Biofilm microbial communities from Wishing Well Cave, Virginia, United States - WW16-25 | ecosystem: Environmental > Aquatic > Deep subsurface > Groundwater > Cave microbial mat | place... | reverse complement strand
CGTGACCTTCAAGAAGTCGCGTCGGTTCAGATCGTTCATGGCGGATCTCCGTTTTGGAGTGCGGCGACTTGTCGCCGCTTTTCCTCCGTGGCGTTCAGTTGGTCATCGCATCAGTGTTCAGCCGAGCAATCCAAAGCGGCGACAAGTCGCCGCACTCCAAAGTCAGCGTTCCAAGTCCAAGTCGTGCCAGATCGATACCAGCTTCTGTCCATCGCGGTCGCGTGCCGCGCCGTCCCAGATGGCGAACGCGATCGAGACCGTGTCGCCGGCGCCAAGTTGCAAGCCGGCGTTGGCACTCATTTCGAGTGACCGGCGAAGCACGATCGACCAGCGGCCGTCGCTCCACGTTCCAGCGGCGACCACGGACTGGGATGGTTTCGGCAAAAGAGTCAGCGTGCCGAACCCTTTCGCCTGGTTGGCGCTGCCGGCGAGTCCACGCATCGGATCGGATCGCAAGTTGCCCGCGGCGTGGCCGGTGAGAAACGTCTTGTTCTGCCGCGTCGTCGCGTGCGGGCGATCGCCGTTGCCGGGCGCTTCGAGCTGATACTCATCCACGAACATGTTGGGATAGGTTGTGTCCACGTCGGCGAATTCCTTGAGGTCCGCCTGCCAGCCGCCGTTCCAGACCCACAGGTCCACAACGCCGTCGGTCGAGCCCATGCCGAGGAACGGTTCGCGCGTGCCTTTGAACAATTGCACGGCTGCTTGGTCTTCGAAGTCTTGCGGGCGTACGGCTTGTTGGTTGCGAGATTCGTCGTGCCACGTGAGCCGAAGGGCGATGGTTCGCCCGTCGTGAATTGCTTGGACGTGGAAATCGGGTTCGGGGTAGTCGCGCCACCACAGCGGGCTGACGACGATGGGCGTGGCGATGGCCGATTGCCACACGGAGTCGGGGATCTCGCCGGGTAGAGTCTCGGCGGTCCGCTTTGCCACGAGTCGCGTGCGTTTGTGTTGAACTTTGTTTTGGGCCGACGGGTCGGAGAGCGACTGGAGGTAGTTGACCATATCGGCGATCTCGGACGGTTTCAGGTTCGCGGACGATGGCATCGGCGAGCCGGGCATGCCGAGCAGTGTGCGTGCGAAGAGTTGCTCACGCTCGCGGCCGCCTTTGAATATGCCTCGCGTGTAATCGCGCGGGCTTGTTGGCGAGCCGTCGTCGTCGAACTGCGCCTGCACGCCGTCGCCTTTACCTGTTTCGCCGTGGCAACTGGCACACCCTTGCTTCAAGTAGAGTTGCCGGCCGCGGGCAATCGACTCGTCGGCGATTGCTGCCAGTTCCGCCGGGACTTCTATCGGCTTTCCAGGTTCCGTCAGACGGTTGACGACATCGGCCAACTCCGCGGCGTCGATTTGTTCGCCCGCATCTTCGGACGCCTTGCGCAGGCGGTCCTCGACGCCGGCCCGCGTGAGTTGCCGCACGTAGGCGACAATCGACTTACGATCGCCTTCGCTCAGGTGCTCGAACGCGAACATCGCCGAGCCGGGCATGCCGCGATTGATTACGTGCATGAAATCGTCGTCCGATGGGACACGGTTCGCGGTAGTAACGACCCGGAACTTGCCCTCGCGGAAGTTTCGTGGCTTGGGAAACAGGAACCGCGCGGCGAGTCCATTGCCGTCGCCGGTCTCGCCGTGGCAACTTGCACAGTGAGTGTTGAACATTTGCTTGCCGGCCGCGAGCCGTTCGTCGCGTGACGCGGCGCGTGGCGCGGCTTGGTCGCCCGGCGGCTCGGTCGGTGTTGCGGACGACGGTTGAGTCGGCGGAGTTGCGGGGGCGGCCGGAGTCGGTTTGCTTCGCGAGCATCCGAGGATGCAGGACAACGAACTAGCGACAACGATCGACAGCATAAACCGGGTCGGCTTCATGGCTGACCTCCTGCTTCATGGCGGTCCGATTGGCCGGCACGCGCCGCGCTGAGCGGACATGCCTCGTGAACTCGAATACCGATGCGAGATTCTGATTCGATCGGCAGTGAGACGGTGACGCGAGTGCCCTGGCCCGGAGCACTCTCCACCTCGATCGATCCGCCGACGCTGCGCACGATGCCGTGGCAGACGCTCAGGCCCAGCCCGGTCCCGTGGCCCACGGGCTTGGTCGTGAAGAATGGATCGAAGATTCGGTTCAGGGTTTGGCGCGGGATGCCGCAGCCGGTGTCGGTGACGATGAACTGAAGTTGGTGTTCATGAACCGTGGCCTGAACGCGGACGGAATCACCGTGCTGGCAGGCGTCGATCCCGTTCTGAACAAGGTTCATGAGAAGCTGTTCCAGTTCCGCGGGGCCCACCGGAGCGTCCGGAAAGTTGGCGTCCACGCTTCGATTCAACCCAACCCCTTTTTCAACTGCCGCCGGCGTGAACAACTCGATCACCCCCGCGATCACGTCATGCGGCCGGCACTTGCCGCCGACCGGGCGGCCGGGCTGAGCGAACTGAAGCAATCGGGTCGCGACGCGACTGCAGCGATGTGCCTGACGCATGATCGCGAGTAGTCGCCCACGCAGGTCGGCAAGTTTCTCGCGACTCACTTGTCCATCGGGCAAATGTTCGAGTAGCTCCAGCGACTCTTCGGCGTGCGCGGAGATCGAACCGAGCGGCGTATTCATCTCATGAGCGAGCCCGGCGGCAAGTTGTCCAACGTTCGCGAGTCGATCCGCGCGGCCGAGTGCCGTGGCGTCGGCCGACGTGGTCACGGACCGGCCGACGGACTCGTTCCCGTTCAGCCGAATGCTCGCTAGAGGAATCTCTTCGTTCATTGCCCTAGTCGCTTCCGCAAGAATTAGCCACGATGCGGTCGATTCGATTCGTCCGTCGCCAGCGATCGGCGGCGGTTATTCGCTAAGTCGGATAGCAAGCGATATGCCAGAGGCGAAGCGTTCTCGCCCGTGGTGATTCCTCGGCGGCGAACGCTGTCGCAATGAAAACCGCGGCGTGCTATCCATCACCAAGGAATCTGACTCTGTGCACAAGCCGCGCGCTGACGTGTGCGGGGCGCGCCAAGTGTTACACGGGCACCGGCGAATTCCGCGAGGGAAAGCGGTTTTCAGGCCGGAATCGCCCGCGGTATACTGCTTGCAGAGTCAATTCATTGCTGGCTGATACGGACCCAATCGAACGGCCCGCATCGCCTCCAAGTTTTCGCGAAAATGCTCGGCTGCCGCGAGCGGCTGGGCCGCTGGGAACTAGCCCGTGAGGCAAAAGGAGGTGTGCAATGATTCGCCTGGACGGTGATCACGTGAATTGGGCTCTGGTCGTGATCCTAATCGCGATGGCCTTGCTGCTCGCCATGGTTTCTTCCACCGGATACGGAGCACTCGCGTCCGACGATTCGCAGGCTGCCGACCGGTCGGATCAGTCGAAACGATTTTGGCAAGCGGCGGTCCAAGACCGAAAGGAGGTGCGGACCCCGTCGGAGATTTGGTACATCGCACGCGAACTGTATCAGTCCGGAAGAATTGCGGAAGCGAGGGAGGCGTTTGAAACGGTAAGGGTGGCGTTTCCGTCCGACCCGGCGGTGAGGATGTGGGCGGGAATCGTGGCGTATCGAGTTGGGGACCGCGCGGCAGCGATCCGGCACTGGGAATCGGTTTGGTGCGAAGAGGCACCGCTGTCGGATGCCGGCGTATGGCCGGCCGTCGCGCTGGCTGCTGTGCACCTCGAATTGGGCCAGCGCACCCACGCCGCGCGGTTCATTGTGCCCCTGGAACGAGGCGACTTCGGTTGCGACGCAGCAGGCCACCCGCTCGTCTCGTTCTACGCCGCGTTGGTGTACGAGCAATTGGCCACCGCGGCGCCGAAGTATCGTGAAGCAGTCGAGGAGTCGCTGGCGGAGAAGTTCTCGCCGGCCCTCGCGTCGAACGATGCGAATCTCGTGGTGAGCCCGAACAGTCAGTCGTGGCTCATCTTCCTCACCAAGCGGTCGCTCGTGCGGAGCATCCGTGGCGCGCGCTCCCTCGATTGGGCGGCCCCGCTGGTCCCCGAGTCCGCGACGGTGGAACCATCGTTCGCCCCGACCGTCGAAGACCTGCTCGATGCACTCGATTCGGCCGACTTCGCCTTTCAGGCACGTCGAAAGCTTCGTGCTCTCGACCTCTATCAGTCGCCGCCGAACCGCAAGATCGAGATCTTCGACGACTTGGAGCTGATGAAGCGAGGGCGCTTCATCGCGTAAGCGACTCTTCGACAGAGTTAAGAAAGGAGGCCAACGGCATTGCACATAGAATCGTTGGATCACGACTAACCAGGCCGAGCGAGCCGATGCTTGCTCGGCTTGGCGTTTTGACAGCCGACAAATCGCCGTGCTACGCGGCTGCGGGGCCGACGCAGACCACGACACACGAACGGAATCCCGAAATGCGAGCGAGCCAGTCGTCTTCTCGCGCGGAAGTGCGGTCTAGCTTTCCCTCTGAGCCTTATCCACGAACTGAACTGTCGCACGCACACCCGGAAGCTCGGTCGGGGTTATCGCCTGAGATAAATCAATGATCGGAACCGCCGAGTTCACGGGCGGGAGTTCGGTGCTCACGGGCGTGAGCCGCACGGTGCGGAGCGCGTCGTGCGAACGGCCGGCTGAATGGGGGACCCAACGACTACGGCATCACGATCTGGACCACGTCGCTCGGCGGGCTTTCGTCGTTGTCGTTGTTCACGGCGATGATGCGCACGCGCACGGTCGCGCCGATGGGAAGACCGCTGATCGATGACTCGCTTTCGCCGACGCTTTCGTAGAAGCGAAAGGCCGAGTCCGTGCCGACGATTTGGATCTCGACGCGGTAGGTCGCCGCGCGCGCGGCGTCGGCCCAATCGGCGTAGACGATGCCGGAGCCGGCCGGGCCGGCGACGAGCACGAGGGCCGTCGGCTGATCGGGCGTGTCTTCGCCCGCGGGCGGCACGAGACCGAAGGCGAACCACAGCGGGTCGTCGAGCGGGAGCAGGCCGGTGAGTTCCTCGATCAGTGCCCGCATGCGGCGGCGCAGTTGCCGTTCGGCCGCGTCGCGCGCCTTCCTCATGTCGTTCTTAACGCTGATGGCTTCGTTCACCGCGGTACGTGCGTCGGAGAGTGCGGTGAAGCGGGTTTGAGCGTTCGCCGCGGTCACTCCCAGCGGCGCGTTCTCGTGCGTCGGGTTCGCGGTGAAATAGGCCGCGAGCTTCTCCAAGAGCGCCAAGCGTTCCGGCATGGTCGATGGCACGGCGGTCGATTGATTGGGAAATCCGGTTACCGCCCAATCCTCCGACCACTCTTCGCCGTATCGTGCGGCGAGCACCTTGCGTGCGTTGCCGAGGTTCGCCTTTCCGTTCGAGTCTTGCACGGTCTGGGCCGCGACGTCCGTCTTCTTCGCCGTCTTGGCGGCGGCGTACGCGGCCTCGCCGTTCACGACTGCCGTCCGATCCGCCCGCACGCGGGCTTCCGTATTCTGCAACACCCCGACCGCCGCCCCATGCGCCGTCAGCCCGTCGGCCGCGTCCTCAGCCAAGATCAACAGTGCGTCCTGCTTGTCCGGCAACACGTTCTGAGCCATGGTCCGACTCCTAAAAAAGAAGGCAACCGTCAATCCACCGGAAAAAACGGCAGTTTTCCGTAACCCCTTACGCAGAATGGTCGTGCGCTCGTGCCGCACGCCAGCCCGTCTCAAATGAGGGTCGAATGCCCGTGCCGCACGTCCGGCCGCCCCAAACGACGGTCAAATGCTCCTGCCGCACGTCCGGCAGCCCCAAACGACGGTCAAATGCTCCTGCCGCACGCCAGCCCGCCTCAAACGACGGTCGAGAATTCCTGCCGCACGCCAGCCCGCGTCAAGCGACGGTCGAGAATCCTTGCCGCACGCCAGCCCGCCTCAAACGACGGTCGAGAATTCGTGCCGCACGCCAGCCCGCCTCAAACGACCGTCGAGAATCCGCGCCGCACGCACGACACACGAACAGCACGCCACGCGATGGTCCGCTCACTCCGCTCGAAGCCCCCGACCCGGCGGCCGGTATTACACCACAAGCTGAGTCCTTTGGGAATATACAAGACTCGCTGCGTGCGCGGCTCGGACCCTGGCCGGGCGGGCGGAGATAATGCGATCGGGTGGCGAGGCCACGCGGGGCTGCGGCCCCGCCACCGGTCGAAGCTGTACGGACCTTCAGACAACTTGGTTGCGCCGGTGTTCCACTTCACCGCCTTCACCATCTGTCATACACAGAATCTTGCCGCCAGAATTCCATGGCTCGTCCCCGACATGACGATCTTCCCGTCGGCCTGGAGAGCCATGCCGCCCGCCCCTCCGACGGCGGCCAGCGCGATTCCGTCCGAATCAAATGTGTTGTCGAAACTACCGTTGGAGTTCAATCGGACGAGTGCAAATTGAGTGCTCGCGCGGTTGTTATCGAGGGCGTCTCCGCCCAAGACGATCTTGCCATCCGACTGCACTGCGACCCCACGAACGCGACTCCCGTCGCCTTGGCAGACTGGATCACACGGGACCCCGATTTGTGGAGCAACGAAAATTCCATCGACGTCGAACGAACTATCCAGAGTACCGTTCGAGTTGTAGCGCGTCGCTGCAAAGACCTGTTCTTCGTTGATGTCCAGAGCACTGCCGCCGGCAACGATTTGGCCATCCAACTGAAGCGCCAGCGAGGTTAACGGTCCAAGTCCCGCCGTTACCACGACGCCGCCGCTGCCAAACATGGCGTCCAAGCTGCCATTGGAGTTGTACCGCAGGAGCGTCCAATCGCCGGCTAATAGACCGCCGGCACCGGCTGAGAAACCGCCGGCCAAAATCTTCCCGTTCGACTGAATCGCAACCCCCAACACGCCTTCGTTGTCGGCATCTGTGCCCAAGTTCGTAATCACCTTCCCGTCGCCGTCGAACGACGTGTCGAGCTTACCGGCGGTGGTGTAGCGCGCCAGCGCGATCTTGCCCGAGCAATTGACGCAGTTCGTCGCTCCTCGGCCTGCGACAATGATCTTCCCATCCGGCTGAATGGCAACGGCGCTGGCCCGATCGCTGGCGCCGCCGAAATCGGTTGTGACCCTACCCCCCTTTCCGAATGTTTTGTCGAGCGTCCCGTTGGTGTTGTAACGGAGAACACCGAAGTCACTGCCACCTTGGCCAGCCACGACGATCTTGCCGTCCGATTGAACGGCGATCGCGTGAATAACGTCGTCGCTTCCGAACGCGCTGTTCGAGAAATTGTATGTGACCATTCCGCCCGAGCCAAATGAACCGTCCAATGACCCGTCCACGTTAAACCGGGCCAACGCGAAATCGGTGAAGCTGATTGTTTCGGCTGAGACGTCTGCTCTGCCGCCCGCAAGGATTTTTCCATCCGGTTGAACTGCCACAGCGCGTGCGAGATCCGCTTCGCCGGGAAAATCTGCCTTACTACTGATGCCATCACCACCGCCGAAGGTCGGGTCGAGTTCCCCCGGATTGCACATCAGCGTCCGATCCTCCAGGCATTCCAGCCGCAACGGGCGGCGCGTGCGACGTGGGCGCGGCGGGGTGGCCGGACGAGCAAACAGGCTGCGCAGAGTCTTCGTGATCGACAACATGGTTTGGGTCTCCTTGGTTCTTGGAGTGCGGCCTGCGGTACAATGAAAACGCCAACGCCGGGCGCGCAAGCCCTGTTCGCTCGGTCGAAGGCCAGGCCGGTGAGTGATCTTGCTTCGCGGCACGAACTCACCGGCCACGTTGTTTCAGGAGTCAGTGGTCAGTCGCGCTTCTCGATCAGTTCCTTGTACCCCGGATGGTCTCGGATGGCGTCCAGGTCGCGGTCCTTTTGCATGTAGCGGAAGTTGTTGAGGCCCGCCGCGACCGCGGCGTGGAGCAACGCAACCGCCCGGTCCGCGTACCGGCGCCGCTCAAGCTGATCCTCCGCGGAGAGCTCGGCCTTGCCGTAGCCTATCAGCGACGCCATAAGCGCCAGCGAGCAGGCGTTGTTGTATAGATCGTATGGGTTCTTGCTGCCGAACTTCTCCCACAGCACCACAGCCTGTTGTAGCGAACCGAGCGCCTCGGTCGTCTGGCCGGTCTGGCGCAGCAGATAGCCCAATTGGTGGTACATATAGGCCAAGTCGCGTTGGTACTTGGTGACGATAGGATTCTCGCGGGTGAGCTTCTGCAGGATTTCGCGGGCCTTCTCATACGAGCGGAGCGACTCAGCCGTCTCGCCGCTCTCGCGCTGGCTACCGCCGATGCCGCTGTAGCTCGCGGCCAAGTTGCTTTGGTAGTCGGTGACCGTGGGGTTCTCGCGAGCGAGCTGTTCCATGATCTCGCGGACCTTCTCATACGAGCGGATCGCCTCGTCCGGCTGGCCGGCCATGGCCTGCATAAAGCCGATGTTGCTATAGCTCTGGGCCAAGTCGTTTTGGTACCGCGTGACCGTGGGGTTGTCCCGGGCGAGCTTCTCACAGATCTCTCGGGCCTTCTCATACGATCGGAGCGCCTCGGCCCGCTGGTGGTCGGTCTGGCCCTGCAGTTGGCCGATGTTGGTGTAGCTCCTTGCCAAGTCGCTTCGGTACTGCGTGACCGTGGGGTTGTCCCGGGCGAGCTTCTCGCGGATCTCTCGGGCCTTCTCATGCGAGCCTAGCGCCGCGGCCGACTGGCCGGTCGCGCGCTGCACAACGCCGATGCCGCTGTAGCTCGCGGCCAAGTCGTTTTGATACATGGTGACCGCGGGGTTCTCCTGGGCGAGCTTTTCGTGGATCTCTCGGGCTTTCTCATGCGAGCTTAGCGCCGCGGCCGACTGGCCGGTCTTGCTCTGCACATAGCCGATGTTGCTATAGCTCCCGGCCAAGTCTTGGTGGTACTCGGTAACCAAAGGGTTCTCGCGGGCGAGCTTTTCGCGGATCTCTCGGGCTTTCTCATGCGAGCTTAGCGCCGCGGCCGAGTGGCCGGTCTCGCTCTGCAGATAGCCGATGTTGTTATAGCTCGCGGCCAAGTCGCTTCGGTACTGGGTGACCGTGGGGTTCTCGTGGACGAGCTTCTCGCGAATCTCGCGGGCCTTCTCATCCGCACGGTACCTCTCCGCCCACTGGCCGGTAGCGCCCAGCAGAATGCCGATGTTGTTGAAGCTCGCGGCCAAGTCGCGTCCGTATTCGGTGACCGTGGGGTTCTCTCGAGCGAGCTTCTCACGGATCTCATGGGCCTTCTCATACGAGCGGAGCGCCTCGCCTGACAGGCCGGTCGCGTGCTGCAGCTTGCCAATCATGTTGTAGCTCCAGGCTAGGTCGGCTTGGTATTCGGTGACCGTGGGGTTCTCGCTGGCGAGCTTCTCGCGGATCTCGCGCGCCTTGCCGTGCGCTGCGAGCGCATCATCCTTTGAGCCGATTGCATCGGTGATTGCGCCAACGCGAAAGTAGGCACCCGCCAGCTCCGCCTGAACCTTTGGATCATCGGCTCGCTGTTCGATGAATTCCTTGTAGTAAACAAGCGCGGTTTCAAGCAATTCCTTGCGCAACGATTGCACGCCAGGCGTATTGAGCAGCTTGTCCTCACTGACTATTGTGAAGAAATCATCTACAGCCTGACGGGCTTTTCGGTAGTTGGCCTCGGCCTGTTTGCGCTGCTTCTCGGCCTCGGTGCGCTGCTGTTCCGCGATTCCACTTTGCACTGCTTCGGCCTGCCTGGCCCGCTCCGCGTCGTCCCGTTCGCGGTTTGCACGGATCGCCTGCCACGTGCTCCCGACTATGCCCAGTACCAGTGCGCCCGAGATGAGCGTCGCGGTCAACATCGAGGCCCGGTTGCGCCGGGCGAACTTGCGAAAGCGGTATGCGGCCGACGGCGGACACGCTTGTACCGACTCGTCGCTTAGGTAGCGCTGAATGTCCATCGCGAAACCGTTCGCCGTTTCATAGCGGCGGTTGCGGTCCTTCTCCAACGCCTTCATCACGATCCAGTCCAACTCGCCACGCACCAGGCCGGAGAGCTTGCGCGGCTCCGTCTTGCGATTGGCCGCGATCGACGGCAACTCGTCGGTCGTCGAGAGCCGCGTGCTCGGCTTGGGCGGCTCCTCCTCGCGGATGATGCGGAGCAGCTCATCAAACGCCGCCTCGCGCAGCCGCTTCCGCTCGAACGGCGTCGTGCCGGTCAGCAGCTCGTAGAGCAGCACGCCCAGCGAATAGATGTCGCTGCGGGTGTCGATGTCGAGCTGGTTCAGGTCCGCCTGCTCCGGACTCATGTACTCGAGCGTGCCGATGATCTGGCCGAACTGCGTGAACATGGTCCGCTCGGTCAGCTTCTGGCTGGTCGCCTTGGCCACGCCGAAGTCGATCACCTTGGGCACAGGGCGGCCGTCGTACAGGGCCACGAGCACGTTCGAGGGCTTGATGTCGCGGTGAATGATCCCCTTCTGATGCGCGTGCTGCACCGCGTGGCAGACGGGGATGAACAGCTCCAGCCGCTCGCGCGGCGTGAGGTGGTTGTCGTCGCAGTACTTGGTGATGGGGATGCCTTTGACCAGTTCCATCACGAAGTAGGGTCTTCCTGGCGAGCCCCCAGCGTGAGCTGGGGGAGTCCCTCCGGGGGCTGACGCCCCCGGCTCGCCGGTGGTTCCGGCGTCGAGAACTTTGGCGATGTTGGGGTGGTCCATCAGGGCCAGAGCCTGCCGTTCGGCCTCGAAGCGGGCGATGACCTGGCGGCTGTCCATGCCCGGCTTGATGATCTTGAGTGCAACCTTTCGCTGCACTGGGTGGGTCTGGTCGGCCATGAAGACAACGCCCATGCCGCCTTCGCCGATCTCTTGCAGCAGCTTGTACGGGCCGATGACCGTGCCGGGGGTCTCCGTGATCTTCAGTTCTTCAATGGTCGCGAGGGATGGCGAGTCCGGTGATTGCAGGAAGCTCTTTTCCTGTTCGTGTACTTTCAGCAAGGCATCCACTCGAGCGCGGAGCGGTTCGTTCCCTTCGCAGACTTGCCGGAGGTATGGCTCGCGGGCGTCGGCCGAGTCGATCTTGCGGGCGACCTGGAAAATGGCTTCTTCGTCGAGGGCGTGGGCGACCATTGGAGGCTCCTGGCGGGGGTGCTTTGCTCCCCTTTATCAATGCGAAATCCAGAGATGAAATACCCAACTCTCTGGCCCGGATTATTCGTGCCCGCACACTAACCCGAAGCGTGAGCGAGGACGTTGCAACAGCTTTCCCTCGCTTACGCTTCGGGTTAGTGTGCCACAATCTGTCCCGGGCGCCGAAGGTCGTCACGACGGCGGGCGGTCCGGCTGCTCGGAAAGCTCCAATCGCAGCCAGCTTCGGGCGTAGGCCCAGTCGTTGTCCGCCGTGGAGATGGAGATGCCGAGTGCCTGGGCGGCCTGTTCATTCGTCAGCCCGGCAAAGAAGCGAAGCTTGACCAGGTCTGCCTTGCGTTTGTCCTTCTGTTCCAGCCGTTCGAGTGCTTCGTGGAGGGCAAGAACGTCGTCGCACGGGTCTTCGACGGTAAGCTCGAGGTCAGCCAGCTCGACACGCTGGCGGTCGCCGCCTGCTTTCAGGTTTTTCTTGCGGCGAGCCCGTTCCACCAGAATCCGCCGCATGGCCTCGGCTGCGGCGGCGAAGAAGTGCCCCCGGTTGTGCCAGTGCTGGGCCTTGTCCGAGTCTACGAGGCGGATGTATGCGTCATGCACCAGCGCGGTCGCTTGAAGCGTCTGGCCTGGCGACTCCTGGGCCATCTTCTGTGCCGCCAACCTGCGCAGCTCGTCGTAGATTAACGGCAGCAATTGCCCAGCCGCGTGCGGGTCGCCTTGCTCGATCGCCGACAGGATGCGCGTGACGGCTTCCATTCTCGTGGCTCGAACAGGGGTGGTTTCGGGGTAGTCGCAACGTGCCAGGCGGCCGGCTCGCTACTCCTCCTCGCCCTCGGCGTCGGTCTCCGTTTCGGCATCTTCCTCAGCCGGTTCCAGTGAGACGTGGAATTTTCGTTCGCGTTGTAGCTCGCCTTCGCAAAAGAACTGGAAGCGGTATTCTCCTTCGTCGGGGAACTCGCAGCCCTGGAAGCGAAAGTGCAGATCGACGACGCTGAGCGGGTCGGGAAACTCGACTTCGCCCTCGGTGCGGAATAGTTCTTCTCCAGTCGCCGCGTCCACGCAGCGCAGCTCGGCGGACCGCACGCCGTGGCCGTCGGTGAGGCTGAGGAAGACGTTGAGTTCGTTGACGATGCTGGGCAAGTGCGACGTGTGTACGTGGTCGAAGAGGCCGATCAGACTCTTCTTGCCCGACTCGACATCCTCGATCACGGTGTCACAGATGATCATCGCCAGGATTTCGGGCGTCGCTCCGGGCATTTTCTGTTATCTCCTGCGGTTTTCCTGGCGACGAGCGAACTGGTACGGGCGCATCTTCGCGCTGCCATTGCGCTGCTCTCAAGTGCACCGGCTCATCAGCATACATACTTCAGTTGCGTCTTGTGAGTGCAACTTGGCCGCGATATTGTTGCGAACTCCAACGCAACACAATTCTCCGAAGGAGCGGCGATGCACGGTCTTGTGGCGCGGACGATTCCGAACCTGGTGGTTTTTTTGAGTGGTCTGGCGATCATGGTGCTGGAACTCGTAGCCAGCCGACTGGTCGCGAAGCATCTCGGTTCGTCCCTGGAGATTTGGACCACAGTTATCGGCGTCATCCTCGCCGGAATGAGTCTGGGGAACTACTGGGGCGGGCGCCTGTCGGACCTGCGCAGCCCGTTGGCCACGCTTCCGTACCTGGTAGGTGGGTCGGCGGTCCTTTCCCTCACCGTTCTGCTCACGAACGATCTCGTGGGTGGCTCGGCGTTGATGGCCGATCTGCCGCAACCGCTGCGCGTGGTGAGCACGATCACGATTATCTTCTTCCCACCGGCTTGTGTGCTCGGCACGATCCAGCCAACGATCGCCCGGTGGGCCATCGAGCAATCGACGCGCACCGGTTCCGCATTCGGCAACGTGGGTGCGTGGGGCACCGCCGGAAACATCCTCGGGACTTTTCTCACGGGCTTTGTGCTGCTGAGTGCGTTCGGCGTGAAGAGCATCGTCGTGTCGTCCGTTGTTGTGCTCGGCGTGACCGCGGCGGGGTTGCTGGCATTATCGCTTCTGTGGCCCGCACCAGAAACTTCGCAGGAGAATCGTCCGGCGCCACCGATCAAATCCAATGCGAATTCGAAGAAGGACGAAAGCTGGGCTCGCATCATGCCCAACCTGTTCGTCTTCACCAGCGGCCTTTCGATCATGATGGTGGAATTGGTCGGGAGCCGGCTGCTCTCGCACGCATCGGGCACGTCTATCTACTCGTGGACATCGTTGATCGGCATCGTCTTGGCCGGCATTTCGATCGGCAATTATCTCGGAGGAAAGATTGCCGATCGATTCGATCCCTCGCGCACGCTGCCGCACCTTTTCCTGATCGCGTCGATCCTGTGCGCACTGCTTCTGATGGGCGACACGCTGTTAAAGAGCCCGTCGGTGGGAAGTGAATTCGTCCATTGGGTCTTCCGCGTGAAACCGGAAGACTTGAGCCGTACGAGCAGCGAGTCGAGCCGTCTTGTAAGTTGGCTCATGCCGTCCAGCATCTTTGCAAGCGTGTTCATCTTGTTCCTAGCACCAACATGCGCGTTGGGCACGATCTCGCCGGTGGCCGCCAAGCTCGCGTTGGAGCGGGCCGAGAAGGCGGGCCGGGCGATCGGAAACGTCTACGCGTGGGGCGCGATCGGCAGCATCGTAGGATCGTTCCTGACCGGGTTCCTGCTGATTTCTCTTTTGGGAACTAAGGCCGTGATTTGCACGGTGGCTGGATTGCTCGCACTCATCAGCGTGTGCATGGTAACCAGCGGGCTTGGCCACGCCGTGTGGGCGGGAATCTTGCTGGCCACGACGATCGCCGTGACGGCACCGGAGTCGTGGCAGTGGGCGACGGGCATCGGACACAAGCTGAAACTTCGCGACAAGATTCCGCCCGGCGAGACGCACCGGGAGAGCAACTACTACTTCATCAAAGTGCAGGACAGCCGAGAACACGCGGGCGCCAAGGAACTCGTCCTGGACAATCTGGTTCACGGATACGTGTTGCAAGACAAGCCGCGCGACCTGCGGTACGACTACGAATTGATCTACGCTTCAATCATGGAGCGGGCCGGCGCGATCCCGATTCCGGACGATCCGGAACGGGCCGAGTCGTTGAATATCCCGTCGCGCAAATTGAGCACGCTTTTCATTGGCGGTGGCTCGTACACCTATCCGCGGTACATCGAGGCCAGTTATCCGGGCAGCAGCATGCTCGTCATGGAGATCGATCCGGCGGTGACGCGGATGGTCCACAAATCGCTGTTCTTGCCCGAGGACACGCCAATCGCGACGCGCTGGGGAGATGCGAGAAGCACGGTCGATCAGATGCTTGCGGAAAACGAGCGTGCCGCGCGGCAACAGCAGCCCAAACCGCACGAATTCGACTTCGTATTTGGCGATGCGTTCAACGATTTCAGTGTTCCGTGGCACCTGACAACACTGGAGTTCAACGAGAAGATCAAGAATCTTCTCTCGCCCAATGGTGTCTACATGATCAATATCATCGACAACTACAAATACTCTAGGTTTCTCGGAGCTTACACCCAGACCGCACGCAAGACCTTTGCGAACGTCGCGGTGTTTTGCACGGCCAAAGGCGGGCCGACGCTCAATCGCGAGACCTTTGTGATCGCCATGTCCCGCAATGCCGACCTGGACTATTCGGACCTCGGCACGCGGCGCGGCGAACGCGAGTTCGATGGTTCGCTGATGGGCGATGCCTACGTGCGCGAAACAATCCGCCGATGCCAGTTCGCCGATCCTTGGTATCGCCGGCGCTATTTGACCAAGGAGCAGGAATCGACCGCGATCAGCGAGGCTACGAAACAATGGGAAAGCGAGCGGCAGTCGCTCAGCGACGAACTCGATCGCGTGACCCGTGAAGCCGAATCATCCAAGCCCGAAGACAAGAAACGCATCACGGACGCCAAGCGGCGAC
>Ga0247727_10012035_pt1 | contig 14944 bp, 13 predicted proteins | sample WisWelCaveWW1625_FD_202498 | JGI IMG/M metagenome (GOLD analysis project Ga0247727, IMG submission 202498) | Biofilm microbial communities from Wishing Well Cave, Virginia, United States - WW16-25 | ecosystem: Environmental > Aquatic > Deep subsurface > Groundwater > Cave microbial mat | place... | reverse complement strand
CTGCAGCGGTCCCCAATAAACGAAAACTCCGATCGCTACGGCAAAGACTGCCAGAATTGCCAGGCCTCGACCCATACGACGCTCCGTTCCGTTTCTTCTCGACCGCTCGGACAAACAGCCCTGTTTGCCACGCGCGGCCAGACAAACCGAGTGGTCTGTCACGACATTTGGGAGGGCACTCCTGCCTATCCCTTGTCTATCGGCACGATGGGACGTTCACTGAATCCGTGGATGCGATGACGTGCCGCGAAAAAAAAAGGGCAGGCTTGGCCGTGCTGTGGGGTTACCTCGGCTGACGAAACCCCCGTGAGATTCCTTTCTCGCAAACTCAGGCTCTGGTTTCCCGAGCCGCTAACGAAACATCTTGTCTCGTGAGTCGCAGGCCAAGCCGCCCCAGGTGCCAAAGAAAAAGGCCGAACCCGCCAACGCGAGCCCAGCCCGTCATTCGTCCCGCTCACACCGACAACCGCGACAAGTCAGTCCGTCGAGCTGTCGGGCCATTCGTTCGAGTCGTCCTTGGACACCGAATGATTCAATCAATCGTGGTCAGGTGGGGAAAATAACGAGTTTGCCCAATAAGTCAAGCGATCCTTTACGGCAAAGTGGGCTGGCGTGTGAATCGGTTCCGGCGTTGTAGCTCCGATTGTCGGCATCGGCTGGATAACTGCCGAACGCTGCAAAGACACTCCGCAGGGTATGCGCGGTGCGTTCAGCAACTCGATCACGGAAAGTCGCACGGAGCGCTCAGCCCGACTTGCCGCCAAGTTCGATACGACACGTGGAAGTCGCGAGCAGTGATTCTTAGGTCGGCGATGCGCCGCTACCTCTCGCGCGGACGGGCCGAGCCCTGGATGGACTCACCCGAAAGATCAATTCTTCTGATTTAAGGGAGTGAATGAAATGTTGTCACGAAGGATTGCATGGAAGTTAGGCTGCGCGGCGCTCGCGCTGATCACAGCGGCTGGCGGGCGGCTACAGGCAGAGGATTCGACCCCGACCGGCACGGTCCAAGCCTCTGCGGTAAACGTGGCGTTCGTAGAGTCGATGATCGAAGACGCACTGCAGAATGGCACGATCAGCGCTGAGGAACGCCAACTCATCCTGAATCAGGCGCAACGGCGGCTGGACGCATCGGGAGTCGCCGCGGTGGAAGCTCGGCTGGCCAACTTGCCGGCCCCGCTGATCAGCACCGACGACGCCAAAAAGGACGAGGCCGCGGCGCCCCAGACGGCGTTCGGCGCGGCTCTCGAAAAAGGCATGTGCTGCGATGAAGCAGGCTGCGGTGGGATGTTCGATAACTACTACGTCTTCGCCGGCATCGATGGCTGGTCCGCTCCGGCCGACGACGACGCCGCGAACAACTTTGGCCCGCGCATCGGCTTCAACATGGGTATGCCGCTCAGCGAGTGCCGCGGAATCGGCGGCCAGTTCGGTATGAGCTACGCCGCGTACAACTTCCACGGCCGCGATAATGGCGCTAACCTCTCGTTGTTCGAAGGGGCGTCCATCGAGGATCAAATCTTCCTGACAGTCGGTGCCTTCAAGCGATGCAACATGTGCCTTGACTGCCCGGATCGCATCAGTTGGGGCCTCGTCTACGACCACATGATCACCGACAACTTCGGCGAGCATTCGTGGGAGTTTGGCATCGGCCAGGTGCGTGGCCAGATCGGCTATGCCCTGAATTGCTGCAACGAAGTAGGTGCCTTGCTGATGTTGCACACGAACGACGAGCAAAAATCGACATCCGGCGGGTCGCCGTCGGTGTCCGCGTTGGATCAGGCGAGCCTGTACTACCGCCACCACTTCTGCTGGGGCGCTGACACAATGCTGTATGCCGGCATCGCGGAAGAACCCGGCGACATCATCCTCGGCATGCGGAACGAAATCCCGCTCAGCGAACGTTGCAGCTTCTACGGCAATGCTCAGTACATCCTGCCGAGCACCAGCGGTGGCGACGACGCCAGCCGCAACATGTACGCTGAAGAATACTGGAACGTCTCGGTCGGCTTCGCGTACTACCCGAACTGCAACGCGGTCTCCAAGTCGGTCTGTGGCCGGCGTTGGATGCCGCTCTTGCCCGTGGCCGACAACGCCAGCTTCGCGGTGGATATCGCACCGAACCAACTGTAGTCTGACGTAGAGAACCTCGAGTACCACGTGAGGCCGGGCAGCGGATCGCTGCCCGGCCTCCGTTTTTCTGAGTGCCGTCGATGCCTTCACTCCGCCCGCCGGATGTACCCGTCGCATGCTAAAAGAATTCCCTCGCATGGCTCACCGCGCGCCGGTAGCCTTACCAAAAACCACAAGCCTCGGTTTGGCAGCCACTCGGAAACGCGATGAGCGAAGTAACACGCATCTTGACGGCCATCGAGCACGGCGATCCGCACGCGGCCAGCCAACTCTTGCCGCTGGTCTATGACGAGCTGCGCAAGCTGGCGGCGCAGAAGTTGGTTCATGAGAATCCTGGCCAGACCCTTCAAGCGACGGCGTTGGTCCATGATGCTTACATCCGGCTCGTCGATACCGAGAAAGTGCAACATTGGAATAGCCGCGGTCACTTCTTCGCTGCCGCGGCCGAAGCGATGCGGCGAATCCTCGTCGAGAATGCCCGGCGCAAGCGACGGCTCAGACGCGGCGGCGATCGGGCACGGATCGACATCGATGAAATCGAAATCGCTGCCCCCGAACGGCCTGACGATCTGATCGCTCTGGACGAAGCCCTCGAACTGCTCACGGGGGCCGACCCGCAAGCGGCCGAACTCGTGAAACTGCGCTACTTTGCCGGGCTGACTATCGAGCAAGCCGCCGAGTCGCTGGGTATCTCTCCTCGCACTGCCAATTTCCTCTGGCAGTACGCTCGTACCTGGCTGCTCGACAAGATTCAGGGTCCGGACGGAACGGGCGTGCGGGACGTCAACAAGAAGTCCGAGAATTCTTGACATTCGATTGCGCGATTCGCCTTCCAACGTCGCACTGTCTAATGAAGCTCGAAGGAGTGCCTTCCATGACTGAGCGCGAGATCTTCATTGCCGCCCTGCAGATCGACAACCCCGCCGACCGCCTGGCACACGTGCGACAAGCCTGCGGGGCCAACGACGATCTGCGGCAGCGCGTCGAGCACCTTCTGAAAACATACGAGCAAGCGGGCAGCTATCTGGAAGCTCCAACTCCCGAAATAGCGGCCACGATTGCTCAGCCCGACATCATCGAACAGCCAGGCACCATCATCGGCCCGTATAAGCTCCTGCAGCAGATCGGCGAAGGCGGCATGGGCACGGTCTTCATGGCCGATCAGACTCACCCCGTCCAGCGCAAGGTCGCACTCAAGATCATCAAGCCCGGCATGGACAGCCGTCAGGTCATCGCCCGCTTCGAGGCCGAGCGGCAGGCCCTGGCCCTGATGGACCACCCCAACATCGCCAAGGTGCTCGACGCTGGCACGACCGGCGACCCCTCTGGCCCTCCGCCCTCCGCTCTCCGCCCTCCGCCTTCCCCCGGCCGCCCCTACTTCGTGATGGAACTCGTCAAAGGCATCCCCATCACCAAGTACTGCGACGACAACCACCTCACGCCGCGCGAGCGGCTGGAGCTGTTCATCCCCGTCTGCCACGCCGTGCAGCACGCCCATCAGAAGGGGATCATTCACCGCGACATCAAGCCCTCGAACGTGCTCGTGGCCCTGTACGACGGCCGCCCCGTGCCGAAGGTGATCGACTTCGGCGTGGCCAAGGCGACCAGCCAGAAGCTGACCGAGCGGACGATGTTCACGCAGTTCGGCCAGATCGTCGGCACGCTCGAGTACATGAGTCCGGAGCAGGCGGACCTGAACCAGCTCGACATCGATACCCGCAGCGACATCTATTCGCTGGGCGTGCTGCTCTACGAGCTGCTGACCGGCACGACGCCGTTTGACAGCGAAACGCTCCGCAAGGCCGGCCCGGACGAGATGCGTCGCATCATCCGCGAGGACGAACCGCCCCGGCCGCAATCGGCGCACGCATTATCCGCACAACGAGAGACGAAAAACATTACTGCTCAGCGACTTGGACGCCACAAACCCGTGCAGCCGCGGCGTAGTTCTACGACTCCGCAGTCAAGCGCCGTCCTGCGGACGTAATCCGCGCATCCATTATCCGACGTTCGCGTGAAGAAACATCTTGATTCTTTGAGACTTGAGGATCAGAATGCCCGCAGTTTCGATTGCGTATTCTACGTCCGTTTGGACGTAGACACACAAGTTAGGCAGGAACTCACGCAACGCGACAAACCGCAACCAATAACCCAGAAGGAGGGCGTCATGTCTGCATGTTGTTCAATCCGTGTGATTCGGACGTCGATGGCGTTCGCTGTACTGACTCTACCTGTAGCGGCTCTGGCCGATCCCATCACGAGCACGGGCGCCCTTGGCGCGCTAAGACCTACCGTCTCCGTGCAGTTCAATACCAATGACGGGAGCTTCCGCGTCGACGGTGGCGCCTGGGTCGGCGGAGGTCGGTTCGACAGTGGAAGTCCACCGCCAGTCGGTGCTGGTCCGACTATCCGAGCCTATGACTTCACCACAATTGATATCGATGCTGCAGTCACGTTCACAGCCTTCGGCGACTTCTCGCTCGGCTTACTTGGAAGCGGAAACATTTCCGTACATTCGAACCTCCTACTCGCTGGACAAGCCGGAGGTCCGGGAGGTAACGGCTTCGGTTTCTTTGGCGGTGGTGGCGGCGGCGGTGGCGGTGGTGCCGGCGCTCTTCTGTTGGCTACTCACAGCGGCAGCGTCACTCTGACCGGGACACTTGATCTGCGAGGCGGGTCAGACGGCGCCCGAGGAACAGGATTCCTGCCCGGCCCGTCGGGCGGTGGCCTCGGCGGACTCGGGGGGAGTGCCGGTGTCGGCGGGGGGGCTGGCGGAGCTGGCGGAGCATCGGTCGCCGGAGGCGCCGGAGGCGATGGCGGCACAGGTGTCTCTGGTGGGGGCGGTGGCGGCGGTGGGGGCGCCGGTGCTAGAAACGGTCCTATTGGAAATGGCGGAAAGGGGGGTCCGAAGGGCACTGATGGAAAAGATGGAAAGGCTGCGTTAGTTAATTCCGGAGGAGATGGGGGGGATGGAGGTGACGGAGAGGGGATTTTTGCAGATCCGGATGGCGGAAAGGGCGGGAAGGGTGGAAACGCGACGCAGGCTGGAGGAACAACTGGGGTGAAGGGAGATAACGGAGTTCCTTCCAAGAAGTATGGAACTGGTGGCGGCGGCGGAGGCGGCGGCGGCGGAGATGATCTTTCTGGTAGCGGCACGGGTGCCGCTGGCGGTCCCGGTGGCACCGGAGCCGGTGGTGCTGGAACTGGCGGAGGGGCCGGGACCGCCGGAACCTCTGGGGGCGGCGGCGCCTTCATCTTTGCTGCCAGCGACGGCGTCTTCTTTTCGGGGCCTGGCTTTGTGGGTACAGGGGTGGGTTCGATCTTTGGAGACTTTACGCTTAGCGGTACATTCGATAGGCCCATCATCTTCGAAGGCGGTGACCCCACTCTTGTTGACTCGATTAACGAGATACATAGATTCTCGTACGGAGCTTGGGGGTCTCTAGCCCCGGAAAATCTGTGGCTAAACGGTGGCAGCGGCGCCGGCGGTGCTGGCGGCGACGGCCAGATAGTTCCCGAACCGTCCACTCTCGCGCTCTCAGCCATCGGCATGATCGCAATCGGATTCTATTCACGGCGCTGGAAGCACCGGACCGTTGTCGCCCACTCGTCGTGACGAAGTCCAAACGCACTGCCTAACCAAACTATCCGGCGGATTCGGCGGGCAGTTAGTGGTTGCTTGGACGCTGTGTCCGTGTTCCAGTGTGTCTGCTGGTTCGTGGGGTTTGCTCGCTTGCTGCCAGCCGAACCGCTGATCGTTGACGTTAAATAATACTTCCCCGGAGCTGTGAATGATTCCAACTGTAACATTTGTCATTTACCCGGATGATAGAACGATATACCCGGACAAAATAATATGTCACCCGGAGTCAATAATAGTGTACCCTTAGCATGGAACGATATCCCCGGAGACTTGAATTGACTGCCCGGATAATGTTAGACTAGTTCTTGGCGTCGGGGGACTAATTCTTTGAATCTTGGAATCAACAGGAGATAGAATCATGCCAATTAGTGGCCCTACATCGTACGTTCCAACGATTAACGGATTCATTTCTCACTGGGAGCAAGTCAATTTACTGCTCGGGGTGGCCTCGCCATTGGTTTTGCCGGGCGGAATCGCGATCGCAACGATGACTGGGTATCGCGATTCACTCCTTGCGTCGGCCTCGACGATTCAAGGGGAGATGAATGATGTCGAAATCGCGCGAGGGAATCTGGAGATCAAGAATGCGGCGTTGCTCGCTCGGCTCGGGGAATTCAATCGGAAGGTACGGGGCTTCTTGGGACACACTGCGTTCGTCCGGGCGCTGCCGCAAGTGCCACCGGGGAATTCGGCCGAAGGGGTCATCTTGGCGGCGCTCGACGACATGGCGACATTGTGGACGAAGATTAACGCGGCGACGATTCCGGGGTTCACCGGGCCACTGACGCTGCTCGGCGGCTATGTGATCGCGACGTTCTCGACCGAGCTGACAGCGCTGAAGACGGAGTATCAGACGTGGCAGGATGCGCAGCAGGATCTGCGACTCGAGCGCGAGAAGCGCAACGACGTGCAAGACAAGGCGCGGGCGGCGCTGCGCGATTATCGCGCCGCGGTGCTGGGATCATTTGCCCCGACCGATGCGATCGTCGACAGCCTGCCGGACTTGACCCCCGCGCCAGGCGCGACTCCCGACGCCGTGACGGCGAACATCTCGTGGGATGCGACAGCGCTGAAAGCGAAGATCACGTGGTCGGCCAGCGCCGATCCGAATCTCGCGCAATATGAGATTCGCTTCACGCCCGGCCCGGATTATTCGACCGACGATGAGACGGTGGTCGGCAATGTTTCGCCGACCGACCCCCGCGAGTTCCTCACCGACGCCGGCCTCGCCGCTTCCGGCAACATCGCGGGCTTCAAGGTCTACGTCATCACCACGACCGGCAACGAGAAGGGGAGCAACACGGTCACGATCACGCGGCCATAGAAGTCCCGACCTGTAGCTGGTCGAAAACAAGACGGGACCCCGGCGTTACTGACCCACGGCGGGTGGCGAGGCCGCAGCCCCGCGTGGCCTCGCCACCCGATCGCATCAGCTCCGCCCGCCCGGCCAGGGTCCGAGCCGCGCACGCAGCGAATCTTCGAGCGGAGTGAGCGGTCCATCGCGTGGCGTGCTGTTCGTGTGTCGTGGTCTGCGTCGGCCCCGCAGCCGCTTACTCCGCTCGCGGACTCGCTGCGTGCGCGGTTCGGTGCATCGGGGGGGGCAGTGCCGGCAAGCGGCGGAGCCATGGATGTCGAAAAAGTAACGCTTGCAGGGACGGGAAGTGGGGAAGTCGGGGAAGCCGGACAGTCTCGCTTCTTGCACCCGACCTATTGAGTGGTGGTCGTCCAATCTTCGACCTGGAGGTTGGGTACTTGAACGAAATCGCTGACGTTGCCGGTGACGACCGTGAACCCGTGCAAAAGAGCGATGGCGGCGATGCGCAGGTCTTGACTGCCGATTCGGATGCGCTGCTTGCGCAATTGGCGAGCGATTGAATCAGCTTCCTCCGTGTAGAGCAGGATGTTCCACCTGCTGAAGTAGGTGATGGTTCGGACGAGGGCGGCGTGGCCTTGTGCCAATTTCCGTGCGGAGTTGCGCTGATTGTTGACGTAGGCAATTCTTCCCTTCAACTGCTCTTCGACGGTCACCGAGGTGGTGAAGAGCTGTTCGCGTGCCGTTTCGCCTACTTTCCCGCTGAGAATCGGGTGGCCGTTTTGGTGGTGCGTGATGGAATCGGTATCGAGGACGAACAAGCCTTCACCTCCTGTTCATGGAGCATCGGTGCATCGCTCTGGTCGTTCGCCTGGCCGTAATCCTGCTCACGCTGCCGCCGTAGGATTGCGCGGAATTCGTCAAACGTCGGGTCATCTTGAAACATCCCCGACACTTGAGACGGATGACCGCCTTTGAGTGCGAACCTCACCCCGCGACGACGTCTCTTGCCCGTGTTTGGCCTTCGTTTCGGTTTTTTTTCTTTTGCCATGGCTTTCTCCTCCTCAATGGCAGTGTACGACGTACTGTCCGTTGGGTCGAGTGTTTCCCATCCGAAAAGTTGGCATGAACAACACCGACGACGGGTGGCGAGGCCGCAGCCCCGCGTGGCCTCGCCACCCGATCGCATCATCTCCGCCCGCCCGGCCAGGGTCCGAGCCGCGCACGCAGCGAGTCTTCGAACGGAGTGAGCGGTCCATCGCGTGGTGTGCTGTTCGTGTGTCGTGGTCTGCGTCGGCACCGCAGCCGCTAACTCCGCTCGCGGACTCGCTGCGTGCGCGGCTCGGTATGGTGGTGGAATTGCAGCGCAGATGACGAGTTCGTACCGGTTTGAGCGTCACAGCGATTGCGGGGCGCAGATCGCGTGCAGTTAGTCCGAGCGAGCCCCTGAAACGGAGGAAACTTGCCGTGTGGAACTCGGCTTCGCAAACGAAACGACGGGCGCCGTCTCGGCCGCCTGGCGGCGCTGAATTTCATCGAAAATCCGGTCGAGGTCGTAGTCGCACGTGGCCGCAAGGCGCTCGCGGGCGCGGCGCACTTCATCAACGATTGGATCATGGTTCATGGTTCATCCTCCATCAGTTCCTCGGGTGTGCAAATGGTCGGGAGCACATATTCCTGGCTCGCCAGGAACGACTGCATTCTCCGTTTGATGCCGGCATTATTGATGTGTCGGCAGTTCCATGTGAGGAGAAAGTCGATCTGATGAATTGTTGCCACGGCGATGTGCGCGGCGTCCGTGGTAGCTTTCGGTGGCAGGATGCCCGAACCTATGATCACCCGGGTCAGCTCCCGCACGGATTCGTTCACTTCCAGCAAGGGGAACGCTGCGAGAACCGACCGACGTGCCTCGGCCATCGCCTCTTCACCAAACGCAATTTCAGCGATCACGAATTCGGAAACGAACAGATCGTAGTTCCCGCGATGTTCGTCCCACCAGGTTCGCGTCACCTGCTGATGCGCGGCAATCAACAAATCGCGACTCGCGCGGGCCACCAAATAGCTTGGGATCGTTGTTTCAAGATAGATCTTGGTCTTTTCCATTGGCTGTTCACCATCAGTCGATTGAGGGATTATACCAGACACGCACTCGAAACAACGCGGCCGGTGAGTTCGCCCTTGCCCGCCACTGCGCGTGAACGTCCGCCCCACGGCGCGTGGCGAGGCCGCAGCCCCGCGTGGCCTCGCCACCCGATCGCATCAGCTCCGCCCGCCCGGCCAGGGTCCGAACCGCGCACGCGGCGAGTCTCCGAGCGGAGGGGGGGGTGGCTGGGGTCGAGTCTGCGAGCCCCCAGCCGATCCCGACACTAACCTGGGGGCTCGCAGACTCGACCCCAGGCACCCGCGCGCACGACGCACTTTGCAAACGGGCTGTAGGGAACGCCCTCCGTGGCGTTCCGGCTCCCTGCGGGCGGAACGCCACGGAGGGCGTTCCCTACAGAATCGTGTGCGACAATCGCAAAGTGCGTCGTGCGCCCGAGCCAGCGCTGAACGGGCGACAGAACGTGGCGACGACCTGGGGCACCGGCGTTTGCCCTTCGTGCTTCTGCCGCCGCGGCGCGGCTGGATCGCCTCCAACGATGGAATACCAGGTGTTCGCACCCCAGGCTAATGACTGACGCCGCTTCGCGGCTGCGGCTACCGCGTAGAAATCACGACTCACCTGCCCAATCGCGTGGCTTCAGAAACTCAAGTAACTCCGCTTCCCGCGATCCTGCGGTCGGAAGTTCGTTGTATCCCCACATCACGTGCAGCGGCAGGCTCATCAGGATCGATTCGACGCGGCCACCGGTCTTGAGGCCGAACATCGTGCCGCGGTCGTAGAGCAGATTGAATTCGACGTATCGGCCTCGGCGGATGAGCTGCCAGCGTCGCTCGGCGTCCGTGGCTGGCTCGGCCATCCGCCGCTTAACGATCGGCACGTAGGCCGGCAGAAACTGGTCTCCGGCATCGCGCACGAAGGCGAATACTTCATCCAACAAAAAGGGGTCGGGAGTCTTTTGTGCGGAGCACCCTTCGGGCCGTTCCGGCAAAAGACCCCCGACCCCTTTTTCACTGCCGGCGAGGTAATCGAAAAAGATTCCACCGACGCCGCGACACTCCTGGCGATGGGGCAGGTAAAAATATTCATCGCACCATTTCTTGAACCGAGCGTGGTCCGCGACCGCGTGTCTGTCGCAGGCCGACTTCCATGTGCGGTGGAAATGGATCACGTCTTCGCGCCGCGGGTAGTACGGCGTCAAATCCGAGCCGCCGCCGAACCACACGGCACGGCCGTCGCCGTCGCCCTTCGTGATGTGCCGGAAATTCGCGTGCACGGTCGGCACGTGCGGGTTGCGCGGGTGGATGACCAGCGAGATGCCGGTCGCGGTGAAAGACGTGCCGGTGCCGGGCATCGAGGCGGCCATTTCGGGTGTGAAAGAGCCCGAGACTCGCGAGAAGTTCACGCCCGCCTTTTCGAAGACGCGCCCGTCGATCATGACTCGGCTGACGCCGCCGCCGCCGGAGTGATGTTGCCACGCGTCCTCGCGGAATCGCTCGCGGCCACCGCCGCGTTGTTCCAACTCCTCGATCACCGCACAAATGCGACCCTGCAACTCCTGGAAATAACCAGCAGCCTGCCGACCCAATTCGTCGAGGTCAATGTGGGGCATACACTGAATACTCTATCACTCGTCGCGCTGGAAATGAAATCGGCGTGCCCCGTGGTGCGGGCACGCCGATGATTTTGTGGGGGCAGGATTAGTTCGCCGATCCCTTCACGGTCGTGTCGGCGAATCGTTCGTCCGCGCTCTTGACCGCCGCGACGAGTTTGTCGGCGGCGGCCAACTTCTCATCGACGATGGCGGTGGCAAGGCGATTCGGGAAGTCGATTTCAACCTTCTTCACTCCGTCACATGCAGCTAAGGCTTCGCGCACGGCGGCCGTACATGAAACCGGTCAGCTCATGCCCGGCACCGAAAGCACAACGGCTTTCATGCCCTCGGGCAATTCCGCCGACGCGACCGCGGTGACCGGTGCCGCGGAAACAACCGGGGACTTACTTGCCGGCGCGGGGCTCGCCGCGCTCGGTGGTGCCGCTGCCTGGTAGCAGCCGACCAATGCCACTGCGAGCAAGGCCGGAGCTGTTACCATCAGACGCCAAACGTGTCGTCTCATGTTGGGTCTCCCAAAAAAGGATCAACGAGTTCGAAACACAAATGCCACACAGCACATCAGTCTACCGACCGGATCGTTGGCTGGCAGCGCGGATTTCGCGCAGGGCGCTAAAAGGCGAAAAGGTGAAGGCGGCTGCGGTCGATCGCAGATGGCCGAGGAACTCCTGGTTCATTTGAGCATGGCTCCGGCAAGGCGAATGGCACCGCGCGCTGGATCGTCGACCAATTGGACGGGACCGAGATGGAGGCCGCGACCTTCCAGTCCGCTCGCCAAACGATCGGCAACTGACGGACACGAGATCAAGACGCTGCCGGCAAATGCGAGCGGAACCGGGGCCGTTGCGCCGGCGGTCAGAATCCGCGCGGCGGCATGAGCGGCCGCGGCGAGACGATCCGCTTCGCTTGTGAGAATCATTTGGGCGGTGGCATCGTCGGCGAGGTCGGCGTCCGTGACAACAGCGGCCAGCGCGGCGATGGCTGCACGATCCAAACTGCCGCCATAAATTGTCGGGATCAGTTCCGCCGCCGTCGCGAGGCCCAAGCGCCGCAGAAACTCGTTGGTCATCGCGGTCGGCGGACCGCTGCCGTCAATCGCTCGCGCGACGGCGCGGAGCCCGGCCAGTGCGATCGAGTAGGCCCCGCAATCGTCACCGAGCAAGTAGCCCCACCCGCCCGCGCGGGCGGTTCGTCCGTCGGGCGTTCGGGCGAGCGCGAACGAACCGGTGCCGGCAATCACTGCAAGACCCCAATCGTCCGGCGTTCCCGCGGCGAGTACGAGTCGCCCGTCGTTTTCGATGCGGACTCGGTCGGACAATGAAACCGAGGCGGCCCAATGCGAAAGCATCTCGCGGTCCGCCGGCCGATCCGCACCTGCCAGGCCCAGGCATGCGGCCGAGACCGGCGCGCGAGCCACGACCGCGGCGCTGAATGCCTGATTTACCGCCTCATCGAGCGCGGCCAGTGCTTGGTCCTTGCCCACCGCCTGATGGTTCGACGGTCCGGCAACTCCGCGCCCGACGACCTCGAAATCATGCCCCGCGCTTTGGGCACGCCGTCGCGCCAGAAGTGCGACCGTGCGAGTGCCGCCTCCGTCGATGCCGAGGATCACGTCGTTAGTAGTGAGTGTTGAGTGTTGAGTGTTGGGGGAGGGCGGTTGATCGGTAATCGGCGATCGGTGATCGGTGGGGCGAGTCGGCATCGTTACACTCCGATCGCGCCGCGCACTTGGCCGACGGACTGTTCGAGGCGAGTTCGCGCCTCGGCGGGCGTGCATCCCGTGCGGCCGACGACGATGGCGGATTTCAAGTCGCCGTTGCAACGGGCCAGGAGTTCATTCGCCGCGTTTTCATCCACACCGACCAGCGTCTCGACGATCCGGCGCGACCGGTCGCGCAACTTCGAGTTGGTTGCGCGGAGGTCCACCATCAAATTGCCGAACGTCTTGCCGATTCGCACCATGGCGCCGGTCGAGAGCATGTTGAGGACCATCTTCGTCGCCGTGCCGGCCTTGAGCCGCGTCGAGCCGGAGATGACTTCCGGACCGACGATCGGCGTGATCGCCACGTCCGCCTCGCGGCCCACCGACGAATCGGCATTGCACGCGATCGCAATCGTGAAACAACCCAGCGACCGCGCGAACGCCAGCGACGCGACCACGTACGGCGTCCGTCCGCTCGTCGCGATTCCGACGACGGCGTCGTTCGAACCGGCGTTCACACCGCGCAGATCCTGTTCCGCCAGTTCCGGGCGATCCTCGGCCCCTTCGACCGCGCGGGTCAGCGCATCGTGGCCGCCGGCGATCAGTCCGACCACCTGGCCCGGCGGCGAGTTGAACGTCGGCCGGCACTCCGTCGCATCGAGTACCCCCAGCCGGCCCGACGTGCCCGCGCCGGCGTAAATCAACCGCCCGCCGCGGCGCAACCGCTCTGCGATCGCGTCGATCGCCGCTGCAATCGGCTCCGCTTGCGTCGCGACTGCCGTGGCGATCGTCGCATCCTCTGCGTTCATCAACCGCACAAGCTCAATCGCCGCAAGCTCGTCGATGTTCATCGACGCCGGGTTGCGGGCCTCGGTCGTTAAGTGCTTGAGTCCAGACATGTCCTCAACTCTACCGCTCAGCGGCCGGTCTGAGAAGAACTGCTAGCTTTCATGAACTCACTCAGCACCACGGTCGCGTAGCTGCCCGCGGGAAGCGAGAACCGAAACTCCAGGCCATGGGGCAGGGGCGTGATCGCGAGGTCATCGACGTAAACGAGATTGCGGCGGCGGGTGCCTGAAAGGAGCGGACCGAACGAGCGCAATTGGGCGGCGGTGATGTCGGATTCGGCGAGAATTGCCGATTCGCGGGCGAGTGCTTCGGCGTGAGCCGGAAAAGTTTTCTTGCCGAAGATCGGCCCGGCGTGGATCGTCTCGCGTGCGTCGAAGCGGGCCTGCTCGGCGGCGCGGTCGGTGACGTAAAAGATGCCGCCGGTCTCCAAAAAGGGGACAGGTCCAATTTGTGCGAAGCACCCTTCGGGCCGTTCCGGCAAATTGGACCTGTCCCCTTTTTGGACGAGTTTGAACATGACGTCGCCGTCGAGCACCGTGTGAAGGAGTCCGTCCGCCATGCGGCGAGTGAGGTAGCGGTTGAAGAGCAGGGCTTGGGCGGCGGAGAGCGCGAGCTTTTTGAGGAACCGTTTGCGCGACCAATGGACTGGCGGGGAACGGAGTTCGCCTCGGAGCATTTGCACGCCCAGCCGGACCGTCTCCTGGTCGCGGCCGAAACGCTGTTCACCGAAAAAATTCGGCATTCCGTGACGCCGCATCGCGTCGAGCACCGGAGCTGCGAGCTGTTCGGCATTCGGGGGCACGTCGCGCACGAGCACTCGGAACCGATTGCCGCGCAGGTGACCTGTGCGGAGCTTCTGCGTGTGCCGTCGCACGGAGAGCACTTGAACGTCGGACGCATTTACTGCATTCACTCGGTCCGCGACCGCATTCGGCACCGAGACGAATTGCCGCGTGATCGCGTGGCGGTCTTTCATGCCGGCCACGCCGACATCGCCCGTGGAAATGTCGAGCGATTTGGCGATGTGCCGCGTCAGCTCTTCGGCGGCGACGCCACGTTTCTCCACCCAGAGGAACAGGTGATCGCCTTCGCCGCTGGGTTCGTACGACGGGATTTCTTCGACGACGAAATCTTCTGGGATCGCCTTGATCGTGCCGCCGATGCCGGGGAGCTCGGCCGTGAGGTAGGGCACTCGCAAGTCCGCAGGTGCGACACCGATTGGGGAATGAAGCGCGACCTCCGATTCAGTCGCGTGATTCGGCATGTCGGGTTCTGGTTCTTCGCCCTCCGCTTCCCGCTCTCTGACGTTCATGCCTTCCCCATGTGTGCGGACGGGCTTTGTACGAGCGCCGAGCCGCCCGGCTCCTTCGGGATCGACGCCATCGGCAACTCGTCGGCCAGTTTCACGAATGCAATGAGCGGGTCCAGATATTTCTTGGACTCCTCCGCCTGCTCGGCGAACCGTTGCACGTTCAGGCTGACTCCCATAAAGCTGCCCATGTCGAACGGGATGAGGCCGAGTTCCTTCCATACGGATGTGATTTTGTCCCAATCCTTGTCGGAGAAGATCACCTCGTCGGCCGTCACCTGCA
>Ga0247727_10012034_pt1 | contig 14945 bp, 13 predicted proteins | sample WisWelCaveWW1625_FD_202498 | JGI IMG/M metagenome (GOLD analysis project Ga0247727, IMG submission 202498) | Biofilm microbial communities from Wishing Well Cave, Virginia, United States - WW16-25 | ecosystem: Environmental > Aquatic > Deep subsurface > Groundwater > Cave microbial mat | place... | reverse complement strand
CGGATCGACAAGAACGGAACGAGTGGATGTTCGTGTGATCGCGGCGACGAATCACAATTTAGAGGAACTCGTCGCAAAGCAGGCCTTTCGTGAAGATCTGTTTTATCGGTTAATGGTCATCCCCGTTCACCTACCCCCATTGCGAGAGCGACATGGTGATGTCCCTCTGCTGATCGATCGGTTTATCGAAAAGTTTACGAAAAGCAAACGGCGTGAGCCGATCCGGTTCAATTCGGAAACGATAAAACGTCTCGAGGTTTATCCTTGGCCGGGAAATATCCGGGAACTTGAAAATCTGATTGAACGGTTGACGGTGTTGTCGGGTGGGTCGGAAGTTACCGTCGCTGATTTGCCCGAACGCCTGAGGCCTGGTGGATCGATTAAACCCAAATCGACGAATGGATTGGAATTGCCGCATGCTGGAATCGACCTCACGCAGATGCTCTCAGAGATTGAAGATCGGTTTATTCTCCAGGCCTTGGAGCGGAGTAGGGGTAATAAGAATCAAGCCGCTAAGTTGCTAGGATTGAACCGTACAACATTGGTCGAGAAGATAAGAAGAAAACCGCACCTGCAGCTGATTGCAGAGTGAGTGACTTTTGGGCATGTATCTCCGCAGATTGATGGTCTTGGTCCGAACAGAGGCACGATACTCGGATGACAGTTGCGACGAAAGAACGGGCGGATCACCCTCAAGCAGAGGTCAGTTGGGAGGCGTCTGAGGGGGATGAGTATGCACCGATTGCGATCGAATCATTGCTCGCGATGGCGAGTGTTGACGCAAATGTGTACCTCAAACGCGATGATGGGCGATTTGTCTTGTATCGCTATCGCAATCTTCCATTTTTATTAGCTGACCAGGAACGGTTGATAGAACATCGCGTTAAGCTGCTCTACTTTCGGCGTTCAGAAAAGAAGGAATTCTTTCGTTCGCTCGAAGGTCAGATCGATCAGCTCATCGCCAGCACCACAATCGCCGCGGACGAAAAGGCGAATCTTCTTTATCAGTCGTCCCTCAATCTGGTGGAACAGTTCTTTGAATCATCGGACGTCGCTATCGAGGTTCAACGAACAAAACGGCTCGTCTCGAACTATGTGAGCTTCGTGTTACAAGGGGACGAATCCGGTCGATCGATTTTTGCCCTGTCCGGGCACGATTACTATACTTACAAACATTCCGTAGAGGTGTGTACCTATAGCCTATCGCTTGCCGTTAAGATCGGAATTGCGGATACCGAGCGGCTGAGGAGTATTGGGCTTGGGACAATTTACCATGACATTGGGAAAAAGCGGATTCCAAAGGAACTGATCAATAAGCCGGGGCGATTGAGCGAAGCCGAATGGGAGTTGATGAAACAACATGTCGCGTTTGGTATCGAACTCGCTGCGCCGGAGATTGGTACCGACCCGATCGCCATGGCTATCATTGAAAATCATCACGAGGATTTCGATGGGAAGGGGTACTTAAGGTCGCTCAAGGAACCGGACCTCATTCAGGAGGTTCGTGTCGCGATTGTTGCAGATGTTTTTTCAGCATTGACCAGTGAACGAGCCTATTCACGTGCGCATCGGACCTATGACGCTTTAATGATCATGAAAAATCTGATCGGAAAACGGATCGATCCCGACATTTTTCGCGAATTGGTGATGATGTTTCGCGAGGCACAGCCGGGACCCGAGGCAGAGAGTGGGCTGTCAAAGAGCTGACACGCCGACGGGCCGATCGGAGCGATTGTGGATGGCGCGATCTTTGTCTTCAGTTTACGAAAGGGAAACGAGATTAGCAGGTTGCATGGATTCCCGGACTTGGCGACGGCGTGATCGTTAGTCACACACGCGGCACACAAATTGCTGTTTGGTGATGGCGGTAGGATTAACCCGACGGTGGGTTTGATCGAATCGGAGCAAGGTCTGTGCTCATGGTATCGTCCGATTTTAGGCATACTTTTAACCGGATGGGAATTGGCGGCAGTGGGCCAAGCCGACGGCGCGGTGGCTGGGTTGCGGTATCGCTCTCCTTACTTTCGGTTGCGTCGATGGCTGGTGAGATTGTCGAACATCCGCCCGTGGATCTCCAGATCGACTTTCCCTCGGTCTTTCTCATTCCACAGGTGGATCCGGTGCGGGAGGTCCCTGAGACCAGCGATGTTGAGAGGTCTTTCAATCAGGGCGTAGGGCTGCTTAAGCAGGGAAAAATAGATGAGGCAGACGGTGTCTTTAAACAGTTTTATGCCTCCCATCTAAATTCTCCGTTGGCGGCGCGGGGCATGTTGCTACTGGGCGAAGCCAAATTGCAGGTTGGCTTCGCCGCAGGGGAAGAGACACGGTTGGCGGATGCGTTACGTTGCTTTGACCAGGCACGCGCAGTTCCCGATTTCTCGGTCGCAGAGGCGATCAACGCCTATATCAATATTGCGCTGATTCGGGTGCACCAAAAAAATTATGTTGAAGCAGCAAGTGGATTGCTTTACGCAGCGGGGCATTACGCGGAACATGATGAGTCCGCACGATTGTTGCTGACTGCAGCAGAGATCTACCTGCAGCAAAAAATGCCGGATCGGACTCGCGAGCTGTTACTAAAATATTCACTAAGCCACCCCTTCGATCGTCATATTCCGATTTATAAAACCATGCTCGCCGAGGTCTATTATCAGCTCGGTGATTTCGCGCAAGTTGTGAAGATTTTTACTCGACTCAATAGCGGTTATCCTAGCGTCGCAGCAAAGTCACCGCGATACATCTTGTTCGCGGAAGGCCTCTTGCGTACGCAGCGGTATGATGAGGCCCGACAAATCTTTGAGGATATTTACGCGCAATTAACTCCCGAGACAGGGTTTCGCTATCTCGAAAATGTGCGTTCGATGGTGTTGGCGAAGATCGGCGATACGTCATTTTTGGCCGGGGATTGGAAGGTCGCCGAGAAGATTTACCTCGATACCGTTAAGAAGTATCCGGGAACACGCGGCCAGCAGCTGGCCGGGCTTCGTCTGGTTGAGATGCAGGCGATCACGTCCATTCAGGATTTTGAGAATGTGTTGGCCAAGTTAGACGTGATGTCGGCAAATAAATCGTTGGGCGATATTGCGGATCTCGCAACCTATACGCGGGGAATATTTTTGTTCAGGAACGGAGACCATCATCAAGCGGTGGCGACTCTATATAATTTTATTCAGCAGACATCGCGTAGCCCTTATCGAAGTCAGGCCGAGGAAACCGCATCCATCATTTTCCGCTTGAACTTGGAGCGACGCATTCAACGCAGAGCATTTTTTGAAATGGCAACGTGGAATGAGGCCCATAGTTATTTTTATAAAAAAATGGATGACCGGAATCTTCTCAAAATTGTCGGTGACACCTATCGGGAACTGGGTTGGGATAAGCGCGCTGAGGCAGCCTATCGAAAGTCATTGTCATTAGCACCCGTCGATAGTGATTCGTGGCGAATGTATCTTGCGTTGGCGGACCTGTTGATTGAAATGGGGCGTGTCGATGACGCAAAGGCGATGATTTCTCGGTCACAGCAGGTGGTGACGCAGCCGACACTGGCGATGCATGCGACGATTCTCCAGTTACAGGCGGAGGTTGCCTACCGAGGGCATCAGACCGATCACGTGGGTGCGCTCTTGGCCGAGGCGGTGGCGCTCGATCCGAAGACACCGGAACGGGCCACGGCCTATCGACTCTTGGGACAAATGGCGATGGGTGAAGCCAATCCGGGATTGGCGATGGAACAGTTCGAGCTCGCGTTAGAATTAACAAAAAAGATGGCGTTGGCTTATCAGGCGCGGGAAGAACGGTCGTTTGCGTTGTATGGTCGGGCGTCGGCGTTGTTTTCGTTGAATCTCTATCGTGAAGCAGCGGCGGCTTATGGGATCGCACTCAAGGAGTTCCCCGATCATCCGGCGGCTAGGATCGGAAAAACGAAATTGGCCGAGGCATTATCCAAAACCAATCGATCGCCACAATCGGAGGACGTGTTGGCTAGCCTGGTGCCCGAGGATGATGTCTGGGGGCGTTACGCGCGATGGGCTAGCGAACAAAAACGTTGGGAGGAGCAGCTTAAGAGGAGACCGCAGCAATGACCGCGAACATAGTTGACGAGAAGCAGCGCCGGGCTAAATCGATTGATCGCGGTCAGGTGGCGAAGATTTCGAAACGCCTAAAGCATCTGACAGAGCGCCTTAGTGAGTTAAAACGAGAATTGATCCGAACCAAAGAGCAATTGCAGCAGAAGACCCGGCGGCTTGATGAGTTGGAGCTTCAGGTTGAACGTAACAAACGACTTGCAGCAATGGGAGAAATGGGTGAGCGAATCGCACAGTTGATTAGGACTCCCGTGATGAACTTGGAGATGGGTTTGTCGATTCTCGACGCGGAGATTCATCGCCTGGGTACGGACGGGGAGATCTCGCGATTGATCGGAATGTGTGGTGGAGGTCTCAACCAACTTAAGGAAATCGTCCTCAACATGACGGTGTTTGCTAAACGCGAGACGTTGAATCATCGCATGATCGATCTTCAGAAATGCATCCAGCAGCTCGTTGAATGGATGAGACCGCTCTTTAAGCAGCAGGATATTGCGGTACGGGTGGAGATTGAAGCAGATCTTCCGCTGATACGGGGGGACGAAGAATTACTCCAACAAGCCCTTTTAAATCTTCTCATGAGCTCAGCGCAGGCGATGGCAGAAGGTGGCACGTTGGCGATTGCGATTCGATCCACGATCGATCATTGTTTAGAGATCGAGGTAAACGATACCCGACAGGTGATTCCGCTTGATGATCTGGAGAGATTATTTGATCCATTTGCGCTAGACAATGGGGCAGGAGAAATTTCTGGCTTATCAACGACAAGTCGTATTATCGGATCGCATGGTGGCTCCATTCGTGTAGCGTGTGGTGTGGCTGGGGGAACACGATTTTCGATTTTGCTCCCGGCTGGAGAAACCGTGCACTGAGGCGTTCGTCTCTTCGCTGACAGCTCTTCTATTGATTCTATTGTGACAAGTGCTCGGTCTTTGGCCGAAATCCTATTTCATCGGTCCAGCCGATCAACAAATGTCCACCCGTTTTTTTTGTCGGTCCTGTCAGCATGTTGACAGGTCGTCGATGTCAATCGCGGATGACCACCTGATTTAATCGAAGGCCGAATTTAAGAGGCTAATATCATTTGCGAAAATTTGATCACCAGGGTTTCGGTGGGCAGGCAACTGGCATGTCCGTTGCTAAAAATACGGTCCTAAAGAACAGTCGTCAGAGAATCATCACGGTAGTCCCCCCAATATTGGTCACCGAAGGGATCGATCATGAACAAAAGACGGGTATTAATTGCAGAAGCTGATGCACAAAGTGCCTCTTTCTTGCGACTCGCCCTAGAGCGTGTTGGCTATCAGGTACGGACGGCGTCTGACCTTCAACAGGGAGCAATCATTATCAATCAAGATGTTCAGCAGCTGGCATTTGTGCTGGCGAATTCGCGACTGCCAAACTCTCCCGAATTCGCCCTGTTGCGTAAGGCTAAGGAGATCAACTCTGGGCTGCCCGTGATTTTGATGACGGAAAGCAGCTCAATTGAACATGCCGTTGCGTCGATGCGTTACGGTGCGAGCGATTATCTGGTGAAGCCGTTCGGGTGGGACAAGCTAGAGCGAGTCATCGAGCGAGTAACGGGAGGCGCCAAAGAGCGGGTATCGTCAGGGCGGGACAGTTCAGCGAGTGAGTTTTCAAAATCAGACGACGATTTTATCTGTGCCGATCAAACAACACGTCGTGTCTTAACACTGGCTGCTAACATCGCCAGAAGTCAGGCGACCGTTTTGATTTGCGGGGAAAGCGGCACGGGGAAGGAAATGCTGGCACGCTACATTCATCGTCATAGCGATCGCGCGCAACAAAAGTTCATTGGCGTCAATTGCGCGGCGCTTCCGGACGGGCTGTTGGAAAGTGAGCTCTTTGGACACGAGCGTGGCGCGTTTACCGGTGCTACGACGCGTAAGATCGGCAAGTTCGAGTTAGCGCATCGCGGAACCATCTTATTAGATGAGATCAGTGAACTTCCGGCGCATCTACAGGCAAAATTGTTGCGGGTTATTCAGGAACGAGAAATTGACCGCGTGGGTGGGCAACTCCCGATTCCGATTGATGTACGAATCATCGCCACGACCAATCGAGATCTCCCGCAAATGGTGGCAGAAGGCCTATTTCGAGAAGATCTTTTTTATCGTTTAAATGTGATTCCGCTGCTCATCCCACCGCTGCGTGAACGCCGCGCGGACATCGAAACACTCATCACCTATTTTTTAGGAAAGCATGGATCTGCGAATGGACGAGCGGGTTTAACATTGTCTCCTAGCGCCTTGGCCGACCTCGTTAGTCGTCGATGGAAAGGAAATGTTCGTGAACTGGAGAACGTCATCGAGCGAGCGGTGTTACTGTCGAGCGATGATATGATTGAGACGCCTCACCTCCATCTTGATGACGAGGGTGCTGTCGAACGGCCAAGAAGCGACATGCAGCCCGGGATGACGTTGCGCGAGGTTGAGCGACAATTGATTCTTCATACCTTAAAGCAAACCAATGGGAACCGGACTCATGCATCACGCGCACTGGGGATCAGCCTGCGTACGCTTCGAAATAAATTGTCCGAATACCGGAGCGCGGGACTTTTTGCTGAGCAGGCCGCGATGTAGGAGGGATGGGAAAAATTTTCCGAGTGGTAGGCAAAGATTCGTGGCCGTCATGCGGAATTAACGTTGTGGTTGTGTTGAATGGATCGGAGACGAACCACAAGCGGTACAAGGGTTGCAGTCGACACAAGGATAGACGGCAGAAGTACGCCGTCTGTCGAGAAATCCCAACGGGTAGGCGGGCTGGAGGCAAATGATGGATGGACCATTAATTAACGATTTGACCACGCAGGTTGTCAAACGCGGGCTTGATTTTCGCTCGGAAAATCAAGCGATCATTTCTGGAAATATTGCCAATGCCGATACCCCCGGATACGTGGGGCAAGAACTTGCATTTAAGCATCAACTGCAAACAGCACTCACTAACATTCGGGAGGCTCCCGAAGATGGCAGGTGGATGATCGATGACGAGATCCCAGAGATTCGCGATACAGGTGCGGAACGGATCAGGGACCTTTCCACGCCGATGGGGAATGACCTGAATAATGTTGAGGTTGACAAAGAGTTTGGGAAGTTGACCGGGAATGCGCTCGAATTTGAAGCGCTGTCCACCATGCTCCACAAGAAAAGCGCGTTGCTCAAGTATGCCATTGCCGATGGAGGTGATCGTTAATGGACCTCATTGATATCATGAAAATTGGCGCAACGGCGATGACCGCGCAGCGTACACGCATGTCGGTGATTTCCTCAAACATGGCCAATGCGACAACGACCCGTACCGGTGAGGGGGGGCCCTATCGCCGACGAGACGTCATTTTTAGCGAGTTAAATTTCGACGATCTGCTGTCTCAAGAGTTAGATCATTCCGTCACGGGTGTCGAGGTTTCACAGATCAACGTCGACACGAAAGAGGGGCAGCTCGTGTTCGATCCGGATCACCCCGACGCCAATGCGGATGGTTACGTCCGGATGCCGAACGTCAACATCGTTCAGGAAATGACAGATATGATGGGTGCCGCGCGAAGTTATGAAGCGGACGTTGCGATCATCACGACGGCTAAACAGATGGCACGCAAGGCGTTAACCATCGGTGAAGGATAATAAGGGGAGACCATGGACAAGTCTGAATTGATTTCGCTTATCACAGAAAAAGGAATGCAGCGCGCGCTGGGGAAGGTGGCTAACGCCCCGACAACGGCAGACGCTTCCGGTGCGAGCTTTAGCGATCTGTTAAAAGAGCATTTGGGCGAGGTCAATCGTATGCAGATCGACGCAGAAAAGGCGGTTCAAGATTTCGCCAGCGGAAAGAACGCCAGTATACACGAAACGATGATTACGCTGAATAACGCGGACATGTCGTTCCGGTTGATGATGCAGATCCGTTCAAAAGTACTACACGCCTATCGAGAAGTGATGCAGATGTCGACGTAGGCATTTGGACGATGAATCGGGGAATCGATGATTGATCAGCTGTTATCATTCTGGGCCCAACGCAGCAAGCATGAGCAGTTTTTACTGTTGTTGATTCCACTTATTGTTGCGGGGGGTGTTGGACTGTTGCTCAAGCTATCTTCGAGCGAAGACAACGTGACGCTGTTTAGCAATCTAAGCGAACAGGATTCGGGTGAGATCGTCGAAATGTTGCGCCAGGAAAAAGTTGACTACGTGTTGGAGAGTGGCGGTACGCGCATCCTCGTGCCTCAATCGCATGTTTTGGATTTGCGGGTATCGCTGGCGAAAAAGGGATTTCCAAAGGGCGGTTCTATCGGCTTCGAAGTCTTCGATAAGACGTCGATGAGCGACACGGAGAGTATCAAGCAGATCAAGTATCAGCGCGCGTTGGAAGGCGAATTGTCCCGTACGATCACGGCCTTTGACTACGTCCAAGCAGCTCGGGTGCATATTGCGAAGCCGGAAGAGTCGCTGTTCAAGAGCGAGCAGAAGCCGGTGACCGCGGCGGTTGTCATCCAGATGAAAACCGGGCGTCAATTGAATGGGTCGCAGATCGGGGGAATTCGCAATCTTGTGGCGGCGGCGGTCGAGGGACTCTCTCCCGATCGGATTTCGATCGTCGACCAATCGGGACGTCTCCTGGCTACCGCAGGTGGGGATGGAGATAATCAACTCGCCGATACGATGGACGATCAACGACACGATTTCGAAAAGCGATTGGCACAACGGATTGAAGAAATTTTAGCGCCGGTAGCTGGACACGGCAAGGTCGTTGCGCGGGTGAGTGCCGACATTGATTTTCGCAAGATCGAGAAGACTGAGGAAAAATATGACCCGGATCCGGTCGTTCGTAGCGAGAAGCGAACGGAGGAAAAATCACAGCGACAGGAATCGGTTTCTGGCGGAATCCCCGGGGCTCAATCAAACCTTCCGGGACAGGCGGGGGTGCCGATAAACGGTGAGGGGTCGGGTTCAACACGCAATCAAGAAACATTGACCTACGAGATTGGGAAGATCGTGTCGCATTCTGTAGAGCCGATATCGACGATCAAGCGGCTTTCGGTTGCCGTGCTTATCGACAACAAGCGTAACGAGGTGGCGGGAAAGACCGAATCCAGTGCCTGGACGAACGATGAGATCGGAAAATTTGAACAGCTGATCAAGAATGCGGTCGGCTTCGACTCGACCCGCGGTGACCAGGTGGTCGTCCAAAATATCGCCTTCGAGCTGCCGGAACCAATTGGTGAGCTAACGAAAGTAGAAAAAGTTAGGAATTTTTTGGCTGCCTATAATCTGTCCCCGATCAAAATGATTTCGGCCTTTTTCGTCGTGACGATGTTGTTCAGCTTTTTGTTTATCGTGAATAAGCCGCTAAAAGTGATGCTTAATGACATTGTGACCGTGATGCAAACCACGCCGCAACAGACCTATGCAACGGGTTCCACGGCTGTTTCCGCTCTCGGACCGGGAGAGACGACCAATGATCCGTCAGCCGATCCCAATGATCCGCGAGCGGCCGTAAAACGCATGGCGATCCGAAATCCGGATGTGGCGGTACAGGTTATTAAAGGTTGGTTGAAAGAGCGATAGAGGATTGGATGGCGAAGTCCGCAAAAGAAATCAAGCTGAGTAAACTAAGTGGTCCGGAAAAAGCGGCGATCGTCATGATCTATCTTGGGGAGGACGCTGCTGCCGGACTAATCGCCAAATTATCCGACGAGGAAGTCAAGCGACTCGGTTATCATATTGCACGAATGCAGGAGATCCCTTCGGAGATTCTTGACGAGGTGTTGATGGAATTCAAGTCGGATGCATCAGGCAGTGGTGGTGTTACAGGTGGCGCCGATCTGATGCGGAACCTGCTGGGGAAAGCCAGAGGCAGTGACGCCGATAAGCTTCTTGACGAGCTACAGTCAGGTTCGCATACCGAGAGTATTTCACAGCTTGTTTCCAAATTGGATGCGTCGACATTCGCAAATTATTTCAAAAACGAGCATCCGCAAACCCTGAGCCTCGTGCTATCGCATATTGATTCAGCGAAGGCGGCCGAAATTATCAAAAACCTTCCAGAAGAGATGCAGAGTGACGTTGTGATGCGAATTGCGCGATTGACACGGGTATCGTCGGAAATGATTCATCAGGTCGAACAAGCCTTGTCCGAGGGGCTCGGTAATATCGAAGTCAGCCGCGAAGAGCTCGGTGGTGTTGATGCGGTGGTAAATATTGTTAACTCGTTGGGGCGATCGGGTGAGAAATTGATTCTGGACAGTATCGAAGAAAGAGACCCAGAACTGGTTGAAACAATTCGTAAGCGACTCTTTACCTTCGAGGATCTGCTCAAAATCGAGAACTCCGGTATTCAGCTGATCCTTCGCGAAGTCAATAACGAGACGTTGCGAGGCGCGTTGAAGACGGCGAGTCAGGAACTTCGCGGGAAGATCTTCGCGAATATGTCCAAGCGGGCAGCTCAAATGGTTCAGGAAGAATTGGAAATGGCCGGTCCAATGCGCTTGTCTGAAGTGGAGGCTGCGCAGCAGACGATCGCCAACGTCGCGCGCAAGCTCGAAGACGAAGGTCGCATCGTGATCGGTGGTGCGGGTTCGGAAGGCAAGGCCGATGTCTTTGTGTAGTGCCAAGATATTTAAGCGGCAGGATGCGGGCCTATTGGTCAGGCCGTTGCGTTTGCCAGCGATTCGCGGGGAGGGCGGTCGGCGGGCGATCCCAGCGTCGATCACGCCAACGATGATTGCCGGCGGAGCAAATCGTTCCAAGGCGGATGATGGGACATCTCCGGGTCACGGATCAGGTGAGCGAGATGCGGCAGCGGAACCTGCGAAGGCTGTGGATGTGAGCGATAAGATATCCGCACCATACGCTGATGAGGCAGACGCCGAGCGCGAGCGATTTATCAAAGAAGTCGAGCGAAGCATTTATGAAAATGCGTTTCAAATCGGCCAGGCGGAAGGGTTGACGAAAGGGCGAGAGGAAGCCCACGCCTCGATCGCAGAGCAGGCCCAACGATTCGAGCAAGGTATTGCGACGTTGATGAGGACTGCCAGCTCGCTCGAGCAAAAATATGCACACGATATTGGAGAGTTGGTCACCGCCGCCGCTAAAAAAATTATTTGCCGCGAAGTCAGTGCGGACCCATCAGTCGTCGTAGACATTATCAAACAGGCGATTCGGTCGTTGGCAGATCGGTCGACGGTTCGCATCAAGTTGTCGCAGGATGATTTTAGACGACAGCAAGAGCTAAAGCGAAAAATCGTCGGTGAAATGGATGAAATTCAGAAGCTGTCGTTTGTTGAAGATGCTGCGCTCAATACGGGTGACGTCGTTATCGATTCGGAAGGTGAACAGGTCGATGCGACCATCGACAGCCAACTGCAACGGATTCGTGCCAGTCTGTCAGAACAAGTTGGCAAATCGGGTGCGACATGATTGGGAGAGGAAGCCTGAATGGCTAATCGGGGGCAGAGCTTGGGAGAGTTGAAGGATGCGATTAATGTCGCGGCTACGATGACCGTCTACGGAAAAATCACACGCTCCGTCGGATTGGTACTTGAGGGATATTCGCCGATTACACAAGTTGGGGGGCTGGTCGAAATTTTATCCGCAAAAGAGAAGCGACGAATTCCGGCGGAGGTTGTTGGCTTCCGCGATAACTTGGCATTGATGATGCCGCTAGGAGATGCGACAGGAATCGCCATGGGGAGTCGAATTGTACCCTGTGCGGAGCGGGTTTCGGTTGCAGTTGGAAAACAGCTGCTGGGTCGCGTGATCAACGGTTTGGGAGTTCCGATCGATGGCTCTGGGCCATTGGCGTGCGATGCCGCCCGACCCGTCTATTCTGATCCATTGAATCCATTACATCGCCCGGCCATCGAGGAACCGCTGAACATCGGGGTGCGAGCGATGAACGCCTTGTTGACGGTTGGGAAGGGGCAACGTTTGGCGATTATGGCTGGATCTGGCGTTGGAAAGAGTGTGCTGATGGGGATGATCGCCCGCAATACGGCGGCCGATGTGAATGTGATCGCACTGATTGGAGAGCGGGGACGCGAGGTTCGGGAATTCATTGAGCGCGATCTAGGTGCGGAAGGGTTGGCCCGATCGGTGGTGATTGCCTCGACCGGGGATGAGTCACCACTGGTGCGGATCCGCGCGTCGAATGCGGCGATGGCGATCGCGGAATATTTTCGTGATCACGGCAACGATGTCTTGCTGATGATGGATTCAGTCACGCGTTATGCCATGGCCCAGCGCGAAATCGGATTAGCGATTGGCGAGCCACCTACCACAAAGGGATACACACCATCTGTTTTTGCTGCGTTACCAAAACTACTGGAGCGTGCGGGGACCCATCTTCGCGGGACGATCACTGGACTTTTTACGGTACTGATTGAAGCGGATGACTTTCATGATCCGATTGGGGATTCGGTCCGATCGATCGTTGATGGGCATATCCTATTGAGTCGCGAGCTGGCCACGCGAAACCATTTCCCGGCCATCGACATCTTACATAGCGCAAGCCGCGTGATGAAAGATATTGGTACAGAAGCACATCTCCGCGCAGCGGGGCGGCTGAGAGAGCTGTTGGCGACTTTCCAGGCGGCCGAGGATCTGATCAATATCGGCGCCTATGTGCCGAACTCAAACCCTAAGATCGACCTTGCAATTCAACATATCGACGCAATCAACGGTTTTTTACAACAGGATCGGTTGACGGCCTGTGATTTACAGGAAGCGATCAGCAGCTTAGAGCTGGTGATTGCCCCGACGTTGTCCACGGGTAGTCCGAGTGCGCTGCCCACGCTGCCGATCCAGCCGACAGCATGATCAAGCGATGAGAGGATCCGTTAAGAGATGGTGATGATGAAGATGAGACAAAAAAAAATGGGGGTCGTGCTAAGGGTTCGAAAGCTTCGTGAGGATGAAGCGCAATCGCGGCTTGTGGTGACCCAAACGGAGGTGGCCGAGGAGAGGAGTCAGATGGCGAGATGCGAAAAGGAAATGATTCGATCGTTTAGCAAGATGGAGCAATTGGGCGGCGAGGGGGGGGCTACCTCCGATCTCCGGACCTATTATGACTATATCGAAAAATTGAGAATCGACCGAGGGCTCTCCGAGATTCGGATGACTCAACTCGGAGAGCGGTTGAACGTGCAGCGCGAGCAGGTGGTGCATCGATCCACGGAGCGCAAGGCGGTGGAAACCGTCTTGGATACCATCGCTGATCGCCAGCGGGAGGCCGACGCGCAACAAGAACAAAAGCGGCTCGATGATACGGCAGCGCAGCATCATTTTCGTAATCAACAGCGGGGTAAAACGGAATGATTCGGATGCAAAGCAAGCGACCGATCACTTTTCGGCGTAGATTCATGAGGGTCGTGTTGTGGGTGATGACGGGCAATGCGATCGTTTTGTCGGGAATGTTGTTAAGGCGGTTCGCCCCGGCTGTGATGGTTGCGTTTGCGCAGGAACCGGCTGTTGATGATGTGCAAAAAGCGAGGGAGGAGACGATTCGACAGATCGCTGAGGCAGTTCGGCAGACGCCGGGTGCTGATCAATTAACGAAGGAAAAGATATTTGTCCTGCTATCCCTCAACGACCGAAATCTTCGTCTAGACGCCCGCGAAGCGCTGATCGCTGAAAAAGAGAGTCAACTTCTGCGGGTTGAAGGGGAGATCGACTCGAAGATCACCCAGTTAAGCGGCCTTCGAACTGCAATCGATGAACTGTTGCAACAACGAGATGTGAAGGATCAGGCAAAGGTCGACAAACTCGTGACGATGGTTGAAGCGATGCGACCGGACAAAGCCGCGCCATTGCTTGACCGGCTGGATGAAGACCTTGCGGTCGCCGTTTTGGGCAAGATTAAGGGTCGGATTGCAGGAAAGGTGTTGGGTAACCTCCCCGCAGAAAAGGCTGCCCGTCTCAGTGAACAATTTACCAAGTCGCTCCCGATCCCGAACCTTGCGGGGAATACACCATGATTGGCAACATTCCGCGCCTCGATCGAAACCCTGCGCCTGCTGAGCCTAGCGTTTCGCAGCGCGCGGAAGCCGATCCGTTTGATCGATGGTTAGATCGATCGATGGAGCAACGAGACCCAGCCAGCGATTTCCCAGCCGATCGATCCTCAGAAGACGATGGGTCACGTGCTGAGCGGAGCCGCTCTCGAAGCGGCGATGATCAACTCACGGATGAACATGCCGACCGCTCGTCGAATCAGCCGGATCGATTAAACAATCCGCATTCCGAAAGCGAAACGAGAGGAGCGTTGGATCGAGAAGAGCAACGAGAGGCGGGGAAAGATGGGCAGGGCTTAAGAGATGATGCGGGTCTTTCGTCGGTAGAAGATGGCGATGCCACTGGCGTAGAACATCCCATGACGATAGCCGATGCCGAGACCGTCGCGGGACGACCCGGCATTGTGAAGACCGGAACGGAATTGCATGGCCGCGGGAACGCGCGCGCGGGTCAGGAGCTGCTTAAAGGGTTGTTAGCGAAATTGTCGGACCCTCTAGCGACGGCAGCGGAGAAATCGCTCGACATCGGCGCTAAAAGCAGAGCAGGGGGAAATGTCTCAGCGGCTGGCCTGGCGGGCGCTGGCGGGAACGAACCGGCTGTAGACCAGAAGGGTACACCGTTGCCGATCTCACCCGATGTTGCAATCAGCAGCGACGGGAAGGCGCAAAAAGACGCGGTAGCGGTTGGCGCGGTTTTGCAATCCAGTGGCCTGATCGATGCAGAGAGTCTGAAAGCATTGGGTAAGCAGATCGGGGATGCGTCGAACCGGACTGTCGTTAGCGTATTGGGCGAGGTTTCTCGAACCATTAGCAGAGAATCTGCCCGATCAGAGGCG
>Ga0247727_10012033_pt1 | contig 14945 bp, 6 predicted proteins | sample WisWelCaveWW1625_FD_202498 | JGI IMG/M metagenome (GOLD analysis project Ga0247727, IMG submission 202498) | Biofilm microbial communities from Wishing Well Cave, Virginia, United States - WW16-25 | ecosystem: Environmental > Aquatic > Deep subsurface > Groundwater > Cave microbial mat | place... | reverse complement strand
CCAATGGCTCTCTTCATCTGACTTCTGGCCTCGCAGGCTATGTCATTGACAACAGCAGCCTCTTTTGGCCAATCACAAATGGCCCGGCAAACGTAAGCATATCGACGGACGTTACGCTGAATGGAACACGGACCGTAAGAGGTTTATTGCGGCTTTATGGGCCTCTGCGCGTTTCCAGCGCTGGCGCGCTGACCACACCGGGGACGACGGAGGTTTTGGGAGGCCCACTCCACGTTGTTGGAATGTACACGAACACCGGGACCTTGCAAGTTTCAGGCGTGCTCCAAATTGCTGGAACCTTCACAAACAACGGGACGACGCAAATCGCCGGGACCTTCCAAATCGATCCGGGAGGAGCTGTTGTCGGCAACACTATTGTCTATACAGGATGTTGCAGCAAGCTTTTGTTTAATGATTCGCGCAGCATTGACAGCGGCAGCATTTTTTGGCCAAGCGCAAATGGTCCGGCAAACTTGATTGTGCCGAAAGCATTCAGCGTCACGTTGAATGCGGCTCGAACGCTAAGCGCTTCTTTGCAGGTCCTCGGGGTACTTCAAGTTGCCGATACTCTGACCGTTAATGGGCCAACACAAATCCCCGGGACACTCGAAGCAACCGGAACACTCATCACCAATGGAGACGCAATCGTCTTTGGAGGCACGCTTCGCGTTCCCGGGACATTCCGCAACAATGCGGCACTAACCTCCTATGGGACATTCGAGGTTGCCGGAACATTCATAAACCTCGGCACGGCACAAATCTATAACACGCTCCAAATGACGGGAACACTCACCAACGAGGGAACGATACAGATTATCCGTGAGTGCCAGGTTTCCGGAATCGTTACGAACAACGGGAACATGCAAGTCGAGGGCATGTTTCAGCTCGATCAAGGAGGCTCCGCGAGCGGCAACGATTTTATTTATGGCAGCAGCGGAACGTTCGTATTCAATCACTCATCGGGCTCGTACAGCGTCGATAGCGGAGACATTATCTGGCCAAGCACCAGCGGTCCTTGGCGAGTCATTGTGCAAGGGCCAGGCGGCATTGCGATGAACGTTGCCCGCGCCTTGCAGCAATTCGAAACGGCAGCGGCTGTAACGAACGCAGATAGTCTAACGGTCTCCGGCACGGTTGCGATCAACGCCGGAGGATTTTTCGACTCGCCGCCAACCTACAACGGCGAGATAGCACTCATCTATGGCGCGAATGGCTCATATGATGTGGGCATGGAATGGGGCAGTGGAACAGCCGTCGGCGCAAACGTTCCGCTGAATGTCATTATCGGCGGCGGCGCTACGGTAAACATGCCGAACAGCCCGCGAACGTGTCCGGGTGATATTTACCTGAGCGGAACACTGGTGTTGAGCACAACGGCTGGAGCGGACCTCAGCGTTGGCGGCGACTGGTACAATGACGTGTACAATCCGGGCACGCTCATTCCTAATTCGAGGGCCGTCATATTTAACGGAACGGAAGAACAAACCCTCCGGGGCGTAACCACGTTTGATGATCTAACCGTCGACAACCCGTTTGGCATTTCAGTGCCGGGCTATGGCAATTCGGAAGTGCAAGAAAGCGATGCCGTAACCGTGCAGCGAACGCTGGCATTCCTCGCGGGCAACATTCGGCTTGGAGCGGCGTGGCAGAGCTCTCTAACTCTTTCAGGCTCGGTGAGCGGCGCCTCAGCTTCCCGTCATGTCGTTACTTACGAGTACGGTCGCGTCGAGCGCTCAATTGCAGCAGACAGCAGTTTCCAATTCCCAATCGGCCCGACGGCGTCAAGTTATAATCCGCTCACGATTGCGCTCGCGCCTGCCGATACCACGGAAACCTTCAGTGTTCGTGTAGATAGCACGGTCGCCTCGGATGATTCGCTGTTTGTGCAACGCACCTGGGATATTCAAGAAGCAACACCGGGCGACAATCACGCTGCGCTCAGGTTTCAATGGGCCGGCGTTGCAGAAGGCGCAAAATTTATCCGCAACGTTTCTTCCACTTATCTTAACAACGTCGAAGTCGCCCGCAACAGCGCCGCTTCAGGGACGGATCCATACTTCGCGAGCACGACGCCCGGCTTTCCTTGCACCGAGTTCTCATCGTACACCGTCGGTACGCCCGAAATCGTGACGGCGGTTGAAGAGCGAGGAAGCGAGATTCCCACGGTGTTTATGTTGGGCCAGAATTATCCCAATCCCTTCAACCCGGTGACAACGATCCAATTTTCCGTGCCTAGCCAAAGCCATGTCCGGTTGAAAGTGTACAACTCTGCTGGCAATGAAGTCGCCACGCTTGCAGACAGACCATATGCTCCGGGCACGTACCAAGTCAATTGGGATGCGAGCCGGCTGGCGTCCGGTTTTTATTTCTACCGTTTGAAGGCTGAGGGTTTTGCTGAAACGAAGCAATTGCTGTTGATGAAATAAGGGCAAATGGCCTCTGCGCTTCTTTCACTTCGTCTACGCTTTGTTTGCAGGTAATAAAGACGGCGCAGGATTTTATGCAGGCCGAAAACAAGAGCTGCTGCGCGGCATCCTTTTTTTCGACAGGATTTACAGGATAACCAGGATTGATCATCATCCTGCAAATCCTGGTTATCTTGCCAAAATACTTTTGGCGCTTTATTCTGTGTTTGATTCTTTAGGCGCATAATAACGCAACATCCCCTGCGCCGCGAGCACGAGCTGTTTGCCGTCGCGCGTCATGGCCAACGCCGGCTCGATCAAATCCGCGTTAATGATCGCGGCGCGCTGTTGGCGGCCGGCGGAATCGAATTTCATCAAACGCGCTTTTTCGAAAACAAAGCGATCATTCTTGAATGTACTGGTCGCGATCAAAGCAAAAATATTTTCACACCTCGCATCGGCTGCGGCAGCCACGAACAGCTCGGAACGCGAGGACAGATTACTTTGCCACAACAATTCTCCGCCGGGAAGGCGCAATAATCGCGCTTGGCGGCGATCCAACACCAGCACACGCTCGCCGTTTTGCGCGAATAATGCTTGGCGGAACAGGCCCTCGCGCGCCAACTGCTGCTTGCCGTTGCGATCGAAAAATTGCAACGCCGATTTCACTTGCGATTGATTTGCAACGACTTCATAACTGCCGGCTAAAATCCAGCGGCCCTCTTCGGAAACGGCTAGCCCTCCGCTTGTGCCATGCCTCAATTCCTGGCGCCAGCGTTCCCGGCCTTCGAAATTCAAGCAGATCAAAACCGGTTGACTTGGGTTTTGCGGCGTCGCCGGGAATGCTTGCGTGAGCACGAAAAATTCTTTTTCGCTCGCCGCCAGAAACAACGGGCGTTCGTTGGCATAATGCGGCTGCTCGAACAAATCCGTTTCCTGCACAATCTGCCCGTGCGCATTCAAGATCATGAGGCGAGCCACCGCCGCATCCGCGACCAGCAAGCGCGTTGCCGAATGATTGAAACGAAACTGCGGCAAAGGATGATCGGCTTGCCAGGGCCTGGCGTAGCTGCCGGAGGCCTGCCCGTTGCGATCGAACCATCGCAGCCGCAAAACTTCTTCCTGCTTCTCTTTAATTTTATCCAAAACCGCAAGGGCGTTGCCGTTTTTGCTCACGCTAAACTTCAAATGCTTTCCGGCAAGGAACGCGCCCTTTTTGCCTTGTGCGCCGGCGAGAAAGATTTCGTTGGCCGTGCGCCAAGCCACGCATTCGCCGTGATCATTGAGCACAGGATATGCGCCCGGCTGGTTCAGAGAAATGCTTTCTTGCAGGGTTATGCCCGCCGTCTGCCCGCGCACAACCACGGGCAGAAGAAGACAAGCGGCAACAAGCCTTGCGCCAAGTTTTCCTACTCTATTTTGGTTTCGGGTGAGTGCCATGTCTGTTCCTTGATTGCTTCAAAAAATTTTCCCGCGCCCTTCTCCCATTTGGGAGTTCGTTCGCCAAGTAACACAAGCCTGTCATCCTCGTAAGGAACTTTTTAAGCCTCGAGCACGGTGCTTATTGCTTAAAAAGATGCCTCCAGCATGACATGCTCCTTAGGAAAATGCCGTTTAAATAACTTGTTCATTCGATCTGTCATGCCCGAGCGTTTTAATCGGGCATCCAGACGGCGTAAAATGGATTCCCGCTTAAAGACTTGCGGGAATGACAGGCCAACGCAGATGGAGAAGTTATTAATCGGCGCTCTTTACAACACGCGGAGTCTGTCATCAGAATGGAATCCCGAAAGGGCCTTGCGGCTTTTCAGCACGGGGAATACTCTGCATTTGGACATTTTACCAAATGCTTAAAAGGATTCAGACTGTGTGAAAACGCTCGAACTTGTCATTGCGAGCGCAGCGAAGCAATCTCTAATTCCAATACGTGCACGCGCCGGGATTGCTTCGCTGCGCTCGCAATGACGTTTTCACACAGTCTGATTCTTTCAGAATGATGACTTCAAGCGGCTAAACTTTTACCATTTTACTTGACCCCAATTTATCATTTCTCCGGCGAAAGGCAAGGCATGCCCGGCAAAACTTCTGCACAAAAAAGGGCTTGCCTTTTTGAAAATAATTCGGCATGGTTATGGCCGATAACTCAAACAACGGCAGGCGATCTTTGGTTCAGCTCAGGATTACCGGCAGCTTTTCGCCGCAGTTGTGTTTCTTCTTCAAATTTCCCCCTTCAGGACGCTCTCAGTTTCGCGCCAAAGATCGAGCAGCACGGACAACACGCACCCGCATCCCCTCCGTGGCCGCGTTTCCATTTTTCAAAATTTGAGTCATGACCTTCAAGCTATTTCTCTGCGCGCGAGGCCGAGTTCCGCTCCGTGCTGTGCTGTGCAGCGTGTTCTTGCTTTGCGCTTCTTTTCATAGCCAGGCGCAAACCACCGTGAAACGCGCGCGCGCCGCGGCCGATTCGCTGGCGGTCGCCGTGAACAACGTCGCGATTGCAGGCGAATATTCTTTGCGCGGCTTCACCGCCAATTTCGCGTTTCCGGTGCTGTCGATGATTTCGGTCACCGACGACAGCGGCAATGTCGTGCCCGGACTGGCCGACACATTGCGCTGGTTAGGCCGGAACGACAACGTTGAAAGCGGAGCACCCATTTCACAAATCTGGCAGCCCTTGCTGGAATATCATCGCGACCGTCCCGCCTTTCCGCCGGATGCGAATATCTACAATCAACCCTCCGGCCCGTTTTTCACCGAAGTGCGCAAGACCGTGCCTTTTCCCACCAGCACGATGCTGGTGATGGACGTGAGCGGCAGCATGCAAGACGCGCTGGCCGACGCCAAAATCGCAAACCACGTTTACGTCGATTTACTGCGGCCGGTCGACCGCGCCGGCATCATTCAATTCGACAACCGCATCGTGCGCACCCAAAGCATGACCAGCGACAAAGCGCAGCTCAAGGCTGTGATTGAGGCGGCCGAGCCGGCCGGCGCGACTGCGATTTACAATGCCTTGCTGCTCGCTATTCAAGAAACGAAACGGGAAATCCGGCGGCGGCGCGCGATCATTCTTTATACCGACGGTTTTGACAATGCTTCCGACAGCACCTCCACCGTGGCGGCCGTGATCGATAGCGCGCGCGCGTACGGCATTCCCATCTTCACCATTTCTTTGGGCGATTTTACCAGCGAGACTGATCTCAAAAAAATTGCCGTCGAAACCGGCGGCCTTTTTTTCAAAAGCCCGACGGCCAAAGAGATGCAGCGCATTTATCGCCGTTTGTCGGACATCATTCAGAATTTTTACATGATGGCGCACGGCTCGACCGACCCGGTGCGCAATAACACCTGGCGCCTCGTAGATGTAACGACGAATGTCGCGAGCCGGCACGGTCGCGGGCTTGGGCACTATTTCGTTCCGAGCGTGACGCCGCCCATGCCGGTGGATATTGCTTTCGCTTTCACTTCATTGACGGACACCGGCATAGTCGTGAACGGCAAAAACTATAACGCGGTGCGGCCCGGTGAAATTTATGCTTATCGCCTCGTTGTGCGCAATCGCGGCAATGCGGCGGCGAACGAGGTGCGCGTGAGCCAGTTTCTGCCCGACTCCGTAAGATTGCTTGACTCCTCGCAGCCGCTGTTGTTTACCGACGGCGATTCTTTGGTGTGGCAAATCGATCGCCTCAATCCGGGCGCGGCGGATTCCATTATCGCCGCCGTGCAGCTTGCCGCGCAGATTCCCCCCGCGTTGCGAGAATTGGTTAGCCGCGGCCGCATGTTTGCCGCGAACGATATTTCTCCACAGGATAATTCTGCCAGCGATACGGTAAAAATCATTACCACCCCGCCGCCCCCTCTGCACACCGATTTGGCCGTTTTCCAACGCGCGCAAACCGATTCTTTTGCGGTGAGCGGCAATGACACATTACGCTTCGCAGCACCGGCCGAAACTTATTTCTATCAAATCACCGTGCGCAATGCCAGCGGCGTTGCCGCACAAAATGTGATCGTGAAAGATTTCCTGCCCGATTCCATTCGCGCGCACGGCTTTCAACCCGCGCCGGATTTGATGACGACGGACTCGCTGCAATGGCAGCTCGGCATCCTGCCGGCGAAGAGCCAAATCACGCTGCGCTTCAATGCGACGGTAGCCGGCAAAATGCCGGCCGGCACGAATGTGCTGATCAACAAAATTATCGCCGTCGCAGATAATGAAGCGGAAAATTCGCGCGCGGATAATGTCGCGAGCGATACGGTTTATAATCTGGTCAAACCGCTTCCACCCTCCAACGCTACCGATGTTGCGTTGGCGTTCATTTCCAAAACCGATACCAGTATAATTGAAAACGGCCAAGCCTTCAACGCGGTGCGGCCGGGTGAAGCTTATGAATATCGCCTGCTCCTGCGCAATCTCGGCCCCGCAGCCGCACAAAATATTCGCGTCAGTCAAACCCTTCCCGATTCCGTGCGCGTGCTCGGCGCTTCATTGCCGCTGTTATCGGTGACTGCGGATTCTGTGGTCTGGCTAATCAATCGCCTCGCGCCCGGCCAGATCGATTCGATCACCCTGCAAGTGAAACTGGCGGCGCAAATTCCGAATACTCTGCGCGAGCTGGCGAGCCGCGCCCGCTTTTTTGTTGCCAATGATACTTCCGCCGCAAATAATTCGGCGGCAGACACGGTCAGGGTGTTGTTCGCTCCGCCTCCGCCTTTGCAAACAGACATTGCCGTTTTTCAAAGAGCCGATACCGATTCATTCGTGGTCGTTGGCAGCGACACCGTTCGCTTTGCGCGGCCGAATGAAACTTATATCTATGAAATCACCGTGCGCAATCTCGGCAATGTCGCGGCGCAAAAACTCGTGGTCACAGATTTTCTGCCGGACTCCGTGCGCGCCTCGAATTTTCAACCGCAACCCAATTTGATCGCGAGCGATTCCCTGCGCTTGCAGATCAACAGCTTGTTGCCGTTGAGTGCAACGAGGTTTCGTTTTTCGGCGACGGTTGCGAACCGAATGCCGGCGGGAACCAATCTACTTATCAACCACGTACGTTTGCGGGCAGATAATGAAGATCCGGCGCAGTTATCTAACAACGTGGCGATTGATACCGTTTACAATTTCGTCAAGCCGCCTCCACCTTCAAATGCGACGGATTTGGCTTTGGCTTTTTCCGCGGTGACGGATACCAACATCATTGTCGATGGCCGATTAGTGCGTGCCGCCAAGCCCGGCCAGGAATATGAATATCGCCTCAATGTTTCAAATTGCGGCCCGGCACGAGCCAGCAATATTCGGGTCACACAATTCCTGCCGGATTCTGTGCGGTTCGTGCGCTCCTCGCCTTCTCCGATTGCTGCAAATAAAGATTCGCTCAACTGGCAAATTGCCCAACTTGAAAACGGCCGCGAAGAAGCCCTCGTGGTAACGGTCAAACTCGCTGCGTTTGTGCCACAAACCTTGTTCCGTTTGATCAGCCGCGCCCACCTGTTTGCCACAAATGATACGACGTTGGCAAACAATTCTGGACTTGACACCACCTATGTTATCTCCACGCAGCCGGCCTCGCAAAAAGCAAAACTCGCCGTGCGCCAATTCGCGCAAACCGATTCTTTCGCCGTCAGTGGGAATGACACGCTGCGTTATGCCCGGGCGGGCGAAACTTATCCGTACTTTCTCATCATTAGCAATGACAGCGACGTTCTCGCACAGAATGTGTCGCTCACCGATTTCCTGCCGGATTCGATTCGCGCGCGCAACTTTCAACCTGCGCCGGCTTTGATTGCGACAGATTCGTTGCGTTGGCATTTGGGCAACCTAACGCCGCGCCGCCGCCTGTCGTTGCAGTTTGAGGCGACGGTTTCACGCTTCATGCCCTTTGGCACAAATTTAATCATCAACAAAATTCGCGCGCAAGCAGACAACGAAGATCCGGCGCAAAGCAGCAGCGTTGCCGTTGATACGGTTTATAATTTCGTCCCGCCGCCGCAACCGTTGGCCCCGTTGATTGAAGCGCGGCCGGCGATCGTCAACGTGCGCGATAGTATTTTTGTGCGCGTGCGCGTGCTTGAGCCGATCGTCGCATGGGATTTGTGGGTCTACCTGGCCGATGGCCGCGTCACCACGGATTATGCCGATGCCTTCATCGCGGCGACGCCGCTTGCTCCCGGAATCTGGTATGAAGTTTCACCGCCGTTCACGAACACTCGCCTTTTCACGACTGCCAAGCAAGAACCTATTCGCTTCGAGCTGCGCACGCGCAATACTTTCGGTTTGGCGGCGAGCGATACGGCGACGGTGATTGTACAAAGCAACAATGCCATGGTGCTCGATCGCAACGTATTCGAAGCCGATCGCGAAGGCCCGCTGGCGATCAACTTCAGGTTAAGCTCGAATCGCCGCGCGCGCCTGGACGTTTACGATTTGGCCGGACATCATGTGACCACTTTGGCGGAAAATAATTTTTTTGCGGGTTGGAATACATTCAACTGGAACGGCACCATTGCCGAAAACGGCTACCAAGCCGGCAGCGGCGTCTATCTTATCACCCTGCGCTCCGGCGAATATGACGATTGGAAAAAAGTGATCATCGTGCGATGAAGAAAAAAATCAAGACAGGTTTTTTTTCCATTCTACTTATTGCCTCTTCCCTGCCGGCGCAAATTCGCAGCGGCGCTTCGTTTTTGCGCCTTCTGCCCGGCGCGCGGCAGCAAGCCATTGCGGCCAGCACCACCGGCGTGATCGACGAGCTGTACACCGTTTATGCCAATCCCGGCGCGGCGGGTTTCTTGCGCGAATGGCAATGGTCGGCCTCATATTCGAAATGGATTGCCGACGTGTATAGCGCAGCGGCATTTTACGGCCAGCGTGTGCGCATGCCCTGGAGCTCCCAACTGCGCGTGGGCTTGGGCCTCGCCTATCAAGGCGTGCCGGAATTTGACAGTTCCGAGCGCGCCGCGCCGCAGGTTTCCGCGAGTGATGTGGTTTTTGCCGCAAGCCTGGGGCAGCCGTTTCATTTGTGGCGAAAAAATTTTGCCGTGGGCGCCAATGTCAAATACCTCGACAGCGAATTGGCGCGCTACTCCGCGCAATCCTGGATTTTCGATCTCGGCTTGCTCTATCGCTCGGCGCGCTTTCAATTGCTCAAACCCGGCAGCGGCTGGCTCGAATACGGCGTCTTTTCCGCGGGCCTGGCCTGGACCAATCTCGGCAAACCCCTGACTTACATTGCCGCTGCCACGCCGTTGCCGCGCACCTTGCGCGCCGGCATGGCCTTGCAAGCCGGAACGCACGAGGGCTTGCAAGTTCATCTGGCTTTTGATTATCACAAAACCTTGCGCGAAAAAAACGAGTTGAGCCTGGGCGCGGAAGTTTCGTGGAGCCAATTTCTTTCCGTGCGCGGCGGCTATGATTTCGAGGGCCGGCTCATCAGCCCGGTGGCATTCGGCTTGAGCGTGCGCCTAGACGATCGCCGCATGCCAAACCACAGCCCGCTTCCCGGCCGCAACCGCGCTTTGCGTTTCGATCTCGCCGCCGCCGAAGATAATTTGCTGTTCAGCCGGCCTTATCGCGGCAGCATCACGCATCACACGATCGCCCCGGAAAAATTCCGGCCGCTCGCTCCGGAGTCAGGCGCGCAGATCGAAGCTGATAGTGTCGTGCTGGCCTGGGAAGCGACGCAGGATCCCGACTTGTTCGACGGCGCGCGCTACTGGCTGATCGTCGATCAAGACAGTTTGAAGATGGCCGGCCTGTTGCAAGCTGCGGAGCGCGAGGCCGAGGAATTTTTTGCCGCCGGCGAGCGCGAAACTTTTCTCGTCAACTTAAAACTCAACCACACGCGTTGGGTGATGACGAATCTTGCCGGAGGAAATTATTATTGGACCGTGGCCGCATATGATCACGACCGGCATTTGCGCTTCATTGAAAAAGACGGCCGGCGCCTGAACCTCTTTCGCGTGACCACGCCCAAAGCAGAAATCACCGGCATCACCTTCGAGTATTATCCCATCATTACAGAAGATGATTATCAGGGCGTATTGAAAATTGCGGTGGCCAACACCGGCGGGCGCGCTTTTTCCAATCTTTCTCTGGCGGTATATGATTCCCTCGTACCGCGATTGCAAGCTCCGCTTTCTGCAAGAAACGGCAGCAATCATTCCCCGGCCCGGCTCGCGCGCATGGGTTTGAAAGAATTGCAGCCGGGCGAGACGCAAACACTTGCGATCGATTGGCACACACCGGCGAGCGGCCGGCATTTGATCACCGCCGTGCTGGATGAAGAGCTGGCGCTGCTCAAACGCGAGCATACGAACCGGACGCGCACGGCGGATTTTTATACGATTCCCAAAGGCAAGCTCACCACCGGCGATAGCGTCACGGCTTTTATCCTCTCGCGCGTGGCTTATGATGTTCCTTTCATTCCGGAAATTTGTTTTGATCCGAACGACGCCGAAGTCAAAAAAGAATATCATCGCAATTGGGTGCTGCAGCCGCCGTTGCAGACGATTGCCGCGCGCTTGCAATCACATCCCGGGGTCAAAATCACTTTGCAAGGTTTTGCCGATCCCAATTCCGGCGAGACCGGCGCGGCGTTAGCCGAGGCGCGGGCGCAAGCCGTGCGTGATTCTTTGTTGCACCTGGGCGTTGTGCCCGGGCAAATCCAATTGCTGTCCGGCCAGGTTTTGCCCAATCGCCGCACGCCGGCAGATGCTCATGATGCGCGCGGCGTGCTCGAAGAACGGCGCCACGTTTTAATTGCGACTGAAACCGCAAGTGAAGCCGTGGTGTTTGATTTGGTTTCTTTCGACGACATCGAGCCCTTGCCGCAGCCGGTTGTTTTTCATGCCGCCATTCAAAGCGCCGTTGCAGTGCAGAGCAGCATATTGCACCTGCACGCCGGCGAATTGAAACCGCAAATCACGATCGCTCCCTCCGGCATGCAGGTGCAAGGCGAGGTGAGGTGGCAACACGCTCAAGCCGGGCAGGAGGATTTGTGGCAGGATAAAAGCGTCGGCTATGAATTGGCGTTGACCGATTCATTGCAGCGGCAATTCCGCACGCCGCCGCGCCAGGCATATATGGCCGCCAAAACGGATTTGCGCGCACAGCGCGTGGCCTGGCCGATCAAATTCAATGCGACAACGCCGCTCTACGATTTTTACTGGCAAAAAATGTTCGAGCATGTGCAATTCATGCTCACCGAGCCGACCATGCGCATGCGGCTTTCCGGCCACGCCTGTGCCATCGGCCCGGAGGCCATCAACCTGCGTTTGTCGCAACAACGCGCCGAAGCTTTTCAACGCGGCTTTTTGCAGCACGCGCAAGAACGCTATCCCGGCGCGTATGATAAAATTCTGCAACGCCTGACCAGCGTCAAAGGTTTCGGCGAAACCAAACCGCTGGGCATCGAACATCTCAAAGGCGATCAAGTTATCAAAGGCGACAACCAAACCCCGCTGGGCCGGAAATTGAATCGGAGAATCGAAGTGGAGTTTTATTATCCGGAGAAGGAATAGAATGGGCAAGCCAAACTGGGTACGCCCCCCAACCTGTCATTCTGAAAGAATCTTTTTGAGCACTGGGAAAGCTATCCATACGAGTAAGAAGTCGCACTTCGGATTCTTGATCGCAATCAGAGCGTCTTTCTTCCAATGCTTCTTTTGCAGCTCTTTTGTATGTGCCCTTATCTTGTCACCGCCATTTGCTTCGTGACTTGAAAACTCCCCGCCTCCATCTTCAGCCAATAAACTCCATGCGGCAGAGCGCGAGCAGCCGTTGATAATCCGCCGGCGTATTGATATTTAAAAACGAATGCAAGTGCGGATCGAACGTCTCTATTTCTTCCGTGCTGATAAAACGCGACCGCACGTCTGCGAGCCAGCCCGACATACGCAGATCATTGGCAAGTAAGCGGGCATGAATTGCCGGGAGGCAGATTTTGGCATACACGGCGCAGAGCGGTTCCAATTGTTGGCCGATTTGAGGCACGGCGGCATCATGATCTGCAAGTTGTTCAAATAAAAAATTCACCAAGCGCGGCGCGATCAAGGGCATGTCACAGGCACATACGAAATTCACTTCTGCCGGCGATTGCAGCAGGCCGCTATACAAACCGCCGAGGCTGAATTTATCCGGCATGACATCGAGCAGCACGGGAAGTTTCAAATGCGCATATGATTGTTGCGGTCGGGTGACCATGAATATTTGACCGCACACTTTCCGCAGTCTCTCCACGAGAAATTCCAAGAGAGTTGCCTTTCCAAAAGGCAGGCAGGCCTTATCCTGCCCCATGCGGCTGCTTTTGCCGCCGGCGAGAATCAAAGCCGTGCGAGGTTGCGAAGAAATGGATTCGCCGGGCATTGTGGATCCGTTAGATTCTTTAAAGTGAAATCTGTGCTTTTTCGGCAACCATTTTTAAACCGGGAATCAACGCGAATCAACGCTAATATTTTTCATTCGCGTTGTTTGGCGCTCATTCGCGGTTTCCCTTTTGTAAACCGCGAATCAACGCTAATATTTTTCATTCGCGTTGTTTGGCGCTCATTCGCGGTTTCTCTTTTGTAAACCGCGAATCAACGCTAATATTTTTCATTCGCGTTGTTTGGCGCTCATTCGCGGTTTCTCTTTTTGGTTCTCCAAAATCACCCTTGACATCCGCATTTTTTTTCTTATCATTCCAAACCGCGATTCATCCTTCTTGCCATTATCAACCAAAGGAAGCGCCATGCCGAACTCCACCGTCAAGGGCAAATTGGAACCTGCCGTGTTTAAACAAATGATTGAGGATGAGCAAATCGAAACCGTGCTCACCGTTTTTCCGGACATCTATGGCCGCTTGCTGGGCAAGCGCGTCACGGGCCGCTATTTTTTGGATCACGTGCTGGCCGGCGCGCTGCATGCTTGCGATTATTTGCTGGCATGCGACATGGAAATGGATCCGGTTCCGGGCTACACTTTCACCAGCTGGGCGCAAGGTTATGGTGACTTTCGCCTCGTGCCTGATCTCAACACTTTGCGCGTGGCCACTTGGCTGGAAAAATCCGCCATCATTTTGTGCGAGGTTTATGACGAAGATTCCAATGAACCGGTCGCAATCGCGCCGCGCAGCCTTTTGCGCGCACAAGTCGAACGCGCCAACAAGCTGGGCTATGTTGCCATGGGAGCTTCCGAGCTGGAGTTGTACGTTTTCAAAGATACCTATGAAGAGGCAGCGCGCAAGCACTATGCCGATCTTCAGCCTCTGGGCAATTATATCGAAGACTATCACATATTGCAAGGCACGAAAGCGGAATTTATCATCGGCGCGATTCGCTACCACCTCGAGCGCTCGGGTGTGCCGGTGGAATTTTCCAAGGGCGAATGGGGGCCGGGGCAACAGGAAATCAATTTGCGTTACACCGATTTTTTGGAAATGGCCGACCGCCACGTGCTTTACAAACACGCCGCCAAGGAAATCGCCATACAACAAAAATGCGCGGTCACGTTCATGGCGAAATGGGACGAACGCCATGCCGGCTCGGGCATGCACGTGCACGCGAGCTTGTGGGATAAATCGGGAACCAAAGCGCTTTTTCAGGGAGAGGAAACTTTGGGGCCGCTCAAAACCTCTTCTCTCTTCCGGCATTTTTTAGGCGGCTGGATCAAGCATTTGCGCGAGCTGTTCGTGTTCTACGCGCCCTATCCCACTTCTTACAAAAGATTTCGCGCCGGATCGTTCGCGCCCACCGGCATTGCGTGGAGCACGGATAATCGCACTTCCGGCTTTCGCATCGTAGGGCACGGGCCGGCATTGCGCATCGAATGCCGCGCTCCCGGCGCGGATGCCAATCCCTATCTCGCCTTCGCTGCAACTCTCGCGGCGGGATTGGACGGCATTGCCAACCGCCTCGAGCCGCCGCCCATGTTCAAAGGCGACGTTTACTCCGCGCTGGATTTGCCGCAGGTGCCGCATTCGTTGCCGGAAGCCATTCGCGAATTTGAAACCAGCGCTTTTGTGCGTGAAACTTTCGGCGCCGCGATCGTCGAGCACTATTTGCATTTCTTCCGCACCGAGCAGCGCAAGTTCGACGAGGCCGTGACCACGTGGGAACGGGCGAGGTATTTCGAGCGGGCGTGAGTTTGGTTACAAGGTTTAAAAAACGCTCTTGCGAAATCTCAATCTCTGGCTTAAGTGGTCAAGCATGAATTCAAAACGAGAATAAACTTCCATTTGTCGCATAAGAAAGTGAGACCCAGATTTTATCTTCTTATGCAACCAGATGGTGTCGCATAAGAAAGTCGCTGGGAACCCCATATTGCACTACAAGAAGCATTGCATTTGTGGGACTTGGAGGGTGCAATGTTTTGTTGGACCAGTTTTCTTATGCGACAAAAAGAATCAATTTCGGTCGCTTTTGCCGATTCTTTTCGGTCGCCGATTCTCTGTTGAACGAAACCGCTTCGCGGTAGCTTTGGGTTTGTTATAATATTATTGTTCTTTGACAACCAGGATGTTCCTTGCTCCCTTCTCCATGGCATAGATACTGGCGAGGGACTTG
>Ga0247727_10012032_pt1 | contig 14945 bp, 15 predicted proteins | sample WisWelCaveWW1625_FD_202498 | JGI IMG/M metagenome (GOLD analysis project Ga0247727, IMG submission 202498) | Biofilm microbial communities from Wishing Well Cave, Virginia, United States - WW16-25 | ecosystem: Environmental > Aquatic > Deep subsurface > Groundwater > Cave microbial mat | place... | reverse complement strand
CGCATCACCGCCCACGCCAAAACGCCGAGCAGAACCAGCGCGACCACCCAAGTGCCAAGCGACGCGGAGCCCGAATATTGCACCACAATCGGCGCGATGATGACGGATACAAGATTCACAACTTTGATCATCGGGTTGAGCGCCGGACCAGCCGTATCCTTGAACGGATCGCCGACCGTATCGCCCACCACGCCAGCCTTGTGACGCTCCGAACCCTTGCCGAGATTCTTCGCCGGATCCCTGGGTTCGTCTTCGATCAACTTCTTGGCGTTATCCCACGCGCCGCCGGAGTTATTGAGGAACACCGCCAGCAACTGACCGGAGACGATGATACCCGCCAGAAACCCGCCAAGCGCTTCAACCTGCAGGAGCAGACCGACCACAACGGGAGTCACAATACCGAGCAACGCCAAAGAGACTAATTCTTTTTGCGCGGCTGTCGTTGAAATCTCAACTGCCTGGGCATAATCGGGTTTGACTTTGCCCTCCAACACGCCGAGCTTAAACTGGCGGCGCACTTCCAACACGATCAACGAAGCCGCGCGCGCGACCGCCTGAATCGCAAAGGACGAGAACAGCCACGGCAACGCGGCGCCGACCAGCATCCCTACAAACACTTTGGGGTTATCGGCGCGAATGCCGATGTTCACAATCCATTGAGACGCAGGGAGTTCCAAAGATTGCTGGGCGCGTGTCACGTCCACAAGGAACGAACCAAACAGCGAAACTGCCGCAATCACCGCCGAGCCAATCGCAACGCCTTTGGTAATGGCTTTGGTGGTGTTGCCAACCGCGTCGAGGTCCGCCATGATCTGTTGGGCATCCCTGGTGGCTTTATCTGTCTTGCCGGACCATGCCATCTCGCCGATACCGTTGGCGTTATCCGAAATGGGACCGAACGAGTCCATCGCGACGTTGTTGCCCGTGAGAGTCAACATACCAATACCGGTCATCGCGACGCCATAGAGAATGAAGGTCGCCTGATCCGCGCCCGAAACGCCGGGGATGGTGCCGAAAATGAAGATCGAGGCGACAATGGTCAAAGCGATCACAAGCACAGACCAAACCGAAGACTCGAAGCCAACTGAAACGCCGTTCAAGATCAGGGTGGCGGGCCCAGTGTCCGCAGACTTCTTGATGTCGTTGACGGGCGCCGCGTGAGTGCCGGTGAAGTATTCGGTCAGGCGATCAATCAAAATGGCCAGCACAACGCCCACACCCACGGCCGTTGGCAAGCGCCACCAACCGCCCCATTCGTTCATGTCGGGCGTATTCAAATAGAAGAAACCGGCGATGAAAAACATCGCGGCGGAGATCACAGCCGAGGTAAGGAAGCCGCTGAAGATTGCGTTCATCGCATCGGTGGCTTTGCCGGTCTTGCCGCCTCTTACAAAGTAAGTGCCGATAATGGAAGACAACACGCCGATACCGCGCACCATCAACGGGAAGATGATCCATTCAAGGCGATCAGTGACGTGCCAGAGCGCCAGGCCCAAAATCAAGCCTGAGACGATGGTCACTTCATAGGACTCGAAAATGTCCGCCGCCATACCAGCGCAATCGCCGACGTTATCACCCACGAGATCAGCCACCACGGCCGGATTTCTCGGATCATCCTCAGGGATGCCTGCTTCCACCTTCCCAACCAGATCGGCGCCGACATCCGCCGCCTTGGTGAAGATACCGCCGCCCACGCGCATAAACAACGCCAGCAGGGTTCCGCCGAAGCCGAAGCCAAGCAGGGCATCCGGCGCGGCGATGCCAAGAATAATGAAGATGATTGTGCCGCCCAGCAAGCCAAGCCCATCCGTCAACATACCGGTAATTGTGCCGGCGCGATACGCGATGCGCAGCGCGTCGCCAAACGACCTCTTGGATGCCGAAGCCACGCGCACGTTGCCTTCGATAGCCATCCGCATACCGATCTGACCGACCATCAACGAGAAGCCCGCGCCCATTACAAAGGCGAGCGCACGGGCAATGCCAATCCAAAATTGGAGTTGGGCATCGCTCATGCCTTGGAAACGTTCCTGCGCCTCAGGAGATGGGGGTACGATGTAAACAGAGAGGAAGAGCGCAAAAGCAAGAACAACAATTAACGGAAGAATGGAGCGTAACTGCTTGCCTAAATAAGCGTTCGCTCCATCCTTGATTGCATTCCAGACCTCCTGCATCTTCTCGGTGCCTTTATCTTCGCGCAGGATTTGGGAACGCAGAAAGACCGCATAAGCCAACCCGAGCCATGCCATCCCAAACACAGCCCAGATCGCGATCCGTTCGAAATTGGATAGTCCCATTGTGAACATGTAAGGTGATTCCTCCTCAGGAAATAAAAATATGGGCTTGCGCCCTTAAGCAGGGGGATTTTACAGGCGCAACAGGGATGTGTCAAGAAAAATACCGGGCATTGGGTTACGCATTCATGCTTCGATTTTTGTGTTGACAGCCTGCCTCTAATTTGATAATATCCACCTACATTCACTCCAAAAGGAGCAATAACCATGTTACAGGAAATCGAAACTAAAATCTTCACAGAAACCGCGATCCCCACCATCACCCTATCCGGCGCGGCTTCTGATGCGATCAAGAATATCCTCACCGAGCGCAATCTCGAAGGCTATGCCTTGCGCGTCTATGTCGCCGGGGGCGGGTGTTGCGGCGTGAACTTCGGCATGGCGTTGGATAACAACTTCCGCGATGTGGACACCACCTTCGATGTGGACGGCGTCAAGGTCGTGGTGGACGAAGTGTCCATTGATTACCTGCGCGGGGCCTCGATTGATTTCGTCAACGATCCCGAACGCGGCGCCGGTTTCGCGGTGAACAGTCCCAGCGCGAAAAGTCACAGCCACGAACACGGCGAAGAAGGTTGCGGGTGCGGCGGTTCCTGCTCGTGCCAGAATTAAGAGATAAGAGAATTCCATTTCAGAAAAAAGACCGGGATGCCGGTCTTTTTTTATTTCCATTGCCTGATATATCTTATGGGCGCAAGAGAGCGCCCGCTACGCCTAAAATTATTTTGCGTAGTTGGCATTCTCCAACGCCAATCACATAAAAGCGTGGAACATGATCTTATCGCCCGCGCAGATAGGAAAGCACCACGCCAAAGAACCCGAACAGGGCCAGGCTGAGGATCAAGAGTCCGGCGGGGACTCCGACCGTTCCAGTGTTGGGAGAGGATTCAGGAAACTGAGGCAGGTCGAGGGGCGGAGGAGGCGTAAACGTCGGCAGGCGCGTTGGCGTCTGTTGACCGATGAACGCCGCGACGAGAGTCGGGTCAATGGTGGGAGTTGATTGCGGCGTCGCCGTTGCCGGGAGTTCGATGACTTCCAATTCCGCTCCCGCAGAAAGACTCACATAGGATGCAAAGACCCAGCCGACCGAATCTGGAACGCCGGGGTAATAAATTTGAATCCAGTTCAACCGGCCGTTGGCGCGCGCCAAAGCCGGCGCCGATTCGTTGGCAAGCAAAACGCCAATGGCGGGATAATCGCCTTGCGAGCTCGGACCCGCGTATACCCGTATGATGGGTATATTTTGATAAACAGTCACCATTGGACCCGCGGCCGTGCCGGTGACGGTTGGGACGGATCCAGTAGGCTGTTGCGCGGATACGTGAGGAACGCCGGGAATCAATAATCCCAACAGGGCCGCCGCAAGGCAGACAAAGATCGTCGGCAAAATCTTTTCAAGCCGCCACATGGATTCACTTTCGCAGAGCAAACGAAACCAATAAACCCAGCGCGCCGATAAAAACAAGGCTGATCACAAAATAACCGGGCGGGACCCCGCGCGGACGCGCCGGGCTCGTGTCCGTATAATGAGGAACCGTCAACGGCGGCGGAGGCGTAAAGGTCGGTATACGCGAGGCGGTGGGTTGAACGTTGAACGCGGCGACAAGCGTGGCGTCAATGGTGGCGGTGACGGGCGGCGTGGGCGTGGACGGCGTTTCAACCACCAGCAACTCCCCGCCTGAAATGCTCACGTAAATCGCGTACACCCATCCCACGCCTCCCGGCGCGTCGGGATACGCAATTTGAACCCACTCACGCCCGGACGTAACGCCCAATGCCGGAACAATATCCCCGGGGTTCAAACGCCCGATGATATCTGGATAATGGACTGTGCTTGGTCCGCCGCGCACATTGATAGGCTCTGTGTAGATCACTGTGGCATAGACGCCGGGCGGGGTTGGCGGGTCTTGATACGCCTCAACCTGATTCGCCGCTAGAAACGTTCCCAAGCCCAAACCGGATACCGTCAACACCCCCAGAAAAATCTTAAACCAAAATCGTTTCACTGCGTAGATATTCATATATGGAATGCGACGACATTTCGTCGTCGCCGTCAAAGCGGATTATAATCGAAAACATGGACAGGCGAATTTTTCACGGAAACATCGAACCGAAGGATGTCGCGCAAGCGCTGATGGCGGAATTCAACCGCGGCAGTTTGCAGGCGCAGGCGGTTGTGCAATCCAATAGAATGGCTGTGCAAATTTCCACGCGCATGGGCGCGCAGTCCGGCGGACAGACCGCCTTGACGATTACGATTCAAGATACCGACGACGGGATCATGGTTGAGATCGGGCAACAAACCTGGCTGGGAATGGCGGCAAGTTTGGGTCAAACGGCATTCTCCGCGTTCCGCAATCCGTTCAGCCTTTTGGGGCGGCTGGACGATCTGGCGCAGGATATCGAAAATATGCAACTCAGCGACAAGGTCTGGAAAGTGATTGACCGCGCCGTCGCGACGGCTGGCGCGTCCCACAAACTTTCCGAGCGCCTGCGCAGGGTCGTCTGCGACTATTGCCATACCGCCAACCCGGTGGGAGAAGGGAACTGTATCTCCTGCGGCGCGCCGCTGGGCCAGGTACACCCCACCACATGCCGCAATTGCGGGTTCGCGGTTTCGCAGGCGGAGACGGTCTGTCCCAATTGTAATAAGCCCTTATAATTCGCGGCAAAGAAAGGGGATATTTTGAAACTGTAAGCATATTGCGCTTGCGATTTTTTCGTCTCGCCTCTATAATTCCCTCCGACCGGAAAAGAAGAGCAGATGAAATTAAATCTCGACCAACTTGAAGCAAAAATACAATCCCTGTTTGAAAGCCAACTGACCGGAATGATGCCGGGACTCAACCTCGAAGACCGGATTATTCAGAAAATTGCGCTCGCCCTAAAGCAGAACATCATCGAGCAAAAAGACAGGGACGCGCTGGCGCCCAATGTATACACTTTGATCGTCGCGACCGAATCCGCTCCTTTATGGAAGGACCCACAGACCATATATACGCTAAAAAACATCATCGCCGTCGCCGGCCGGGATATCGGCTTGAAGTTCGAAACCGCCCCAACCATTACGATTACAATAGACAACAGTTATTCCAAAGGCGAAGTGAGTGTGATCGCTTCACACAAAATCGAATCGGTGGAGGAGACGCAAGGTATGGCTACCAATAATCAAAACACGGATAACGAACCCGGCGACACAATCCCGGAAAACGCGTTTCTCATCATTGAAGGCGTCAAAGTTCACCCGCTCAAGGAAACGGTCGTCAATATCGGGCGCAGGCTCGAAAACCACGTGGTCATTGACGATCCGCGCATTTCCCGCAACCACGCCCAACTGCGCGCCATCAAGGGCCGCTTCGTACTGTTCGATCTAAATTCAACCGGCGGCACATTTGTAAACGGTCAACGCACCAGCCAGACGGTTCTATACCCGGGCGACGTTATATCGCTGGCGGGCGTCGCGCTGATCTTTGGGCAGGATAACCCGCCGCCGCGCCCCGATCTCCTGGAGACATCGCCTTTGGCCGATCCCGACGCCAATGAAAGACCGACCGCCACCATGGATAACAATACGGTGGACATCAAGACCGGCAGTCTCGGCATGGACAATAACGATAAAAAGAAATGATCGCTATCGCGGCGCTGATCCTGCGATTCGCCCTGGCAATCGCGCTCTACGCGTTTCTAGGGTGGACTATGCTGACGCTCTGGCAGGAACTGAAACAACACAGCGATTTCCTGGCCTCCCAAAAAAAACCGGGGATCAATATCCTCGCCGCGCTTGAAAATGGCAGGGAGGTCAGGCATCTTTTTTTCCAATCCGAAGTCACCATTGGGCGCGATCCCAATTGCGATTTCCCCATCGTGGACGAAGCCGTTTCGGTCCACCACGCGCGCGTCTCGTACCATCACGCGCAATGGTGGCTGGAAGACCTGGCTTCCACAAACGGCACCTTCATCGGGAAAAGCAGGGTGTCCGTTCCCACGGTTTTGATCCCCGGCGATCAATTCAAATGCGGCAACACCGCGTTCACCGTCCAAATGGAATTGATTGACGAAAAACTCTCTCCCATCGTAAAACAGCAAACGGATTCCTGACGCGGGTCCGACGATATTTCTCAATGAATAAAATCATTCAAAGCCGCCTGCTTCGGATCGCGGCGACCTTCCTCCTCTTGCAGGCGCTGATCGTCACCCTATCGCCCGCGGTGCGCTTGCGCGCCTGGGATGCCGACTATCGTTTCTCGCACTGGATCGCTTTGGCATGGTGGGGACTATTCGTCGCGCGCGCGCATTACGATATAACCAGAAAACTGCCCGACGCCGATCCGTATCTTTTTCCAGCCGCCGCGCTGATCAGCGGCTGGGGTTTGTTAACCATCTGGCGGCTTGAACCCGGCTTCGGCATACGCCAGATGCTCTCGTTTGGCGTCAGTCTGCTTATACTCATAGTCGGCACGCGACTCAAGGACATCGAGTTCCTGCGCCGGTACAAATACATCCTGCTGACCGGCGGTTTATTCCTCGTCGCGCTCACATTGATCTTCGGAACCAACCCCAGCGGAAGCGGTCTGCGTTTGTGGCTTGGCTACAAGGATTTATACCTGCAGCCGTCCGAGCCTCTCAAACTATTATTGATCACATATCTCGCCGCCTACCTTGCGGATAAACTTCCGGCGCGCCTGCGAACCATCCACATCCTTTACCCCACCGTCATCTTGAGCGGCATTGTGATCCTGCTCCTGATCGTGCAACGCGATTTTGGCACTGCGGCGATCTTCACGACGCTTTACACAATCATCATTTACCTTGCGACGAGCCGCAAACGGATTCTGCTCATCGCGCTCCTTCTGCTCGCGTTTGTGAGCGTCGCCGGGTATAACTTCGTCGGCATCGTTCAAGCGCGCGTCAATTCATGGGTCAATCCATGGAACGACCCGTCGGGCAGTTCGTATCAGATTATTCAATCGCTGATTGCGGTCGCCAACGGCGGCATCCTGGGGACGGGACCCGGGCTGGGAAACCCTCAACACGTGCCGGTCGCGATTTCAGATTTCATTTACACGGCGATTGCGGAGGAAACGGGTCTCATCGGGACTTTGGGCCTGCTCGCCCTCATCAGCCTGATCATCGCCCGAGGCTTGCGCGCCGCGCTACACGCCCCGGATCTGTTCCGCCGCATCCTTGCGGCGGGCGTCACAACATATTTTGGCGTTCAATCCATTCTCATCGTGGGCGGCAACCTGCGGCTTCTGCCGCTTACCGGGGTCACGCTTCCGTTTGTTTCTTATGGCGGATCGTCCCTGCTCACGTCGTTCATCGCGCTGCTGTTCCTCCTGCACATCAGCAATCACCTGGACGTGGATCCCGCCCCGCTCCCCAAACCGCAACCCTATCTTGCATTGGGCGCTTTTCTTTTCCTCGGTCTGTTCGCCTCCGCGTTGACCAATGGCTGGTGGTCCGTCGTGCGCGGACCCGATCTGTTGACGCGCCCGGACAACCTCCGCCGCATCGTCGAAGAAAGTTATGTGCCGCGCGGTCTATTGCTTGACAGCGCCAACACCATCATTAATACCAACCGCGGCGACATTGGGAGTTACGCGCGCGATTACAAATACATTGACCTCGCGCCGGTCACCGGCTACACAGATCCAACATACGGGCAAGCCGGCCTGGAAGCGGCGCTCGACGATTATCTGCGCGGCATCAAAGGCAGCGCAACCAGCATCCTGTTGTGGAACAACCTGCTCTACGGAACAAACCCGCCCGGCCTGGACGTGCGCCTAAGCATTGACCTGTACCTGCAATCCCGCGCCGATGAAATGCTGGCCGGGAAAAGCGGCGCGGCGATCTTATTGAACGCCCAAAGCGGCGAGATTCTTGTGATGGCGTCTCATCCCACCTTCAACCCGAATCTTTTAGCCGAGTCGGGATCAAACCTCCTCGCCGACCCGGATAAACCGTTGATCAACCGCGCCGCGCAGGGGCAATATCCCACCGGTTCGATCATGCTGCCCTTCATGCAAGCCTTGAAGGATGACGATCCGATCAAGGTGTATATGACATTCGGGTTTTATGAAGCGCCTCAAATTCAACTACCCGCCGCGCCCGCTCCTGGTAATGAAAGCGCGCTGCGAGTATCTCCGTTACAAGTGGCGCTGGCGACCGCCGCCTTGAGCGCTGACGGAACGATCCCCGCGCCGCGTATCGCCATGGCGGTCAACACGCCGGGCGCGGGCTGGATCCCGCTTCCGGCGTTGGGAAATTCCATCGAAGCGATTCAGGCCTCAGCGGCGGGCGAGGCGGTAATATCGTATCTCGTTGAAGATCAATCCTATTGGCGGCATATCGGCGGCGCGCGGGAGGGCGGCTCATCCTTCACATGGTTTATCGGCGGAACGCCGCCGAACTGGCAGGCGACGCCGCTGGCAATCGTTGTCATTCTTGAGGAGGACAACGCGAGGCTGGCAGAGCGGATCGGGCAGGAATTATTGATCGACGCGATGCACCCATAAAAAATATCCCGCATCTCTGCGGGATATTTTATAATCGTAGCGACGACTAAAGGCGTCCTAAACAACTGAAGTCGTTACTACGCGTTACAGTCCTGTATCTGTATCTTTGGCGGCGTAACCGGGGCCGGTCTTGAAGAAATCGTAGTTGGGTTGAATATCAGGGGTAAAGTCAATCACCTCGCCAGCCTCAAGTTGACGGGCGGTTTCCAAATGAATGGGATGACCGTGATGATTCGTCCCGTCAAATGTGCCGGTCAACCCGACGTTGCTGATATATTCGCCGCCTTTGGCGGTGTACGCCGACGGGACTTCGTCTTCCGGGAAGATGGCGGCAAACGGACATTCAGGCACGCACGCGCCGCAGTCAATACAGGTATCCGGGTCAATGTAAATCCACGGATATTCATTGACGGGATTGCCGGCGATCATGCACTCGACGGGACAAACGTCAATGCAACCGCGGTCGCGAACGCACAAACTGGTGACAATGTGGGTCATGGAAACATCTCCTTTTGGGAATGTGATTTTACCGAATCGTATTATACACTCTTCCCGGTTGTAGGGTAGAGACGTTTATTTATATTTTTCAGCCACCGCGTCCCAATTAATCACATTCCAAAACGCGGCGACATAATCGGGACGACGATTCTGATAGTTCAGGTAATAGGCGTGTTCCCAAACGTCAATTCCCAGAATCGGCGTCATACCGTCGGAGAACGGCGTATCCTGGTTCGCGGTGGAGACCACAGCCAGGCCGCTCCCCTTCTTCACCAGCCATGCCCAACCGGAACCGAAACGACCGACGGCTGACTTTGTGAATTCGTCCTTGAACGCGTCGAATGAATTGAAGGAAGCGTCAATAGCTTTTGCCAATTCGCCCGAGGGCGCGCCTCCGGCTTTGGGTCCCATGATCTCCCAAAAGAGATTGTGATTGATCGTGCCGCCGCCGTGATTGCGGACCACCATGCGGACAGATTCAGGCGCGGCGTTCAAATCGCTCACCAACTCGACGAGGGATTTGCCCGCAAGTTCGGGAGTCTTATCCACCGCGCCGTTCAGGTTGGTGATGTAAGTCTGGTGATGCTTCGTGTGGTGAATTTCCATCGTGCGCGCGTCGATGTGCGGCTCCAACGCGTCATACGCATAAGCCAGTTTTGGAAGTTCGAAAGCCATGTTGTTCTCCTTATGTTTGGTTGGGCTGGTTGTGGAAAATTGCAGCAAAATTGTAGTCTTATGGAGGGCGCGTGTCAAGAAAGTTATTCGCCGATCGGGGATGGCATAAGAACGCGGCGCAAAATGAAAAGCGATAACACCGAAGACGGCGGTCAGGTTGCGCTACCACAGGCTTGATTCCAGCGCTGAAACAACAATCCTCTGGAAGGGTTTTGCAAACATCCCCGGTATGCTACACTGTTCGCCGAACGCCTGCGGAGGGAGCAGGACAAGCCTTTCCTACGCCAAACAACCATAATAATTTTAGAGAGAAGAAACATGTCGTCGCAAGACTTTATTGATTTCGACTCGCTGTGGGACTATTCCGACCCGCACAAATCCGAAACCCGCTTCCGTGAAATCCTGTTGCAGATTCCCGAGGAGAACCACGCCTACCTGGAACTCCTGACGCAGATTGCCCGCGCGCAGGGATTGCAACAGAAGTTCGAGCGCGCGCATCAGACTCTCGACCAGGTGGAACGGCGGCTTGGAGATTATCCATCGCGCGCCAGGGTCCGATATTTGCTTGAACGCGGCCGGATGCTGAATTCAGCGGGACAGCCCGACGAGGCGCGCCCGTTGTTCGAACAGGCGCTGGACATGGCGACCGAACTTTCGGAGGATTTCTACGCGGTGGACGCGCTCCACATGCTGGCGATCCTCGCGCCGCCCGCCTCCTCCCTCGACTTGAACCTGCGCGCCATTCAAACGGCCGAATCTTCGGGACAGCCAAGAGCGCGCGACTGGCTCGGGTCGTTATACAACAATACGGGCTGGTCGTATCACGAGCTCGGTGAATATGAATCAGCGTTGGAAATGTTCGAGAAAGCCGAAGCAGTCCGAAGGTCGAATGGAAGCGTGAACGAGATCCGCATCGCCGTCTGGTCAGCAGCGCGCGTATTGCGTTCGTTGAATCGAGTCGAAGAGGCGTTATCCAAACAAATGGCGTTGAAGGATGAATTTGAATCCGCAGGCGAGAGCGATGGATTCGTCCTCGAGGAAATCGGCGAATGTCTGCTGGCGTTGAATCGGATGGATGAGGCGCGTCCCTATTTTGCAAAGGCGCATGAGGCATTGTCGCAAGACGCGGGGTTGGCGGAACATGAACCGACGCGGCTCGCGCGTTTGAAAGAAATTGGCGAAACCACACAGTGAAATCGAACGTCTCCCCTCTTTCATCTTTCTTCTTTCCTCGAAAATTATTCCCTCGGCATCCCCACTTGAAGCATCCCCTCCACCACCTTCACCGGGTACGCAGGGATATCCACCACCGCGGGCAGTTGCACGGCTTTGCCAGTCTGTATGTCAAATTCGCCGCCATGACGCGGGCAGGTGATGTTATAGCCTTCGATATCGCCCTCCCCCACCGGCCCGTCATCGTGAGAACACACATCGCCAATCGAAAAGAATTGATCCGCGATGTTGAAGATCACAATCGGCTTGCCTCCGATCTCGACAAATAACCGTTCGCCGTTTAGGAGATCGGAGGCGGGAGCGATTTCGATGTATTCGATGTTTTCGATTTGTTGGGTGTAGTTGAACATTGGGGGCGTATACAAGTAGACAAGTAAACAAGTAGACACGTGTGTACGTGTTTCCCTGTTTACTTGTGTACCTATCTCCTTGTCTACTCGATTAAGTCGTCACTCGCTTCGCCAAGACCATAGACCCCCGCCTTCAGCACCTTGAGCGAAAGCAACGCGCATTTCAGGCGGACGGGACCGAGGTCAATGCCGAGCATTTCAAGGATCGAATCCTTGTTGAGTTGCTTCACATCGTCGAGCGGTTTGCCAATGATGGATTCGATCAATAGATCAGCAGAGGCTTGCGAGATGGCGCAGCCGCGCCCATCAAAGCGCGCGTCTTTGACTGTCCCATCCTCGGCGGTCTGGAGCGTGATTTCGATGTGGTCGCCGCATAATGGATTGCTGTCCTCGAACTGAATATCGTGCGGGTCGAGGTGTCCGCGATAAGAGGGATTTTTGTAGTGTTCGATGATTACTTCGCGATATAAATCATCCATAATTTCTAAGCCTTTGTCCGATTGAGAGGAATAAAAACGTTGTTATCCACGCTGCCCATGGCGTTTATCATTTCCTGATGATCAAAACCACCAATCTTCATCAACTCGTCCACAACTTCCTTTTCGCCCGTTGCGCCCATCGGAAAGTGGATTGTCGCCTCGCCATCGGTAATATGCCAGACGACATCCGCGCCCCACGGTCCCGAATCATTTGTTTCGATTGCGATCCCTTTGATTTCGCCGAAACGAACCCGGGCGGTTTTTCCCGAAGGTTCAGTGACATTCAACATATTCTCGCGAATCTCAACGACCCAATCCTCTTCGCGCATATCTATCCAAAAATCTCCTTCACCTTGTAAATCCCATTCACCAGCAAATCCACTTCGTCTTTGGCGCTGTACAAATAAAACGAAGCGCGGGTCGAGGCGGGGATGCCAAACTTTTCATGCAGCGGCTGCGCGCAGTGATGACCTGCCCGCACAGCGATTCCATCCTTATCCAGGATTTGCGCCACGTCATGCGGATGCACGCCTTCGAGCGTGAACGCGGCGACTCCGCCTTTATATTGCGCGGCGGGACCGAACAGTCGCACCCCTGGAATTTCCTCCAGCCGTTCGAGCGCGTATTCCGTGATCTCATGCTCATGCGCGGCGACATTATCCATGCCGACCGAAGTGAGATAATCCACCGCCGCGCCAAAGCCGACAGCCTCCGCGATGGCGGGCGTCCCGGCTTCGAATTTATGCGGCAAAGTGTTCGGCTTGAATGAACGTAGATGCACTTCCTTGATCATGTCCCCGCCGCCGAGGAAGGGAGGCATTTTTTCGAGCAAGTCCATTTTGCCGTATAACGCGCCGATGCCGGTGGGTCCGCACATCTTGTGCGCGGAGAAGGCGAGGAAGTCCGCGTCGAGTTGCTGGACATCAACTTTCAAGTGCGGGACCGATTGCGCCGCGTCTACGACTGTGATTGCGCCAGCTTCATGCGCCAAACGGATGATTTCCGCGGCGGGGTTGATCGTGCCGAGGACGTTGGACATGTGCGTAAACGAGATCAGTTTCGGGGTCCGTGTGAGAAGCGTTTTGTAGGCATCCAGATCCAGAAACCCTTCGTCGGTCACGGGGATGAAATCCAGTTCGATGCCGCGCTCCGACTGCAACATCAGCCAGGGTACGAGATTGGAATGATGCTCCATCTCGGTCAGGATCGCGAGGTCGCCCGCTTTGAGATTCGCCCGCGCCCAGGAATAGGCAACGAGATTAATGGACTCGGTTGTATTGCGCGTGTAAATGATTTGACGAGCCGACGGCGCATTGATGAACTTCGCAATCTTCACGCGCGCCGCTTCGTACATCGCAGTCGCTTCCTCGGCGAGCGTATGCACGCCGCGATGGATGTTGGCGTTCGAGCGGCGATAGTAATCGTTCATCGCCTCAATGACCGCGAGCGGCTTCTGCGAGGTCGCGGTTGAATCCAAATACACCAGCGGGACGCTGTCATGAGTCTTGCGCTGGAGAATTGGAAAATCTTTGCGAATTTCGTTTACATTGAGCATGGGGAAAGTACACAGGGAAATGTCGCCACGAGACGCAAGTAAACAAGTATACAAGTAAACAAGGAGTCTTCACACGTGTATACGTGTCTACTTGTCTACATGTTTACTCGCCTCCCTAATAATCAGGAATCGCCTTTTCTCTTTTCACAGCCTTCTTGCCAATCACCGGGCGGATATGTTCCGATGTCAGCGGATACCAAAGGATGCGGTCGGGCACCATCCAGCCGTCGGTGAGGAAAACGTTCGAGCGGAACTGCACTGCGACCATTTTGTTATCCACCTGCACGACGATGCCGCCGATCCAGCCGCGCACGCGGTCGCGATTTTTTTCGTGATCGCAAAACACTTCCACACTATCGCCCACCTGGAAATCGTGTCCCATGCCGGGCGCCTTCATGTAGTTGTACTGCGGCGCTCGCAAGCCCTTCGACTTCCGTTCAGCCGAGCTGGAGTTCGGCGCTGAAATCCGATGCACCACTCGAATCTTATCGGGAGACAGCGCGTCGGATTTTGTCACTTTGGTTTTGACCATGGTCAAAGGTTTTGATTTTTTCGCCGCGACAGTCGCGGTGGATGCCGCGCTCTTTGATTTATCGGGCTTTGATTTCGCGGACGTCCTTGCCTTGCTCTTTGTTTTTGCGACCATGAATATTCCTTTTCAGTAAAGCGAGATGCCTGCCCTGAGCGTGTCGAAGGGACATCTTGCGCTACGCCATCTTATCTGCGATGTATTGCTGGAAACGTTCGCGCACGCCCTCGAACGGGATGCGCTGGAAAATCGGATCGAAGAATCCCTCCACCACAATCTTTTCCGCTTCGGCTTGCGGGATGCCGCGCGACTTCAAATAGAACAACGGCTCCTGTTCCAATTTACCGACCGTCGCGCCGTGTGTACAGCGCACGTCGTCCGCGAGAATTTCCAAGCCGGGGATTGAATCGGCGCGCGCGCCGTCGCTCAGGACGAGATTGCGATTCGCCTGGTAGCCATCCGTCTTCTGCGCGCCGGGCGCGACGTAGATCATGCCCTGCCACACTGAGCGGCTCTTGCCTTTGAGCGCGCCTTTGAACAGCAGGTCGCTGGTGGTGTGCGGCGCAAGATGATTTTGTTGCGTGTCGTGGTCGAGGTGCTGGTTGCCGTCAGTGAAATAAAAACCCGACATGCGTCCCTGCGCGCCTTCGCCAGCCAAATCCAACTCGGAGAAATTCTTGGTGAGACGCGAACCAATCGCGCCGAAGATCCAATCGAGGTTGCCGCCGCGTTCGACGCGCGCGCGTTCGTGACTGAAATTCCAGACGTGACGTCCCCACGATTGCAACTCGACGAACCTCATCGTCGCGCCTTCCAT
>Ga0247727_10012031_pt1 | contig 14946 bp, 13 predicted proteins | sample WisWelCaveWW1625_FD_202498 | JGI IMG/M metagenome (GOLD analysis project Ga0247727, IMG submission 202498) | Biofilm microbial communities from Wishing Well Cave, Virginia, United States - WW16-25 | ecosystem: Environmental > Aquatic > Deep subsurface > Groundwater > Cave microbial mat | place... | reverse complement strand
CGCTACCGACGTCAGGACGAGGTCGGGACGCCGTACTGCGTCACGATCGACTTCGACACGCTCGAGGATCGGGCCGTCACCGTGCGTGAACGCGACTCGATGGAGCAGACTCGCGTCCCGATCACCGACCTCGTTGCCTACTTGCGCGAGCAGTTCGACTGATGCAGGAGCGTTCCTTGGAGGACTACTACCGCCTCATCGGCGTGTCGCCCGACGCGGACCGTGAGGTCATTCGCGATGCCTACCGAGTGCGGAAGGGCGAGCTGGACGCGACGGCGACCGACGATGCGCGCGCCGAGGCGAGCCGGCTGAATCGGGCGTGGAACGTCCTCTCCGACGAGCGTCAGCGTGACCGCTACGACGCGCAGCTCGCCGACGCCAAGGCCAACGGCTCCGTCGAGGAATACGACGACGACGACGAGCCCGCGCCGGCACGAGGTTGGGGCGCCCGGGGCGCGCGAGGCGCGCGTCAGCGCTCGGAGCGACCAATGCGCCAGGCAATGGCGCAGGAGACGGAAATGAACGGCGTGCCGCTCGCGGCGAACCGCGACCGAGCCTTTGCCATGGCGATCGACGGCTTCGTGCTCTTCTTCTTCGTGCTGATCCTGCCGCAGTTCGTCGTGCCGCCGGTCGCGGACGCCCAGAAGCCAGAGGTCGTCGACCAGATCGAGGTCTTGAACGACGAACGCGACGCGCGCGTCGAGGAGTTCCGCGACAAGGAAGACGAGATCGACGCCGCGACAGAGAGCAACAAGTCGCCGGACGAGATCGCCGCGCTCGAGCAGGAACGCGATGAGCTCGACGATCAGGTCAAGGCGCTCGACGATGAGATCGCCGACGAGCAGAAGAAGTTGTCCGGGATCTACTTCACGGTGGTCGGCGTCGCCGCGTTCCTCGCGCTCTTGGTGTTCGCGATCCCGGCGGGCACCAGCGGAAAGACGCCGGGGAAGGCGCTGCGGCGGGTCCGGCTGCGGCGGGAGACCGGCGAGCTTCCCGGCGTGTTCGTCGCGTTGCGTCGCTACGTTCCGATCGTGGTCGTCGTTGCGTTCGGGATGCTGCTCGGACCCGTCGGGCTCATCGCGCTCATGGTCGTGCTGTTCGGCGTGACGAGCTACACCCGCAACCCGCGCCGGCAGGGTTGGCACGATCGGTGGGCGAGGACGATCGTCGCCGCCGACTGATCCGCCGTTCGCGTTCTGTACGCAAAAGAGTGCCCGATTCGGGCGTCCTACGCGGTCAGAACGCGAAAGCGCGAACGTGAACCGTAGGATCGGCGTTCCGACCAGCCGTCACGTCCACATGGGGAGCACGACCGACCATGCCGAAGTACGTCTACGCGTTCGAGGAAGGCAATCGCGGCCAGAAGTACCTCCTCGGCGGCAAAGGGGCGAATCTCGCCGAGATGACGAACCTCGGTCTGCCCGTCCCGCCGGGTTTCACGATCACCACCGAGGCGTGCAACGCGTACATGGCGGCCGCGAACGCCCTCCCCGCCGGGCTCATGGACGAGGTCGCCGCCGCCCGCGCCGCGCTCGAAGCGAAGATGGCCAAGCACCTCGGCGACGACACCGACCCGCTGCTCGTCAGTGTCCGCTCGGGTGCGCCGTTCTCGATGCCCGGCATGATGGACACCGTCCTCAACCTCGGTCTGAACGACGCGTCGGTGCAAGGCCTCGCCAAGCAGACCAACAACGAACGCTTCGCGTACGACAGCTACCGCCGGTTCGTCCAGATGTTCGGCAAGATCGTGCTCGACGTGCCCGGCGATCTCTTCGAGGAGGCGCTCCACGACCTCGTCGCCGGCAAGGGTGTCGAGAACGAGACGAAACTGTCTCCCGACGAGCTGCGCGCGCTCGTCACGACGTTCAAGGCCATCGTGAGGTCCACGGCCGGTGTCGACTTCCCCGACGACCCGACCGACCAGCTCCGCTACGCGATCGAGGCGGTCTTCAAGAGTTGGAACGGCCGTCGCGCCCGCGACTATCGCAAGATGGAGGGCATCCCCGATGACCTCGGCACCGCCGTCAACGTGCAGACAATGGTGTTCGGCAACAAGGGCGACGACTCGGGCACTGGTGTCGCGTTCACGCGCAACCCTGCGAGCGGCGAAGCGCTGCCCTACGGCGACTTCCTGACGAACGCGCAGGGCGAAGACGTCGTCGCGGGGATCCGCATCACCGAGCCGCTCGACGCGATGAGCAACACCTTCCCCGAGTGCCACCGCCAGCTCGTCGACGTCATGCACACGCTCGAGCAGCACTACCTCGACATGTGCGACATCGAGTTCACGATCGAGCAGGGTCGCCTGTTCATCCTCCAGACCCGGGTCGGCAAGCGAACGGCCGCGGCCGCGTTGCGGATGGCCGTCGAGATGCACGACGAGGGCATGATCGACGAGCGCGAGGCGGTGCTCCGCGTCAGCCCGGCACAGCTCGACCAGCTGCTGCACCCTCAATTCGATCCGAAGGCGACCTACACGCCGATCGCAAAGGGTTTGAACGCGTCGCCCGGCGCGGCCGTCGGCAAGGTCTACTTCACGGCTGATGACGCCGAGAGTGCTGCGGAACGCGGCGAGCGCGTCATCCTGGTACGTCCGGAGACGAGCCCCGACGATCTCCACGGGATGATCGCCGCCGAGGGAATCCTCACGAGCCGCGGCGGCCTCGTGTCGCACGCCGCGGTCGTCGCACGCGGCATGGGCACGCCTGCGATCTGCGGCGCGGAGAGCGTGCAGATCGACCTGAAGGCGAAGGAGTTCGTCGCAGGCGGCGTCACGGTGCACGAGGGCGACCTCATCTCGATCAGCGGCACGAGCGGTGAGGTCGTTGCCGGCGAGGTCGCCGTGATCACACCCGAACCGACGGGTCACTTCGGGACGGTGCTCGCCTGGGCCGACACGATGCGCACCATGAAGGTGCGCACCAACGCCGATCTCCCCGACGATGCGCAGAAGGCGCGCGAGTTCGGCGCCGAAGGCATCGGACTGTGCCGCACAGAGCACATGTTCCTCGGCGATCGACTCCCGATCGTGCAGCGGATGATCCTCGCGCAAACCGACGACGACGAGACCGAGGCGCTCGAGGCGCTGCGCCAGCAGCAGAAGACCGACTTCGTCGGCATCCTCGAGGCGATGGACGGTCTCCCGGTCACGGTGCGCCTGCTCGATCCACCGCTGCACGAGTTCCTGCCGAACATCGAGGAGATGATCGAGAAGCAGGCGAGGGGCGAGCTGACGCCCGACGAGGCACACCTGTTCCGCGCCGCGCGGATGTGGCAGGAATCGAACCCGATGCTCGGCACTCGCGGCTGCCGGCTCGGCATCTTGAAGCCCGGCCTCTATCGAATGCAGGTCAAGGCACTGATGCAGGCAGCGTGCGAACGCAAGGCGGCCGGCGGCAACCCGATCGTGGAGATCATGATCCCGTTGATCGTCAACAAGGAGGAGCTCGCGCTGCTCGCGCAATGGACACGCGAAGAGGCCGACGCGGTGTGCCACGACACGGGCATCGACGTCGAGTACCTCGTCGGCACGATGATCGAGACACCGAGAGCCGCGCTCACCGCGGGCGAGATCGCGGAGATCGCCGAGTTCTTCAGCTTCGGCACGAACGACCTCACGCAGATGACGTTCGGCTTCTCGCGCGACGATGTCGAGGGTCGCATGATGCCCGCCTACCTCGCCGCGAAGCTGTTGCCGATCAGCCCGTTCGAGGAGATCGACCCGGGCGGCGTCGGCAAGCTCGTCGAGATGGCCGTCAAGGACGGGCGCGCCGCCCGCCCGAACCTCAAGCTGGGGATCTGCGGCGAGCACGGCGGCAACCCCGCCTCGGTGCACTTCTGCCACCACGTCGGGCTCGACTACGTGAGCTGCTCGCCGTATCGCGTCCCGATCGCGAGGCTCGCCGCGGCGCATGCTGCGTTGGGTGCCGGTGGCCCCGGCGCGAGCGCCTAATGGCGCGTCACTCCTGAATCGCGTCGGCGGCGCGCGTCTGCCAGATCGCAGTGTGTTCGATGCTGCACGCTGCTTCGCCGTCGGCGTGGATCGACACGTCGAGCAACACGAACCGGTGGCCCTTGCGCTCCCACTCGTCGCGGACGACGGCACGCACCTCGAGCCGCGCACCGTCGGCGACCACACGATGATTGCGCACCCACGACTCGACGTGGATCCACGGCCCCAGACTCACGTTCGCGGTGAGGACGTAGTTCGCCTGGCGCAGCAGCCAACCTGGGTGCGCGAGTCGTTCTTCGGTGAAGATGGGCAACGTCTCGCGGACGTCGGCGAGGTACGCGGGTGCGAGGTCGGCGTGGAAACCGAGCTCGAGCGACGCCAGCACGGTGCCGGGCGCGAGGAGATCCGCGGTGGCGGCGCGGATCGGCGCGGGGAGCAAGCCGGCGCCCTCGACGGCGACGGCGACGGGTGCGGGCGCGTCGAGCGTCGCGCCTCCGGTGGCGCATTGCTCACCGCCGGGGTCGCGCAGCTCGAGTGTGCCGTCGTCGGTCATCGTGATCGAGACGGTGTCGCCGTCGTACACGGGCTTGGCGAAGCGGGCGCGCAGCGTGCCCGCGCACAGCCACTCCCGTCCCCACCGCTGCACGGGAAGGTGTGCGAGGTAGGCGTAGACGTCGACGCCCGGCACGAGCCCGCCTCGGAACCCGAGCTGCCGGGCAACGGCGTCGTCGTGGATCTTGTTCGCCGAGGCGGTCGAGGTGTTGAACGCTGACACGTCGTAGCGGAGCATCGCTCGAAAACTACGTCGAGCCGCCGATGGGAGCCCATGACGCCCCGCGCCGCCCGCCGCAGCCTGCTCACCGTGTGCTCGATGCTGCTCGTGCTCATGGTCGTGGTCGCGGCGTGCGGCGACGACAACGATGCCGATTCGAGCTCGACGACGGCGAAGCCGGCTGCCGCGACCACGACCGTGGCCGCCGATCCGACGACGACCGCACCGCCCGCCACCACCACCGAGGCGCCGCCGACGAGCACGACAGCGGTCGAGAACGACGACACCTGCGGCGGCGCGGAAGCGCTGGGCGGGTTCCTGATGGACTTCGCCAACATGAACTCGCCCGAAGAAGGGATCGAGTTCTTGATCACCGGCGTGATCGTCTCGGCCATTGACCCGAGCTGGGGTCGCGGGCAGGTGTCGGCCCCTCCCGACTCCGGGGTCGAGGGTTTCGTCGGCATCGCGCGCTGTGAGGATCTGGGCGAGGGCCTCGCCTGGTCGATGCGCGACGCGGGAACGAGCGGTGTCGGCTGCATGCCCGAGGTCCCCGCCGACCTCGCCCACGACTGCTGACGAACCGCCCAGGACGCTTCGGGGGATCACCCGGGTGGGCGAGCAGCCTGCTACCCCGCACGATGTCGTTGTGAGCTCCCACCTCGACGTCGACCCGCGCACCGTCCGCCAGCGCGGGGCATCCGACCGGCCCACGGCATTGCGATACACGGCGGTCAGCGTCGCGAGCAGCATCGCGGTGCTCCTTCTCACGCTTGTCGCGTTGTTCCTGTGGGCGATCCTGTTGAGCGCCACCTATGGGTGGTGGGATTGCCTCGATCCGGGACCGCGCGAGCTGGCCGCGGCGGCGGCGTGCACCCTCGTGATCGGAGCGTTCCCGGTCGGGCTCGCAGGGGCGCTCGCCCATGGCCTGCGCTCGAGGTATCACGCGCTCTCCAACGTGTTGGTGTTCGCGACCACGGTGCTCGTCCTCGCCACGGTCGGTGCCGCGGGCCGGATCGCCTACGACGCGCTCACCGACGCCGCCACCTGCTGACCCCGGGGCGACGTCCCAGGGTCTTCGTACACTGCACCTATGGACTTCGCTGTCGGGCACGCCCATGGGCCGGCATTCGTCGGGGGCCGGCTGCAACGGCGCGAGGAGCGAGAGGCCGTGCTGGCAGGGGAGCTGGCGCCCGGTGCGACGCGGCCTGTGGGTGCCGGCAGGCGCGAGACCGAAGAGGATCCCGATCCGTTCCGGCTCTGCTTCGAACGCGATCTCGACCGCATCAAGCATTCGAGGCCGTGGCGGCGGCTCGCCGGCAAGTGCCAGGTGTTCATCGCGCCCGAGGACGATCATCTCCGCACCCGCCTCACCCACGCCGTCGAGGTCGCCCAGATCGCGGTGAGCATCGCCCGGCCCGTCGGGCTGTGCCTCTCGCTCACGGAGGCGATCGCGCTCGCGCATGACTGCGGACACGGTCCCGCCGGGCACGCCAGCGAGGAGGCCTTTTCGCCGTACCTGGCAGGCGGCTACGACCATGCCGTCTACGGCGCCGATGTCACGCTCGCGCCCCTCAACCTGTGCCTGGAGACCCTCGACGGCGTCCGCAACCACTCCTGGCGCCGCCCCGCCCCGAGCACACCCGAGGGTGAGGCCGTCGCGTGGGCCGACCGGATCGCCTACGTCTGCCACGACTTCGAAGATGCCGTGCGTGCTGGCATCCTGACGTCGGCTGACCTTCCCACCGAGGTGGCCGACATCGTCGGCATCGAACGCCGCGCACAGTTATCGAGCTTCGTCACCGCGGTGCTCGAGGGCATCGATCAAACTGGCCAGGTCGCGATGGGTGCGCCGCAGGCCACCGCCCTCGCCGCGTTCCGCGCGTTCAACTTCGAACGGATCTATCTACGGCCGGCGGCCCGCCAGCAGGCCGAGCGGGTCATCGCATTGTTGCGGGGGCTCGTCGAGTACTACGTCGACGCGCCCGGTCGACTGCCGGGCCACGCGACCGGCGTGCACTTCGGCCTCGAACCGGGCGGCAAGGAAACTGCGGCTGCCGCGGTCCGTTACGTGAGTGGCATGACCGACCGGTACGCGCTCGGCCTCGGCGTCGAGCTCCTCGGCTGGCGCATCGACCAACTTCCCCGCGGCGTGTGAACGAGGCCCGCATAGGGTGAGCGGACCATGGGCATCGTCGATGACGACGTGCAGCGGGTCCGTGAGGCCACCGATCTCGTCGAGTTGGCGCGCGAGCACATCGCGCTGAAGCGCGTCGGGCGTCGGTTCGTCGGGTTGTGCCCGTTCCATGCCGAGAAGTCGCCGAGCTTCAACATCAACCCCGAGCTCGGCGTCTACATGTGCTTCGGGTGTCAGGCCCGAGGCGACGCGATCACGTTTGTGCGCGAGCTGGAGCATCTCGACTTCGTCGGTGCGGTCGAACGGCTGGCGGGACGCGCGGGAATCACGCTCCGCTACACCGACGCGAACGTCGGCAAGGACCGGCAACGCAAGCAGCGCCTGCACGAGGCCGTCGCGGCCGCGATCGACTTCTACCATGCCCGGCTGCTCGAAGCGCCCGACGGCGGGACCGCGCGCAAATACCTGCGCGGCCGCGGTTACGACGGCGACGCAGCGCGTCGGTTCAAGATCGGCTACGCGCCCGCCGACTGGGACGCGCTCTCGCTCGCACTACAGCAGCGGCAGTTCGCGCGCGACGACCTCGAGGCGGCCGGCCTCGCGCGCGTGAACCGCGGCAACAAGCTGCAGGACGTCTTTCGCGGCCGGCTGATGTTCCCGATCTGGGACAGCCGCGGCGACGCGGTCGGTTTCGGCGCCCGTGCCCTCGCGCCCGAGGATGTCCCGAAGTACAAGAACACGTCCGAGACGCCGATCTACAAGAAGAGCCAGTTGCTCTACGGCCTGCACTCCGCCAAGAGCGAGATCGTGGCACGCAACGAGGTCGTGATCTGCGAGGGCTACACCGACGTGATGGCGTTCCATCTGGCCGGCGTGTCGAACGCGGTCGCCACCTGCGGCACGGCGCTCGCCGACGATCACTTCCTCACGTTGAAGAACTTGACGCGCAAGGTCACCCTCGCCTACGACACCGACGCCGCGGGGCAGCAAGCCGCCGAGCGCTGCTATCAATGGGAGCAGCGGTTCGAGGTGCAGTTCCAGGTCGCCGATCTGCCACCGGGCAGCGATCCGGGTGAGCTCTGGCCGGACGATCGCGACCGACTCGTGAAGGCGATCGAGCGCGCCACCCCCTTTCTCGAGTTCCGGGTGGATCGCTTGCTCGGCGCCGCCGACCTGACGAGCTTCGAGGGCCGCGGTCGCGCCGGTGAGCAGGCGGCGCGACTCGTCGCCGAGCATCCCAACGAGCTCGTCCGCGACCAGTACGCGATGCGCATCGCCGACCGGTTGCAGATCGAGCCCGATCGGCTGCGCGAGACCGTGCGCGAGCTCCGCAGCGGTCGAAGGGTGCCACGACGAACCGAACCCGCGCGCGATCAGACCGTGCCGCCGGCCCGCCCCGTCGACCGTCGCGAGCTCGACGCGTTGCGATTCGCGGTGCACGCACCCGCGCTCATCGGACACCTGCTCGACGAGAACCTGTTCGTCGATCCACTCGCCCGCGAGGCGTTCCAAACGCTCGCGCACGCCGAGACATTCGACGAAGCGATCGACCACGCGCCCGAACCCGTGGCAGCGTTGCTCGCCCGGCTCGCCGTGGAAGACCCAGCGGTGGGCCTCGAAACGCTCGAAACGCTCGCACCACGTGTCATCGCGAACCTCGTCGAAGCATCAAGCCAACGGCTTCTTGCGTCGATGCTTCGAGACGGCGACGAACGATCAGTCGAGGTGAAGCGCCTACTCGACGCGCTCGCCGGCGCGCGCGAATCGGGCGACTACCTCGCAGCCGAGTCCGTCGCGCAGCAGTTGGTAGCGTGGTCGACGGCGGAAGCAGCAGGGGAATGACGAGCGACACCGAAGACGACGCGGCCGCGGAGCCGGCACCGAGCGCCGTCAACGCGCCGCCGTCGGTCGCGCCGGAGGTCGCCCGCCTGATCGCGGTGGGACGCAACCGCGGTGGCACGCTCACCTCGGCGGAGGTGTTCGCAGCGTTCCCCGACCTCCAACCAGAAACCGGAGAGCTGCTGTCGATGTACGCGGTCATCGAGGCGGCGAACATCACCATCCAGAACGAGATCGTCGAGGAGATCGAGCTCGAGGACGCGCAGCGTGTCAACGACGATCCTCCGGGCGCGCGCCGGCGGGGGAGCGACCACCGGCACACGGGCGCGATGTCGCGGCCGGGCCAGGCGCCATCGGCGCGGCGGCGCGGCGGCGGCAGCATCTTCGAGGACGAGTTCTACGACCGCGGCGCTCGCCACTCCGGCGAAGGCGGATCGTTCGACCCGGTGCGGATGTACCTGAAGGAGATCGGCAAGGTCTCCTTGCTCACAGCGGATCAAGAGGTTCGCCTCGCCCAGCGGATCGAGGCGGGCACGCTCGCGCAGATCAACGTCGACGCGAAGGACTACGTCTGCCACTTCGAGTTTCTTGCGGCATTCTCCGACCTCGGGCTCCTACCGCTCACGAGGATCGACCCTCACCATTGGGATATCACCGAGGAGCAGCGTCACGCGCAGATGGCGATCGTCCGCGACGGTGAGCTCGCGAAGCGACAGCTCACCGAGGCGAACCTCCGGCTCGTCGTGTCGATCGCCAAGCGCTACGTCGGGCGCGGCATGGCGCTGCTCGACCTGATCCAGGAGGGGAACCTCGGGCTCATTCGCGCCGTTGAGAAGTTCGACTACACGAAGGGCTTCAAGTTCTCCACCTACGCGACGTGGTGGATCCGTCAGGCGATCACGCGCGCGATCGCCGACCAGGCACGAACGATCCGGATTCCCGTGCACATGGTCGAGACGATGAACAAGGTGTTGCGCATCCAACGGCAAATGTTGCAAGAGCTCGGCCGCGAACCGACCGTCGATGAGGTCGCGGCGAAGGTCGACCTCACCCCTGACAAGGTCAGGGAGATCCAGCGCATCGCGCAAGAACCCGTGTCGCTGGAGACACCGGTCGGCGAGGAGGACGACAGCTTCCTCGGTGACTTTGTCGAGGATCCCAACACCAAGTCGCCGGCGCTCGAAGCCGACCTCAAGATCCTGCGCGAAGATATCGAAGAGGCGTTGCAAGAGCTCAACCAACGTGAGCAGCAGGTCGTTCGCATGCGTTTCGGTCTCGACGACGGCCAGATCCGTACGCTCGAAGAGGTCGGGCGCGCCTTCGGCGTCACGCGCGAGCGAATCCGCCAGATCGAGAGCAAGACCCTCGCCAAGCTGCGGCATCCAACCCGCAGCCAGAAGCTGCGTGACTACCTCGACGGGAACTGATCGAGGCTGACGGCGCACGGCGTACGCTCTCGCGTATGTTCACGAACGTCGTCACGTCCGAGGCCGACCTTCGTACGATCTACCGATCACCGGTCGAGGTCGTGCAGCAGAAGGTGCTCGCCCGGCTCGATAGCCATGCACGCGACTTCATCGACCACTCACCGTTCGTGCTGGTCGGCACCGCTTCGCCCGACGGAACCGCCGACGTGTCGCCGAAGGGCGGCCCGCCCGGGTTCGTCGTCGTGCTCGACGACGAGCACGTCGCGATCCCCGACCTCTCGGGCAACAACCTGCTCGACTCGATCACCAACATCGTGCACGGTTCCGGGATCGGCCTGTTGTTCCTCATTCCCGGCGTCGACGAGACGCTGCGGGTCAACGGACACGCCTGTTTGACCACCGACACGGACGTGCTCGACGCGTGCGCCGTGAAGGACCGGCGACCGAAGACGGCGATCGGCGTGACGATCAGCCAGCAATACATGCACTGCGCGAAGGCGTTCCGGCGCAGCGAGCTCTGGCACGACGAGACATGGCCAGATCGCGCATCCTTGCCGACGCTCGGCTGCATCATTCGTGACCAACGGCCTGAGCTTCGCGACGTGAAGGCCGAGGTCATCGACGAGCTGCTCGAGCAGGACTACGCCGAGAGCCTCTGGGAACCGGGCGGAACGCGATAGATCGCGATCACTACGGCGCGTACCGTTTCTGTCCTCGGCCCTGATCGGCCCGCTGCTACATTGCCGGGCCGGTCCGACGAGGGCCACCATCCGGGGTAGCTCAACCGGCAGAGCAAGCGGCTGTTAACCGCTAGGTTGAGAGTTCGAGTCTCTCCCCCGGAGCAAGGATCGCCCAGGTCCTAGGTTCAGAAGGCTTCGGAGATCGCCCTAAAGTCACAGATTGGTCACAAGCGGCGCGAGCGAGGATCCTCGAAGTGCCGAACTGACGTCTACGGGCGCGCTCTCCCCGGAGCGACGTCTCCTCTCAACCGGCTTTCACCCAAGGCGGGAGCCATCGTCGACTACCTCGAGCAGCGCGTCGGCCACCGAGTCGACCAGACGCTCGACGCAACCGCCGAGGTTGGCGTCAGTCTCGCTGAGATCGCCGATCGCGTAAGCGTCGATCCCCGGTTCGATCCGCTTCGGCGGAGGCACGCGCCATCGCGCGAAACGCGGCCGGCCGGGAAGGGCGGGCGCTCGGGTCGTGGGGCGTCGTGCTCGGGCTCGTGGGATCGGGATGTCGGTCATCGCGGCCTGCTGTCCCGCTGAAGGTCCGCTGGCGTCGTCCGGGCGGGGTCTATGGTCGGCGCGCGAGTGCCGTCAGGGCTTCTCCATCTCTTCGGGTCCTCCCGGCCACTCGGTTCGTCACCGCCATTCGGTCGTGGACGGGAGAGGGGACTCGATGGACGACGTCAGGTGGGAGCGCTACGGGGCCCTCGCGGGTGTCGTGTTCGTGGTGCTGGTCGTCGTCGGCGCGCTGATCGGCGGGAGCCCACCGATGCCGAGCGACAGCTCGGACACCATCACGAAGTACTTCACCGACAACCAGGACCAGCTGCAGGTCGCCGCCTACCTCAACGGCTTGGCGGTCGTGCCGTTCCTCTGGTTCCTCGGCAGCCTGTTCGGACGGCTACGCCGCGCGGAGGGCGGAGCCGGCCGGCTGGCCGGGATCGCGTTGGCGGGCGGCGTCGCGACGGTGCCGATCGCGATGGTCGCCAACGGCCTCGCCGCGGAGGCGACGCTGCGACCCGCGGGCGCACCCGGCGAGTTCCGGCTGTCGACGATCCTGTTCGGGTACACGGCGTTCGCGATCGCGGTGCTTGTCGCGGCGACGTCGATCGTCGTCGTGCGCACGCGGCTGCTCCCCGCGTGGGTGGGCTGGGCCGGCGAGGTGCTCGCGGCCGGCTGGCTCGCCGCGGGTCTCGCGGTCTCCAGCCAGAAGGACGCCATCGCGGCAATCGGGTTCGTCGTGTTCCTCATGTGGGCCGCGTGGATCGTCGTTGTGAGCGTGCTGCTGTCGCGGTCCGCCGATTCGGGCGGCTGAGCGCGCGTCGAAGAGAGCACCGGCCGACGCCGGCCGGGGACGGTCAGGAGAGGCCTGTGATCGTCCCGGGGACGTTGCGGTTATCGAGGTTGCCGCTATCGAGCTGGCCAGAGCTGTTGAGGCCCCAAAATTTGACGGCGCTCGTCGAGAGGCGCGCGCACGTGTGGCTAACCGGACCCCGTTGATCGGTCCACGTGATCTGACGCCCGAGGGCTCTGTCGCGTTGGGGAGAACGAGGCCGCGCGGGAGCGCTCCACCTCCACTCTGCTCAGATGACGCGGGCGAGCTCGGTGAACGTGTCGGCGGGACGCGTCGGTGCGCGTGTGCTTCGACGCCAAGTTCGTAGTGACCTCGCCGCAGGTTCTGCATGAACGCGGGCCGCGCACGATCAGGCGGGCAGTGTGGTCGCGTTTGAGTGCGCGCAGTGGTCCTAGCCGGGACTTCAAGCGAGCATGGTCGGCCTCGATCCGATTGTTCGCGTAGTACCGACTGTGGTTGAGGATCGCGGCGGGCATGAGCTCATCCACGACGGCCAGGAGCGTCCAGGCCCGATCGGTCACCACCTCGGCCGGCTCGCCGTGACGGGCGAGTACGGCACCAAAGAATCGGCGAGCTGCACCAAGGTCGCGGCGCGCGGAGACGTAGTTCTTGGATGTCGCGGTAGGAGAGGCCGAACCGCAGATACCAGCGCACCGCCAACACGATCACCCCGGGAGGGAACCCGAACCCCGCGAACGACGACCGCTCCGACACGACCAACGAGGCGTGACGACGATGCTTCATCGGGTCACCCTCCCCGCCCGCCACACGATCCGTCAACGCAACAGTGCCGTTTCCGGCACCCACAAAGTCGAGGATTCAGCCTGCAGCTGCGTACGTGAGCCAGCGCTGCTCGTCGAAGTCGTACAGCTTGCAGGCCCGGGTGCTCGCCAGGTAGTCGCGCCATCGGAAGTCGCGATGGTCGACGTCGGGAAACGCGGCGATGATCGCCTCGGCCGCGGCGGGGAGCGCGTAGCACGGAAGCCGCACGTCGACGTGATGCGGCACGTGCACGAAGATGTGGTGGAAGAACACGTCGAGGACCCGCGGCACGTGCAGGACCGTCGTTCCCTCGACCTGACCGTGGTAGCTCGTCCACGCGCGCCGCGACCACCACTTGATGTCCGGCGCGATGTGATGCACGTACACGGCGAAGCCGATCACGTAGGCGAACACCACGAACGGCACGGCGAACAGCTTGGTGACGAGCCAGATCGCGCCGAGAGGGCCACCACCCGAGAGCCAGCCGAGCACCGCGACCGCGAGCACGGCAGTGCCCGCGCAGACCGCGAGGAACCGCTCGTCGCGCCGCACCGCGTCGCGATATCGCTTCGGCGGCGTGAAGCGCATCATTTTGTCCCACCACACCGCACGCAAGTAGTAGAGGCCGGCGCCGAACGGCGACCATTCGATGCGATGCCCGATCCGGCCCAGCGGGCCGAGCGTGCGGTACTCCTCGACGGTGACCGGGTGCCACACGAAGTCCATGCCCTGGCGCAGGGTGTGGCCGTGATGGATCCGGTTGTGGCCGACGACCCAGGACTCGTACACGTGCAGCGACGGCACCATGAGCGCCCGACCGACCCGGCGATTGAGCCGGGCACTGTCGAACAGGGCGCCGTGCGCGGCGTCGTGCGCGAGCACGAACAGCCCCGCGACCGCGAGGCCGGCGAGCAGCCACAAGGGGAGGACGAGCCACCACACCTGGCTCACGGCGAGCGCGCCCAGCGCGACGGCGTAGATGCCGATCGAGCGGGCGAGGTAGGCGAGCCCCCGAGCCGTCGAGCGCCGGTAGCACTCGGGTGGGATGACCCGCAGCACCGACAGGAGGGGGCTCGTGCCACGCGCCGTGGACTCCGGCGCCTCGCTCGGGGTGGCCAACGTCATGTGATCTACCCCGATCCGGCCCTGGGCTGGTGTGCCGTCCTCCCAATCTACCTACCGATCGGTAGGGGGACAGGGACCTGATTTCCGCGGATCACCCCACCAGTTCTCTGGCCGCGCAACGGCGCGCTCTCGAACGATGTTCGCCAGTTGCTGCGCGGTCTCACGCCCAGTGCGAACGACGATGACTTCTCTACCCGGAGCGAGCGGACAGAACCTTCCGGGACGTACATGGTGTTGTGTCTCCTTCTCGTCGCGACGTACGACGCGTGCCCGTTCGACCTGAGCAGCGCGTTCCGAAGCTCGCGATCTGAAGGAGGCTGTTGTCTTTGTCCGGTGGCCGCGTGCGCACCCGCCCCAGTTCCCGGTAGTCGTCGTCGTCGAGGAAGTCGAGCGGTTCGGCTTCGCGCCCGCTCCAGAACGCCTCGAGCTGCTTCTCGTGCCAGTACTCAAGTGCGCGGCACCGCGTAGGTTATGGTCGTTATGGGCGCGAGTTATGGACGCGTGACCGGCGATGCGGTAGCGCGAGATCAAGTCCTAAGCGCGCGCGCCAATAGGGGCGTGCGCTGAGAAGCGCCGTGCGGTCGGTGCGGATGATGCCCTCGACGATCCTGGTCAGCGCCCCGAACGGAGGGGCGATCCAACCGAGCGGCCGAGCCGCGCTCGCCTATTGGCGCGCGTTCTAAGCCAAGCACGTTCCGCCCGGCGGCTGCTACAACCGTCGGCTATCGTCGGCCTCCGGAGGTGGGTTGGACGTGGCTACAAAGAAGACGGCGGCGCGCAAGCCTGCCAAGCGCAGAGCCGTTGCGAAGAAGACGGCGGCGCGCAAGCCTGCCAAGCGCAGAGCCGTTGCGAA
>Ga0247727_10012030_pt1 | contig 14948 bp, 14 predicted proteins | sample WisWelCaveWW1625_FD_202498 | JGI IMG/M metagenome (GOLD analysis project Ga0247727, IMG submission 202498) | Biofilm microbial communities from Wishing Well Cave, Virginia, United States - WW16-25 | ecosystem: Environmental > Aquatic > Deep subsurface > Groundwater > Cave microbial mat | place... | reverse complement strand
AGGTGTCTCACCCGACTTAAGCGGAGAATTCTCTGGAAAAAGTGAGTAGTATCTCCAGAGGGGACCGTCGGAGCCGTATATCAGATTTTCAAAGGTCAATCGCATTGGACCATAGAGTGAGTCTTCCCATCCAATTATTTTTGCGATTGTTGTATCGTCCAGTGGATATTTGTATAGAGTTGTGCTATCGGTAACGACTGTGTTGTAGTCGAAGGTTTCATACACACGTTGGGTTTCAGTCTTTTGGCCCGTTATATCGGTCTTCTTGTCAGTGTTTGATTGTTTACATGACGTTATCAAAAAGACCAATAATGAAATCGCGCCCAGGCGCAGACGGGCGTCATATAACAGCTCCAGCATTATGTATCTCCTTTCCGTTTTGCTTTACTGAGAGGATGAGTACCTCTTTGTGCAAATCATACTGTTCTAATATAACAAATCTATACAAGTGCGATCTCCGCCTCCCCGTCGGCGTAGAGCCAAATCGACTCGAGAATACGATCGGGTTTATGAATGTCAAACGCTCCTGCGTGGGTGAACATGAGAGCTTTCCACGAGCTCGGGTGGTTGTGGTCTCTGCCGATTGGTTGAGCCGCACGTCTGAGCGATTGCATATAGTCTGGATCGTAGGTTACAGTCAGGACTCTGAAGTGTTTGAATGAACGGCCGTTGCCGTACCCGGATTTCCAAAACTCGAAGTATCGTTGGTAACGTTCCTGCATACGCTTCAGCGACACGTTAGCACGATCGATCTCAAGGTAGTGGTGCGCTATACCTCGCCCGGGTACTTCCAGTGTGAAGTAAGCATCGGGGAGAACCGCCGCACCATCACCGGGCGTAGTGATGCGGTATTGCTGACGGTTGAAGTGTCCGTCCCAATGAAAGCGTATGCCCTTAGCATGAGCGGCAACCTGCATGGCGGTCATGAACGAAGCAATGCCGAGCTGGTGATCAATGTAGGGCCAACCGATTTGCTTCTTGGGCGTCTCTGCCCAATCAAGCTCACCGATATCAACGTTAGGCTTGAGATAGTCGAGAATTGCTACACCCTTTTTCTTGAGGTGATCGAGGTATTGAGCACCTTTCTTTCCGAGAGCGTAAACAATTTCCTCTGTGAGAATCTTTGTGGGTCTGAGAGCTTTGGGACGCTCTAGGAACTCGTCTTGCCATAGGACACGGCAACGGAGTGCAAGCCTTGCTTTAGAGCCTCCTAAGAGTGCGTGGATGTGCGACACCGTAAGGAACCGATGTCGGAACACTGCCTCGAGGATCTTCACGTCTCGGGGCTGCATACGGTACGCCGGCGGATCCGGCTTCCGGTCCCACATGCTCCACGTTTTAGGCTCTGCGGTCATCACTGCGGCTTGTGGTGTTTCGTTCATAAGACTTTATAACACTTAATAACAAGATACTATTCCACAGGCTCAGTGTCAAGGGGTTTCTCCCAAACATCATCTGGTTTAAAGTCGTCGAGTGCCGTGCCTGTGGTAAGAGCTAAGCGGCGGTGAATGTCCTCGATGGCATGGTCAACCTCGTCACCGCTCTTAAAACCTTTCAGGCACTCCTCAGTGTAAGAAGCTACGTGCGTCGCTGAAACGTCAAACGTTTTGACGTAGGGAGTTACCCCCGCCACGGTGGGTTTCCCCGGTCGTCTGATCATGAAGTGTCGCTGGTACTGCTCTATCAACTGGTCTGAAAGCTGCCATAACATTTCCTCGAGTGAGTACGGGGTAATGCTTGAGACTTCTTTGAACGCTTCGGGGTAGATAAAAGGCACGTCTGATTCTCCCTCGCTCCAGCCACTAGAGTCTGACGAGCTCTCAGAACTGGACGTGCCGCTTGAGTGAGTCCATTCATCGCTTCCCGGAACCCACGACATGCCTGAGTCACTCCCCCTCGTGCTACTGCTTCCGGACCCGCCGCTTGAGCCCTTAGTGAAAACCTTTGCCCGTCCTACCACGGGCCAGAATTTCGTTTGCTCAATCAGAAACTTGATACGCTTGAGGTCTATCTGCTTGGGAAAAATTTCCTGTGCCATGGTGTAAGCGTCTTCCCTGCTCAAGCCGCCAAAAACGATCTTGGTGCGGGCGTTCGTCATGACTGCGCCGTAGGTCTGTTCGTCCAGGGCTTTAAGCTGCGAGAGGTGCTGATGAAAAAGGCACAAGTGAATTCCGTACTTGGCGGCTTGGTCGAGCATGGCGGGGATATCAGGCGTGAGAAACTTCTGAAACTCGTCGATGATGACGTAGAAACTACTCGGGTTTTTGCCGGCTTCAGTCTGCTTACGCCGCATACCTACCTCCCATAGCTCGTTGAGCAAGAGCGTGCCTATAAGCCGGGCGTTTTCGTCGCTCAAAACGTCTGAGGGTTGCAGGTTGACGAGCAGGATTTTGCCCTGGTTTATGATCTCGTCAAGTTTAAGGTTGTTGGTGTCAAGCGCCATGATTCTTCTGACCTGGCGGGGAGCGAGAAAACGAAATAGGCGGTTGCGCGTACTCTCAATCTGCTCAAAAAAATCCCGCCTGCCGAGCAGCGAAAGCTCCTCGAACTCGTTGCGAATGAGGTCCGATCGGATTTGTTTAGTGAGGTAGTCTCGTATTTTTTTCTCTTTGAAATTCAGCAGATAACGTGCTGCTTCAAGTGAGTAGCCCTGTTCCAACAGGGCATGGTAGAGCGATCTGAGCCAGCGCTCGAGGCGCGGTGTTTGATCTGCATCCGTTGCTCCCCACGCTTTGATGGTCGCTTTCACGCGGCGGTCCGCTTGCGTGCTGACATCGCCTTCGTGGGGTTGAAAGGGATTGAAACCCACGATGCGCTGAGTGGAAGACGGATTGAATAAAACAATCTCACGCTTGGGCTTGAGGTAGCTCATCCATTTAACGAGGTCGTGGTAGAGATGACCGTGCGGGTCAATCAGGCAAAAACCTTGCTGCCGGCGAATGAGCTCACGGGCAAGCCACTCAATCATCTTAGACTTGCCGGTACGAGACGCGCCGATGCCGTGCACGTGCGTCTCGAGGTCGTCATCCGTGAGGTAGAGCCGGTAGTCGTCGTCCTCGTTCTCAGCGTAACCGATAAAGAGCGGTTGCATAGGTTTAGACCTTTCGCCCTTCCATGATCTTCATGCGTGTATCCTCGTAAATGCGCTCAATGGTGTCCTTCTCGTCCTGGGTTGTTGCCGCCGCCTGCTTCGTCTTTTTCCACTCGGCAAGCTCTGCGATCGAGCCAAGGGTTTGGTCAAACCTGTCGGTAAACTTAGGGCGTGGTGATTCCTTCACCTCCGGTGTCGGATTCTTCAGCTTGTCGATCTCTGCTTTGTTGCGAGCGATCGCGAGCTCATGCTCGCTCTTTTTGGCATCGAGCTCAAGGCGTTCTACCTCCATCTGCGCAGTGACGAGATTGGATCGTTGTTTCTCACGCTCCATTTCGTTCTTGTTTTTTTGAATCTTGAGCAGTACCTCGCTCAAGTTATGGTACTCGGCGTACATGTTCGTGAATGCCTTGACGAGCTCAAGCTGTTGGTTCGCCGCCATAGTTTGTTTGCGCATGGCAATGATCTTTCTCGTCTGCGCAAACCAACCTTCATAATCGGAAGAGTGAACCGGCAAGTTGGGGATGTCGGGGAGAACGTCTTTGGCCTGCTGTTGGAACTTTACGAGCGTGGCGCGGAACGCCTTAGTTTGGTTCCCGTCGCTCGTTTCGACGTTGATGAACTCGGACGGGTCGGGCATATAAAAATTCCTTTCGTTAGTGAGTGAGTGTGTTGGTTTAGGTCTTAAAATAATCTCCATGACGTTGTAGTACGTGTTCTGAGCTAAGCGCACGATGGTGCGGAGTGCCGAGTAAGCAGATGCCCGGATGTTCGTCGCAAGCCTAGCGCCGGCACTCCTGAAATCAACGCTCGATAAGGCGGTTAAAAGCAGCCATGCTACCCCGCAGCAAAGAACTATCGTAAGGGCTGAACGTTCTTTGTGCTCGAACATCGCCACCCAAATCATTCCCGGGATGGCAAGCAGGATCGTAAGAACGATTTTGAGAAGCCCTACGATGAGGTAACCGAGTAGGCTACCTATGCCGTCGATCTTCCAGGTTTGAGCTTGGGAAGATAGGGACTTGCCCACGGTCATCGTCCCCAAGTAGCCGATCCACGTCACACCGATAAAGCCAATAACAATAGCCAGCAGTTTTCGCAGAGCTTTCAATACCGCTCCATTGACAAAAAACCTTGTGTGTGGTAGGCTGGTGTGAACACAAAAAACGGCCTTTCCCAACACAAACAAAAAGGAGTTTGCCATGGAACGACGCTGGAGTATACCAGACAGTGTCTTTGATCTATCATTACAGTTCTACAAAGAAGCGTTGGAAGTCGTGCGGGACCTAACGCCCGCCAAATCAGACAGTGTCCTGGAAGAACGTCTTGCCAAACTACACGAGCTATCACAGATCCTCAACCTCGAGTGGCGACGCTCCTTCCCCATCGAACACCAACAACTAAAACAACTCACCGCAATGCCCATCAATCTCAATTGATGGGCATTTTTTATTCAGAATAATAGTTATTAACACTTATGAAGTCTTAATAACAGTTAAAAACACTTCTAAACCGCCCATTAGGGGCGGTTCAAGAGCCCGTCTTCTTAGCCCGTCTAAAAACTCTCAAAAAGCCGGTAGCGCAGACCAGCTCGTGGCGACAGCCAATCTGACCCCGCATAGGAGATGGAGGCTCCTATGCGGGGAGTCCCCTGCCGTTAGGCGTGGGGACGTGTCAGATTGAGCCTGGCCGCCTGCACTCTTTAGTCTGAAGCGAGAGCCGCATGGCTCGAAGCGTAAGACCAAGCCCCCTGCCCGGCGAGGTGTCAACCGAGCAACGGGCAGGATCAGGGCGCAGACTCCGCCTATATGCGTCAGCTTAGGCGGAGGGAAAGAGTGCAGGCGGGCGGGTAGCCCAGCCGTAACCCCTTGTTAGTCTTGAGCGTTTTGCCCATCAACCCATTCGAGCAGATGAATGGGTTCTCGCATGGGCAAATGGACGCATCGGGAGAGTGCGTCCAAGCGAAAAGCGCCAGTGTTACGGCGAGCTACTGCCCGCCACGAGCTGGTCTGCACGCCAGTCAAACACCAACAAAAAAACACCCCTACCCTACTAAACGGGCAACGGGCTAAGAAGAAAAGATACCCAACTGGTTCTTCCCCTCTCTCGCCTTAGCGAGAGCTCGTTCAGCAAGGTCGGTGAAATACTGACCGGCTGACGTTTTTATCCTGCCCTCTAGATGAGCCGACTTCGTCTCGGAAATCAGCATATAGACGGTGTCTTCCGGGAGCTCCCGGACCACCTTGGTAAAGTACTTTGTGGAGTGCTGGTCTCCGGTAACTCGGATAATCTCGTGCACGAGGTAGAGCGGTTTCGCCTTGTTGTCCTTCTTGCCCTGGATTTGCCGGGGTTTCTCAGCGATGCGTTCCGCAAGCTGGCGGCGGTCTACCCGCGCCTTCTGGTCTTCAAAGAATTTCTCGCCCGGATAATAGGTTACGACGTAGCCGCCGTTATCTGACTTGGCTTCGCGGTATGTCCAATGCTTGAGGAACCGTTCTTTCTGGAGCTCCTCGTGCGCGGGATCGAGTTGCTCTTTAAGCCGTGAAATCTGCCGGTACTCGGTGAGGAGAAACTCACTGCAGAGATCATGGTAGCTCTTGGAATACGCCTTGCCGCCGGAAGCGTACCAGCCGGTCTCTAACAACGGGTAGAGTGCCTTAGCGATGTTCTTGGTCAATCGCCGGTGGAAGTTGAGGTCAATCGGCTTGACGTAGTGCCAGAAGTAATTCGAGAGCCACCACGGGGCAGGCCAAACGTAGTTGGTCTGAGCGGTGTCGCCGTTCTTAAGGCGGTCGCCGCGGCGAACGATTTGGCTGAACACCACGCCGCTAAAGCCGTCGTCGTAGTCCTTTGATTTTGCCCGGTACATGCCACCCTTGATGAGCGTGCCGGTCATCCGGTCGAACCACTCCCCTATTTCCTTCCGGGTCATGCCGCCCCACTTTTTGCCGGCTAAGGTAGCCAGGCGTTTGCTCGGAACTTGGATTGGTAGGTTGAATCGTCCATCCTTGTCGACAAGCTCGTCACAGATCTTCAAGAACGCCCGGTAGTAGTCAAGGTCGGATGTTATGGGAAGCCCGAGTGTGGCGTTGGCACTGACGGTTACTTTGATGGACTTCTTCGTGCCGTCGAGCGCAGTCTTTTCACTGATGACCTTCTCTTTGACCTTGATAGTTTTAATGCGTTTGCTTGAGGGCGTGAAGTAGCCGGTGTTCTCAAGGAAAACCTCGGTCATGATGTAGTCCGGCACGGTCGATACGATCGCCTCTTGTGCCGGTGTCGCTTGGATAATCTGTTGTTCCTTATCGCTCATAGCGCTTGTTTTTTCTTAGCCAGTAAAATATTTTTAAAACGTTGGGGACAGCCCGGTACGGGATGGCATATACAACGCATTAAAATTAAGCATTAAAAACTATACGGTAACTTTTTTGTGCTTGCAACTGCCTGTAAACTCAACAACTTCTTCCTTTCCTCGTTCGGTTAATCCCACCCTTTCTTTCGGTAGATTCCACCCCACTCTTCGGTTAATCCCACCCTTTCTTTCGGTAGATTCCACCCCCTAAGGCTTTCACGGTTATGGGCGAATGTGGATAACTCAGAGCACCTTTCGGTAGATTCCACCCCTCAAATCGAACGCCCTGAAAGCCCTTATACGCCCCTAGAACGCTTGCGCTGGCGGTCATGGATATCTTCGTCCATTTTCTCGGGCTTCATGCCCTTAAAGTCCTCCTGGAGCCTGTCCAAGGCTTCCTGCACAAGCGAGGAGCGGTTGTACTGACGGTTGACCTTCTGCAGGGCTTCGACCGCCTGGTTGAGCCACTCTGACTGATGCGTGTACAGGCTTACCGCCACAACCTCGTAGGTCTTATAGGCGATCTTCTTGGTTCGCAGCTCCTCGGCTTCTTTCACCGGTTTGGGTTGTGGGGCTTTGGCCCGGGCTTGCTGCATGAGCTTCTCGGCTTTAGTTGCCATAGCGTAAAATCTCCTTGGTTAATGCTTGGTAAGCTATTGCGCCTTTTGAGCTCGGGGCATAGCTGAAGATATCTGTGCGCATGATTTGAGTTTGGTTGAGTGGTTCAGACTGCGGTATCGTGGTTTTGAACATCTTGCTTTTCCATTGCCGAAGTGCCGCCATGACTGCTTCGTTCGTGACGGTCTTTCGTGAGTCGAACTTGGTCCGAAGGATCCGCCAAGCCTCGAATCGCTTACCCCTGAGAGCGGTAATGAGGTCTAAGAGGTCAACCAGTGCGTCGGCTGCCCGGGCTTCCATGAGGCAGGGGACTATGATCAAGTTGGCGGCGGTGATAGCTGCCTCAGTCAAGACGCCCAGGGAAGGGGGGCAGTCAATGACAATGTACTGGTACTGCTTGCTGATGGGGGAGAGAACCTGCCTGAGCAGTTCCTCGCGCTTCGGGCGAGTGTAGAGTGCCTGCGCTTGTCGCTCAAGGCGAATGGTGGACGGTATGACACTGAGATTCTCTCGCTGCGTTTGTTTGATAACCTTAGTAACGGGGAGGCGGAGGTCTGCAATGAGCTCCTGCAGGGTCGGCTCGTTGTCGGTAACTTCGACGTTAAGAGCTTTGCTCGAGTGTGCCTGCGGGTCGCAGTCAATCAGGAGCGTATGCTTGCCTGATCGGGCTAGGCCAGCGCTCAAAGATACGGCCGTGACGGTCTTGGATGTGCCGCCTTTGTGTGTTGCAATCGCTATTATTGTTGCCGGCATGTTGTTATTAACACTTTATAACAGTTATTAAGATAATAGAAAAAGAAGCCATAGTCAAATGAGTGCGTGTATTTGGTTTTGCGTCAAAATATCAAAATCATGTTTGGAGATTTGTCGCGTCGTTTGAATTAACCACGCCCCGCCTTTGCTTAGATCACGGCCCCGAAAGGCATCCAACCGAGCTCGTAGAGCATCGTCGATTACCACCGGATGGTTTAAGTAGAGGACGGGGTTCTTTAAATGAAATAACCAAGGATAACGCTCAGGGTGGGGGACTCTTGGATCGAGCTTATGCTCAGGCGACGTTGCGATCGTTGCATGTGCGACTACACCTTTTTGGGAGGCGTAAAAGCACATCTGATCTTGAGGTTTAAGATGTGCACGAACCACAGCCCAGTTGCTGAACGCATAGATTTTTGCTTCTGAGACAAGAGCTTTAACAATTTGGTCTGAGGTTTGACTGCCCGAGGATCCAACCGGAGTGATCCAGTAAAAGGGGGCGTCATCACGAGGAGGTATTTTCTTGTAGTCAGTCACTCTATTTTTACAATTCAATAAGCGTATTCAGAAATTTATCACTCGCCGTTTTATCGATTTTGTTATTAGGAGAGAGTATCAATTTAGCGATTGTTTCGCCTTCGAATTGGGTTACTCCTCGAGAATTTCTGCCCGACCAATGTTTGAGCAGTATGGTGGCTCGTAATAAGTCGATCTGAAACATTGAGACTAGAACCCTGTTCACTATCTTTTTTGGTTCGATGCCGATGAAGTAAAACATGAACACCGATTTATCGGTCCCCAAAAACTCAAGCAGCTTGTCGATGTTGTAGCCTTTTGGATTTGAACTGAGCACCATGATCTTGGTCTTAACATCCGTTGCCGTGTGATACGTGTCGAAGGTGCGAATATAGTCCGCAAGCGCATTCTTTGTCCTAAATCCGGGAATGACGTTACTGCTATCATGTAACGCTTTGACTAGGGCCTCTCGAAGTCTCTCGTCCTCGCCGGCAATGAGGTACTCAATGATCCTTCCTCTGATGTTGACATTCTCAATGAACCCGGCTATCAGGATTTCTGTTTTATACTTTTCAACCTTCGTGTCCAGGTCGGACTTCAGTTCCGAATACTCCTTTGACTGCACAAAATCGGTCGCACGTTGGGGCGCGTCATGGATCACCTTCTTTACAGAGGACGACACATCGAACTTATGACCGGAGGGACTGATGTTTGTAGTTGCCTCTACGAGACGGACCAGGTTGCCATCAAAACCTAGCTCTGCATGAATGCTAAATAATTTGTCAAAATTGTCCGGGGTGTTTTCCAGATCTCCTAACTTCTTCGAGATATCCGACCCATTAATGCTCCCCCGGATATTATCGATGCGTAACTGTTGAGAACTATGACTGATTTTTTGCAAGAAGGTGGTATTTGCCAAATAGAGAGTGTTCTTTGATGGTGTCACCAAACAAACGATGAACGGTTGGTCATCATACTTTTGGAGGTTTGATAGAGAAATAACGGTATTGGAGAAACCAGAGGATGAGGAATAGCTAAAGCGTACGGCAAAATGCTGCGAGTAGTAAACGGACCTATCTTTCGTCAACTTGAACTTCTTCTGCACCTCAGCGATCAGGCTTGCTTTGTTTCCAATCCCATCCTTAGACGTTACAAAGTCGATGAACTCAGACATGTCCTTGTGCATCATAGTGCCATCGGATTAAATAAATCACCCGCCGTCTCTTTATACTCCCTAGTGCTTGCGTCCAACTGCTCATTCAAGGTATTTCGTTCCCAAAAAACGCCGTCAGAGTATCCCTGAATTGACGTGTTGTGATTGGCGAGATCTAATCTCTTCTCGGCGAGGCAAGCGAAGTGTTCATCGAGTTCAATGCCGAGATAGCGTCGGCTGAGTTTCTTTGCAACCACGGAAGTTGTGCCAGAACCAAGGAATGGGTCAAGCACAAAATCCCCTGGGTTGGTACTCGCTAAAATAATTTTAGCCAAAAGCTTTTCAGGCTTTTGTGTGGGGTGGTCTGTATTCTCAGGCATCGACCAAAATGGAACCGTTAAGTCAGTCCACAGATTAGATGGATGTGTTAAACGAAAACCACCACCGCTCGTTCTCTGCCAATCTTTCGGATCGCCATTTTCGTGCGTGTAAGGAGCAATGACCTTCTTTCGGAGTTTCACATCATCAAGCTTGAAAGTGTACTCATCTGAAAGCGTGCAAAACCAAATATCCTCGGAGGTGTTCTTCCAGTTGCTTTTTGCGCCTCGTCCCTTCTCCCGTTCCCACGTGATCCGATTACGGACCTTTAAGTATCTCTCCGCCACTTCTTGAATGGCCCCGGAGGAACGCCAATCTCCACAGATGTAGACCGAGGCCGTCGGCTTTAGGGTGGGGATAAGTTTTTTCAACCAGGAGTCAACCCACTCAACATATCGCGCTGTTGGCATTTCTTTGAAGCCATTTGAGTTGAATGACTTGGTTAGATTATATGGTGGGTCAACAAAAAGAAGGTCCACAAATGAATGTGGTAGAAAATCTAGCACCTGAAAAAGGTCTTGGTGGAGAGTACGATTTTCTAATGAGGCAACGTCAGCCTTGGCTGATAAACAGCAAAGACGCGTATGATACTTCTGAGCCTCAGACTCAAGGATATCGATGGTACGATTCCTTGGCGCTCGCTGTTTGGTTTGCGTAAGCATATAATTCCCCTAAATAAAAGATTACCATTTGTTCTGAAACTCTTTGATGACTTCCTCTGGACTGAGGTTGAGGTATATCTCCGTCGTAGTCAATCGATCGTGTCCGAGGAGTCGCTGTAATGCCGGTAGCGATATCCCTTTCTGGATTGCTGTCACCGAAAATGTGTGCCGTAAGACGTGAGGTGAAACGGGGCGTCTGATGTGTGCCCGATTTGCCACACGCTTGACGATGCGCTCGATCGTGCGAGCTCCCATTTTCATTTTGTCATGAAGACCAAGATGTCCCTCAATGAGAGTTTGTACTCGAGAGGAGAGGGGAACGATTCGGAACTTTCCTTTAGTACCATGAGGCCCACCCTTGCCGTAGATTCGCAAGCGATGAGATTGCCATTCAACATTATCCTTAGTGAGCTTGGCGAGCTCGGACACACGGAGCCCGGTGTCGAGCAAAGTCCACACGAGAAGCTTTTCCTCGTGTGTCTCACAAGCGTTGGCGAGGCGGTTGGCCTCGTCCTGGGTGAGCGGTTCACGCCGGAACTGATAGGGCATAGGTCAAAAAGAGTTATTAAGACTTAACAAGTGATGTCGCTAATTATACGGAATGCGACACAGAGACGCAAGTGGAAAAGTTTTTCAATCAAAAAGACTGGCGTCCGGAGAGGTGGGGAAGTAGACGTGTCGCACTTTTAGATGGAAGGCGACAAACAAAAATCCCTCCTGGCTCTGGGAGCCGCCTCCTGACGCTACGCAGGGAACATGCTTTTACCCCTGCGGCAAACGCCTCCCGCGACCAAGTAGCGGAGCGTATAGCGCGGGAGCGAGTGGCGAGGCGGAGAGGGGAATTTTGCCGACAGGCAAAACAGACCCCGCGACTGAGTGAGCGCAGCGTAACGAACGGAGCGAGAGCTGCCCCGCAGCCGTATTTGCCGAGAGAGGCGAGTGAGTGGAGCAAGGGCGTGCGGAGCTGCACGAGTGAAACGAGGTTGTGCGAAGCCGAACGAGGGAACCGCACGGACAAAGAACGGTATCACGGGCTAAGGAAGGAGCGAGGCGGCGGGGGAAATAAAAAACCCGCTTCGGGAGATGACCTGAGGCTGAGTCGGGAGGACGGAGTCTCAAGCCAAGCGGGTAGAAAAAAAGGGCAGCCCCGCCAAGAAAACTGACGGGGCTGAATGATGTGTTGCGGTGGTGAAGAAATGATGCGATGATCTCTTGATGTCAAGAGATGAACCAGGCTGTCGACGGTCCCAGCTACTCGTATCGAAATCTTCTCTGTAATCCCACAAAACACGGAAAGTGAAGGTCTTTCCTGTGAGACACACGGTGTAACCCCCTTCGGTCGCTTCTCATCGGGTGATGAGGTGGTAAAGCAGACGCAGTGTCTCCAGCGATATTACCACTCGTAGTATAACCTTCTCGAAATCGTCACAAAAGATAGATATCTTTTTCGAGAAAGGTTTTTTTGGGGTTTTCATTGGATGGTTTCCTTTTGGTAAACACCCAACAACAAACCACCCCTCCTTTGAAAGATGGGTTATTTGGTCCTCTACACACAAAACCCACCCTAAAATTCATCTCTCAAAAGAGTCCATCTACACAACTCCAACCTTCTTCTACCACAATATTTCCACTCTTCTTCTTACCTCCAGCTTCATCACCTCCTTAGGAGGTACAGTATGATAATAAATCTTCAATTCATAGTCAAACCAAAAAGAGCAAAGCGACTTGACAAAAGGTTAAGGAAAGTGAGATAATTCACGCCGCGCTGGAGAAGGTTTCCTTGGATGGTTTCCTTTCTTCTCTCAACTGTACGTAACAGTACAGAACACAACAACCCCTCCGTTAAAGCGCGACGGAGGGATTTTTTAAATTGCTAACTTCATAAGACTTATTAAGTATTACGATCGATGTCTTGACGTGTCTCCCAAGGGTGGTAAGGTGATGCACACCAAAAAGTCATTTACAAAAACTATATTGGAGACACGTCATGAAAAAGAACTGGGTTGATTTCAAAAAGGTCAAGGAGTCGGTGACGTTCGAGCAGGTGCTCGCACATTACGGGATCTCTTTGAAACCGGCGATAGGGGACGAGCTCCTCGGACTATGTCCTTTTCACGAGGACACAAAGCCGTCGTTCCGTGTGAACACGAAGAAGCGGGTGTTCCATTGCTTCGGCTGCGACGCTAAGGGTAACGTGCTTGACTTCGTGGTTCGGAAAGAGAGCGTGACCATTAAGAAGGCTGCGCTCCTGGTGTCTGAGTGGTTTGGTGTCGGGCAAGAGGGGATCGTGGCTGTAAACGCAAATATAAGCCCTACAAAAAGCCCTACGAGGGCTGACACGGCTCCTGCGGAGCCGGTCGAACCAAACAAACCCCTCAAGTTCACACTCAAGGTTAAGCATGACCATGCGTACCTCATGGAGCGGAGAATCGAGCCGGCTGTAGCTGAAGCGTTCGGCGTTGGCTTCTGCGATCGTGGAATGATGAAGGACCGCATTGCGATCCCGATACACGACGCAAGTGGCCAGCTCGTCGCTTACGCCGGTCGTTGGGTGAGCGGTGAGCTCCCGGAAGGGGAGGAGAAGTACAAGCTGCCGCCCGGTTTCAAAAAGTCGATCGTGCTCTACAACCTGCACCGTGTGAAAGGTCAAGAGTCACTCGTGGTAGTGGAAGGATTCTTCTCGACGATGCGTTTACACACGCTCGACGTTCCTGCGATCGCACTCATGGGCCGATCGCTCTCTGAAGTTCAGGAGAAGCTCCTGCAAGAGAGCGGCGTAAAGGCGCTGACGCTCATGCTCGACGGAGATACTCCCGGACGTGAGGCGCAAGCTGCACTCCTACAGCGTCTCGCCGGCAAGTTCCTCGTGCGAACCGTCGAGCTTCCTGACGGCGCTGAGCCTGACACGGTTGAGGAAAGCGTCCTCCGTAAGGTGCTGGCATGAAAAGGCCGAAAGTAGTTTTTGAAACGCCGGTCTACAAGGTGGTGCTCGTGCACGAGTCAAGCGTTGCGGTAGAACAGCCGTACATTCGAAGCCCGGAGGATGCGGCGAAACTCGTCATTGATTATTTACGGGGTGTTGATTGTGAACACTTTGTCGGCTTATACCTAAACTCGGCGAACCGACTCATCGGTATGCGCACGATATCAATGGGGATTCTCAACTCGTCGCTCGTTCATCCTCGTGAGGTGTACAAGCTCGCCTACATGATGCACGCCGCCTCGCTCATCGTTTCGCACAATCATCCTTCCGGAAACACAGAGCCGTCGAGCGAGGATATCGCTATAACAAAACAACTTGCCGAAGCCGGCAAGATACTCGGGATCCCGCTCCACGATCATATCATCATAACAGAACACAACGGCTACACGAGCTTCGCTGAACGAGGCTTACTGTAACCAAAAGCCCGATGCAATTGCACCGGGCTTTTTTATCCTTAGTACGTCGCGCCTCGATACACACCCTCGCTGTGGCTCGGCTCGATGCGCTCCACTAACAGACAAGCCACGCATGAAGCATGGCTGTCTGTGTACCCCTGATTCGATCACACCCGGAACGTTCAACGCAGATGCGATCGAACTCTCGGCGGTTGTGTGTTCAGTCCGCCGAACGACCAGGCCATGCGTTGTGGCGTTCCCTGCGATGAGAGTAGCCATTGGGCTGCAACGAGGTTGGCAGGGGTGGGAATATCTTAGACGAGCTAAAGAGAGAAGGGAAGTGGCAGGTTAGGACACTATGGCTTCGTGTGGTTACGTTTTCTACTAAATGTCCCCGAAAGGCTTACGTGCGGCTATAGGAAATATCTGGCTCAATTTATGGGCGAAAAAGAATGTCTGACTTCCTGTACTATCCAGGGCTCCCCTACGACTCGGCTCCTATTGTTTTCCGCTGTGAGGATCGCACGCCCTATCTTCCAGTGGAACACGAGCCTGAATATACCCTCTTTGTTTTCCAGCGCCAACGCTGAATCAGGTAAGCATTTAAGCTGGCTATAGTCTGAGGCATTAGCTACAACAAAATTACGAAAAACAAAATTTGGCCCCGGGGAAATACGGCTTCTGAGCTCGGGCGGACTAAATCCATCACGATCGCTATAGCCATAACGAAATCCGCCTAGATGTGTCCAAAACTGTTGGTTCCTGATGTCGTACCGTCCATAATTGAAATGTTCCTCGTACTCGACAAGTGTTCCAAAGAACTTCACTCGGTAGTGATGCATTTGTATTTTGATTGAGTCGATCTTTTGCGCATAATCAGGCCGTTCTTTCTGACGCTTAATAGCCATCTGTCTCTGCAGAGGTGTCTCACCCGACTTAAGCGGAGAATTCTCTGGAAAAAGTGAGTAGTATCTCCAGAGGGGACCGTCGGAGCCGTATATCAGATTTTCAAAGGTCAATCGCATTGGACCATAGAGTGAGTCTTCC
>Ga0247727_10012029_pt1 | contig 14949 bp, 14 predicted proteins | sample WisWelCaveWW1625_FD_202498 | JGI IMG/M metagenome (GOLD analysis project Ga0247727, IMG submission 202498) | Biofilm microbial communities from Wishing Well Cave, Virginia, United States - WW16-25 | ecosystem: Environmental > Aquatic > Deep subsurface > Groundwater > Cave microbial mat | place... | reverse complement strand
CCTCTCGATGAAGATTATGCCTTTGATTTTCCCACGGTAAGTTTTGAAGAACTGTTCGCCGGAAAAATCACAGCCTTACTCGATCGTTCTGCCGCGCGCGATTTGTATGATGTTGCCGCATTGGCCGAAAGCCGGGTAAGCTATGATCGAAACAAATTACGCAAGACGCTGATTCTCTTTGGTATCGCTTCGGATGGTGATTGGCGCAAGAAAGATTTCTCTGCGATCGATCGTATCGCCCAACACCAGTTCGATCAGGAATTGTCGGCCTTGCTGCGTGAGGGAGGCGCGAGCAAGCTTGCGACGATGAAACAAAGCGCCCAAGTTTTTCTATCTGAGCTGATGCGTTATGAGGATCGGGAAAGACAATTTATGGATCGGTTTGTTGATCATGGCGAGTACGCGCCGGAATTACTTTTTGACGATGCGGCGCAAGCGCAACACTTGAAACATCATCCGGCCGTGCTCTGGAAACTGCAAAACCATCGCAAATTTCTGGGACTTGAAAAGTAGGCGGCGCAATTTTGCTTATTTTTTAATTATAAATAAAAACAGGCTAATTCGTGAGCATTGAAATGCAAACAATTTTTATCGCCCTCCGAACGCTCATCTATGTGCCCGGCTTCATATTTTTCTTTGGCTGGGTTGCCCTCGGCGTCCGTGCCTTTGATCCAAACATAGGTATCGTCCTGCCGGTGTGGACCAGAGTTTTGGGAATCATCGTTATGATTGCCGGCAGTGTGCTTGTGCTCATCTGTGTCGGGGTATTTGTCGCTCGTGGTCGGGGAACACCGGCAATCTTTGACCCGCCCCAGGAATTTGTGGCGCTTGGCCCTTATAAGTATGTTCGTAATCCAATGTATGTGGGAGGATTCATCTTGCTGATCGGTTTTGGCTTGTATCATCACTCCGTATCAATATTGACGCTGGCTTTGTTGCTGGCCTTTCTTTTTCACCTGTTTGTGCTTTGGGTGGAAGAGCCTGGACTGGAACAGCGGTTTGGTTTCAGCTACCGGGACTATAAGAATTCCGTGAATCGCTGGCTGCCAAAATGGAAATAAGTTTACGGAGTACAACCATTCATCAACGAAATTCGAGATAAGGATAATACTGACTATGTACGATCCGGACGAGGTCAAAGAGTGGATTAAAAGAGCAGAGCATGATTTTAAGGACGCGACAGAGCTTTCGCACCGGCGGGAGACCTTTTCGCGAAAGATGGTTTGCTTTCCTTTGAGCTTCTGCGCCCATATTCCGTTCATTTTGAGCAACCAATAGATGAAGCCGAGGCCGGGCTCGCCGTGGAAACGGTCACGAACATTCGAAGCGTCCTGAGAGATTTCTTCCCTTCCGAGATCTTAATGGCTTCCGACAAATGAAAAAACTTTTCGAAGAGGAGCGCAAACATGTTTCATGATCGCAAAATCATTCTATTCGTATTCATCTTGCTGTTACTTGTAACCGGTTCAACCTTATTTGCCCAAACCCTCAAGCCCGGGCCGCAAGTGTTGACGTTCTTCTCCGACGTCGACGACACCGAGCAGCCGTACGGTTTGTATTTGCCCAAAAATTTTAATGCCGCGAGAAAGTTTCCGCTCGTCATCATGCTGCACGGCGCGGGGTCGAATCATCGGTTGGCGTTGCGGCGCGTTTTTGGCAAAAGTAATTTGCCGGGAGAAACCGACGTGGAAGCGACGCGATATTTTCCCGCTTGGCGTGACGTGGATTATATCGTCGCCTCGCCTTATGCGCGTGGCACGATGGGTTATCAAAGCATTGCAGAAAAAGACGTGTACGACGTGCTCGCCGACGTGAAGCGGCGTTTTCCCATCGACGAAGATCGTGTGTATCTCACCGGCCTGTCGATGGGTGGCGGCGGCACGTTGTGGCTGGGCTTGAGCCGCCCGGATATTTGGGCAGCAATTGCGCCGGTGTGTCCGGCCCCGCCGGATGGCACCGATGAGTTGGCTTCGAACGCGCTCAATTTTCCGGTGCATATTTTTCATGGCGATGCTGATCCCGTCGTCAATCCCGCCGGGGTTCGTGAATGGGTCAAACGTTTCGAAGCGCTGGAAACAAAAATCGCGTACACCGAATATCCGGGCGTTGGCCATAACAGTTGGGAGAACGCGTATAAAGATGAATTCATTTTTACATGGTTTGCAAAATTTCGGCGCCAGCGTTATCCGGATCGCGTGCGTTTCGCCACGAGCCGTTACAAGTACAACGCGGCCTATTGGATTCATCTCGACGCGTTGACGCCCGGCACGCTGGCCAACATTGATGCGAAGTTCGTCGCGATCAATCGTCTCGAAATTACGACTTCCGAGTTGAGCGCGTTCACGTTCAATCTGGCGGGGCATCCGAAATTTACCTCGAAGCGTCCGGTGGAAATAACGATCGACGGCAAGATGATTTCGGTGATGGTGACGGACGCGCTCTCGTTGTCAAAGCAGGCAGGAGAATGGAGCGCGGCGAAATACGAAGCCACCGCCAATTCGAAACGGCCCGGCGCGGAAGGTCCGATCAGTGAGGCGATTGCGAGCCGTCATATTTATGTTTACGGCACCGCCGATAATCCCTCGGAGCAGGAATTGCTATCTCGGCGCGCGCAGGCGGATTATGCGGCAAATTGGTCCGTGGATCGCGGGCCTTTCCTTCGCCGCGTGATGATGTTCCCGCGCGTGTTGGCCGACAAAGAGGTGCGACCGAGCGATTTGGAGAGCTCGAATTTAATTTTATTTGGAACGAAAGCAACGAACAGTCTCATTGCAAAATTTAGCGAGCAGTTGCCGATGCACTTCAACGCGGCTGAGGGTTATGGGTTGGTTTACATTTTTCCCATCGGCTCGCATTATGTTCTCATCAACTCGGGACTGCCGTGGTGGACGGTTGGCGAAGGTTCCGCCAATCCGTCAACGCGCCGCGGCTTTCGGCCTTTGTACGGACCGCCGGGGCTTTTGATGGATTTGCAAGATTATCTTCTTTTCAAAGGTTCGATGGATAATGTGATCGCGGTTGGACGCTTCGATCACAACTGGCGCATGCCGGAAAAGTGGCTCAACATTCATGTTGAGTTACAGAACCAACAACGGCAATAAGAATTTCAGGAAACAAAGCAGTTTTAATAAAAGTAAACGATTTTATCTGCACCGGTGCAGCGCAACATGAATGTTGCGCCACTAAACCAATGGAGGAAATATGCCCGAGAATAAGACGATTTTTTACCGGCGCGATCTGCCGCATATTCACCCAAAGGATGCAGTATTCTTCATCACTTTCCGATTGGTAGACTCACTGCCAGCCGGAGTGTTGCAAAAACTGCTGCAGGAAAGAGATGACGCGATCAAGCAGCTTGAAAAAAAGTTTCGTGGCAAGGAGCTCGATGAAGAAAAATACAAGGCTGAAAAACGCCACTTCGGCCGCATCGATGACTGGCTTGACCGCGCCTCGACGGGGCCGCAATGGCTGAAAGAAGAGCGCGTCGCTCGCATCGTCGCGGCAAAAATCCACGAACTGGATGGCAAAAGATATCGCCTGATTGCTTACTGCATCATGGCGAATCACGTGCACCTGTTGTTCGAGACGGTCGGATACAACCAGAGCTCTCCAACGAACATCGCCGGGAAAACAAAGGACTACCCCGTCGCGGATATCATGCGTTTGCTGAAGGGAAGCACGTCGCGATTTTGTAATCTGGAACTCAAACGCAACGGCGCATTCTGGCAGAAAGAAAGCTATGATCATTACGTGCGCAATGACGAAGAGCTTTATCGGCTCATTGAGTATATTCTGAATAATCCGGTCAAAGCCGGGCTGGTGAAGCATTGGCAGGACTGGAAATTCAGTTATTGTTGTGATGTGGCGCATCATTTATGATGCGCCGGGCCGGCCAGAAGCCAGGAAAGTGTCCAGCTCAACATAAATGTTGAGCCACATGTGTGTTTAGCTCCGACTCAACATAAATGTTGAGCCACATAAAGCTTGCCCTTGACTTTTAGCATTTTGATCGGCATTATTATTTACCGCTTCATTATTTTCCTGGTTACTTTTTTACCGGTTGAAAACAAAGGAGGAATTTTAAAATGAAAAACCAAAAGAGCACTTTGACGCGCCGAGAATTTCTCAGCACTTCGGCATTCGCGACGGCGGCTTTTACGATTGTCCCGCGACACGTGCTGGGCGGGCCGGGCTATGTGGCGCCGAGCGATCAGGTGAACCTTGCCTGCGTCGGCGTCGGCGGCCAAGGCCGTGGCGACCTCGCCAGCGCCGGCAGCGTGGCAAATATTGTGGCGCTGTGCGACGTGGATGACGAACAGATGGCGCGGACACTCGCGCGCGCGCAGGAAGATACCGGTAACGCGGCTTATGCCGACATGTTGCAGCGCGCCACCAAATATCGCGACTATCGCGTCATGTTGGAAACCGAACCGGGTATCGACGCCGTCACCGTTACCACGCCGGATCACACGCATGCGGTGATTGCGATGACGGCGATGAAATTGGGCAAGCACGTGTTCGTGCAAAAACCGTTGACGCAAACCGTGCACGAAGCGCGCACGCTCGCGAAGGCGGCGAAGGAAATGAAGCTCATCACGCAAATGGGCAATCAGGGCCATGCGAGCGAAGAAGCGCGTTTGATCAACGAATGGATTGCCGCGGGCGCGATCGGCGACGTGAGCGAAGCGCACTGCTGGACGAACCGTCCGATTTGGCCGCAGGGCGTTAAATATCCGGTAGAGATTCCCTCGGTGCCGTCGACGCTGAATTGGGATGTGTGGGTCGGGCCAGCGCGGTTTCGACCGTATCATCCGGCTTATGCCCCGTTTAGCTGGCGCGGTTGGTGCGATTACGGTTGCGGCGCGTTGGGCGATATGGGCGCGCATATTTTTGATCATCCGTACTGGGCGCTGAATCTCGGCTTTCCGGAAACGGTGCAGGCGAGCTCGACCGAGTTCAACGGCGAAACGTATCCGTTGGCCTCGGTGGTGCGTTATCATTTTGCGGCGCGCGGCAAAATGCCGGCGGTTGATCTCACCTGGTATGACGGCGGCTTGATGCCGAAACGCCCCGATGAGCTTGAAGAGCGCCGGCTCATGGGCGACAATGACGGCGGCGTGCTCTATGTGGGAACGAAAGGCAAGCTGATGCACGGCTGTTACGGCAAAAGCCCGCGCTTGATTCCCGAAACGAAAATGAAAGCCTTCAAATTTCCGCCGAAAACGATTCCCCGCTCGCCGGGTATTATGGAAGAATGGGTGGCGGCGATTAAAAGCGGCAACGGCGCGCAAACCTGCTCCAATTTTGATTACGCCGCGAAATTGACCGAGACGATGTTGCTCGGCAACGTCGCGATTCGCATGGCCGCGAAAAATACGATTCTCCAATATGACGCCGAGAAAACGAGTTTTCCGAATCTGCCGGAAGCCGATGAATATTTGACGAGAACGTATCGTCCGGGTTGGAGCTTGGCCGGCTAAACCCCAACGAGCCACAACCAAAACAAAAGCGCATGCATTTATTGAAGCGCTTTGCGCAAGGCCAGTTGCGCCTCACCCGAATTGAAGTGTTCAGCGACGGAGTCTTCGCGATCGTCGTCACGTTGCTCGTTCTCGAGCTCAAGGTCCCCTCGCTGCAAGATCATCGCAACGTGAGCGAGCTTGGCCATCAGTTGCTTGATCTCCTCCCGAAATTCCTGAGCTGGCTGATCAGCTTCATCATTGTTTGCAAGTTCTGGTTGAACCATCACCACATTCTCGGGCTGGCCCGTCATGCCGACTACGGCATGGTGTGGTTGACCTCCATTGAGTAAATTAATCAGACCAAAGTTTGAGGCGACAAAATGACGAAAGGCATGCTTCGACTCACTTGGCTAAAGGGGGAAGCTTCGGGTTATACCGACGTCTTTTCGCTCGAAGATTTCCGTATTTGCTCGCAATCCCGATGTTGCGCGGAAGCGCTCGACCGCGCACATGGAATGTGCGAGCATTGCCATAGAATGGCCCATTTCGGGCAGGGCTTGGCATAATGCGGACGAGCCGTAATCAAAAAGGAGCCACATTGAAGTTAAAATGATTAAAAAAGTTTTACTCTATTAATTTTGACTTTAAAAAATCTTCTTGGAGCTCCATATGCAAGATACTTTCCGACAGTTCACTGTTTATCTTCTCTTGCTGATTCTCGCAACCTTGAAAATGAGCTGGGCACAGCCGAAGACCTATTGCACTCCTCTCAACATTGATTATGCGTATGGCGCGATTCCGAATTTTGCCGAGCAGGGAAAACACCGAACCACTGCTGATCCGGTCATTACGTTATTCAAAGGGAATTACTATCTCTTCTCCACCAATCAATACGGGTATTGGTGGAGTTCAGATTTGTCCAATTGGAAATTCATTCCGCGCAAATTTCTCAAGTCTTATCACAAAGTTTATGACGAGCTTTGCGCCCCAGCAGCCGTTGCTATCGGCGATACGCTTTTGCTGATTGGCTCGACTTATACGAAAAACTTTCCGTTGTGGATGAGCACGAACCCAACCGTAGATTCCTGGACCGAGGCGGTAGATTCTTTTCAAGTCGGCGCGTGGGATCCCGCTTTGTTTTTGGATGATGACAATCGCCTGTATATCTATTTTGGCTCAAGCAACACTTATCCCATTTACGGACAGGAGATCGACCGGAAGACCTTGCAGCCCATCGGTGAAAGAAAGGAATTGCTCCGCTTGCATGATGACATCCATGGTTGGGAGCGTTTCGGCGAGCATGCGGACAACACGTTCCTGCGTCCTTTCATTGAAGGCGCGTGGATGAACAAGCACAACGGCAAATACTATTTGCAGTACTCCGCGCCGGGGACTGAGTTCAGCGGCTATGCCGATGGCGTTTACGTCGGCGCGCAGCCGCTCGGGCCATTCAGTTATCAGCCGCACAATCCGTTTTCATACAAGCCCGGTGGTTTCGGTCGTGGGGCAGGGCACGGCGCTACCTTCCAAGATAAGTTCGGCAACTGGTGGCATGTGGCAACGATTGCGATCTCAGTAAAAAATAATTTCGAGCGCCGCATCGGCTTTTGGCCCGCGGGGTTCGATAGTGATGATGTCTTGTACTGCAACACCGCGTATGGCGATTATCCTCATTACTTGCCCGACGGCAAAGTTGATCATTTGCAGAGTCATTTCACGAATTGGATGCTGTTGAATTACAACAAGCCGGTGACGGTATCATCCTCGTATGGTGGGCACCTTCCGAATTTCTCCGTCGATGAAAACATCAAAACTTATTGGAGCGCGGCGACGGACAACAAGGGTGAATGGCTGCAAAGTGATCTCGGCTCGATTTGTACCGTGAATGCCATCCAGGTCAATTATGCGGATCAGGATGCCGAGTTGATGGGAAAGCAACTGAACGCGTTTCATCAATATGTCATCTACAAATCCGGCGATGGGAAAAACTGGACAATGCTGGTTGATAAAAGGAACAACAAGGCTGATGTGCCGCACGATTACATCGAGCTGGAACAACCAACGCCAGCCCGTTATCTGAAAATAGAAAACGTCCACGTGCCAACGGGAAAGTTTGCATTGAGCGGTTTCCGCGTGTTCGGCAAAGGTAATGGCGCCGCGCCCGATACGGTGAAGAATTTTGTGGTGCTCCGCGGCGAGAGCGAACGACGCAATGCCTGGCTCAAATGGCGGCAATCGGACGAGGCCATCGGTTATACGATTTATACAGGTATCGCGCCGGATAAGCTCTACAACAATTTTCTGGTGTACGGCGCCAACGAGTACTACTTTACGGGAATGGAAAAGAGCCGTCCGTATTATTTCCAAATTGAGGCCTTCAACGAAAATGGCATCGGAAGGCGAACGCAGGTGATAAAAGTGGAGTGAGGCGCAAAAAACCAAAAAGTCAAAATAATTGAAGTCAAAAAAACACGAGGAGGAATATTGCAATGAAAGATCAACAAGCATTACTCGCGCGCCGTGAATTCTTGGGGACATCGGCATTGACGACAGCGGCATTTACTATTGTGCCGCGCCATGTTTTAGGCGGGCCGGGTTATGTCTCGCCGAGCGACAAGCTCAATATCGCCTGCGTCGGCGTGAATGGCAAAGGCTACAGCGACATGGCCAGCGTGGGTGCGGAGAATATCGTCGCGCTGTGCGACGTCGATGAGGCGCTCATGGCCGAGACGTTGTATTACACGAAGAAAGACAATCTGCCGCATGACGACATGATTCAGCGCGCGCCGAAATATCGCGACTTCCGAAAAATGTTGGAGCAGGAAAAGAGCATCGACGCGATTACGGTTTCCACGCCGGATCATACGCACGCGGTCATCGCGCTGACGGCGATGCGGATGGGCAAACATGCGTTCGTGCAAAAGCCGCTGACGCAAACCGTGCAGGAAGCGCGCCTGATGGCGAAAGTCGCGAAAGAGATGAAGCTCGTCACGCAAATGGGCAATCAGGCGCATGCGAGCGAAGAGGCGCGTTTGATCAACGAATGGATCTGGGACGGTGCGATCGGCGAGGTGACGGAAGTACATACGTGGACGAATCGCCCGATCTGGCCGCAAAATATTCCGCGCCCGCCGGAGCTTCCGGCGCTGCCGTCAACATTGGATTGGGATTTGTGGCTCGGGCCGGCGCCGATGCGGCCTTATCATCCGGCGTATGCGCCGTTCAACTGGCGCGGCTGGTGGGATTTCGGCACCGGTGCGCTGGGCGATATGGGCGCGCATATTATCGATCAGCCGTACTGGGCGTTGGAGCTCGGCTTGCCCGACACGATTCAGGCGAGCTCGACGCCGTTCAATGACGAGACGTATCCGCAGGCTTCGAAGGTGCACTATCATTTTCCGGGCCGCGGGAAAAAACCGGCGGTTGATTTTACGTGGTACGATGGCGGGCTGCTGCCGTTGCGTCCTGATGATCTTGAGCCCGGCCGGCGCTTGGGCAACGAATCGGGCGGCGTGATTTTCGTTGGCACGAAAGGCAAGCTGATGTGCGGCGCGCTGGCGGAAAGCCCGCGGCTCATCCCCGAAACGAAAATGAAAGAATACAAATTGCCGCCGAAGACGATGCCGCGCTCGCCGGGCGCTGCGGAAGAATGGATTGCCGGCATCAAGAACGGCACGCCGACGATGTCGAATTTTGAGTACGCCGCGAAATTGACGGAGATGATGCTGCTCGGCAATATTGCGATTCGGATGGCGCACAAAAATACGGCGCTGAAATATGACAGCGCGAAGATGGCGTTTACAAATATGCCGGAAGCGAATCAGTATTTGACGCGGGAATATCGGGCGGGATGGAATTTGCCGGTGTGAGGAAAGTTCGTACCGCCTCATTTATGAGGCGAGGTCGCCATTAGTTTTCGGGCGGTCGGCGCAGTTTACCGCCTCATAAATGAGGCGGCACAATCTGCCGCTTGACTTTGAGCGCAAAGCTGATTATTTTAAAACAGGATGGAGATTAAGATGGCACGGTCAACTCTCGATCAAGTGCTCAAGGAGATGAGTGAGCTTTATCCGGATCCGTTTGTCTATATGCTCCTGCCGCATGAGAAGTTCCGTGTCATCTCCACGAAGTTGGACAAGGAACTCACGATCAAGACCCGTTTGACCGACCGGGCCATAATGCTGGAAACTGCCGAGGGCAAACGCATCATTCACTTCGAGTTCCAACTGCGTTACCGGCGAAAAATTGCGGAGCGCGTGTTTGTTTACAGCGGCGCGTTGACCGCGAAATATGAAATGCCGGTGTCGTCGTTTCTCTTGCTCATCAAGCCGTCGCGGCTGGTTAAAAATTTCGGCGTGTATCACGCCGATCTTTTTAACAAGACCACCAATGAGTTCACTTTCCAGTGATTCATCTGGGAGATCTGCGGGATGCGATTTTATCCGGGAAGAAAAAATACCGGATACTCGCGCCTTTGCTATTGGAGATTGGCCCGAAGCCTAAGATCATGCTGTTGCGCAAAGTTCGAGATCTTGTCAACCTTGAACCCAATGCGCAGCGCCGGAACGAATTGATAAGTTTTGTTGTCCCAATTGCCAGACGGCATTTTGGGCTGAGAACCATTCAAACCGTTTTAAAGGAAACCGCTATGAATACCAATGTCGAATGGGAAAAATTGCCGTATTATGGAGAAGTGATGAGGGCCAAAAAGCGAGAAGCGCGCGAAGAAGGGTTTCAAGAGGGCGGAGTTATTGCCTTGCAGGGCGTACTCGTCGACGTGCTAAAAGATCAGTTTGGCCATGTTCCTAACCGGACGGTTCGTGCGGTGCAGGCGATCCAAAAATCCGGCCAACTCAGGCTTATGGTGCGCAAAAGCCTGAAAGCCGAGTCCTTAGCCGAAGTGCAGAAACTGCTTCTGGCGCGCAAAGCCAAAGCGAATGGCCGAAATGGTCATCGTTGATGAAGGCGACGCCAAGCGTTCAAGCCTGATGTTTTCTGGAGACCATTAATAAGTTTTGTTGTCCCAATTGCCAGACGGCATTTTGGGATGAGAGCCATTCAAACTGTTTTGAAAAAAACCGTTATGAAGGCGGCGCCGACTATTCTGTTTCTCAAAACCACGAAGGCAAAATCAGCCACGAATTATTTTGCCGACATGACATGTTACAAGGATGATGACAATGTCTCGCATATCAATCAATACAATCGCAATGGTGATTTGCCTTATGGCATTCTTCTCTCATGCCGGTGATGCTCCCGGACGACTCAATCTCATGCCGGTTCCGGCACAGGTGAGTTTGCAATCCGGCCAATTCCGGTTGGACAGCACGTTGACGATAGCCGTAACCGGCCAGGCGGATCCGCGTTTATACAAAGGCGCGACGCGAATGTTGCGGCGGCTGTCAGGACGAACGGGATTATTTTTTGCGCAGGAGGTGATCACCGCGGCTGCAACCAACCGCGCGGCGAAATTGACGATCACTTGCAGGCGGGCGGGCAAAACCAAACTTGGCGAGAGTGAAGCTTATCAATTGCGCATTTCCACGGAGAAAATCAATCTCAAGGCCGAAACTGATCTCGGCGTTTTGCGCGGGCTGGAAACGCTTTTGCAATTGCTGGCGGCGGATGAGAACGGGTATTATTTTCCGCAGCTCATCATCAATGATGAGCCACGTTTCGTGTGGCGAGGATTGTTGATCGATGTTTGCCGGCATTTTCTGCCGCTGGAGGTGATCAAACGCAATCTCGACGCGATGGCGGCGGTCAAGCTGAATGTGCTGCACTTGCACTTGACCGAAGATCAGGGCTTTCGCATCGAGAGCAAAGTTTATCCGAAGCTGCACCAAATGGGCTCGGATGGATTTTATTTTACGCAGGAACAAATGCGCGAGATCATTGCCTACGCCGATGAGCGCGGCATTCGCGTGATTGCGGAATTTGATATGCCGGGACACGTGACGAGCTGGCTGGTCGGCCATCCGGAATTGGCGACGTTGCCGGGGCCGTACAGCATCGAACGCAAATATGGCATCATGGATCCGGCGTTGGATCCGACGAAGGAATCCACGTATGTGTTTCTGGATAAGTTTTTAGGAGAAATGGCAAAGCTGTTTCCTGATGAATACTTGCACATTGGCGGTGATGAAAATAACGGGAAACATTGGGACCAAAGCCCAACGATTGCGCAGTTCAAAACCGCGAACGGCATCAAAGACAATCACGATTTACAAACGCATTTCAATAAACGACTGCTGCAAATTCTCACGAAACACGGCAAGAAGATGGTAGGCTGGGACGAGATTCTGCAGCCGGGCATGCCGACAAATATCGTGATTCAATCGTGGCGCGGGCAGGAGGCGTTGGTGCAATCGGCGCAGCAGGGATATAGCGGGATTCTTTCGAACGGCTATTATATCGATCTCATGCAGCCGGCGGATTTCCATTATTTGAATGATCCGATTACGGAAAATTCGCCGCTGACAGATGAGCAGAAGAAAAAAATTCTCGGCGGCGAGGCGACGATGTGGGCCGAGCTGGTGACGCCGGAAAATGTCGATTCGCGCATCTGGCCGCGTACCGCCGCCATTGCCGAGCGCTTCTGGTCGCCGCAGCGCGTGAAAGACGTGAGCAATATGTATCGGCGATTAGACGTGATCAGTTTGCAGTTGGAAGAACTCGGCTTGACGCATGAAAAAAATTATGCGCTGATGCTTCGTCAGCTTGCCAGGCAAGAGGATATTGCGTCGCTCAAGACGCTGGTTGACGCGATCGAGCCGATTAAAATTTACTCGCGCCATCAACATCGCACTTACACCTCGTCGGCGCCGTTCACGCGCGTTGTCGATACGGCGCGGCCGGACAGCAAAGTGGCGCGAGAATTTCGTTGGCGGGTCGAGCAATATTTGCAGAATCGCGCGAATGTGGAGTTAAAAAATGAGCTCGTGGCGTGGTTGAAAAAATGGGAGGCAAATCACGGCAAGCTGAATGCATTGATCGGCCAAGCGCCAATTCTCAAAGAGATCGCCGGGCAATCGGACAATCTCTCGAAAACCGCAGCGATCGGTTTGCAAGCGCTCGAAGCGATGGCGAGCGGAAAGCCCGCCAAGCCAGAGTGGGTGGCAAGCAGCGCGCAGAATTTGACGAAAGCGAAAGGCGTGTTTGCAGAAACGGAGCTCATGATTGTGGCGGGTGTGGAAAAGTTGGTGAAAGCGGCGCAAGACTGATTGTCAAATTGCCGTTAAGCGGATAAAGGTTTGCATCAGCGTTTGAGGATTTTGCAACTTGTCGTACCTCAGTGATGCGGGCATGTAAAAGCCGACTCAATGTTTTTGTGATACGGCGCGCGCCATTCTTAAATACAGTTTTGTCAAATCACTCGGTTCTTAAACCTGAAACGAGCCTTCTGCAAAGAGCAACTACAGGCTGCAGTAATATCAATACAAACTGTTTTAGAACCTTATGTCTAGCGATTTGCCGTGCCAGCGCAGGTCCAACATGATAGTAAACGCTCACGAACCATCGCCCTATTTGATGTGGAATGAGAAAATGATCGCGAAAGGCGCGAAGAACGTCAAGCTCGTCACAGTAGGCTGATCCGTAGGCTGCGGTTTGCAATGAAGCATTCTGTGCTTCCTCCAGGCATTGGAACTTTAGCACCGCATTTTGTACACTTGTCTCCGTTGTCGATGAACTCCTTGGCTTGGGCAATGTGCCCACAACCGGAGCATTTGACGCTTGCCCACACTCCACAAAGAGGGCACTGACCCAGTGTTTTGAAATGCGCAAAGGTTCCACCACATTTTTCACATCGATACATGACCCACCTCCGGTTTTTCTCCGATCTTCTCAACCGCCTTTACTGCTGTCATTCGCACTTAATCTCATATTACTCAAGCGCAGTAACAAAGCTCTCTCTACGGCCCGCTTATCTCTGAGTTTCCCCAGGGCTTTCGCGACTGCCTTCTGGAATATTCTCTCTTCCTCGAACATCTCACGTTTTTTATAGCTTCCTAGGAGCAGCGCTTTTTTGGTTTTCCGTACCGTACTTTCACTATCCTTGAGTATCGCCACTAGTGGCGCGATGGCCCGTTTGTCGCCGATCTCTCCGAGCGCTAACGCCGCAATACTTCGGACCAAAAGGCTCTTATCTTTGAGTGCGGCCACCAGTGGCTCGACGGCTCGCTCGTCAGAGATCTCTATGAACGCAAAGACTGCTGCCTCCCGAACATCAGTTTTGCTGTCCTTAAGTGCTTCCACCAGCAAAGGAACAGCTGCCCTAGCTCCTGCAGAGTAGGCCCAATTTGGATCAATCATCTTCAACGCCTCTTGAAGAACATTTCGCATATTCAAGTTGCTGTCCTTGAACGCTTCCACCATTGATTTGATAGCCCGCTTGTCACCGATCTTTCCCAATGCCAGTGCCGCTGCCTGCTGCACATCACTTTTGCTGTCCTTGAGCGCCGCCACGAGAATTGGGACAGCATCTTTAAAATAAGCCCTGTCCGGATCAAGTGCATCCAGCGCCTCTTGAGCAACCTTCCGCACCTCGCCGTCACTGTCTGGGAGCACCGCCATCAACGGCTGGACAGCTCGTTTGTCACCAAGCTTTCCCAACGCAGAGGCTGCGGCGGCGCGTGCCCGGCCGCTCGAATCCTTGAGCGCCTCTATCAGCGGCTCAACCGCTCGTGCGTCACCAATTTCTCCCAACACGTATGCAGCAGCAGCCAGGTTCCTTCCACTCGATTCTTCAAGCGCCACCACCATGGGCTCAATAGCTCGTTTGTCGCCGATCTTAATTAAGGCTTCCGCCGCACTCATCCGTACAGACCACTCCCTGTCCTTGAACGCTGCCAGCAATGGCTCCACAGCCTGCGCGTCACCAATTTCTCCCAACGCAAATGCCACTATCGACTTCGCAGCACCACTCTCGTGACGGTTCAATTTTCTCAAGCGGATATTGGGCCGCCGCGTCCTGCCATTCTTTTTCGCGATACCAAACCCGTGAGACTTGAGCGCCGCCACAAGAGGCTCGACAGCCCACGAACCAGCGTTTTCTTCCAACGTATATAAAATGATCTTCCGCCCATCAATTTTGCTCTTTTTGAGCTCCGCTACAAGCGAGGTAGTAGCCGCCATGACTCCTATAGACTTCGTCCACTCGGGATCAATTTCCTTAAGCACCTTCTCCACGGCCTCACGCACTTCACTGTCACCGTCCTGAAGCGCAGCCACCAGTGGCTTGATAGTTCGCACATCCGTGATCTTTCCCAACGCCTCCGCTGCCGCTGCCCGTGCCCGTGGATTCGATCCCTTGAGCACGGCTGCCAGTGGTTCGACAGCCCGTACGTCGCCGATCTTTCCTAATGTAGGCGCTCGCATTCTTTTCCCATATTTTGCTCGAATTATTTGCACAGTTTTTCGACCTAAAGAAAAGGCCACGCTCCGACCGCGGAGGTGGCCTGGCATGACGCGAGCTAAAGTGAAGAAC
>Ga0247727_10012028_pt1 | contig 14951 bp, 13 predicted proteins | sample WisWelCaveWW1625_FD_202498 | JGI IMG/M metagenome (GOLD analysis project Ga0247727, IMG submission 202498) | Biofilm microbial communities from Wishing Well Cave, Virginia, United States - WW16-25 | ecosystem: Environmental > Aquatic > Deep subsurface > Groundwater > Cave microbial mat | place... | reverse complement strand
GGACATGGCGGCGGGCGCGCTGCTGATCCAGGAGGCCGGCGGCCTGGTGGGCGACCTTGCCGGCGACGCGAACTACCTGGAGAGCGGCGATATCGCCGCGGCCACGCCCAAGGTCTTTCCGCAGCTGCTCGCCGCTCTCAGGTAGCAGGAGCGCCCGGGGCCGCGGACTCGAACTGCGCCACGCGGTTGCGGCCCGATTTTTTGGCCTCGTACATCGCGCGGTCCGCGCGCGCCACCACGGCATCGAGCGTGTTGCCGTTTGCCGGATGCGCCGCGATGCCGATGCTCACGCTGCAGGCGACCTGCTTGCCGTCCAGGTCGAGCGGCGCGCTGGCAATCGCGTCGCGGATGCGTTCGGCCACGTCGAGCGCGCCCGTGGCGGGAGTCTCGGGCAGCAGCACGATGAATTCGTCGCCGCCGTAGCGCGCCAGCACGTCGGTGTAGCGCAGCTCGGCCTGCACCTGGCGGGTGAGCTGGCGCAGCAGGCGGTTGCCGGCGTCGTGGCCGTGGCCGTCGTTGACCGCCTTCAGGTTGTCCGAATCGATCATCAGCACGCTCGCGGCGCGGTTGTAGCGCAGCGCCTGGCCGAACAGCCGGTTGGCGGCGATCGAGAAGCCGCGCATGTTGAGCACCCCGGTCAGTTCATCGGTTTCCGCGAGCAGCTTGGCCTTGCTCAGCCCGTAGCGGATGTCCGCCGAGAACATGGTGACGATGTAGGCGACCAGCAGCACCGGCGCGATCTGCGCCGCGAAGCCGCCCAGGAAGCCGAGCGAGAGCAGCTTGTCCGGCGAGAAACTGCCGCCGAGGTAGACCTGGCAGGCGGCGATCAGCGCCACTTCGACCAGCGTGGTGATCTTGCCCAGGGTCAGCGCGGCGGTGATCACCGGCAGCAGGTAGGTGTTGAGCAGCGGGCTCGCCAGGCCGCCCGTATACAGGCAGACCCAGGTGATGTAGCCGATCATCGCCCAGGTCTCGAACGCCACCTTCCAGCGCGTCTCGCGCTTGTAGATGTTGGCGTAGCGGAACGTCATGACGAACGCGGCGTAGAAGAACGTCGCCGAGATCACCGCGGCTTCGGCTTCCTTGTCGGCGTCACCGAAGATGACGTAGAGCAGCACCAGGATCAGCAGCAGCCAGTGGATCTCGGCCACTGTGCGCGCTATGCCGCGCAGTTCCTCCTGCTCGATGCTGGGGACCGGTCCGCGGCCGCCGGCGGCGGATTGCTCGGGGGGCTGGTTGATCGACATGGTGCAGTGACCGTGACGCTAGCTTACACTGGCTTCGATGCACGTTCTCGTCACCGGCGGGCTGGGGTACATCGGCTCGCACAGCTGCGTCGAGCTGGCGCAGGCGGGCCACCGGCTGCTGATCGTCGACAACCTCGCGAACTCGAAGCCCTCCGTCCTGCAACGCATGCGAGAGCTTGCGCCGGGCGCGGCGGTTGAGTTCGTGCGCGCCGACGTGCGCGACGCGGCTGCGCTGGAACACGTGTTCGCGGGTGCCGGCATCGAGGCGGTGGTGCATTTCGCGGGACTGAAGGCGGTCGGCGAGTCGGTCGCCAAACCGGCGCTGTATTTCGACAACAACGTCGGCGGCACGGCCGCGCTGCTGCGGGCGATGGACCGGCACGGCGTCGAGCGGATCGTGTTCAGCTCCTCGGCGACGGTCTACGGCGAGCCCGAGCGCCTGCCCTACACCGAGAGCCACCGGCTGCAGCCGATGAACCCCTACGGCGAGAGCAAGCTGCGGATCGAGCGGCTGCTCGCCGCACGCGCGGCGGCGCGTGGCTCGTTTCTCCATGCCACGCTGCGCTATTTCAACCCGATCGGCGCGCACCCGTCCGGCCGGATCGGCGAAGACCCGCGCGGCGTGCCGGAGAACCTGTTCCCCTGCCTCACACAAGTCGCGCTCGGGCGCCTGCCGCGCCTGCGAATCTTCGGCGGCGACTATGCAACGCCGGACGGCACCGGCGTGCGCGACTACATCCACGTCATGGACCTCGCCTCCGGCCACCTCGCCGCGCTGCGTTACCTGCAGGAGCAACAGCGCTCCGTCACCGCCAACCTCGGCACCGGCCGGGGCTACTCCGTGCTCGACGTGGTGAAGGCGTTCGAGCAAGCCACCGGGAAGAAAGTGCCGTACGACATCGCCGCGCGGCGGCCGGGCGACCTGCCCGCCTACTACGCGGACGCTTCTTTCGCGGCGAGTGAACTCGCCTGGCGCGCGCAATTCGGCATCGAGGACATGTGCCGCGACGCCTGGCGCTGGCAAGCGCAGAATCCCGCTGGCTATCCGGACTGATACGATGGAATCAGGTTCCCTGCGGGAGGAAACTCGATATCTCGGGCGCGTGCTCGGCCAGGTGCTGCGCGACCAGACCGGCATCGAAGGCTATGAGCGTATCGAGCGCATCCGGCAGGAAGCGGTGGGATTTCGGCGCGCCGGGCACACCGAGGCGCAGGCCGTGCGCGCAAAGCTGGAGGCCCAGCTCAATTCCCTCAGCCGCGACCAGACCCTGGACGTGGTGCGCGCCTTCAGCTACTTCCTGCATCTGCTCAACGTCGCCGAGGACCGCCAGACCAACCGGCTCGCCCTGGAGCGCGAGCGCAGGGGCGCAGCGCCCGAACCGGGCTGTTTTGCCTTTGCGCTCGCCAGCGTTCGCGCCGGGGGCGCGGGCGAGGCCGAACTCGACGGATGGCTTGCGCGCGCGCTGATCGTGCCCGTGCTCACGGCGCATCCGACCGAAGTGCAGCGGCAGAGCATCCTCGACTGCGAACGGGGCATCGCCGCCGCTTTGTCGCAACTGGAGGACGAGCGGCTGCCGGCGGGGCGGCGGGAGCGGATCGAGGCCCGCTTGCATGCGCGCGTCCTCACCCTCTGGCAAACCGCGATGATCCGGCTCGCGCGGCTGCGCGTCATCGACGAGATCGAGAATGCGCTGTCCTTTTACCGCCTGACCTTCCTTGCCGAGGTGCCGCGCCTGTATGCGGAAATCGAAGCGGCACTCGGCGGCAGACCTGTGCCGGTCCTGCTGCGGATGGGTTCCTGGATCGGCGGCGACCGCGACGGCAATCCGTTCGTCACCGCCGAAGTGCTGCGCGCCGCAGTGACGCGCCAGGCGCGTACCGCTTTTGCCCACTATCTGGAGGAAGTGCACGCGCTGGGCGCGGAGCTCTCAATGTCTCTGCGCTTGCTGCAACCGACGGCGGCGCTGCTCGGGCTGGCCGGCGCGGCAAAGGACCCGTCGCAGCATCGGCACGACGAACCCTACCGCCAGGCGCTCTCCGGCATCTATGCGCGCCTGGCCGCAACCGCCGCTGCACGCACCGGCTTCGTGCCCCCGCGCGAACCGCATCGCGCGGCCGAACCCTATCCCGACGAAGCGGCTTTCGCCGCGGATCTCCAAGTCATTGCCGACTCCCTCGCCAGCCATGGGGCGTCGCCGCTTTGCGCCGTGCGGCTCAAACCGCTGCAATGCGCGCTGCGGGTGTTCGGCTTCCACCTCGCCGCCATCGACCTGCGCCAGAACGCGGACGTGCACGAGTCGGTGGTAGCGGAACTGCTCGCCGCGGTCGGCGTGCACTCCGGCTATCTCTCGCTGGATGAGCCGGCACGCGTAGCGCTGCTCGAACGCGAACTGGCGACGCCGCGGCCGCTCGTTTCCCAGCACCTCGCCTACAGCGAAACGACGCGCAGCGAGCTGGACATCCTGCGCGCCGCGGCGCAATTTCATGCCCTCTACGGCCCGGCCGCGCTGCCGCACTACATCATTTCCAAAGCAGCGAGCGTGTCCGACCTGCTGGAAGTGGCGCTGCTGCTCAAGGAGGTCGGCCTGTACACGTTGGACGGCGGACTGGCGATGGACATCGTCCCGCTATTCGAGACTATCGCGGACCTGGAAAATGCGCGCGGGGTGATGCGCGCCGCCTTTGGCCTGCCGGCCTACCGCAACTGGGTCGCCAGGCGCGGCGAGGTGCAGGAAGTGATGCTCGGCTATTCCGACAGCAACAAGGACGGCGGCTACCTGACCGCCAACTGGGCGCTGCACAGGGCGCAGCGCGCTCTGGTCGAGGTCCACCGCGAGGCCGGCGTGCGCCTGCGCCTGTTCCACGGCCGCGGCGGGACGGTGGGCCGCGGCGGCGGTCCCGCCTACGACGCGATCCGCGCCCAGCCGCGGGGCGCCGTCGACGGCGCCATCCGCCTCACCGAGCAGGGTGAGATCATCGGCAGCAAGTACGCGGATGCCGACGTCGGCCGCCGCAACCTCGAAACCCTGGTCGCGGCGACGCTGGAGGCGAGCTTCCAGCGGCCCGGGTCGGGTGAGAGCGGCGGACGCTTCGATGCGGTCATGGACGCGCTTTCGGAGCGCTCCTATGCCGCCTACCGGTCGCTCGTCTACGAAACGCCGGGTTTCGCCGACTATTTCCGCGCCGCCACCCCGATTGCCGAGCTGGCCGAGCTGAACATCGGCAGCCGCCCCGCCTCGCGCACCGCTTCGCCGCGCATCGAGGACCTGCGCGCGATTCCCTGGGTGTTCAGCTGGAGCCTGTGCCGGCTCATGTTGCCGGGCTGGTACGGTTTCGGCGCGGCAGTGGACGCCTGGTGCGCGGACCGGCCCGACGGCATGGCCATCTTGCGCGAGATGGTCCGCGAATGGCTTTTTTTCCGCACCGTCACGGCAAACATGGAGATGGTGCTCGCCAAGAGCGACCTCGCCGTGGCCTCGCGCTATGCGGACCTGGTGCCCGACGCGGCCCTGCGCGACGCCGTCTTCGGGCGCATTCGCGAAGAATGGCAGCGCACGGTACGCGCGGTGCAGGCGATCACCGGCCGCGATTCGCTGCTGGCGGACAACCCCTCGCTCGCCCGTTCGATCCGCGACCGCCTGCCCTACCTCGATCCGCTCAACCACCTCCAGGTGGAACTGCTGCGCCGTCACCGCAGCGGCCAGACCGACGAACGCGTAAAGCGCGGCATCCACCTCGCGATCAACGGCATCGCCGCAGGGCTGCGCAACAGCGGCTGAACAAGATGGAGCACACGCCGATGATGCAGGAGCGCAATTTCCCTATGAAAATCTGAGAGGACATGGGGCGACCTACACCGAAACCTATACCAGACGCGGCACGCGGCTAGGCTTGTAAGCCACGTAGTTCTTCCGTCATCTCCCGAATTTCATCCGAGGTCAGCAGGTTGGGCACTGGCGCGCCAAGAGAAACAAACGGCGAAGATAGCCAGCGATCAAAGAACCGTCGGAATTCCGGTCGCTCGACCAATCCGTTTTCAACCAGGAACTCTCTCAGCTCGCGTAGCGCACCCGGAATTTCGTTCGTGATGCCGAAATAGAGAATCTTCCGTCGCAAGCGCTCAAAATCTCCCTGAAGCGTTCCACCGGCCAGGCGCACGTTCGCAGCCTCGCTTGTCTTGCTCACAATCGGCGCGGCGCTTTCCCAACTGTCCTCGAACTGCGCAAGCAGCGCGTTCCTGTTCTGCTGATCTTCGACTTGACTGATCATGAACGCCTTCGCACCGGCGTCCTTGATGGAGCACCCGATGTGCCAGCATAGGCTGGCATCGACGACTATGAATCGATCGTGAAATTCCTTTGTCGTTCGAGTCTCGATCTCTGCATTAGGGTATTGAGCCTGAAACTTACGTGTCTCAAGGGCAAAGTCACTTGGATGCTTATGCGTCAAGATGCGCACAGAAGACGCGGATGTTCCCTCCGAGCCCAGAAGGCCGAAAACCGTTCCATCGACATATGGATCGACGATCGCTATCGATTTCTGCGCCTGCTGCAAGATACGGCGAATCTCCACGTACGCGTCGTGCTGACTTCCCGTAGGAAAGAAAAGTTCGCTCACATCGGCCGAGCTGGGCATCAGCCGACCCGATTCAATTTTCCAGCCGATATGGCGGAGATCGCGATCTAGATCTTCTGCTGCAGCCCTTATTAGCGCTTCCGCAACGATGTAGGCCACACGAAGCTTGTTGTCCTGCGAAAGTGCCTCGTAGGCAGCGACGATGCGCGGCCGGTAGGCCGCCAACCGAGTCTTCGTCGAGTAGTCCTCCTTCTCCGAGAGATTCCAGTCCACGGCCAAGCCGGCGCGATCCAGAATTCGCGGAATCTCACGACTGTCAATGCCGAACAGATGATGTAAGAGGACCCGCCAAGGGTCGAGGTCTTCGCGTTCCATGAGTTGGCAACCTTGCGACCGTTACTAGATGCTTGCCGCGCATTGTGCCCCACGGCAAGGCCTGGTCGCTAGCTGCCAGACAGATTCGGGAGGGAGCCTCGTAGTTCACGCGCCCGCCGGCGTCGCTCAACGGCATCCAGTCCATTCAGCACCGCGGGTGGGCGGGCATTGAGCCATTCCATCACCTCGCCGCGCAGCCAGCCGACGGAGAACTCGCTGCCGATCTGTCGCGGCCTCGGAAACGACGGATCGCGACGCATCAGGTCGTAGATTGACTGCCTGGAGCGCCTGCCGAGGATCGTCAGCAGCGCGTTGAAGGTCAGCACTTCGGGTTCCGGGCCGTTAAGCATCGGCGTCTCGCGTCAGAAGGCCGGGCGGATGTCCAGTCTTTGTCCAGCAAACGTCCAGTATTTGTCCAGTGTTTGTCCAGTTGCACACCGTTTGCACAGCAGATGCACCACGCCGCGGGGTGAGCAGGCCGACGCGCGAGCGCGTCGGCAAGGAGAACGCTCTTTCGGGCGTCTTTAACGCCCGAAAACCCCACCACACCATACGCACCCCCTTGGGTGCGCGTAAGTCCGCGCCCCTCTTGGATTTTCGTGCAAGCATCCGACTTGCACATGTAGTGCAGCACGCAATCAACCCCTCGTAAATAAACGAATCCTCTGCTTGCGGCGTGCAAGCAGTGGGGGGTCTCTTCACCGCCGCGCCTCCAGCTCGTCGAGCACCGCCTCGACCTGCCGGATCGTGCTGGAGGGCACGCCGCGCCGCCTCAGCCTCGTGGCGAATACTCCCCGCTGCGCGACGAGGCGCCCTTGCGCCGGCATCGCGGGCCGGGCATCCAACGGCCTCGGAAGATTCGCGATCGCGACGCCGATCGCGTCGAGGCGCTCGAGAACCGCTGCCATCTGTTGGCCCATGCCGTCCCACGGCACCCCTCCTCGCAAGAGCCATTTGAGATAGGTCGTCACCGGCACCCCGGCAACCGCCGCGGCGCCCTGGACGCGCAGGAATTCCTCCGGCGAAAGACCGATCGTCACGTTTTTGCGAAGTCCCACGGCCAAAGCGTAGGCGCAGCCGTGGCGCGAGTCAGTAGGAAAACGAAGGGGTGATTTCCTATTGAATTGGAGTGGGTCTTGTGCTACGAAGATTCGGAAATGAACAAGAAGCGCCATCACTATATTCCGAAGGCCTACCTCAAATTCTTCTGCGGCGACGACGGCATGGTCCGCGCGTACCCCAAGGACGAACCGGGTAAGGTCTTCCTTCAGGCGCCGGACAGCACCGGTTTCCACAAGTATTACTACTCCCAGCCATTACCCGAAGGCGGTCAGGACAACAACACCCTGGAAGACCTCTTCTCGAAAGCCGAGGGGAAGTGGCCGCCGATTGTCGAGCGGCTAAAGCGCCGAGAGGATGTCAACGACGCACTCGAAGACATCTTCTCTTTCGTCGGGCTACAGCGCGCGCGCGTACCCGCGAGCCGTGATGCCACCGAGAAGATTGATGCTGAGATGGTCATGGCGGGTGTGCGCACCTTGGATGCGGCGGGAAAGCTGCCGCCAAAGCCCAAGGGGGTCGAGGACATCCTGGATCGCGTGCAGGTGTCGATCGACCCGCATCGCTCCATCCACGCCATGGTGCAGATTTTGAATGGAATGGCTTTGGTGTTCGGTCGGATCGGCATCGGCGCGCTGCATAACGTGACGGACATTCCATTTCTGACGAGTGACAATCCGGTGGCCTGGTTCGATCCGTCCATTCCAGAGGCGGCGATGCGGCCTTACGTTCTCTCGCCCAGCGGACCTGTCGTCTTGCTTTTTCCGGTGACGCCGCACCTAATGATCTACGGCCATTCGTCGATGAAGGAGGGATTCGCTCGGGAAGGGTTTGGGCTCGGCGAACTCGCGAAACGCGAGTCGGTGAAAGCGATGAACCGTCAGATCTGCCGCTTCGCCTACAGGGTAGTGTTCGCGCAGGCGCCAGGGCAGGAGCGCCTGATCGAGAAGCACGCATCCGTCTCGCCCATCTTGCAGACGACGGCCGTGCCAAGCGGAAACGGGCAACTCCTGTTGCACGAGATGGTCTTCGGTAAGCGCGAACGCAAGCCCAAGTGGGTGGCTGGTGATTGATTTGGGCGCTTAGGACCCTTCAATATCGCTCACCGTTCGTCGATCCAATCACTAGGGGAAAGTCCATGCTCCAGACTGTGAATCGCCCGATAAATCGCATCCGTTACGGTTTTCAGTGATTGCTTGGACGTTTGAACCACTGACTGGAAACCGAAGCGGTGACCAAGCGCCGCCATACCGTCCAGAAAACACTTCGCTCCAAAGAGAAACATGTAGACGCTAAACGCATCTTTCTCCCTTTGGACTCGCGCCGCGAACTTGTCGTCATCCGGGACACTACCCGCCATGAATTCATTCAGAATATCTTCAGCATCGTGATGCGCCTGCGAGCTGAGCGCGGCGTAAACCGTCCTGTATTCGAGCGTCCTACCAAGGGCGTCCATCCGCTGGTAAAGGTCGGGCCAACGTGCACTGCCCGGATAGTCAGTCCCGATTTGATTGGCAAAATGTTCTACAAATGTCTGGCATTGGGAAAGCACCTCCTCCTTGTTCTTGATTCGAGCCATATGGTCGGCTCGTAGACTGGCGGAGGCTGATTGCAAATCGTTTTTCCATTTGCGGTTTTGGGCGCGCTCTTGTTCAATGTAAGCGTGAAACCAAGTCACAAGACGCGGTCCGGAATTTTCTTGAAGGACGTAAAGCAAAGTTGCCGATCCCTCAAGTACCGTTCTCGACAATGCTTCCGCCTCTTGTAGATGCCCGATTGCTGCCAGTGCAATGGTTCCACTGACGCTGTCATATGTCCGGCGCGCAAGAGTGATGAGCAGTCCGTCAACCGGATCGGATGAGCCGGCAATACCCGGCGATTCCAGGCACTCGACGAAAAGATAGAAAGGTGCCGCGACCGCAGCTACCGCATCCTTGGCGTTCTTCGATAGCTTCGCAGCATCCAGCCCTCGCGGTTTACAAAACAATCCGGCAATTGTCTCGGCTGCTTCTTGTTTCATTCGCGATCTTGTGTTGAGGGAATTCTAGTTCCGCACCAAACGCGAGACACCTGCTACTGATTCGTTGGCTCAGAGGGCGCCTGCTGGCCCTTTTCCTTCTCCTTCCACGGTACGGGGGTAATTCCAAGATAGGTTGCCACGCCGTAAGCCGCTGCAACCATGCACCCCAAGATCAGATATTTGGTGGGGAAATCAAGCAGAAACTTTTCAGATAGGGTGGAATACCCTTCGTCTTGGATTAGCTGTATTTTCAAACTGAGCATTAAGTTGGTTAGAAAATCTAGGTTGTAGACCCAGTTCGTCGAAATCATCAGGAAAAAGAGTGCGAGTAGGAAAGAGACGATTACCGTGGCAAGGCCAAACTTCTCACTTCTTCCCATGGGACTTCCCCTCCGTTTGGACTTAACTACGAAAACCCCGAAGCCGCCAAGTACGGCCACTAGCCCGAGCAAGTAAAAACTGTTCCTCGTCTTGACACCAGCGAGATTCATCTCCGCTCGCATTTCGTCGGCTGCTTCCTGAGCTTTTCGGACGGAGGTTCTTGTCGCTTCCTCTTGTCGGGATGTTTCCCGCCTTGCCTGCTCTGCAGCGGCCTGACCCTCTCGATCAGCGGTCATGCGTTCTGTTTCCGCCCTTATACGCTCGGTCTGGGCGCGCATACGAGCCATATCCGCCTCAAATTCGAGTGAGCGTATTCGTGCTCGGTCGTTTTCCATTTCCATCTGCCGCCGTTGTTCCTCCATCCTGCGGAGGGAGTCGTCAAAAGTACCCTGCGAAAAACAATAATTCGAATGAACCGCAAGAAGTGCGGCGAAGGTGCATATGCGCCAATTCATTGCCGTCTCGTCTATGTTTTCTCAGACGACGTCGGGATACGCCTCACGCGGCCTTTAACACTTCGACCTCGCGATCGAGCTTGCCCGCAATGGCATCCTTCGCGACTTCCAGGTCGTAGTGCGATTGCAGGTTCATCCAAAACTGCGCTTCCATGCCGAAGAACTTCCCGAGCCGCAGCGCGGTGTCGGCGGTGATGCCGCGCTTGCCCTGGACGATCTCGTTAATACGGCGAGGTGATACGCCGATGCCCTTGGCAAGACGGTACTGGCTGATTTCCAGCCCTTTGAGGAAGTCCTCCGCGAGGACCACGCCGGGGTGTACCGGATCGAATTTGCGCTTGGCCATGTCTTTCTCCTTCAGTGATAGTCCACGATTTCGACCTGGTGGGCGTCTCCATCTTTCCACACAAAGCAGATGCGCCATTGGTCGTTAATGCGAATGCTGTGCTGTCCTGCGCGGTCGTGCTTCAGCGCCTCGAGCCGGTTGCCCGGCGGGAGGCGAAGCGTGTCAAAGCGCGTTGCCGCGTGCAGCTGCGCGAGCTTGCGCCAGGCCACCGGATGCAGCGTGGGCGGGAACCGGCGCACGTACTCCCGGGCAAACACTCGGGCGGTGTCCTTGTCCGCGAAGGACTTGATCACAGGCGGATATTAACGCTATTCGTTAATAGCGGCAAGCGTTACCAGCTAAATGCTTCCCGTCTTCAGGCCGCGCGCAGCGGCACGACGTTGTACACGGTCAGGGCTTCAACATAATCCGCCCATTTCTGCAGCCAGTCCCGCGCCTCGGCGTTGTAGCGGTGCACATCGTAGATGGCGCTAACCGAACTATCGACGTGGTTGAGGATGCGATCCTGCACGACGCGCGGGCAGCCGAGCTTTGCCAGTCCAGTCGCGACCGTGCGGCGAAGATCGTGAACGGTCCACGGCACTTCTATCGGATCAGGCGCCGGCTTGTCGCCGTCTCGCTGCCGCGCGTAGTACTGGGAAAAGCCCAGGACTTTCTGCGCCACGTGCCGGCCACCCCGCGGGGACGGGAACACATACACCTGATCCATTCCCTGGCGGGACTTCAGTAGCTCAACTGCCTGTTTCGGCAGCATCACATCGTGCGGCTCGCCATTCTTGGTTTCGCGGATTGTCCACACGCCCCGATCGAGGTCTATGTCGCGCCAGATAGCGGCGACCACCTCGCCCGAACGACAGCCGGTCAGCAGCACCAGCGACAGCGCCTCGCGCACTGTGCGGCTGTAGGGGCTGTGGGGTAGCCACTTCAGGAACTTCGCCAGTTCGGCGTCCGTCAGAACGCGCTTCCTGCGCACCTGCGGCGCGCCTTTGATACCGAGCGTCGGCGAGAGGAATTCGTCGGGCAGCCGCCCCTGCTCGATCGCATAGGCATACGCGCACCTGATTCGGGACAGGAGTTGCGTCGTCACCCGCGGCGCTGTCGCCATCTTCGGCCGGATTACCTCGTCCTGCAGTTCGCGCCGCGTGATCTGCAGCGCCGGCCGGTGGCCGAGCACCGGCAGCAGGTCCTGGCGCAGTATCCGGGCGCTCTCGGCGCCGCGCTTCTGGCCCTTGAGCACTTCGTCGATGTATTCGTTGACGAGGTTCTCCAGCGTATAGGTCGCCTGGCGCTGCGCGAGCCGTTCGCGCGTCGCCTGCTCCCGCTCCTTGCGCTTCTCGAGCTGGGGGTCTTTGCCCTGTTCGCGTTCCAGCCGCTTCCTTGCGACAGCGTCCCGCGCCTTCGTGAGCGTGAGCGGTCCGACTTCGCCCAGCCTGATCTCGCGCAGCGCGCCATCGCGGGCGCGATAGCGATAGAAGAAGACCTTCAGCCCCGAAGCCAGACAGCGCACGCGCAATCCGGCACACTGGGCGTCGCCACGCTCCTCGCCCGCCTGCATGTACGCGATAATCGCGGCGGTCAGGGGCTGCGGTTTTTTCAGTGTAGATTTGCGCGCCATCCAACCCCTCAAAAGCTCGACCTATACCGGCACCTACACTGAATCGGCGGACAAGGACTTGCAAAGACTTGCCCGGTCTTGAACAGAAGAAACATAGATCAAGGTCAATTTCTCTTGCGGCGACAAGGTATTACAGCGCAAAACGGCGTGAAGGACAAGGGGTCGGACGCGTCCGGAACTTCCGGACACACGCCGATGATGCAGCAGTACCTGCGCCTGAAAGCGCAGCATCCGGAGATCCTGATGTTCTACCGGATGGGGGATTTCTACGAACTCTTCTACGACGACGCCGAGAAGGGCTCGCGGCTGCTAGATCTCACGCTGACCACGCGCGGCCAGTCGGCGGGCGCGCCGATCCGGATGGCGGGCGTGCCGGTGCATTCGGTGGAGCAGTACCTCGCCAAGCTCGTAAAACTCGGCGAATCTGTCGCCATCTGTGAACAGGTCGGCGACGTCGCCACGGCGAAAGGCCCGGTGGATCGCGAAGTCACGCGCATCGTCACGCCGGGGACGCTCACCGACCCCGCGCTGCTGGATGAGAAAGCCGACAATATTTTGTTATCTATTTCTAAAGAAAAATCTTCGGTAGGACTTGCCTGGCTCTCCCTTGCCAGCGGCGAGTTGCGGGTCGCCGAAGTGGCGCCGCAGGCACTGGACAACGAGCTGCGCCGCATTGCGCCCGCCGAAATCCTCGCCGCCGATGGCTTGGAGCTCTCCGGCTTCACTGTGACACGCCTGCCCGCATGGCATTTCGAATACGCAGCAGGGAAAAAGCGCCTGCTCGAGCAATTGGGCGCGTCCACCCTCGCCGGCTTCGGGGTCGAGGACCTGGAGCCCGCCATCGCGGCTTGCGGTGCGCTGCTCGATTATGCGAAAAAGACCCAGGGGCAGGCGCTGGCGCACGTCGTCGCGGTGCGCGCCGAACGCGCAGGCCTATACCTGCGCATGGACGCGGCCACGCGGCGCAACCTCGAAATCACCGAAACGCTGCGCGGCGAACCGGAACCGACTCTCTTCTCCCTGCTCGACGAGTGCGCCACCGGCATGGGCAGCCGCCTGCTGCGCCACTGGCTGCACCACCCCCTGAGGGACCAGGCTGTTTTAGTTTCTCGTCATGAATCTGTTGAAGTACTATTCGCGAAAAATCAGGACATCAAGACAATTCTGCGCCGCTTCGCCGACGTCGAGCGCATTGCTTCGCGCATCGCCTTGAAGAACGCCCGGCCGCGCGATCTGTCGGGCCTGAGGGAGAGTTTGGGGTTTCTTGCTGAACTGAGACTTTTGGTTCCTTCTTCCGCCGCGTTATTGAAAAGGCTGCTTGAAGAACTGCAAACCCCGGAATCCTGCTTGCAGCTGCTGTCCGACGCAATTGCCGCTGAACCCTCGGCAATGGTCCGCGACGGCGGCGTGATCGCCGACGGTCACTCGGCCGAACTGGATGAGTTGCGGGGATTGCAGTCGAACGCGAGCGGTTTTCTGGTTGCTCTGGAAAAAAGAGAAAGAGACCGTACCGGCATTCCCAATCTGCGCGTCGCCTACAACCACGTGCACGGCTACTACATCGAGGTGACGAACTCCCAGGCGCAGAAAGTGCCGGAGGACTACCGGCGCCGCCAGACGCTGAAGAACGCCGAGCGCTACATCACGCCGGAACTGAAGGCCTTCGAGGACAAGGCGCTGTCGGCGCGCGACCGCGCGCTCGCGCTGGAAAAAAGCCTCTATGAAGCGGTGCTGGAAAACCTGAAACCTCAACTACGGACGCTGCAGCGGATCGCCGCCGCGCTGGCGCAGCTGGACGTGCTGTGCTGCTTTGCCGGCATTGCAGCGAGAAGAAATTATTGCCGCCCGATCTTCGTCGATGAAATTTCAATCGAGATAACAGCAGGCAGGCATCCTGTGGTCGAGACCCGCGTCGATCCCTTCATCGCCAACGACTGCCGGATGTCGCCGGCGCGGCAGCTGCTGCTGATCACCGGCCCGAACATGGGCGGCAAGTCCACCTACATGCGCCAGGTGGCACTGATCGCGCTCATCGCGTACACCGGCTGCTTCGTGCCCGCGCAGCGCGCGCGCATCGGGCCGATCGACCAGATTTACACGCGCGTCGGCGCTTCCGACGACCTGGCCGGCGGCCGCTCCACCTTCATGGTCGAGATGACCGAGAGCGCCAATATCCTGCACAACGCGACGCCCTCCAGCCTGGTGCTGATGGACGAGATCGGCCGCGGCACCTCCACCTTCGACGGCCTCGCGCTCGCCTGGGCGATCGGCAGGTTCATGCTGGACAAGAGCAAGGCGCTGACGCTGTTCGCCACCCACTATTTCGAGCTGACCCGGCTCGCGCTGGAATACAAGACCGCGGCCAACATCCACCTCGACGCGGTGGAGCACAAGGACAGCATCGTGTTCCTGCACGCGGTCGAGGAAGGCCCCGCCGACCGCAGTTACGGCCTGCAGGTGGCGGCGCTCGCGGGCGTGCCGAAGCCGGTCGTCCGCCAGGCGAAGAAGTATCTCGAAATGCTCGAAGAGCAGAGCCTCCAGCGGGGCGGCCAGAACGATTTATTCTCTGCTGCGATGAAACAGGAACCGGAAGCGGAAGCCGACGCACTGCGCGAAACACTGCAAGGCGTCAACCCGGACGAACTGACGCCGCGCGAGGCGCTCGATCTGCTCTACCGGCTGAAAAAACTTTAGCTTACCCGGCCCCGGCGGCTTGGCGCTTGCGGACAACAGGCGGAGAATAGGCATCCAGCATAGGCGAAATCAGCTCATTTTCAAAAAGGAATACCATGCAGTCGCGTGTTCTCGTTGCACTCGCAGCCAGCCTCATCGGCGCCCTTTCTCCTCTTGCCAGCGCGCAGGACTACCCGTCCCGGCC